>Ga0065711_1028344_pt1 | contig 41841 bp, 29 predicted proteins | sample Hoacrofraction12_FD_59098 | JGI IMG/M metagenome (GOLD analysis project Ga0065711, IMG submission 59098) | Hoatzin crop microbial communities from Cojedes, Venezuela - Epithelial fraction 12 v2 (version 2) | ecosystem: Host-associated > Birds > Digestive system > Esophagus > Crop | place...
CCCCTGCCCCGCCTCAGGAGCTCGGCTGGCGGTCCCCCGGCGCGGGCCCGCAGCGGAGGTCACCGGGAGGAGCCGCCGCCGGGTTTCCTCACGGCAGCGTTCTCGGCAGCGGGGCGCTGGGGGGGGCCGGAGTGACCGGGAGCCCTCCGCGCTCGGTACCGGTAGGCCGCGGGGCGGGACGGGGGTGGCCGGGCAGCAGGCCCGGTGCTTCGGGCAGCTTGTTCCACCTGAGCCGGAGTCCCCGAGGCTGCTGACGCGGTGGTCGTGGAGAGGCTTCCCTATGCCCTCTGGACGCGTGTGCCCGGTGCGTGCCCGTGTCCGGCGGGTCGTGGTCTGTACACGGCATGGTTTGGGCTGGGGGTGGTCAGGTCGTAGCTGTGCCCTCAGCTGCTGTGGAACTCCCGCGCCGGGGCTCCGTTGTTTGTTGTGGAGAGCTGAGGACATGTGAGATGCTGGAGCTGGACGAGATGCTGGAGCTGGACGGCAGCCGGCCTATGGCTTGGAAAAGACAGAGCTTAAAAGAGCAAGCACCCCATATTCAAGCAGCATCTCTATTCCATTACTCACCCAGCCTTCTTACGGTGGCACTAAGCTAGTTCGTGCACTTGATGCTACACTTAAAAACCTATTGATCGTAACGTTTTATTTCGCTTCAGCTGATATTTTATGACCCATCCCAAAGAACCAGAATCTGTAGAAACCACGGGAAGATTTGCAGATGGCAGGAGCTGGGCACTGAGGAGTGCAGTGCTGCAGCCCATGGCCCCAAGCTGTGCCTGTGGCCAGGCAGCTTGATGGGCTGGTTGGTCCTGGACCCTCCTGGAAATATTGCGTTGACTCTGTCTGATTCTGTGTTCTGAAGGGGTTTCCTGAAGTGTTTTAAAATCTTTCTACTCCTGAACTTTAGCTCAGAAATGTTATCGAAGGAAGTTTACAGTAAGGAAAATAAAGGGGTAAGGGGTCAAGAATAATGTTGTGATTGTGTTACTCTGGGAAGGAGACTGGGGTGATGAAAGGAAGGCAAATTGTTTGATAAAACGTTACTTGTTGCACAGTCCCTTAACATGGATTCTGAACACTCTCAGGTTAGGTCTTATGTGATGGGTTACCTGGAAGTCTGTGTGTTGCCACCGCACCTACTGGAGTTGTTAATGAGCAGTTTGGCGGCGTTGCAGTAGTACGAGTCTGGAAGTGCCGTGAGGTTCATTGACCCATAGCTGCTGCAGTCAGTATGCTCTTCAGTGGCAACAGTTTTTTCCCCCAAACAGTCTGAATCTTACCACAAGAAATGAAATCAAGGTTGTGTAATGGTTTGGGTAGCAGATTTCCAGAAAAGAATGTTTTCTGATGGCTTTAGGTGGCTGATGTCCATAAGGTCCCTGTGAGAGTGCAGGAATGCAACAGAACTACATTTGGTGGATAACATTAAGGGCAAGAAGAATGGAGTCATCTACACTTCTGTTTTTTCACTTTTTTACAAATATCCTAAAGTCACCCAATATTTCTCTGCGGTTGCAATCCCAGAACAGCACAGGTCTGTCACAGGACCTGACCCGTGAGCTGGAGGAGGCTACAGAATACCCTCCTGTGCAGTTTGCAGGTGACTCCAAGCTGGAGGGCAGGCTGTTGATGTCCTTGAGGGCAGGGCTGCTGCCCAGAGAGCCCTGCAGGAATGGACCAAGAGGAACCACCTCAAATCCAGCAAGGACAGGTACCAAGTTCTGCGCCTGGGACGGGAGAACCCACCACAGGCTTTGTGGCAAAGAGCCTGGAAATCCTGGTGGCCGGTGAGCTGGACAGGACAGCTGCGTGTCCTGAAGGCCACCTGCGTCCTGGGCTGTGTGAACAGGATTGGAGGCAGCCATCAGCCCTCTCTAGTCAGTGATTGTAAGACCACATCTAAAACACTTTCCCGGTTTTGCTCCCACCCCCCCAGTACAAGAAAGGCAGCAACAAACAAGAGTGAGTTCAGCAGAGGGCTGTGAAGCTGGTTGGGAACTGCAGCACTTGCCATGTGAGGAGACGCTGGGGGAGAGGGGTTTTCCAGGATGGAAATGAGGGTTTTGGGGGTGGACCTGACAGCAGCTTCTGGTAACTATGAGGAGGTTGTCAAGACACTGGGGGGTGGGAGAGGATGAAGGAAAACAGGCACAAACTGAAACGAGAGATTCAGACTGGATATAAGGAGAAATCTTTTCACTGTGAGGAGAGGCAAGCTTTGGAGCGGATTGTCTGTAGAAGCTGTACCATTTCCATCCTTGAGTATCTCCAAGACCTGCCTACAAAATGCTCTGAGCAGCTTGGTTTGATGCTGCTGGTGCTGCTTTGGTCATGGGGGCTTGACTGGAGACCTCCTGAGGTCTCTTCCAGCTAAATTATCCTGCACGTCTGTGATTCCTCCTCGTCCTAGGCAAGCAGCATGGGAGGAGTAAGCTGTATTCTCCTTTCTGTGCTGGCTTTGGTATGGAGAAACTTGCAAAAACCAAGAGGAGGGGCTAAAGGAATACAGTGTTTGCCAACACTGTATTATTGAGGTAAAGGAATGTAGATCATGTGTGTCAGAAGTACTTTAAAGAAACAAGAAATGTGTCATTAAGCAGTGTAAAGAAGATGCTGAAAGTCAAAGTGAGGGCAGTAGAAAGAAGCACAAGTGTTGGCAATTTTACTGAAAAGTAAATGAAGGTAGGGCAAAAAAAAAGAGGAAAAACTTTTTAAATACATAAAAACTTGTGATGCTTTAAATGTTGCCGAAGCAGAAAGCATTTCGGAGGTGGTCATAGCCAACAGGTGACCAAAGTGTGCAAGGTACCTGCAAGGAGTATAGGGCTGCAGAAAAGCTGAATTGCTTGTGCTGGTGGTGACTTAATTTGCCATGTTGAAGGGCATCTGCAGGAGACGTGGGAGAGTCCACGTTGGAGCTGAAGCTTAAGTAGAAGCAGTTTCACTAATCAGTTTGGTTTGAACAGCAAGTGCTGCAGGGTGGATCTCCAAGAGTTCTAAAGGGACTTGGACATCAAATCACTGTGCTACGAATTGTGCTGTAAAGCTTACCACTTCAGGTCACTCAGGGACCGGGTAAATGTAAGTTGGTAAGCATGGGACAGCTTTTAGTAAGAGCTGTAAGGTGAGGAGTGGAGGGGTGAATGTTGGGGTTGTTACAAGTGAGTTGGTGTGGCTTTTGCACTGTCTGTAGTAGTTAAAATTGTGTCAAGAGCTAGGATGAGAGCAGGGTACATGAGATTGTTGTGGCAGAGTCGAGCTATGTTTAATAGAAGAACTGTTTGAAGGCATCCTGGGACTGCCAAAAAGCTTTTAGAAAATTCCCTTACTGAAACTTTTTGAAGAAACTAAACTGCTGCAGGCAGCTCTTGAATTAATAACTGGTTAAAAGCTTGAAGACAAGAGGTAGAAGCGGCTGGTTATGTTTCACACTGCAGGAAATAATCAAGAGTCCCACGTGAAGCTGGACTACTCAGCACATTCGTAGATGATGTGGAAAAGAGCGAATAGTGGTGTGGCAAAATTGCTGATAGAGCTGTGTTGCTCAGCCTGGCCGGAGTGAGAATCGGTGGCAATAATTACAGAATGATTTCACAAGAGCGAGTTGAGCGTGCAGAAGGTGAGGTGTGGGTCAGTGTTGGTCAGCAAAATAATGCTTGAGGAGGGGGAAGGCAGTCCGGACGATACCTAAAAAACAACAGGCTGTCCTAACTGTTGCTGCTGGGAGAAGAGATCCCATTGTCAGTGCGGAGAGCTCCCTGAAAATACCCATTCACTGCTCTGCCGTGCTCCGCAAGCCAAATGGACCGTTAAGGAGGGAACAGAGAACAAAGCGCGACATAAATTCCTCATGCTTCTGCAGTCGGAGTGCCGCATGCATTACTGGCTTGCTGCTCTCAGGAGGGAGAAAGCAGGGCAGTAAAAATGGCATTCACAGAGGGGTGGAAAAGCTTCTGTTCTCAGCAGGAGTGAATACATTGACTTTTCTGCCTGGGAAAGAGTTAGTAGAGATGGAGCCTCTAAAATCATAAGCAACAGAGAAGGTGAGTGGGAGTGATTATTTGTAACTTCTCATAAAGCTGAGATCAGATGAAAGTGACTCTGGAACAAGCAGAAAGAAGTAGGTTGCTTCTCCCGGTGTGCAAACCATGGAGCTCGTCACTGTTTGGTGTTTGAGGTAGGAATGGTTTAAAAATGGTTTGGCATTCCTGGAGCAAAAAACTCATCAAGAGCTGTTAAACACGCTGGTCGGATGCAGCACCTGCTGCAGGAGGTCCCTGACGCCGAGACTTCCGAGGGGGTGTGCTGCAGGAAGCATTGCTCTGCCCTCGCCTCTTTCCTTAAGCCGCTTGCAGGCTGGGTTGTGTAAGATGGTTAAGCCAGGACAGCAGCTAGCTCTCCCCGTGTGTTGCTTGCTGCCGTGAGCTAGCGCCCACTCTGCTCCACGCAGGGTCTGACCAGGTTGGGATAGTTCCGTTTTTTGTGAGGGTGCAGCGGAGCTCCCTGAAGCGGGTTGGTAGTGGATCTGGCCGGTGTTTGTACAAGGGGATGGGTAGAAATGCAGATGGAGCTGAGCCTCTGGAGCAGGCTGAGCTATCCGAGAGCAGTCTCCTGTCGGACGTGATATGTCTGTTCTGGAGGAATATGGGACATCAGCTCTGGAGCTAAGGACTTGGTGGCAACAACTTCCAAACGTGTCCCCGGCCACTCAGTCTTTTCCCTGCTTCTGCATCTTCGGTCTGCTGAGAAAATGTGGGAGTAGGCACCACCTGACAGCTTGGGGATGGGAGGTGCATTGTTGTCGGTCTCTGGAAAGAGGAAAGTTCACCTGGTGACCTTTGTTGTCTCTGGGTTTTAATGGAACATAAATAAAAGCAATGTCTGAGGCTGTTCAGGGGGAAGGCAGGGGAAATGAGAGCTCCGGGTTGTGCAGCAGTACTGCCTGTGCCTGTGTCTGACCTGGCTCCACTCCACCATCGACTTGTTCCCAGTGAAGAGCGGGTAGTGTTTCCATTCGCCCTTTATCTGCTCTGTCCAGGTAACATCAGACACCACCTCTGATGGTATATGTGTGTGCGCTACGGCTGACGTCATCTGACTTGAGGATAATTCTGTAAAAATGACCTGTTTCCCTAGGTCTTGCTATATCAGAGAACGTGTATGGAGGCCGAGGCACCTCCCGGAATGTCGGAGCAGGGGCAGTGTCTCTGAAGGAGGTGCATGTCCACCAGCAGGGATCCTGCTTCGACCCTGTGAAGAGGAGCAGTGTCTGCAACGCGTTCCTCTAAAATATGCTGATAAGGAGTTTTAATGCCAGCTTCTGATACAGTTGAAAAAGACTGCTACCCGCTTGCTTGGTTAGATGGCAAGTTTGAGATTTTATGGTGTATGAAGTCTCTGAGCTATCGACTTTTATGCTCTGGAAGTGTGGTGGTGATAGATGAATGGCTCCAGGCTGGAGAGTTGCCTTTCTTTTGCCTGTCTGTGCTATGGGTTTCTGTTTGCCCTTTTTTTGCGGGTAGAAAAGACATTTAGAAGGCTGTCTTCAGTGTGGCTTGTGTTGTGACTTCTTGTGTGTGAAAAGGCATCTTCAGCTCAGTCCTTTGCAAGGTCGTTTGCTGCCAGAAGCTGAGCTATGCAGGTGGCTGTGAGGATGGTGCTGGCCTTGGCAGGTTGGCTCGTGTCAATCTGGGCATGCTGACCTACTTGTCCATCTTGTTTGAGACTAGTCCTGTGCAGGAGACAGCCCGTGCTCTGGTTTGAACATGATCTCAGATTTGAATATTGGCTTAAAGGGTCTTACAAATGTTCTTTTCATGTCTTCTCTTCCAGAGTAGGTGGCTCGGCATATTTAGTTTGATGCTTTAAAGCTCCATTGATTCTCTGATATTTGCACGATATGGTTTGCTGTCCATTTGTATCAGGAGAACAGCCGTAGGTACAACAATAGCACAAAACTTACAGCATCACTTGTGCTTCACCAGTTCAGCGTGTTACTGCTTACGGTCAGCTCCTTCCCGACGTAACTGTTTGGATGCGTATGGTGTGGAGAGTAATTTCTGTGTTGCGCTGGGTACCTCCTTGAATATGTGATTTCATGGTGTTGTGTGGAAGGAGGGATTCTGGAGCAGTGACAAACATGACCACAATATGTGGTTGTAGGGGTGGTCTCTTGGCTGTAACTTGAATTACAGTTGAGTGGATGATGGGCAGAGATGGGTGAAAATCCTGTGAATGGATAAATTGCACTGGATTTTTGACAGAAGTTAGCATTTTAACATTGAACTGAATTTTTAACAGGGAAATCGAAATAAGACATGGCCACATTGGGCCACGTGACGTCTGACTTTCAGGAAGAAAGGTTATTCACGGCAGCAAATGCTGTTATTTGCACTCTGAAATGCTGCAGACATGTTGAGTGTAGTGAGAAGATGCCAAGAAGGGATTTCAAGTGAGATGTCTAAAACTAATACGGATGCTGGGGAAAACTAGCCTTGGTCTTTATGTCCTTTAAGAAATAGGGAAAATACCGTTGTAGTTTTCAGAGGTGTGCTGGAAAAAAGAGTGCTTTTGGAACAAACATTGAGCAGCACGAGGGATGCTGAAGTTCTTTAAAGAAGCACATTTGTAAAAATTAACAGCTCAGCGTTAGGTACTTGCTTGGTATTTCTTCCCAGTCTGCGTGCAGATGCCCTCAGCGCTCTGCACTGATCCGACCTCGTGGCTGACCCCGCTTTGACAGGCTGTTGGACAGGACGACCTCCTGAAGGTGCTTTCAACCCGAGTTCCTTTGTGATGACGTTATTGAAAACCAGTCCTGTGGAAGATGTTGTCTGCGCCTGTGTAGCTGAAGACTGCGATGCACAAGGGGTGGGCAGATGTTGGGTAAAGGGAACTTGAATTCTGATGCTGCTGAGGTTGTGAGATCTGGTCTCTGCAAACTTAATTTAACTTTATTTATTCCTCCCTGCTTGCTTAATACTATTTTTCCATTTAGTCTGGCTTAATTTCTCCAAAAAGTTGGGGGTGAAGAGATAGTAGGTTATGTAAACTGGTTATGCAGTAGATGGAGCTCGGTTGTGGAGGAGGAGAGCTGGGTTTCCCTAAGATCGACGTTAATGGAGAGGAGAAGCAGAGCTGGAAGGAAGTGTGTTTGCTAAGTGTTCCCTATGCCAGGCCCTTCAGTAAAAGTTTCTAATCTTTCGGTTTTACAGACTTTATTTTGGGAAGAAGACTTGGTGCTTCTGATATCTCAAATCTACAAAATATGAGCAGAGGAAGCACTTGCAAAGAGATGCATTTGAACTGCAGTTGCCCATGATAAAAATAGAAAGTTTCCCCAATTGGGAAAAAACCAATAACAAACCAGTTCTTTGAGAAAAGGGAAGGCAGTCTGCTACGCAGCGGTCAGCGTGATTTCAGTCCCTGGCAAGAATCTTGGACCAGCTCATTAAGCAGCTTGCCAGTGTCTATAACATAATAGGATAAATAGATGCTACACAGCTAATACAGTGTCATATGATCTGTTTTCAATAAATCCATCCAATTTTTGTTTGACAGGAGAGCTGGCTTATTGCTTAAATGAGCAAGCGCTGGGTATGATCTGAGTTCAGTGGGGTTCCTGATGTGGATTTGCTACAATGATCATTTATCAGTTAAGAACATACAGTTTTGCAATATTGTAAGATGCACAGTTGGCTGAAAACCTGTGCGTAGTGCTGTTATCAGTGGCTGATTGTGAAGCCCAAGGGGCTTTTCAGACAGAGCTCTCGGTTGCTGCAGTAGTGAGTACACCTGTGGTTTACTAATGAGGGCACTGCAAGCTGCTTGGAGAGCACAATTAATAAGATGTGGGAAAGCTGGAGGCATGGCCTGGAATGATTGAAACAAAACTCTGTAGATCAAGTGCAGAGTACCACACGTAAAGGAAAAAATCAAAGGCATGCATGCAACCAGATTTAAAGATTGCAAAATAGAGTCATAGTAGTGAGTTGCAACTATGTGAAGCCATTGCATTTATTCTGGCTTCTTCGTTCATTTACACACTTCAAAAATGTGGCTGAAATGCAGTGCTGTGCTCAAGTCTGGAATGTTGCAAAGAGCTAGAAGAATAATTACTGCTAGAGTTCAGAGGGGTATTGTGTTAAGTACATCTCAGAATGTGGCTCCTGCTTTTGCAGCTGGGATGAGAGGGGGTTTTTCCTCTTGTTTTTAAATGCATGATCTGTGACAAAAGATTGAAGCAACTGGACAAGTTCAGTGTAAGCACGGGAAAGTGAGAGGCAATTATCTCCCAGCCCAGAAGAGCCTCATACAAGTGAGGTGGATTTTCAGAGAAACTCAGATCACCACATTTGTGAAGCACTCAAATATGCTGCCAAGGAAAGCTGCAGAACTCTTTTTCAGAAGAATTTTCATTAGTTTTTGTCAGGGATGCTGTAAGCGCGTTTATCCTGTCCGTGGGAGTCAGGTTGTGGTAGTGGGACCTCGGGGCATACCTTCTGCTCCGCAATTTCTTGAACTAAAACCTCACAAATGCATTTCTTAAGCAGACTGGCAAAACGAAATGAAGTATTTAGTACAGTTATCAGCTACCTGCAACTTGAAGTTGTAATTTTAAGCAAATTTATTGAGGCATATGGATTTATCATACCAGAACAGCTGCTCTTCTTGGTTTTTACTGTGCACTCAGTCATCAACAGAATTGGTACAAGCGTTTTAATTTGCCTTTGTTACAGAACTTGCCTGGCAACTAGAAGAGACTCTGGACAAATTTCTTACCGGAGAGGGTCCCGCAGCCCAAGTGATTGTACAGGCGGTTCCTGGTGTCAGTCTGCTTGGGCAGGGTTTGCTCAGGAAGGTGCTTGGCGCATTCTGAGCTGTCTTTAGGGTGTGTTTTGGGACAGCTGAAGTGATGTTTCCAAATCACTCTCTGGATGAACCCTGATTGTCCAAAAAGGGACTGCTGGCTGACAGCCTTCTGTCTTACCCCATCCTGGATCTTCTCCATGCAGCCCTCACGTAGGGACATGACCAATGATGTTACGTTGTAGATAAGACTTTTTAAAAAGTTGTAAATCATTTGCTTGTTATTAACCTGCATTGCAAAATTTTATGCCCACGAGAAAAAGAAATAAGGTGCTGAGGAAATAAATGAAGTTTGTGTGGAGAGCACAAGGGAGGATTAATGCTCATGATTCATTTGAGTAGCTACACTTTGGAATTGTCTTCTCCTTCCCACATATGAGTCATTCAATTGGTATGATGTCTTGCTCCAAAAATCATGATGAGTTTTGCTGTGTGGGAATAAAAGTTACATTTACCAATACCAACATTTTTTTTTTTTCTTTTCTTTTTTTTCCCCTTGCAGAATTTGGTGTTCATTTAGCAGAACTGACGGTAGATCCCCAGGGAGCTCTGGCCATCCGTCAGGTGAGTTTACCTGGAACTATAGAAAGAATTTTGATGGTAGTGTCCTTGGTTTTTGAAACATTCTCTCACCTTTCCAGGGGAAAAAATGGAGGTAGCTTTCCACTACTTCTTCTCCATTTTCTTTTACATATCTCTAGAGCCGTCACTATACAGGTGTTATAAACTTAACCTTTTCTGAAAGTAGTGGTTTTCGGACTTAATAAAGCTGGTGGTGAGGCAGTACTGTCCTGGGAATGGGCACAATTTGTTAGGTGGATGGTAGGCATCAGCAAGCAGAAGTGTGTCTTTGCAGCAGCTTTTTCTATAGCTGTTTTCCTCCTTGAAAAGGAAGTTTAGGTTCTGGATTTCTTTAGTTACCATGTGGCCCATACCTTGTGCCTTTTCAGAGGTGGGGAAATGAAGGTGCTGCTTTGTGTCAGTGCTGTACAGGCCGTCATTGCTCAACCAATGACCATCAGTTCATTTTTTTTTACTGCAGTAAATTATTTTTTGTCCGTTTCACAAAGATTTTGCGTTTTTGGCAAGCCCTGTTGCTCCTCTAAAAGCAGTGTGATGGGATGGGTGACTGAGCAAACGGGTCAGGGGGGACGCCATGGTTGCAAGTTTTGTTACTGATTCTTGACCTCTCTTCTAATACAGCTAGCGTCTGTCATTTTGAAACAGTATGTGGAAACTCACTGGTGTTCTCAGTCCGAGAAGTTTAGACCTCCAGAGACCACGGAAAGGGTAAGACTTGGTTTAATGAAGTCTGCTTTGAGACACTTTATCCATGAAGAATAATAATTTTGTAGATGGTTTAAAAAGCTTAATGGCTTCAGTTAAGGTGTTCTGACGTTTTCACTGTTAAGAACTGAAAAGAGATTTTCAAACAACACTATGCTTGAGACGCTCGGTCTAATTTCTGTAGGAAAAGTTCAGCCATGACGTTGCTCCTGCTCTAAGAGCAAGACTAGAAGAAAGCTGCTTTGTAAGTTTTAACAGTACTGATTCTGGCAGTCCTTTTTCAGAGATTTGCTAAATCTTGTGGTTTTCAGCTTGGGACTTATCAGCTATTTTGCTGTGACAAATTTCAGTTTAAAGGTCTGCTGGGTTTCATTAAAAATCTGTTCAGTAGGAGTATGCAACAGCTAAAATGGCCAGAGATTCAGCCCTCTGCCACTTTGACTGTTGACTGCACCGTCTTTCACATCTAGAGTATGATTCACCCCATCCAGAGATAGCTGCTTGAAATAGATCTTGTGAATTATGCCCCAGAAGGGCTGACTTTTTTTCCTGCACCTTCAGGGTTGAGTGACTAGTTCTGGTTTACTAAAATCTTCCAAAGTAAGCAAACGTAGTCCCTGACGCTGGAGTTGGGATTTGTCTCCGCTAACTCTGGATGTCTTCCATGTAGATATCTACATCCTATCTAATTGCAGCTGTGAGCTATTTGTTGTATGCTTGGCCGAGTGCTCTGTGTGAGGAGAGTCCTATGTTACAGCACACCGTGCAGTTTTCCATAAAAAAATTACAGGATGTAGTGTGCAAGGTTTTGTTGTCTCGTGACTGTTCATTTTGTAAAACCAATGTTGAATCAGTATCAGGATACAGTCATAGGTATGATTTTCTTCCTTATTGTATTGTTTTATGACTGGGGATCTGTTTTGCTAAATAATGTTCTTCTCTACAGGCAAAAGTTGCTATTAGGGAGCTCCTACCCAACGGGCTGAGAGAATCGATCAGCAAAGTGCGCTCGAGTGTTGCTTACGCAGTTTCAGCAATAGCCCACTGGGACTGGCCTGAAGCCTGGCCTGAGCTTTTCAATCTCTTGATGGAGATGCTGGTTAGTGGAGATGTGAATGCAGTGCACGGAGCCATGAGAGTGCTCACAGGTATGTGTACGCGAGAGCTTTGGCAAGGCTGATGTAGGAAGTGGTTTAGGCTTTTCCTTGCCCTAGCATCCTATCACTTTCACTCCAAATTGAAGAAATGGGAATTTGCTGCTTCTCTCCTGCTGGACGTGATGCCTGTCAGTTACTCTTGAATTGCATGCTCGGCAGGCGTCATGAAAGCTGAGGAAGAAGGTTGTGTGCTGCAGGTTATAGCTGAGAAGGCACTTTGATTGCAACACCCTGTTTTCCAGATACCTGCGGTTTTTAGTGTGATAGTTTTCTATTTGCCTTCAAGGATTGCCATGGGTAAGGCAGATGACACTGGTCTAGTCAAGTACAAATCAGTGTGTTTCCAAGATGTTGTTAGTGTTTCCCAAAGATTCTGTTGTTGCTGCTGCTTACAAATTTGTTTTCTTGTAAGAACTTACTTTCTTTTTCCACTTTCTAGAGTTTACGCGGGAAGTGACAGACACACAGATGCCACTTGTTGCTCCTGTTATTCTTCCAGAGATGTACAAAATTTTCACAATGGCAGAGGTATGATCTTCACTATTAAGTTGGTACTGAATGGCATTAGTGGGAACGTTTCTTGGGGCAAAGAAATTCCGTATGTAGTGGTTAAGCTGTAGTGCAGTATGAGTTAGACTTAAAGAATTTTCTTGATGATGTGATAGTTGATGGCACCTAATGTTTTCACAGAAATCTTGAAGCTGATGATAAAATAAGAGGATCAAGTTAAGGCAAAAAACAAATACAATTAAAAGAAAATTAAGGGAAATCAAAGTATCTTGTGTTCCTGATCTATTATTTAAACTTTTTTCTAGGTGTATGGCATTCGCACAAGGTCGCGTGCAGTGGAGATATTTACCACGTGTGCCCATATGATCTGTAACATGGAGGAACTGGAAAAGGCAAGAGTTTAACTTATCCTGCAACAATCATTGATTTCAAACTGAGTGAGATTCTAAATAGTTGTTGATGTGAAAATGGAATGTTGGAGAATGCTGTATGCTGCCAGCTGTAATAACTGGGGAAGAGGGTGTGATTTAGTACATGTAAGGTGGCTAACTCCCTCCTTTACATGCATGCCGTGATACTGTGACTTGGTTTCCATAATGAAGTTTAGCTTGTGACATGAACAGACGTGTTTGTAACAGCTCAGAGAGAGGGGAGTCAGCGTTGGGGAGGAGATAGTGCATCATCTTCTGTTTGGAAATCCCTCTCATAGCTTCCAGGTGAACTGTGTCTGCTGGCCCTTAGGCGAGGCACTGGTTACAAGTCCTGGAACTTCATCAGTTGCTTTAGCGTGCCTTTTGTTCATAAACGGCTGGTGACAACCAAACCAAACAACATTTTAGAAGAATAGCGCTTAAGAAAAAAAACCCTATGCAATTAAACATCTTTATACACATGAATCTCCCGTCTGGCTCTGAGCGTATCTGCATGTTATATCGCCTTTGACAAGTGGGTTTCCCAGCACTCCCCAGACAGTAAATTGTTCTTTCTAACTTTTTGAGGGGTGAGAGTAGGAAAGGGTGACTCTCAGTCTAGTGGCTGGTTATTGCTGAGTGGCAGTATCTGCTGTTTCCTCCCTGTTTGCACAGGGAGCAATTCAGTGCAGACTTCTGGGAAGTTCGGATAATGACACCGTATTTCTGCTGCACTGACAAGGTTATTTGCGCAGTCATACCATGCAGCTGGTACACCGGTATCCAGAAGATAGTAGCTCCCCACTGTCTTATTCTGGAGGAGGGCTGAACGTGGACTTTACATTGTAAACAAAACTTCTTCTGTTGAAATTTGACTTTAAAGGCTTGCCTGTTTTTATTTTTTCTATAAAATGCCAAGGTGGTATTTCAGAGTTGTTTTAAACATACAACTTTGCTGTCTTAGCTATGGAGTTACGAGGAATATTCTCAATATTTGTCCAGTATGACTTGCTCTGCCAAGCACTGCTTATGGAGTACTTTGACATCTGGAAAAATATTTACTGCATTTTCCTAGGAAGACTCATCATGGTAATCTTCAGGCCAGCTGTTGATCCTCAGCTCACAAAGAGCTTGTTTGGTTTGGGGGAGGGAGGCTCCAGAGGGAGATAAGTGCTGTCCACAGGGTTCAGTGTAATTGCTGGTGTGTGAGGTAGTCACCCCAGGTTTCTTTTATAGCCCGGGGGGTCCGGGCGGTAGGGCGCAGGGTGTGATTCATCTAATCAGATGAAAGTGCTCTTTAGGAGGATGTGCGCTCCTCCTGAGACTCTCTGGACTGGATTGTCTGGATCTCTATTTAATAGAGTCTGAAGCGCTTAGCTGAGATGTAGGCGTGTGTTTTGTAGCAGTCTGCTGTGCGGTTTTGAAGGGTGGGATTCAGCTCAGCTTAGTTCCCAGCATCAGGAGGGAGCCAAAGTGATGCCTGAGACAAGTACTTCATGTGACTTTACAACATTTGGCAGTTGCCATGAGTCCCTCTTCCGTTTTGTAGCAGAAAAGTCCAATTTCCATTGCTTCTGGTGCTTTACTTGTCAGACGTGGGGGTTCTGTATCTGGTATTCACCTGTGCTTGCATTGTTTGTAACCAGGGTGCTGCCAAAGTCCTGATTTTTCCTGTGGTGCAGCAGTTCACAGAGGCCTTTGTTCAGGCCCTGCAAATGCCTGACGGACCTACATCAGACAGCGGGTTTAAGATGGAGGTCTTAAAGGTAAGTCGCTTAAGACTGATTAAAGAATTGAATTCCAATACGCTGTCAGATGTGCCGGAAAACAGAGAATCCTGAGTGTGTGTCACCTCTCCTAGTACTGCTGATGTTAGGAGTAGTGAAGTGTTTTGGCTCCCAGGACCAGGCAACATTGAAACAAATTGTTCTGCTTGCACTGAAGATACCTATGATGAGATCTGTAGGGATCTGTCCATAAAATGATCCATAGGACGATCTGTCCTTGTCATTCACTGATACAAGACATCTTGGATGCATCTCGTTTGGACACCATACACAGTGTGTATGAAAAAACACAGTGTGTATGTTAGAAAAGACAGTATCTGTCTTTTCTAAAGCTGCTGCAGAATTCTGCTGCGATGAAGTTTTAAAAGCTTCATATGTGTAGGTGCTTTTCTAGAACTTGCCTCCTATTTAATACTAAATTAGCTCTGCAAAAAGAGAGATGGAAAGTGTTTGTATTCTTCTAGCTTTCTGGAGAAAGAAGACTGGATTGCAGAGCTCTATGTGCATGTAGCTCAGTGCGTGGGCACAGGAGTGCCAGTGTAGGTATGGAGGTCCCTTCAAGAGCTGGGAAAGTGCTGGAGTTTTCGGGTGCGCTGCCTGCGATATGGGAGAGAAAAGAGGAGCTCAAAAATACAAGCTGTGGAATCAAATCCAGATCTTTCATTTACTTGCACGCGTGCTGGGTAAGCAAGGCTTGGGTCACAGTGTGCAGGTTGCTGAAGGTGGACGGCTGAGGCCCATTCAGCCATCTTCTCTGAAGGAAACAAGAAGTTTGAGTTATTGGAAGATAAGCATCAAAAGTTTTTCATAATGACCACCTTTGTGCTGGAACCATGAAAATAAATGATGGGAGGGTGCTATCGTGTTATACAAACTAGCAACTGCTAGGTTCTGTGTCGTGGAACTCGTTTTCTTAGTCCTGGTAAAGGTGGTTTAACCCTGGTTATGGCATCCTGTCACTTCTCAGTAAAGGGTTGCATGTCGTACGCTGGAAACAGCAGGAGCTTATTTCTTGCTGTGCAGCGCCAGACGGGAGGGAGTTTGGGTAGGATGTTGGCGGGTTTTGCTGAGTGTCTCTTGCAGTTTTTTTCCTCTCCATTGGCTGTGCACTGGGATTCCTGAGACAGTAGTATACAGGAACGCTGATGCAATGGGGATGCTCTGGGATGCTCTGCGGGGTGTAATCTCGATCTGAACAGGCTGCAGCTCAAGAATGTCTGAATCTCTGATTCCAGACACATACGTTCGGGTGTTTAGTGAGTAGAAGTAGTTTTCAGCCTACACAGAAAGCAGCTGTAACTGATAGTTTCACTCTAACCATAGACCAGTTCTTCTGTTTTTGTTACATTCATGTATTCTGCGGCCTTTTTTGATTTTTATGTAACAGTGCTTACTGGAATTGGAGCTGTTTGTACTTGTAGGCCTGCACTGACATCAGCCGTAGTCTCTTGACAGGTGTGACAGGCTGGGAAAGTATTTGAGGAAATATTCTTGCTCTGTTCCTTAATTGTGTGGGGGTATCTGCTTTTGGCCACTGCTGGGTAGGTGCAGTACAAGAGAGGATTTCGGTCTGAACACAGTGTGGTATGTTGGGTGGCATTGCTGGCAGCAGAAAACCAGTATGGATTTGAACAGCAACTTCAGGAGATCTGCTGCTGACAAGTGGTGTGTGGGAGACTTTTTGTGAAGAGATGAGTATTCAGACTGTTCACTCAGGGCAATTCATGATTTTGTCACTTAGAGTTTCTAAGCTGATTATACCAGTTTTCTAAGGGAAGAGGGATTCAGTGAAAGACCCAAAAATTGCCTTCCCTTCCAGAGAAATGGATTTTATATTCATTGTAATGCAGAAGTGAGAGACCTCAAGGGATTAGTTAAGCCAGCTCTATGGATGAGATCATTACAGGAACCCCTTGAAATGCTGATGCAATGGAGGAGGGAATTGAGACACTTCTTTATAGTACATTTTCAACCAGATGTGAACTCAATCCTATCTTTTTTTCATTAACGAAGTGCTATGCAGCAAATGACAGGAAGATTATTTTTTTTTTCTTCTCTTGAGAGCTTTGTGCTCCAAAGTTCATGGAGTTCTCAGTGGCAATCAGAGGCAACCCTGACATAAAATGTCTTGCTTTCCATACAAGAACGTTATGCAGGACAGTGTCAAAAGCTGTAACGAATAATACTGAAGTGTCCACATCTGCCTGATCCCCTAGGACAGTTATCCTGGGTAAGACAGTAAGTAGGTTGGATCACATCGTGGCAAACCACTGGCTGTTAGTTTGTCCCCAGTCTTTCACAGGGTTAGAACCGGGTACCAGCAGGAAAGTCAGTGCCTTTGACCCTTGGACGGGGTGGACAGTTGGGCCACAACAGAAATATTTTCTGCCAGGAGGACTAGAATGAAAGAACAGTGGTGTAATTCATTCTTCTGCAGTTTGATAGTTTAGCATGAGTTAAATTGATATCTGAGGATGAATGAAGTGCGACTAAATGATTGTTGAATCCCAGTTCGAATGTTGCTGAACATGCCACTATTGGTTGTTTTTGAGAGAAGCAGAGTGATTAAACATGACAGGTAACAAAGTTAAGGCAAATTTCATAGCAAGGGAATACAAATATGATGTACATGGTATGCAGTAATTATATCAAGAGCACCAATTAACCAACAGCCTAAAGTATCTTACAGCCTTGCTGTAGTGCTGCTTTGCTTATGCTTAAAATCTGTTCTTTCAACACCTGTGTATTAGGTGGGTCAGAGGAGTTAGGTTTCTATTTTTCCTGCTGTTGGAATAAATAATTAGTTACAAAAAATAATTCATCATACTCTCTTTGTCCTTGGATGGAAGGCAAGGTGGTAGCCATGTCTGGGGGGTAAATTTCCTAAGTCTAAGAGCAGAGTACGTAACCTGCACCTGCTGCACTCTTACTGAACGTTTTGCTTTAGCCTGCTCTCCTGCTGCTGGCTAGCAGACATTTTAAGCTTTTTACCCACAAATTTGGGGATTCCTTCTCTGTCTGGCAACGCAAGTAGGAAGTGAAGCAGGAAGAGTGACTTGGAGGAGATGCTGAGCAATTAGTGGAGATGCGGTTGGATGTTTGCTTGCGGAGCAGTGGGAACGGTTTCAGGAGCTGTCGTGCTGCTCCCCCAGAGCTGAATGTGATGTGGCTGTGCGGGGACTCGGGCTACAGGTGTGGACGCAGTCGGTTGTTGGCTGGCTTGGCCGTTAAATGTCCTGCTTGGGGGGCAGCTTGGCTTTGCTCTGAAGAGAGATGGACAAGGATTTTCTTGGAGGATTTAATAGGTGGTGGAGCAGTACGTGGGGGCTGGCAGAGGAGGAGATCTGTGAAGCAGTTCTTTTAGCTCAAACAAGCAGTGGGGATTGGCAGAAAGAGAGGCCAGGGGTTGGAATACAACATCTGACAGGAGAGAGTGCTCTTTTTTAATGAGTTGCACAGCAGGAAGGTGGTGAACTCGCAAATGCAGCCTGCTATTGTTAGCACTGCAGAGCTGTTGAATTGAAAAACTCTTACTGCTCCAGCAGTGCTTCTTGCAAGGTTGTCTTGACATACAGCTTAGAAAAACTTGCATGGGGTTCACAAGCAGGGGCGCATGGAACAAGTCTCTCTACATGCTACTGTGGCCATAGTTGGGGTGTTGATGAGTTTGCAGCAGTCCTGCGGATCAGGTTCAGATTCTCTGCCAGCACCTGCATAACTTTTTTTTTTTCCCCCTAGAGGCTGTTTTTTGTCAACAGGTCCTTTCTGTAACGTTTCTGTTGCCTCCCAGATGCATTTTCAAACTTAGGTGTCTGGATTATCTCTGGCCCACTCTTGACAGACACAGTGGCCACAATACAGGTAGTAGAGCGCTGGTTTTTTTCCTGGAAGGTGAATTATCATTTTTTATTTCTATTAGTGTACGCAGTGCTACAAACAAACTGGACAAACTGTTGAGTTTAGTATTGGGTAAGTAGAAGCAAACTTATGCCTGTATGTCTTGTAGAGTCTGCCAGTCAGGCAGATAGAGGGGCTCTTCTGCAACCAACATAAAATAGCTGGAGCTGTGTTCCTGCAGGAGGAGCCGGTGTCTGTTGGGTGGAGTGAGCATTGGAGGATCCCAGAAGCTTTTTGGCAAGCATCAGTGAAAGGGCTCCCCTAAATCAGGGTGATGGGCTTCATGAAGCCCCAGGCATGATCTGCTGTAGAGCTGCTGAGCTGCTCCCAAAACAGCCCCTGTGCTGGGCTGGCACAGCTGCCTGTGTCTGCAGCTGAAGTGAATGAGAGAATTGGCTGGGTGAGTGTTTCCATCTGCAGCTATTCCCTGGATGTGCAGACGGATGTGTTAGTTGCATGAGTAGAAGTGTGGGAAATAGGCTGTGGTCTGGTTTTACTTGGTATTAGAGTGCATTTTCTGGGACAAGATAGCTTCCAGGTGGTAATCACATCCAGACAGTGCTGTGCAGTGATGTACTTCTGGTTGGAGTCTCTTACCTTACCACCAAATGATTGCGTTGTCTTCGTTTCCAGAGTTGTAGATCTCGTCTTGCCCCTTGGTGTCCCTGCCAAAGAGCAGATACGAGGAGGGGCCTGTTTGTCAGAGGTCATGCAGGAGAGGGGGCTGCCTGGTTGGGGGTGAGAGGAGGAGACCTTGGTGGCAGGAAGGCATTGGATTATCTCAGTTGTTAATGAAACGGCAGCCCGTGATTTGTGTGGTGGTTGATGGTTTTCCCTGGCTCTGCTTCTGATTGGTATTCTTTTCTGTTGCAGGCTGTGACAGCACTTGTGAAAAACTACCCGAAGCACATGGTTTCGTCAATGCAGCAGATCCTGCCCATTGTCTGGAACACCCTTACAGAAAGCGCCGCCTTATATCCTTTGTAGTGAATGGTTGGAACTAGAACAGAGCAAGGTGAACTCCCTCATGCCCAGTAACGACTGGAACACAGCTGAAGAGCATGGTACACGGCACAGTCAGGTGCCACAGATGGGTGTAGGTATCTGTGGTGTCAATGTACCCGGTATTTCTGGTACGTCGGGAGGCTCCAGTAAGTTTCTTTTAGCTTAGTCGTATATGGTGAGTGATGTGAGTGCCTGTGTTATACTGGCTGTGGAATTGTGGCCAAACTCTGCATTGTTTCTGGTACTCTTCAGAGAAAACTGTCTTCTTAAAAAGATGTCTGGTTGCAATGTGAAGACTTCAGGTGAAGGAGAATCTAGAATATGCCTTGCTACAGTACTATTAATGGCTGGTTACACTTGCTGCTGAAGTTGAAGTTAATTTGCCTTTTGAATTTTACAACTTACTCATTGCTTCACTGCACAGTTGGCCATCTTAGAGGTGTTTTGTTGGTAGTTGTCACTGCAAACTAACAAGTCAGATCTTTCCGTATTGTTAATCCAAAAACTGCTTTGTTAGCAGTTTTTAATGAGACAGTACTAGTAGAATAGTGAACCTTCTTGTAGCTTTTTCTGAATATTTTGTATAAACACCAGAAATGGACACTGTGACAATAGCATAAGGGTTGGCTGACCTTTCCCTCTGGAATTTAATAAGAATGACTGTTCTCCTAAAGATCTAGACCTTTTTATCTCAAAGCTGCCTGCGTAGTCTGGTGTTTCAGAATCCTGCTGCGTATTGTGTTACAGGCTCTTGTAGAGTGAAAATGTTCAGGGAGACCACAGAAGTAGCCTTAGTTCTGGAGCAAGAGGAGGCTGTCTGGTTTCAAGGTCAGCTGTGGTGTTTTGTTTTGTTGTTGGTTTGTGGTGTTTTGATTTAGATGCCAGTTAAAAGGCAAGGAGCTGTTTGTTAATTTTTTTGATGGTGTATTTCTCCCTCTACTGTCCTGACTCCCACTGGCAGCTGAAGTTTTTGTTTGCAAAAGGGGAGAGTCCTGTCCTTCCTTCCCTTGTGTTTGCTCTGGCATTTGTTGGACCTTCAGTTCGCCATCCTCCTTCCTCTCCACCTCCAGGTTAGTTTGCTGCCACTTCCCGGGGCTGGAGGCTGGTGGAGAGGCCTGGCAGGGAGCAGAGGGTAGCACACAAGGTAGCACGTGGGATCATGGGGTGGCTCCTCACCCTTTGGCAGCGGTGGAGTGTGACTTGGCTCACTGTCCCCTGGAAAGAGTGAGTCTGAGTGGTTCTGTTCTTGCGAAGTTTTAACATAAACGACGTTTTGGGTTACCTTGGTGGATTTGGTTTAAGTTATTGAAACGATCTGAATGATCTACAGAAGTGATGTGGAAGTGGTCTTTGAAGTTGGGCAGTGTACAAAGGCAGGAGCTCCTAGGGCTGGTCTTCTCTCTGAAACACAGTACTGAGTAAAGTCAAAGATTTTTTTTTTTAGGAAAGAAAACTTCCCTAGTTATCAGGAGTTTTGAGATGGGAACAGATTAATTCCTAAATAGATGCAGTTCTTTAGAAACATGTGTATTTACTTAACTCTCTCCACTTATGTGAGAACTGAAGTAAATTACACAGAGGAGGTGGAGGACCCTGTGGATTCTGATGGTAAGAACTTGTTAAACTGCACTTTTACCTTGCCTTAGAAGAGGAATGGACTTACCTAATATTATTGGTGTCAAAACAGTGACTGAAGCACTGTACGAGATCGTGCTTACAGGTACATTTATAGTGTTAGGACAGTGTCCGTCACTTCTTTGCAAGTTACGTGTGATTGTGATCAATGAAGCTGAATGATTTAAGTTTTCTAATGACTCGAGGAGTGAGTTCTGCAACAATTGTGATGTAAAATTAATGAGACAAAAGAGAACCAAACAAGTTTTAGGTACAGCTTGATCAGTTTTAATGAGGGATGTGTGGTGAGTTAGGAAGAGAGCAGAAGGCGATGAAGTCAGACATCCTCCTGGGGCTGCTGCCTCCCTTGCTAGTCCAGGAGTAAGAATAAACATTATCTCGTCATACAAGCTAATGATTTGTAATTATATTTGACACCCATTTCTGTATGTTAGCATATTCGGTCATGGTTTTTGTTTTCACTTCTGCCTTTCTGTACGTTGGCGTATTCGGTCATGTTCTTTTTTCCCCTTACTTCCTTGTTCAGGTGAAGTATTGGGCTTTGAAAATCTAGTGTTCAGCATATTTGAATTTGTTCATGCCTTGTTGGAAAACAACAAATTTAAGAGCACAGTGAAGAAGGCTTTGCCAGAGCTGATCTATTACATCCTCCTTTATATGCAGATCACAGAGGAGCAGGTGAGCGTGTTTGTCTTGTGTAGGAAGCAAATGAGATGAGAGATTTGAAACGGCTGATGTCCTAGGAAGAGTTCCAGTGTGTGGAAGTTGCTATGATGCAATAGACTGTTCTGTCACTTTGCTCTGCCAGGAGTTATTGTTCCTAAATGGTGTAAAGTGGACAGCAAATCACAGAATCATAGAATGGTTTGGGTTGGAAGGGACCTTCAAAGATCATCTAGTCCAATCCCCCTGCCATGGGCAGGGGCATCTTTCACTACATCAGATTGCTCAAAGACTCATCCAACCTGGCCTTGAACACTTTCAGTGATGGGGCATCCACAACTTCTCTGGGCAACATATTCCAGTGTTTCAGCACCCTCACAGTGAAGAATTTATTGCATATATCTAATCTAAATCTAGCCTCTTTCAGTTGAAATCTGTTTCTTCTTGTCCTGTCATGACAGGACCTGGTAAAAAGTTTCGGTCTTTCTTAGAAGCCCCCTTTGTATATTGAAAGGCTGCAGTAAGGTCTCCCTGGAGTCTTCTCTCCAGGCTGAACAACCCCAGCTCTCTCAAGTTTTCTTTCTTCATTCCTTCTTGAACTATTATGCTGTGAAAAGGAGGATTATCATTCTGAAAGAGATAGCCAGGTTAATGTGATAGTGAAAAAATCGTGCTAGTGGTATGGAGTAATTTGTACTGAATTTGTACGTGGCTCCTGGCCTCCCAAGCCTGACAGCCATCGTCTTTTTGTTTAGGTAGGCATGCGTGAAAACAGTCACTCTGTTAAAGATTCATCTGCTCTCACATTCCTATTCTATAAATAAAATTGTGTAGCATTGATTCCAGGTCAGTCATGAGTTCTGTCAAATTCTGGTCTCAAGTGAGGAGCAGAAGAGTAAGGTGAGCTCAGAACAGAGAGGGTGTCTTCAAAGTTTCCCCAATAGAATATAAGAAAAATCAGTTGAAGACTATGAATTCCTATGGCAGAGATAAATTCTGAAAGTAGTTTTGCAAAACTGGTTACTGGGAGCAGAAAAGCCCCCTTTTACCCTTGGTGTTCTGAATTAGTCATCCACCCCATGCTTGTCTCTCTTCTGTTTCAGATAAAAGTTTGGACCGCAAATCCACAGCAGTTTGTGGAGGATGAAGATGATGATACATTTTCCTATACAGTGAGGATTGCTGCACAGGATCTGTTGCTGGTATGAAATGCGTTTCACGTTTTGATGCAACCAAAATATTGAGAACAAATAATAAACCTAGCATCGTGAAGGGCATTTGGAGAAAAGGCCAACTTTTAAAAGTCTGTAGAAGTAAGTGTTATTGTTTCCTTCTGCGCAGGCTGTGGCTGCTGACTTCCAGAATGAGAGTGCAACTGCTTTGGCTGCAGCAGCTACCAGGCATTTGCAAGAAGCTGAGCAGGCTAAAAACAACGGTGCCGAGCACTGGTAAGGAGATGGCGGAGCAGGGAACGACACCGATACGAATGGCAAGCTCGTTTGCAGCCTTGGGTGCAGCACAATTTAATCACATTTTTTTCATAACATTACTGCTGAGGAACAAGGATGAAAATTGAGCACTCAGATTAGAAGAAGAAAAAGGAAGTACAGCTGTTCCTGAGCCAGATGACAACATCCTCTTGTGGAATACTTTCAGCGATCCCTAGCACAAGCTACCTGTCCCCAGGCTCCCTACCTCCAGACCCGGTCTATTCCTTAAAACATATAATTGGAAATGATAATTAGTTATATACAATCTGAAGAGGAATTGGCAATACTTGGTGTTCAGTTAATTGAGCTCAAAATTTCAGGCATGTGTTTTTTTGTGGGTGTTTGGTTTTTTTTTTGCTTGATGTAAAGAAGAGATATCGGTGCTGTATGCTGAAGTATGTGTTTAATTTTAGAACTTAAAGTTGCAATTTGTAATGTTACTTGGGGATAGGAGCTCAACTGCAAAAGTACCTGCTTACTTTTCCATAACTACTCTCTCTTGGTTTCACAGTGCATTAGTTCCGTGTTTATTGTGTTTGTTTTTAATATTAGCATCAGTGTAGCCACTCTCTATAGTGAGCAGCAACTGAATGTCAGAGAAATTGGACACTGAGTCCCTGTCTGCCTTAACTGTGATAAGTTTTAAAGTATGTTATTTGCTTCACAAAGAAAACCAAGGAAAAGTGCTATTTGCCCATAACCCTGTGTCATCATAATTAACAAAACGTAATGCAAAAATAGACCTTTTTAAACCTTTAATGAACTGGGTATCACAGTGCTTCTGCAGATAAAAGAATCAAGCAAGGCATAGCTGGAGATGTAAGCCTTCATGGAAAAGTCTCATTTCTCTTTTTTTATTATGGGAACAAAATTGGTATAAGAAGTAACAATTATTCAACTGATTTCAGAAAGTGATTGAGAATGCTGCCTATGCTGGGTGAGTTTCCAAGCCCCCAGCTGGCAGAGTTTTGCAAATGTTCATTTCTTTCAGGACCTTTTTAAATTCTCTGCTTTGGGATCAAGAAAATAGTGATGGTAGCTCAGACCAAAAAAATGGTTTCACCTCAGAATTTTTATTTATTTATTGAGGCGGTGGTGGTGGAAAGCCTAAAGGCATCTGAATTCTTTTGCAGGTGGAAAATACATGAAGCTTGTATGCTGGCCCTGGGCTCTGTGAAGTCTATTATTACAGACAGTGTGAAGAATGGTAGAATACATTTTGATATGCATGGCTTCCTGACAAATGTTGTGCTTGCAGACCTCAACCTTTCAGGTGCGTTGGCCCTTGCCATTACTCGGAGTAACTGCTGAGTGCCAGACCTTGGAAATCTCTTTCAGACAAAAGTCTGATGAATCAGGTTGCTGTATGCATGTGGTGGTGTGAAATGCAGTTGTGCACTTTACACATGTGAAAGGGCATAAATCTTATCTTGTGACTACTCAGATGCTACCAGTTCTAATAGAAGTCCTTTTAGTGTGGGACACCACACTTTCAGCTGAAAATCACTGCTGGCTGGGTGCTCAGTAGGGCTTGGAGGTGGAAGGGTGTTTGCTTGGGCCCTTGGTGGAACATAGCTGTTCTGTTGTCTTGTGTCTCTTTCTGGGAAAGACACCAGCAGTGTTTAACAGGCTTCAGAATTCCTGCAGCACCGTACTATCCCATTTTCTTTACGCTGAGGCTGATGCTAGTCGTAGCACATGAATTCAGGTAATACTCCTAGCTGAGTGGGATCCTATTATTAGGAGCTCTGCAGGCTTCTGCTTCCTGTGTTATCTTCCATCAGTGTGCAAGAAAGTTAAAGGAGCTGTTGAAAATCGGACCTCAAGAGTCCTTGCAAATAATTAAAATTTGAGAAGCCAATAGGAGTATTATTGATGAGTCCACATTAAGTTGTGTCAGTGTAGAGAAAACAAACTGCTTGATGCTTTCGTCAAAGAAACATTTAGCCTATTACAAAGAAGTTCTTTCTCTTTTTTGAGTTAATTTTGAATGAAGAAATAGTGTGCAAAGTGCATAGTGTGCAGTGCATGTAAAAAACCAACCTCAGCTATTTACACATATTTACACACATTTACATATGTGGTATTGGGTTGTAAATGAGTTACTGTGCTCTGGAAAGAGCTCCTGGAGTCAGTATATAGATAGTTCTCAGAGGATAGCCGTTTAACGCTCAGTAATGGTAACAAGACAAAGAAATCTTCTGTCTGATAACACTTGCTTAGAAAACAAAGCTTTTCTTTTGCTATATGTCTTGCATGGAGTTTCTTTATGTCCTCGTCTTAAAATTAATGGTTGCAGGAGTATAGATAATGGCAGTAAAGATGCTGAGGAATAGAGAGCATCATCTCTTTGAGGGTAGCCTAAACAGTTAAGGATACTTTTAGCCTGAAAAGGCGGAAGGGTCGAGTGTGGTAAAGATACATCATACCTTGAGAAGTGTAACCAGGTGAGCAGATAATGAGTATTCACTGTGTCTGTGGTGCTGTTGAACATTATGCTCGCTGATGCAAGGTGATGGCTGGAAACTAGAAAAGTAATCTGTAAAAGACCTCTGTGTATTTGCTCTGTTTCTCTAATTCTGTTCCTGAAGCTGCTGCTATTTGCTGCTGTTGGGGACAGAATATTGAGCTAGAGGAACAGGAATTACTGAAAAAGCCTTCACTCTCTTCCTTTACGTTTGTTCTGGTCATCAGTAAAGCGTGTATTGCTGTATTGGTGAACAAATTCAGGTATAACTAGTTGAGGGAAGAAGGTTTGGAGTTTTTTTTTAACAAATGAGAAATTATTCTTTGAAATAACTAAGATGGTAAACTGGATTCTGTCTTTGAACCAAAATTATTTGTAATGCTTGCATACTTGTCTTCTGTGTTACATCTTACTTTTTTCCTACTGGGATGATAAGATTTTGGATAATGGGTGGAAGCAGCTGTGATTTTAAACTCCTAAAACTTACTCTGAAACCGCTGGGGTTCTGTTTTGTTCCAGTGTCTCCTTTTCTCCTGGGTCGTGCTCTGTGGGCTGCCAGCCGTTTTACAGTGGCGATGTCTCCAGAACTAATCCAGCAGTTCCTGCAAGCTACTGTCAGTGGGCTACACGAAACCCAGCCTCCCTCTGTCCGAATCTCTGCAGTCAGAGCCATCTGGGGGTGAGTAAACCCCAAGGTGTTCCAAATCCCCAGGGACAGGGATGTGAATTACACTTACACAATGGGTATGTTAATACCTTCTCTGTGTAGGCTGTGGAAGTGTTTGCTTTGAGTGAAATAGATGTCGACTTAAAAAGTGTAAGCAAGCAGGTTCAAAATAACTCTAATGAGGAATATGAAATTGAGATTCAAGGTTGATTGCAATAAAATGTTATAATGGATACAGCCCCAAAGAGACGCAGAACCAGATAGCAATGAAAAGCGTAAAGATGAAACCTGGATTACTCCGGTTCAGTCACAAAGGTGGTGGGATGACATAATAGAGGCTTGTGGAGCAAATCACAGCAATGAGGAATGTTTGGGTGTGTGGATTCTTTAATCTCATTTTTGTAAATAACTTGCAAGAAGGAAAAAGGAAGGTCTGCTGTATTGATTTGAAAGTGGAAAATGAACATTAGTGTAAATACAAAAAAATTACCAACCACAAAAAAAATGGCAAAAACCCTACTCTTCCCCACTCTCTCCCCCAAAAAACACCTTGTTTTCTATTTGCACTGAAATGTTAATGAGTAAGTAAAGGCAGAGTCTTATAACTTTGTTACTGCTGAAATTGTGTTATCATTCCCTAGCTCATTTGTGGAACATGGTAATTAAACACTTTGTATATAGTGAGTGTCTGTCTGACTACTTACTTCCTCAAGGCTTTTCTCCATTGATGGGCAGTTCTTAAGAGAAAAGGGTTCTAAGGGGCGGTAGAAGCTTTCAGCATCACTTGACTCAACTCTGCTTCTGTGAGCCATCAGGGCTAGAGTGAGGAGGAAAGGTAGCTGAGCTGTTGAGAGATTGAGGAATAGTAGACTGAAGGGGAAAAGTTCTAGAGGAGTGAACTTGAGGAAGAAGAAGGGGTAGGGAGAAATAACCCCTTATATATAATCTAGAGTTAAATGTATAAATTACTTTTATTGTGTATGTATTGTACAAGTGTTATGGGGAGCAGCTGAGGGAACTGGAGTTGTTTAGTCTTGAGAAGAGAAGGCTGAGGGGAGACCTTCTCACTCTCTACAACTATGTGAAAGGAGGTTGTAGTGAGGTGAGTGTTGGTCTCTTCTCCCAAGTAACCAGCGATAGGACGAGAGGCAATGGCCTCAGGTTGCATCAGGAGAGATTTGTGTTGGATATTAGGAAAAATATCTTTACTGAAAGACTGGTCAGACATTGGACCAGGCTGCCCAGGGCAGTGGGGGAGTCCCTGTCCCTGGAGGGGTTCAAGAAACGTGTGGATGTGTCACTTCAGGACATGGTTGAGCAGGCATGGTGGTGCTGGGGTGACGGTTGGACTTGATGAGCTTAGAGGTCTTTTCCAACCTTAACGATTCTATGATTCTATTTTTGTATCACTAATTTCTTGTTTAGCTACTGTGACCAGCTGAAGATCTCCGAGAGCACCCATGTGTTGCAGCCTTTCCTTCCTAGCATTCTTGATGGACTGATCCACTTGGCAACTCAGTTCAGTTCGGAGGTCCTAAACCTCGTGATGGAGACGCTGTGCATTGTCTGTACGGTAGACCCCGCATTTACAGCAAGTGTGGAGAACAAAATCTGCCCCTTCACGATTGCAATATTTTTGAAGTACAGTAACGGTATGCATTCAAGTTACATTCTCAAAGTACAGGGGGTTTTTTGCTACTGAATCCTGGTGCTGAAAACTTAATAAATGATAATTGAATCAACATTGATTCATATGGTAAAGCTAGAAGGGAAACTTGCTGCTTTGCCTTTTTAAAATAGTGGTAGCATAAAATGAGATGTGTTTGTTAGTGTGTTTTAGTAAATGGTGCTTTCTCTCTCCAGATCCAGTTGTTGCTTCTCTTGCCCAAGATATCTTTAAGGAGCTAGCTCAGATAGAAGCCTGCCAGGGTCCAATGCAGATGAGGCTAATACCAACTCTTGTCAGCATCATGCAGGCCCCTGCTGACAAGATCCCAGCAGGGCTTTGTGCAGTAAGTGCTGTAGCGGTGCATGGTCTGAGCTGGAGAAGATTCCCTGCTCTTTAATGTGTAGGATGGCTGGTCTGCAAAGAGTAGAAAGGTTGCTTTTAAACTGCTTTGGAACAATGACTTTGGTCATTGGTAGAGGTTTCTTTGTGGAGAGAAGGCAAATTGCAGGTGGGGGGGAGATGCTTCCAGAAGTTAACGTTAAACTGCTCCACTGGCCTTCTTCCAGTCTCTGCAGTGTATCCCTGGTCGTTTTGCTTTGACGTAGCCATCTTTCACCAGTCTCCTCTTTTTGGTGGAATGTTCTCCAGCAGGGTACACAACTATTCCTTGTGCTTTTTTCTAAGGCTTTTTCTGATTTATACGTCACATATGTATAAATTGCTGGAGATAAATTATACAGGTTTGTCCTTTCTATAAAAAGTCACCTTAAAAAAGATTAAGTATTGACGATGTAGAATGGTTGTACTGAATTAAACTCATAAACATCTTTATCAGTATGCTTATAATCTGCCTGTTGATTGGTATGACTGTAACAATTGCTCATAGGTAATTGAATTTAAAAGCAATATAAACAAAATGGAACAAGTCAGCTAGACCAGTTCTCTGGCTGTGCTGAGCAGCATGCATCAGGGTGCCTTGAAACTGTTTGCCATGTTTAAGTGGTTACAGTGCTTTAAATGTTTGAACTGCCTTGGGAACTTTCACAGCGCACACCATGCGTCCGTGTCAAATACAGTGATTCTGTGGGTGCGTGAATCCAAGGTCCTCTGATTTATAAAATGTTCTAGACTGTAAAATCAGGGTGTGAGTGCAGTACTGGCTCCCATCCCTCCAGTTTACACATTTGATGCCTGTGCCAGTTGTGGGTAATGCTGACTTAGCGTACTATGGCTGCTGTAGTAACCATGCTTTTGTGTGTATTTTCCTTTCAGACTTCTATTGATATATTGACCACAGTTGTGAGGAATACAAAACCTCCTCTGTCCCAGCTCCTGATCTGCCAAGCGTTCCCTGCGGTGGCTCAGTGCAGCCTGAACACAGATGACAACGCTACTATGCAGGTAACACTGTGAGGAGTGGTAAGGATTGCAGGGCTATAAGCAAGTCCAAGAGGTGACCAAGTAGGACAGGTCACATAGCATTTAAGGCTTTGCTTACCAATAGTGATATCGGCAGCTGCTCAGGAGTCTCTGCCACCTCCAGTTTATCATGAAAATATCACTGTCTGAGAGCCTGCAATGCCTTTTATTTGCCATTCCTTGATTTGGAGGACTGGAGTGAGTAGAGCAGCAGCCTTGATCCTTTTTTCTGTTTTAGGCCTCTGGAGTACATTTAAAAAAAAAAAAAAATCCCAAACCGCCAAAAACCCAATAAAAAAACCTGCAAAACATTATTACTTTTCTTCCCCCATAATAACTTTCATCACACCTAGGAATGGCAGATGCTGTCTGCAGAAGCATGCTCAGGTGTGGGGAAGCGAAAGAGCTCCTGCGCAGAAGACCTCCTAGACCTCCTCCTTCTAGCAGTTTTCTCCTGTATTCATTTAGGTGGGAAGGGGAGGGCAAGCTGCTTTTTGGCTGAGCCAGGCGTGGGATGGAGCGAGAGGAAAGATTCATCTCAAACAGCAGTAGTGCCTGAGGTGTGCTAGCTGGCAGGCTCTGCTGTTACCTGATGATGTCCTTAGAGTATTTAAGCAAGACAGAAAAAGTGTCAGAGGCGAAAAGTGCAGGTTGTCTTTTTTTTTCCGCTACTAGCTGGCATATAAATAATAAAGCTGGTTTCATTTCTTACGTAAGGAGTTTTGCACTCCGAGCTACCCTTTGCCATGTAGATGCAGACCACAGAAACATCTTTCCCTAAACAACACACCAATAACAATAGGTTGAAGACCGGCATGAAGAGGCTGGAGACCAGCATGCTGGTTGCTCTGCTGGAGCTTTGTTTTAGGAATTCAAAAAGATTGCAGCTTGGCCACTGGGTTGGGTTTTGTTCACGCTGTGCTTTGCTGTCTTCATATCTGGCTTGTTGAATCTCTTGGAATTTCTCTGGGCACAAAACTGCAGCTGCTTCAGGTTGTCTTCGGATTTACTTGATGTCTAGATGCCATATTTACTAGGTTGTCTTCGTATTTACTAAATGATCTGCTTGAGAGCTGCCTGGGCAGTGAAGAATTTTGTGATTGATAATGAACTGAAGTCTGTAGAAATTATTTTTAAATAGGCACTTGTTTTACTGCACGTTAGAAAGCTTGGATCTTTTACAGATGCCATCAGTATGCCCACTGTTTTCTTCTTGTTTAAGGGTCTTTTTGGGGTGATGAAAGGAGATGTCCTCCCATGCCTCCCTGCTCCCTTACCTAGAACAGGAAGTTCTAACACAGTAATTTTCTCGTTTAGAATGGCGGCGAGTGTCTGCGTGCGTACGTCTCGGTGGCGCTGGAGCAAATTGCACAATGGCATGATGAGCAAGGCCACAATGGACTTTGGTATGTGATGCAGGTGGTGAGCCAGCTTCTAGATCCAAGGACCTCAGAATTCACCGCTGCCTTTGTGGGCAGGCTGGTCTCCACTTTAATTTCGAAAGCGGGAAGTGAGCTGGGAGAGAATCTGGACCAGATCCTGAGAGCTATCCTGAGCAAAATGCAGCAAGCAGAGACGCTCAGTGTAATGCAGGTGAGCAGGCTGGGCACCCAGCAGAGTAAGTAGAAGTGTCAGGAAAAAAAATGTCATTTTTTTAAATTGCATGCCTGATTATTTATGGCTAGTGCAATTGGAGGGTCTACGAGTCAGGAAAATGCCTACTCTGCTCATACAGAGTTGTTTGGCTTACAGGGTAAGCCAGGTTCTTGTGGGTAAGCTTTAATGCACCTTAAATAGTCCCTCATGACCTCGTGCTTGCAAGCAGTGAACCTTCAGTGGGACCAGGAGCTGCCTAAGTAGGGGTGCTGTGGCAAAGGCAGCGTGTGTTTTTGAGTGGGTGTGTGCTATACTTGAAGGAGAAATGCCTGGGAGTTGAGACAAGGTGAACTTTTGGTGGATGGGAGGTATAGTTGGCCTCCATTGGATGGGAAGCCAGACAAAGAGTGTCACGATCGCTTCTAGCCTTGACCTACTTCTGCTGGCACAGTTTTATAGAATGATTTTTATCCCAGTGGCCTTCATTCTCTCACCTGTCTTTCTTGTCTGTGTGCCCTTAATGTAAAACGCCTGGTGATGGCTGCCCTGGTTCCTCAGCAGCAGCTGGGGGAAGGCGTTGTGCTGGCACAGTTCTGCCTGCTGGCAAGATCCCACCTTTGCCCTCACTGTGGCACTTGGCTGAGGCTCACTCTGCTCTGACCCTTTTATCTTGTGCATTTCTCTCATTTTGGTATGTGTGTTTTTCAAGCCAGCACATGGTGAGCCAAGAAGGCCGTTCAGATGTCAGCACAGATTTCATCTTAAAGCCTTGATTTTTCTTTCCCCCCTGCCTCAGAAACACTGTTGATTCTTAACTGTTCAGAATGGCTCTCGCTTTGCCTATTTTTGGATTTAAAAGGTCCAGAAGCTTAAATCTGAATCAGTCACATGAAACCCTTGTAGCCAGGGGAAGAGGAATGAGCCTTTCACAATGCTGAATCTCTTCCCTGTGTTAGCCTGAAAGATGGGCCTCTGGAGGTGGGCAGCTTTTCCCCGAGGAAGCCTGCAGAGCTTGGAGACTGATGTAGACATACGCAGCATGTGAATTCAGCCCTGGTCTTTAGGAGTCAGACTGTAAAACTGCGACTTGCAATTCTTTCCCTAAAACTTGTGTTCAGAGTACACTCAGAATGGGAAAAGTGCTGCTGGATTCTGATGTGATGATGTGGGAGAAGGGTGGTCCTGTGGTGGAGGTGATGGTGGGTAATCCCTGGGGTGAAGAGGGGAAGAGAATATGGGTTCTGGCTCTGGGCAAACAGCTTCGGTTCCTTAGCTTGATAATGAGACACGTTTCTGCTGGGTACGTGTAGATGTAGAGCGCTGTGTATAGAACCACGTGTACAGCTTCTGGTCCGTTCAGCGAACTGGGGCAGTTGCAGTGTCTGAGTGTTGCCATATGATGTTTTTGCTAGTCAAAAGTCAGCTGCAACCTCTGATATTTTGTAAACAGCTTTTTAATCCTTGCTATAGGAAGGTTTTTTAGTTTGGGGCATGGGTGTGAGTGAACTTATTCCTGCGGTGTTTTTTGGTGAGGTAGAAATAACTGCTGTTGACTGTAGCAGTTTATTGCCTGCTTTTGTAGCACAGAGTGTCTTGCAGAGGGTTAGATGTTCTCTTCCTCTTGGGGTTGGTAAGCACGGTCTCTGCTCTTGCAGAAAACTCAGTTACTTGAATATTTGATAAAACTTTTTCAGCTATTAAATTATGTACAGCTAACATTTACTTTCTCCTCCTGTAGTCCTTGATTATGGTGTTTGCTCACTTGGTTCACTCACAACTGGAACCACTCCTGGAGTTCCTGTGTAGTCTCCCCGGACCAACCGGCAAGCCTGCCTTGGAGTTTGTAATGGCCGAGTGGATGAGCCGGCAGCACTTGTTCTATGGGCAATATGAAGGCAAAGTCAGGTACGATGTTTTCATAAGCAGCATCTGTGCATCAACGTTAGCTGACTGATCATCCCACTGCAATTAAATGCACTGGGTGTGAGGGAGAGGGGAGCTGGTTCAGGCTTGGATTAGCATGTGCCGGCGTTGGACAGAACTAATTTTTTCCTGCACTGTCAGTTCAGCTCAGGAGAGCTGTGGTAATTGGAGCAATCCCTGATCTTACTCTGAGTGCCTCTCTTGCTGCCTGGTGTGCTTGTGCTGGCACAGGGGGACCCCAGGGGAAGGGGGTGTCTGCAAGCTTCTGAGATTGAACTGCTGTGAACGGGATGCAAATGGCTTCCAGACATGAAATCGCCTGCATAGACTACTGTAGAGTTTCAGGGCATTGTAGAGGGTTTCCTAAGAGAATCTGGTGATTTCTTGTTGATTTAATGATCTCTTAAAAGTCAGTAATCAGCTGAAACAGTTTTCTGTCCCTTTTGCTGTAGGAGCACATTTGTGTTCAGGTAGAGGCTGAGTACTGTATTCCAAAGCTTGAAGTACTCTCTGTTAATTTAAATTTTGCCACAGCTGCTGTCTTTGGTTTTTTTCTGGAAATGTGAAGCCTAACAGACCACTCTCAGGGCTCTCACCAGCTGTTAACTCACTGCTTAGTATGAGTTGGTGTGTTACTGTTACAAGGCAGTCAAATGGCCTGTGAAATAAATGAGAAGAAAAAGCGTGTTTGAAATGGAAGTTTGTGAATGGTCATGCAGAACAAGAGACGGTCTGATCTGGGGATCTGGTGCCATTTTCAGTCACATTTGGTCTGTTTCATCCCTAAGAGCGTGGTTTATCCCTGTTTTGACAGAGCAGGGTTGTTTGCAGGATCCCCTGAGAATGCTTATGGCCCCGGGGAAAAACCAAGGCTGACGCTGCCAGGGAGAACAGGGTTGAGCTTTGTTGTTCAGTGCTGTCTCCGTGTTGTCCAAGATCAGAGCTGTTTGTGTGCAGAAGTCTTGGCAGGACTCCACACTATATTAAACACTTTGATATGGGGTTTTTATGGTGATGCTTTATCATACATTAGAAAATGGTGGGTGTTTTCTGCATACTGAAGAAAAGCAATGCCTTCTTGGAGGACCCGCTTGTTCAGAGTTAGTGAAAGGAACATGAGGATAGCTGACACCTTCTGTGTGCATCAGTTCCCATCCCAGTGCGTGGCAGGTTGTAGAACTGGATATTTGCTCTTGGCTTGCATGGTGAAAGGATGGGAAAACTTTGGGCACCCCAGGGGTGGCGTGTAAGATCTGCGTCCCGACCAGCAGCGTGGGAACTTGGAGCCATAGTGTGGGAGAGAAAGAGGGTGTGAAGTGAAAGTGTGAGATCTGCAAAGCTCCGAAACTATCGCTTGAGACTTGTGGGGCCAGGAGAGCGGTTTAAGAGTGCCAAGCGTAAATTGGTGGCCTTAACCTGTAGTCAGAGTCATCCTCAGTGTGGCTTGAAAACTGCCTGGAACTGGGGAAGGTTTGAAAGTGTGGCATAGAAATATGAGCAGCAGAGCTGGAAAGAACACATGAAGATACCAAGGGAGCAAGCTAGAAGGTCTGTGTGTAGCTGAGCTGTGAAGGACCAAAAGTGAAAAAGACCTTTGAGACTGGAGAAAAGTAGAAGAGATGTTCATGGGTGCAGATCAACCAAATCACTACTTTCTTGCCACTGCTTTCCTCTAAATTTCGTCTTCATCTGCACGCGATGGTTCGGGAGTGTGTTTAACCTCGTGGCCCTGCTGAACTGGGAAGACCTTTAATGTGTGTGCGCACTGTTTGGTAGTGTGTGATCCAAAGCTTTGTCAGTTTTTGGCTTGCTGTGCAGGTCAGGAAAGGAGTCCAGTTTCAGATGCTGACATAAAGCAGGAGAAATAGGAAAATTCTGTAATGCTTGTTCTTGGCAGAAGTGTAGCAAAACGAGCCTCTGAATGTCTGCTCTGGAGATGTGTTCCCTATTAACAGTTACTGTGAAAGCCAGGCAGTTCAGAGGCGTTCTCGTCTGTAATTTTCCTATTCCCTGCTCCCCAGCTCTGTAGCATTGTGTAAACTCCTTCAGTATGGCATCAACACAGATGACAAGCGGCTTCAGGACATTAGGGTAAAGGGAGAAGAAATATTTAATATGGATGAGGGAATACGGACACGATCAAAATCAGCCAAAAGTAAGTAATCATTTTGCTGTTTTTAACATTTTTTGTTCCTGTTAGTAGATGTATGAAAGGCCATAAAATAGAGCTTGCAGAGCATACAAAGCTGTGGGAGATATTTCCTACAGAAGGTGCATGTTTTTTTTTAGAGCTAATCCATACATCATGTATGGATTAACATCTCCATTATTTGCTTTAATTCTGCCAAAGACTGGTTTGAAGACTCCTGATGTCTCTGATTTAGTGTAAGGGGATGAGGTGATTATAGGATAGGGAGTTATTCACTGCTGTTTTGCGTCATCCTCTTCTATCTAATAAGATGGAACTGATAATTCAGCTTCTCTGAGAGGACGGTTAGTTTAGCATGCGGAGATTTGAAAAAGAAAGTGGTACTTTCTTGAGGAGACTGACTTTCACAGATATCAAAAGTGATTTCAACAAGTCAGAGATCACTTTTAAGCAGAAGTTAGCCAGTCTCCTACAGAAGACTTGTCTTATTTTTAATTGGCTGAACCCCAAATCATTGATTGCGGGTTACTGTGTAGAGATTCATACATGAAATGGGAGAGAGCACTGGGCAGGCTTTGTTCCTGGGGGCTGAGCCCCAGAGGGGAGGACACTGGGGAGCCGCTGTCCTCAGCAATCAGTCAAAACCTTGGTTCCACAAGGTGCTGTGCTAGAGCTTGTGCAGAACCAGTCGCGGGATGGGCCGTAACGGCTGTGCGGACCCAGACTGGAGGCTCATCGAGGCAGTCGCTGCTCCGCGAGCCTTCAGCTGTCGTAGGCTCGGGGGGTTGAGGGTGATGCAGTAACACTTGGTGAAGGAAATAAATAAGGGAAAGCCCTAGGAGTGTAAGAGGTAAGCAATGGTCACAGAACACCTGCTACCTTATTATTCTTTGCTTAAAACAACCCCAAACCACCAACCAGCACAAACCAGGCAAACTCGGATGTTGTCTGGTCAGATAGCAGAACAGTGATTGCTAACATCTGAGCACCTGAAGAGTTAAAGCTAGTGCTCCCGGTTTCTTTGTTTGATGGGATCTTTACTTTTGCAATTAAGGACAAAAACACTGTCTAGCTGTCCCTAGGGAACGATTAGGCCTTGCAGGAGCTCTGGTGAGGAAAAGTTGGAGCTTGCAGTGTCTCAGACAGGGTAGAGCCACGCGTGGGAGTGCTGCGCTGCTCATTTTCTTGAAAGCACTGCTAGACAGGCAACAATAACTTTAGAGAAGTGTGCTTAACGAAGTCATCTGCAACTATGATGTCACTGAGTAAACTCACAAATTAATTCAGCTGTGAAGATTTTAACTATGCCTTCTCTTCGTTCAAGATAAGCAAGATTTCATATTGCAATGAAGATCTTTGGAAAGCTAGCTGTGAAGGTCTATGGAAGGGACAGCTGCGGGGTTTTTGTCAGGCGCTGTTTCCTCCCAGCCTGGAAGTTTTTGCTTGTCCGTGAGCATTTTAACTGTGTGGTAAAATTAGAAAAAAAAATGTGACAACAAAAGGCCTGTTTTCAACAACTTTTAATAAAAAGCAGTATAAATACATATTTTTCTTCTCTTATAGATCCTGAACGCTGGACAAACATTCCATTGTTAGTAAAAATCTTAAAATTAATAATAAATGAGCTCTCTAATGCGATGGAAGCAAATGCATCTAGACAGACAACTGCGGATTGGAGCCAAGGTAAAAGACTGGGTTTGCTCTTCCTCTTTGCATGGCTTAAATCTGCTTTGTCGTCTCTTCAGAAGCATTTATAGCGATAAGAAACTCACAACAGTAAATAGTATATCTGTCATTACAGAGGCTTAAGTAGTGATCCAAAGGATAAAATCAGTGTTGTGGATTCTTAAACGTGAAAATTATTTTGGGCCAATCTGGAAGATGGGGTCTAACCATATGCCAGCAAAATTTTCCTTTCTTGGTGTATCTGGTTTGCATTTCTGAATCCCTGCTGCGGGCATCCGTTCTTGCAGCTGCTCTTTGTTTAGCTCCCGTTCTTGGCTTAGTCGTTCTGAAGGGACAGGAGAGGTTGCGGGAGTGTCCCTTCATCCACCTACACGAGCAGGGGTGTTTGCCTAGGACCTCTGCAGTCCCGCTGTCCAGACCGGCCGGCTGGACCTCTTCGATTTTGTTTATTTCTAGAAATTTTTGTTTTCTGAGCAGATGATTCGAATGATATGTGGGAGGATCAGGAAGAGGATGAGGATGAAGATGAAGGCTTAGCAGGACAGTTCTTATCAGATATTCTTTCCACAAACAAGTATGGTAAGTAACAGCTTTAAAGTGCTTACTCAAAGTGAAAATAGGGTAAATGACATCCCAGTCAGTTTTGTTTCCTTGACAGTAGCTCACCAAAGACTGCAGGCAAGGGGAAGGAAATCTGGCATGGGTTTGGAGTAAGGACTTCTTTCTGTAAGAGAAGGACATGTCTTTGAATAACCCAATGATGAAATAACTGCATTTTTCACCCAGAGTTCAAATGCTGCATAGGTTTCACGTTGCTGGGGGATTTGCACAAGTATTTCTTCTAAAGAGAAAATTAATGCTTAAAGATGTAGACATGACCTTGGAATGACAGTGTCGTAGCAGTGGGTGAGCTTGGTTGTGGAGTGACCTTGAGAAAGGATAGCTGCAGAAAGGTGGAGCGGGTGTAATACCGCCTTTCCTCTGCGCTCCAGTTTGCGTGTAGTCATCGAAGAGAGAACCTTACAGGCAGATACAGCGGGGAGGCAGCTTACATCACCCCGGCGCTGGAAGCGTGTGGCCCCGACACAAGGGTAGGGCGTGAGATCGTAGTGCACATACAAGACGAGCTGGTTTCTTCATTATCCCATGTGTGCTCGTCTCGCCAGCGCGTTCCTTGAGACTCCCACTGTGACCCTGCTTGTTCTGAAGTGTCGTGTCTTCTAATTGTCTGAACTTAAGGAGCAAATATTCTGGATACAAATTTTTTTACCTAGCAGTGCTGGAACTGTTCCTTATTGGATCCTTGGATTTCAGCAGCAGTCTAGCAGAACACTTCCTGAGATATTTTGCTCTGTTTGATGTTAAAACCTGCTGATTTGCCTCTGACAGATGAGGATTACTATGAAGATGATGAGGAGGATGATCCAGACGCGTTAAAGGACCCTCTTTACCAAATAGATCTCCAGGTGATGCTCTAGAAGGAGTTTTTAAAATCAGATTCCTATCGTTCTCTGTAAACTTAATTTTTCTGTATTGTACTTTTAACAAAACTGTAAACACCAGTTACTGATTGTTGTCCTAAAGGTACTCAGTTCATTGAAATTACTTTGGGAAGTCCCGAATACCCCAAGAATGCCGGGAGCTATTTTTCCTTATTGGATCAATATCTGTAACTTGGAAATGTGAATGAACAAAACTTGTTGAACAGAGGGACAGGAGACTTTTCTACCCATGAGCTTCACAGCTATTTTCTGAAGTCAGAAGTAGATTGGAGACTGAACATGACAGAATTTCATACTCTACTGGGAGATGCTCCCATCTGGTCACAGCCCCTGTGTGACATTTTGCTCCTGCTTTTTGCCACCGCCTGGCAGCTGTTCACCAGCCCTTCCCCTCCTCCTGCATCGCTTTTCTCTGCCCTGCAATCTCTTTGTCTTACTTGGTGCATGTTCAGGTTTATCTTTTGATACATGAAAGAAACAGGATTCCCAAAGTGCCGTGATGCTAATGGGGTCTTTCTGTCTTCCTTCCAGGCCTATCTCACTGACTTCCTCTGCCAGTTTGCGCAGCAGCCCTGCTATGCAATGTTTTCAGACCATCTCAATGAGAATGAAAAGCGAGTGTTGCAGGCCATTGGTATATAAATCCACTCGAGAGACCATCCCGGTCAGATCTGAACAATATTTTTTTGGCTTATTCCACGTTTTATGATTAAACATAAAACATTTTCCAGTGTCTGCCTGCTTGTTACAGGTGGATGACGGCTTCGTTGCGATGTATTGAGCCTCATCTTAACATGAATCTGCTAAGGGAAGGAATACTAAGAAAGCAGCAAGGACAGAAGTCTGTAGAGTTTGGCACATTGGTCTCACCATGGGAGCACTTTCATTTTCCACAGTAACTTTCCAGGAAGTTCTTAAAGATTTAAAATAAAAAATGTGTCCTTAATATTTTTAAAAGCAGACTGTCTCTACCATTGAAGAGGCATTTAACTGAGGTTCCCACAGCACAGCTGGACAGAGAAAGGAGTTGGGTCACGTACAGATTGCTTGGATGTATCTTGAGAAATTGGAAGGTTGTTCCTCTTCGCGCTCGCAGAACACATACAGGGTAAATATCTTGATCTTACAGCGTGACTTCTTTTTATAGAACCATAGACTCTTTTATCAGAGATGCCTGAGTGGTATGGAACCTGTTTATGGGAGTTTGGATGGGAAGCTGAGACAATAAAACTGAATGCACATCTTCTTTCCTGTTGTGGATGGGGCTTTGTCGCTCACATCTGCTGTCGGGTCCCATGGGAGCAGTTCTTTCCTAATGCTTTTGTGTGCACATGCTCAGAGGAAGCTACCACTTAAATTTCGGTTCCTGTGGCATGTGGCTACTAAAGACTTTGGTTTTATGGAACAGAAGGAGCCACAATTTTTAGGAGGGAAAAAAACCTGATTGTATTTAACATATTTGCTCCGTGACAACCACTCTGAACTAGTTTGCTTCCTTCACACTCCTGTGTGTATTTTTCTAGAGTGGTGAAATAACATTTGCAAATTGATTTACCCATAAGAACAGTGTGATGTATCTCACAACACCTCTCTGCCTTTGGTTCCCCCTTGGGGAAAATGAAAATAAAACTATTAAAATGTACATTGGTATCCTTCTTCTAAAACAGATATAAAAGGAACTTGCACTTGTTTCCTGAAGTCTCCATTTAAAGACATATTTCTTCGTAGGAAACTTTCCGTATGTGCCGCCCAGAGGGTGTTAGGGAGTTTCACGGGAGTCATCTGGGCAGAAAGGGAGTCCTGTAATGGATGCATCTTCTTCTGCTCAAAAGAGAAAGGCTGACCCATTAAAGAGTTTCCTTTCTTAAGAAAGGTGCTTGCTGTTCCTTTGTGGAATAATACACTTCTAAGTTGTATCTAAAAACCTCCAAAGAGCTGGAGTAATTCTGTATCTTACTGGTCTAACAGAGCATAGCTTTTCACTTTTTTACCAGGAGGGGATAATAAATTCACTTTTTGATAGACAAAGATGGCACAAGTTGTGTAGCGTGTGTGTGGGAAATGGTAAAGTAACCGCGAGTTCTCAAGCCGACCTTGCTCCCCTCTCCCACCCCAACCCCATGGGCTGTGCCAGAGAACGGGGGGAGTCCCCGCCGCTCCCTGCAGCCTGGGCTGACCCGTCCGTGAGGCCTCAGCAGGCTTGTGTGGGCAGCTCTGTGACCAGCAGGACTGGAAGCCGGTTTGTCTGTGTGTGTGTGCGTGCCTCATGCAGCTCAAGCTCTGGTCGGAAGTTTCCGTGCAGCTGTGTCGCGGTGTCTTTCTTCCCTGTGGATTCTCTGGTGCATAAGAATATATAATGAAACGTTGTGCCGTGGCCTTCTCCTCAGTGGGAATGATGCGGCTCTGTCTGCTGCCTAGACATCATTTTTCTCCTAAGTCTAATAGGAATTTTGTTCTGAGGTGTTTGTCTCAGCTTTCGCTGAAAAGCGCCAGCAAGTGAACCTAAAGAGCGCGGTCGCTTGAGGAAGCCAGGCTAGCAGTAGATGGCTGCAGTGGCGTGTCCCGATAGCTCCACGAGAAGGCTCGAGTTGAGTGTCCTCAGGGTGACCAGTCCCAGCCCTGGGAACAGGTAGGACCGTCTTTTTTTCTTGCCCTATGTGTTGGCAGCAAGGCTCAAAACCAGTCAGCTGTTCTTGGGAGGTGAGTACCAAACGTCTGGAAGTGTCTAGGGCTGTTTTAGGGTGTCCGTGGTGAGGGAGCACATCCAGGTCTGGTGAGCTGGGGTTTGCGTGCGTTCTGTTCCGGTGAGGATTGACTGGTGTGTGCCCGAGTGGTGCTTGCTTTGGTGAGCTTGGATGGTGGGTTTAAACACGACCGTGAAAAATGAGAGCAGCCTAGTACTGCTGGTACCGTTCCTCATCCTGAACGGAGAAATCAGAGGGTTTCTCTGCGATTGCAGGGTCCCAGACGCAGATGGGCCGGTGACTGTAGAGTCCCTGTCGGAGCTGTGCAGTGTGTGGGTTAGAAACTGCTCTCGGGTTTGCAACGATCGATGGCTTTTCCAGGTGAGAGGGGGAGGACTGGGGGAGCAGTGGCTGTTGGGGACTGGTGCTCTGCGGCTCCCTCCGGCAGCGTCGGCTCACGTGCAGCCCGAGCTGGCCGGGCACGGTGCCGCTGCGGAGCAGCCAGTGTCGGTGTGGAGTTTGGGACCAGCCCTGGAGGTGCAGGAGCAGCGCAGCTCTGCCGCACACGCGACTGCAGGCAAGCACATGGGGTGCAGGAGGTTTTTTGGCAAAAAGTACCGTGACTCAGGCTTCCCCTGGGAAGAGGCCAGGTGGGATGTGAGTGCAACAGTGGCCAAGGGAGGTGGTTTGAAGGACCACTGGCTGGTCCTGCTGCTGCTCGCGCTGACATAACTCCTTTGCCCTTACGCTTTCTCACTGTTCTTCCTCCTCACAAAATTCTGAATGCTCCCTGATGTATCTTTAAACAAATTTTTTTTTGCTGGAGGGGCGTCAGCTTTGCTGAAACAACTCTGACCCATGACAAGGTGATTGCTCAGGATGAAAAATGCTGGACGCGACGGAGACGCGCCTGAGGTCTGGTCTCAAGGGGCGGAGCACTGCTCGTTGTCTGCCGTTGGGAAGAAACCGAACTAACAGTCGTAGAGGTTACTAACACCATTCTAGGAAATACAAGCTCCCTGTTAAAGTAGATTAAGGCTGGAGCGTGGGATGCCCGCTCCGGGGCACGTGTCGGTGCCTGGCACACGCGTGTGCTCAGCTCCTGCGCGGGCAGCGCCCGGCGGTGCTCAGCTGGGATCGCGTGGGGCTCCGATGGCCAAGGCCGTGGTGTAGCTAGTGAATAGCGCCGCTGTGCCTCCGCAGCGAGACTTTATGTGTATTCACGAGTATTGTTCTTGGTTTGTTTTTTTATATTAGCAAATAAAACTCTTTTAACGTATAAACCTGCCTGGCTTCTACCTGTCTCGGGGGCGGCCGCGGTCCTCGAACTGGCGACCTTCAGCCTCGCAGCGCCGCCGGCTGTGGCGCCC
>Ga0065711_1001935_pt1 | contig 41838 bp, 38 predicted proteins | sample Hoacrofraction12_FD_59098 | JGI IMG/M metagenome (GOLD analysis project Ga0065711, IMG submission 59098) | Hoatzin crop microbial communities from Cojedes, Venezuela - Epithelial fraction 12 v2 (version 2) | ecosystem: Host-associated > Birds > Digestive system > Esophagus > Crop | place...
AGGGGATGGCTTGAAACTAAAAGAGGGCAGATTTAGATTAGATATTAGGAAGAAATTCTTCACCATGAGGGTGGTGAAACACTGGCACAGGCTGCCCAGAGAAGCTGTGGCTGCCCCCTCCCTGGCAGGGTTCAAGGCCAGGTTGGACAGAGCTTGGAGCAACCTGGTCTGGTGGAAGGTGTCCCTGCCCATGGCAGGGGGGTTGGAACTATGTGATCTGTAAGGTCCCTTCCAACCCAAACCGTTCTATGATTCTGTGATTTTCCAGCTCCTGGTCTTTTGTGGCAGTGGATAAGCCCAGGTGGGCTGGTGTGCAGCAGCACAGGCACGCTCTTCCTCCCCTTCCTCTTAAAATTCAAAACAAAGTTAAACAAATGGTGCTCTAAACATGAACGAATGCCGATTGCAGGGCCGAGCATGGGAAAAGCCTTCCCAATAAATGGCCCTGTCACCCCGGTGCGTGTCCAAGGTTCTTCCCACGGGCTCTGCACTCATCTGTGGCTGCCATGCAAGCAGTCCCTGCCATCACAGCATCAACGACGATCTCGTTAGCGAGGACTATCACTGCTGACAGGCCCAGGGCATAGATAAAGCTGTGGCAACAGCCCTGCTGCTATTTCTGTCAGCAGGCGCAGAGCAGCAGGTATCCTGGTATAACCCATTTTTTTTCAGGGTTCCTGCACGCACCTTGGTGGGATGCAGTGCTGAAGGGATCATTGAACTCATTGTAAGCTCTTCATTTGAAAAACTTAAATAAATTAGACGAATTAGATCATGTCACACAGCTAACTCTCACACTGAAAGAATTAGTGGTATAGTAAGTAAATGCCCAGAGGAGTAAAGCCCCATGGTGGTGGGAGTAGGTGAGGTCCCATCAGGGTACGCTGGGTGAACAGGAGATGCTCAGATGGATGTTGGTGATTACACTAGCAATAAAAGCTATCACTTTGTGCAGCTTTTCCTAGGGATTTGATCCTTTCCTCTTTCCAGCCTAAATTTGAGCTAGCGTCAAAGTGTGCTCTGCCTTTGCACGGGCAGAGACTGCCACAAGGAAGGAAAACCCTGAATTCACCTCGGCACACTTTGTGAGAGAAGGGAGAGGTTAGGGTAGAGGAGGAGAATCATATATCCTGCAGCTTTTAGTATTTTCTTTTTTTTGAGTATTTCGCTGTTCTGCCCAGAGATGCTACTTGAAGATTTTTGCATCAGCTATGACTGTAGCAAGATGGGGAAAAAACCCTTTCAGAAGTGGTAAATGAGGAAGGGACTGATTGGACATTAAAGGATTATTTACCCTCCAAAAATACACAGGGCATTAAAAACATATGGGACTGAGAACATCATCTCAGCACAGGACAGACCTGGACCTGTTGGAGCAGGGCCAGAGGAGGCCACAGCAATGATCCGAGGGCTGGAACCCCTCTGCTGTGAGAAAAGGCTGGGAGAGCTGGAACTGTTCAGTCTGGTGGAGAGAACGCTCTGGGGAGACCTTACAGTAGCCTTTCAGTACTTAAAGGAGGCTTGTAAGAAAGATGAGGACAGGCTTTTTAGTAGGGCCTGTTGTGACAGGACACGGGGTAATGGTTTTAAACTAAAAGAGGGTAGATTTAAACCAGATATAAGGAAGAAATAGTTTACACTGAGGGTGGTGAGGCACTGTCACAGGTTGCCTGTGAAGCGAAGTTGTGGATGCCAGTCTCTGGAAACATTCAAGGCCAGGTTGGACGGGGCTCTGAGCAGCCTGATGCAGTTGAAGATGTCCCAGCTCATTGCAGGGGGGGTGGACAAGATGACCTTTAAAGGTCCCTTCCAACCCCAACTATTCTATGATTCACCATCGATTTAAACCCGAGCCATCCCTGAAGAGCAAGGTCCTGCTGCTGTGATTTTCCAGCACCCTCTGGATGCAGATCTGGGATGGGGATGGACCCCCATTACAGGGGTGTCACCCCACTACATGCCAATGTGCCCTGAGGTGGCTGCGGGTACGGGAAGGACCCTGAGATCACAGCGGGTCTGGGTGGCTCAGGCTTTTGTCTTTGCAACGTGATGAGGAAATTTGGGCACAGAGATCTCCTTATGGTGGGGAAATGCGGGCAGGTTGGGTGATATAATTGATATAATTATAGATAATTAGATCCATTTCTAGTTGATTTGCCAGAGGTGATCAGAAAATGGAGACTATTAACACCACTCTGGCCCACTGGGTAAGCTGAGATATATTATTAAAAAGCTGCTGTTTGCTGCCTTCTCTGCTGCAGCTGCCCCAGTTGACCTTGAGCAACACCATCATGGGCAACTCTGCCCAGAGCCTGAAATTTAGCTTCCACCTCCTGCTGAGGACCTTGCAGCAACAATCCCTTTGGAACGTTGATTGTAGAAAAGCCATTTTCCACATCAGTGCTGAGGGCAAGGACTGGGCCATTCTCCACTGGAAACTTTTCTCATGGCTCCAGTTGCTCGCCATGGTTAGAGAGGCAGCGCGTGGTGGGTCAGACTCCGATGCTTTGGCAGGGAGTACGTCCCTTGCTGCAGGCGTGGGGTTCCTGGCTCATGGCTGGCTGTTATCAGCCATCCTTTTTACCTCTGCACCGTGCCTTCCTGGACTGAAGTCCCCACGCACGCTCCAGCAGCACACACTGAGCTGCACCCCGGGGCCATGCAGCCACCGGTCCCGTGCTGACCTTGCCCTTCAGAAAACACTTATTCTTTCTTAAACCAAAACCTAAGGAAAGGGGTGCACAGCCCTTCCCTTCAAAGCAGAAATGAGGTTCCTTTGCACAGCTCTGCACATGTCCCCTCTCCCTCCCGTGCCTCAGTTTCCCCGTCGGTGGGACGGGGCTGTTACAACATCCCAGCCTCACAGGCTGAACACTTGGCTTTGCACAGCTGAATTACAGACTGATTTTGGTTGGAAGGGACCTCCGGAGGTTTCTGACCCAAACCCTGCTTTAAGCAGGTTTAATCTCATTTAAATCCAACCTCACAGTTAAATCAGGTGGCTCAGCGCATCCCCAGCTGAATTTTGAGTTTTCCAGGGTTTTGCTGGAGACCACAAGCCCCTCACGCTCCGTGCGTGAAAATCCTCATGGTTAAAAGCGATCTCCTAATATTTAACTAGATTTCTCCCCAGCTGCAGCTCGTGCCTGCTGCCCCTTGCCCCAGTGCTCGGCATGGCGAGGAGTATCTCGGCTCCATCTTCCCCACGTATCCCCATTCCCAGGCTCGGCGCAGGGCGGCCGGCTGCGCGGCGGCGAGGGGAACGTTGGCGGGTTGCAACGGGGAGAAGTTTCCCGTGAGCACAAGGGCAAAGGGTGGCCGGGTTGCAAGCGGCAGCGGCGGTGGCGGCGAGTTCCTTGGCCGCTTTCCTGCCTCCGCGTGGGGTCAAGCGGCCTGCAGCCGTGCCGTGCCGTGCCGTGCCGTGCCGTGCCGTGCCGTGCCGTGCCGTGCCGTGCCGAGGGGCTGCGGCGTTGGCCAGAGTGCCCGAGGTGGGAACAGCTGCGGGGGTTCACGGGATCGGGGCGAGAGGGGGCCTCTCCCGGCAGCGCCGGCGGCGGTTCGGTCGGATTTGCGTGGATCCGGTGGGTTTAGCTCAGCCCTTCCTACGCTGAGTTAAATCCTGCCCTTAGTTTAACCCCTTTGCACAAAATCAACCTGCTCTAAAAACATAGTTATTTCCATTTATTTATTTATTTATTTATTTATTTATTTATTTATTTATTTAAATTTTAAAACTCCAGCTTTTGCAAATAGCCTGTAGGGGACCTGACGTCAGAGCTTTTGCTCGGGCTGGGAAGTGTCTCCGGGGCAGGGCTGGAAGGGCACAGGGAAAGTGGGGCCAGGAGGCTGCAGCCACCTCCGTGCCAACCTCGGGCAGCGTTTCCGCTCTAGCTCCCCACGGTGTGAGATCTTTTTAGGGGAAAAGGTGTTGCCTTCCCTGAGGAGCTCTGTCTGTCCACACGGGAAGTTTTGGAGGGAGTCAGCTTGGGATGCAGGGCTGTTCCCCCCCAGGGGGGATGCTCCAGGGCCCTGGCAGTGACTGCGGTGCCTCCCCAGCACCCATGGAGTATGTCAGCACGCGGGGAGGCAAGGAGGCTGTTGACTTCGAGGGAGCCCTCTTCTCCGGCTACGCGCCCGACGGGGGTCTCTTCATGCCCCAGCGCATCCCCTCGCTGGATGGGGAGACCCTGCAGTGGTGGAGCCGCCTCTCCTACCGGGAGCTGGTGAAAGAGCTGTGCTCCCTCTTCATCACGGCCGAGCTGGTCCCACGGAGCACGCTCGACGGTGAGCCTCAACCGCGCGGAGAGATGCTCGCAGGGATGTGCACGGGGATTTTGGGGCGTTCAGATGCATCTGCCTGCCTCCGTCCCATCCTCTTCGCAGCCCCCAGAGGATGGAGCCTGTTGCACCGTTGCCTGCTCTTTTCTTGTACGCTCTTCTCCTCTGTCACCTTGCTGAGGCTTGTTACCTTCTGGATAAGGTGTCCCCTGTGTGCAAACAGGGATTCTGCTGACTGCAGTAGTGACGACTGATGCCATGGTCCTGCTCGCTGCTCCAGACCTGCCCTCCCACCAGCGCTTTCTGCTGCTCCACGCTCTCGCTGAGATCCAATTTTTAATGTTTTTAACAGCTTTCACTTCCACCAGAGGGCAGCTACAATCTCTGTCTCAAAGGCACGTTATGGTAAAATTCAGGTTTCCTGTATTTTGTATTTTAACGGTTTACTCTGATTATGTTGGCTGTCCCCCGGGGTCTCTCACAGTAGAGCTACTGAAGACGATAAAGAGGGCTGGTTTACTCCTAGTAACTCAGAATAACTTGTTGGATGTCTGTCACCTCTCCAGAAACTGAGAGTCTTTGGTTGTGCAGAAAGCTTCCTAGGAGCCTGAAGAGCAGAGACGCAGGAAGCCGTGGGTCAGAAAAGTACTCCTCTACCCAATCTAACAGCCCCTTTAACCATTTTCCCTCTAGACCTGATCGACAGAGCCTTCAGCAGGTTCAGACACAAGGATGTTGTCCACCTGTCCAGGCTGAAAGATGGGCTGAATGTTTTGGAGCTGTGGCATGGGGTTACTTACGCTTTTAAGGATCTATCCTTGTCCTGCACAGGGCAGTTTTTACAGTACTTCTTGGAGAAAAAGCAGAAGCACGTCACTATTCTCGTGGGTGAGTATGCCTCTTTGCGGGGCATAGAACTTCTGGGCAGGTGTCTACCTTGACAGCCATCATCCCATGGCCCTCCCCATAGATGCCCTGGGGTGCTATTGCCTGGTGGGTGGCTAGTGAGTGATCTCTGGGCAACGTCAGGGTGGCTGCTCTAGCCAAAAACATCTCCTGTAGCATCTCTGTATCTTTTTCCAAATGTGCAGTGCTGCAGGTTTGACCCATGTATCAATTTATTGCTTTTCTTAGTTCTCTCACTTTGTAATAGGGACTTCAGGAGACACGGGGAGCTCGGCTATTGAGAGCGTGAGAGGGCAGAAGAACATGGACATCTTTGTTCTGCTGCCCAAGGGGTTCTGCACCCAAATACAGGAACTCCAGATGACCACCGTCATTGAAGACAATGTCCACGTCTTTTCTGGTTGGCATTACTGTTAGACTGTCCACTTTCTGGGTCCTGCTGTGTCAAAACTGTGACCCTAAAAATCTCGGGGCTGCTACTTTAGCAGCTGCAGCCAGCCAGGTCATTGCCATCATGGCCACTGTGTCCAGATATCTGGCTAACAGGGGCCTATAGCAGACGTCCCGACTTTGACGAAAAGTGGTTCAAGCCATCCTTTTCTCCTGCCCACAGATCAGAGCTGACTCCGTGCAGATGGTTGGTGTGCAGTTGCACTGAATTCAGCACCCTTTCTTGGCACTGAAAGGATGGAGAGTCACCCCTTCCCTCTGTCCCCTCAGCCTCATGGATGGTCCGTTCCCTGCCACTGCACCATCCCTGCGGCAGGGATCACCATGGGCTGCTTGAGCCATCCCATGGACTCCTCTGCTCAGCCAGGTCTCTCCTAGGCATCACACAGGGGATGCAGGCATTTGCCTTCCTGGCAAATATATACTTGATGTGAGCAAGAGCCCAGAGTGCAACGTCTGCGGAAACCACCCGGCATCCAGGCTGTGTTACTCAACCCCTGGCTCGTACAGCCCCCGAGGCAGACGGGCAGCTCAGAGCACCCCTGGCCAGGGCAAACCCGAGGGATTGAGACTGGCCCTATTTCTGAGCAGAAATACCTGGAGCCTGATGCGCTGATGTTGGCAGATCTAATCTTCCCTTTCTCCTTTTGACAGCTCATGGGAACAGCGATGAAATCGATGAGCCGATCAAGGAACTGTTCGCTGATGTCGATTTTGCCAGAAAACACAATCTGATGAGCTTGAATTCGGTCAATTGGTCTAGGATTATGGTGCAGATCGCTCACCACTTCTACGCTTACTTTCAGTGTGCCCCATCCCTGGACACCACCCCGCTGCCAGTGGTGGAAATTGTTGTGCCAACAGGAGGAGGAGGAAATATCACAGGTGAAGAGAGAAAAGATAGGTTAGATAGGGAAGAGAGAGTGCTGTGACCTATGGACTAAAAGTACTTTGCAGATGATGGGTATTGCTGTTCATCGAAACACCCACTCTCTGGTAGGATTTCTTCAGAACCGCTTATATTTTATTACTCATGTATGGTTATTACTCATTTAGGTGTCACTGATGCAAGGTGCAGAAAAACCCAAACCACCCGTTGATGATGACTGTAGCTATCTTGAGGATGGGCACATTAGAAGAGAACAGAATATGTTTGATCCAGAAAAGAGGGAAAATACTGTGGCTCTATTTCCTAAGTGAGACGTTAACAGAGGTGGAGAATCTTGCCTGGTCCTACTCTGGTTTGCATGGTAGTGCACAGTCAAGAAACCACTCTTAATTGCATAATCTGGTGTTCTGAATGTGAGTCCTTGATTGCCTCCATCCCAAAATAGGCATGAAACTGTCTTATGAAAGCAGTAAAGGACTCCATGCAACTCCATGCATTCAACTGCATGCACTATATTTCCAGGTTGTCTATCTGAGGCAGCATTAATAAGTAGCAAGAGCCCAAACGCTTCATCTCTCTTGCTTGAACGGCAGCTGCCTGACCTCTTGGTCCCCTGCCCATCCATCTCCAAATGTGGAGATGCCCAAGGGTCAGTATTCAATGGCAGGAGGAGCACTGCATCCCTGGATTTTGTAATCTGCTTCTCTACCAAAATCTTAAAGGCAGATAGCTCAGAGTCCATTAGGGAACGTCATTTCTGTTTGCTTCTGACCTATACGCTCAATTAATTTGTGCAATAACTTCTTTGCTAAATGTCTTTTGAAGATTTCTTCATCAAGCATGCATGTGTTTTTTCACTTTTTTCCTAGCTGGTTGTATTGCTCAGAAAATGGGTCTCCCAATTCGACTTGTTGCTGCGGTCAACAGCAATGACATCATTCATAGGACTGTTCAACATGGAGATTTCTCACTGTCAGAGAGTGTGAAGGCTACGTTAGCATCAGCCATGGATATTCAGGTATATAATGAATTGGCCAAATGTGAAAATACCAAATAATATATATTTTTGTAATTTTTTTCCCTTGCACTCTTTTCTACCTGGTTTATGAGAGCATAATTCTGCCACTGGCAATGCCTCTCAGCGATGCATTAAGAGGTGTGACTCCTATTGAGCATTTGTGCTGCAGACTGCTGAGCTGAGATAGATGAAACACCTTCTTCCTCATTTTTCAGGGCCTGACTTTGTCATCTTCATTGTTAAATGCTGAGTTTCTGGGGTTTCATTATGTGCAAGATTAGCAAGAGAGGGATGTTTTCTCAAAAAGTGACACTTAGAAAATTACAAATCCCATCATGTCTCAGAGGCTTTGTTGATGCTTCTGAAAACCTCCACCAAGAGCAAAAGAGACCAGGAAGAAGGTAGGGAAGCCCAGAAGAATCTCATCTATGGCCATCTGCAGCTTGCTCAGAGCAAAACAAGTCTCAGCAGGCAGGCAAAGGCCTCAGAAATGAAAAGTCATAGAGGAACAGAAACCAAACACCTGGAAGAAAATACCTCCTATTTCATACCTACCCTGTGATCCACAGGGATTGGATTTGCTTCCAAACAAGTGACCAAAGTATGAAACACTTGGTGTTGTATCACTGTGGCCTTAAGCTACCTGGTTTTTCCGAAAGCTGTTCAAGTACACTGGGAGGACCAGAGAGCCTGGAGGAGCTGCCATGCTTTGCAGTCAGTAAGTCGCCCCTATCACAAGGCTGCTGTGGTCTAGTGATTGAATTTCCTCTGGAGTCATGAATTTGTGGGGGTCCTCAAGCTCAAAGGATAGCTGGGCTCTTCTCTTGGTCCATGTCCCTTCAGTAGCATTGATCTGCTAAGGCCCCTAAGCATGTGCCAGACTTTGGGATCATGAGGGAAGGCAGACAGGTGAGGTGATGTTCAGAGATTCCAAAGGATCTGGATAGCTGCATCCTTCTGCACACCCCTCTCCGTGGCTGCATGGGGCATCACCTTTCAGCTCACATCTGAAACATCCATGCAAATACTTCCGCAGCTCAACAGATCATTCATGCTGGAGCAGAATTCAGGAGGCCTCTAGTTGGGACATGCTCAAAGCGTGGTCAGCCCTGAGGTCAGACTGGCTTGCTCAGGGCTTTGTCCAGTCAGATGTTGGAAACCTTCAAGGATGGAGAACGCACAACCTCTTTAGGTTGCTTCTTCTGCAGACTAAGCTAAAGCAGAGAAAAATTTCCAGTTAGATACTAACTGAAGAGTTGAAGGTGAAGCAGAAAGTCCAGTGTGGATGAGCCTCATAAGGATCAATCCCAGGAGAATCACAACAGACGCTGTGTCTTTGCAACACCTAAACCCAACCAGGGGCTCTTTTCTGGCCCTCAGGTCAAGAAGCACCATGCAGCTCATGTCCACATGCCAGAACTTTCCTTGGGAGCAGTCACCAGCATGACCTGTCCTCCAGATTGGATCCCAGTGTGCTCCTGAACAACTCTAGTGGCATGGAACACAACCAGACCGGAGAGCTGGCTAACAACTTAGATGGCAATGCCAGTGCTTGCACCGGTGCCCCAGCCCAGTGCAACCTACTGGTGTCACTGTAATGATCTGTAGTTGAAACCATAAGGCTGGTACGAATGGAGGGTGAAGGGGAAGGTCTGGATGTGGGAGCAGGAGAAAGAAGGACAGGAGAAAGGATGTCAGCAGGATGGTGCTGGAGGCACCTCCTGCAGCAGGTCATAGAAGTCCAGGCCTACTGACATGTAGCTTCTCAGGACAGCCAGGCTGGGAAGCAGAGGACAGCCTAAAATAGGGGACAGCCTAAAGCAAAGGGTAGGCTACACCCAGACTAGACTGAAGATTACAGGCTGGAGGCTCTGGGAGATGATGGTGGGAAGATGAAGAGCAGGACTGGGGCCATAAGGCGCCCAGATAAGGACACGAAAGGCTGAGTAAGTCCTGATGACTCGCCAAGGTAGGGTGGGATGGAGAGACAAAAGGTCACAGGCACTGTCATCTCCTAAAAGGTATAAAGAGCTCATCCAAAACCATGACTTGAACCCAGGAGATGAGATGAGGACTCGGTAGTCAGTGCCCCTTGTCTTATCTGTCTCTCAAAGGTATCTTGGCCAGACCACCTGGATGAATGTTTCTTGGTGCTTGTGAGTGTGCAGGAATGAGAGAGTGAGGAGTGAAATTGTTTTGGGACCCTCCTGTCTGGCCTTGTACCGAGTTCTGCTGCGGTGTTGCAACACTGATTGCTACATGGCCATACAGACCAGTCAGGCCCTATATGTGCCTTATATGTTCATAAAGATTATCAGTCAGCCCTGCAGGGAGCTGGGTGTCTCATCAAGTCACGCGGGAGCTGGGTGACTCACAGCAGCATCTGAAACACTGAGTAAACAGCTGGATATTTCTGGTTCTCAAACACACAGCGTGTTATTAGCCTGGGTTCCTCAAGGTGATTATACAGATGTGGTCACACCATTGATTTATCAGTTGTCCCTTCATTAGTTTTTTTTTAATCTGATGGTCACTGCCAGGCTGCTCTGACAGGTCAGAGGTCTGAAGGACATCATGTTCCCAAAGACTTGTCTTGGGATGTAGGTATGCAGGAGGAAGACACAAAGCCCACCCCAGCTTCCACCAGGAAAAACGCGGCAGTAGGACCTCAACCCTAATTAGCCATCAGAGGATCCACACAGGTGTTCTCCCCCCGAGATGGACACTTGAATTTCCACTGCTCACCTATTGCCTTGCTATCCCAGGAGCCTTACAACGTGGAGAGGATCCTCTGGCTGCTCTCGGGCTCCGACAGCCGCCTGACAAAAACGCTGATGGAGCGATTCAGTGTAATGAAAAGCCTTCAGCTGCCGGAGGATTTGCACAGAATGGTCAGTTCCTCACACGCACAGTGCCGTATGTGTGCATGTGTAAGGAGATTTACTGCTACTGGCTGTTTTCAATCCATTTTCAGAATAAAAAGTCATAGTGGAGAGTTTCCAACCAAAAATTTAAGCATGAGGCCAGAGGCATTTTATATCAGTATGTGTGCATGGAGATGTTAAAAATCGCTTTATTATTATTTTTTTAAAAAGAAACCTTTCTTCTTTGCAAAACTGATTAAAAACGGCCAAGAATTATTTAAGTAGAATATGCAGCCACCCTTTCCTTGGCCACTCCAGTGCCAGCATGGGCTGTGCACTGAGGCACTGCGCAGCGGGTGCTGGCACGGGCTGTGAGTGGCGTTTGGGAGTGCGTCTGCTGGGTTTGGTGCTGCAGTTCAGCCTCAGTATTGTGACAAAAGGGAGGATGAACATAAATCAGAGAGAAATACAAGAGAAAACATTTGAGTCGTGAGGCTCTTTGGGTCCTTTGGACCAGATGCAAAGTCCTGCCTCCTCCGGTCCAACATGCGCTGTCCCCCACGGCGCCTGCTCCTGCTTGCACAGCAGCAAAATAAATGCTAAAGAACTGGATTATTAAAAGAAAGAAGAGCTATTACACTGAGGTAGATTTTACAAGCCCTCAGAAACTCCCCGGGCGCATGCAAATAGCAGCGCAGAGCTGAGGAGCTGAGTCTCGGCTCCTCTCCACCCACGCTCCCAGCACCTGGGGTGGAATCCCCTCACTCGTGCCCTGGCCCTGGGGCCATTTCCAGTAGTGCCTCATCCCCTGGCTACAGCAGCAACCCCTTTTCCAACATGAGGAAGAACTTCTTCCCTCTGAGAGTGATGGAGCACTGGAACAGGCTGCCCAGGGAAGTTGTGGAATCTCCTTCTCTGGAGATATTCAAGACCCGCTTGGACATGTTCCTATGCAGCCTGCTGCAGGTGACCCTGCTTCGGCGGGGGGGTTGGACTAGATGACCCACAGAGGTCTCTTCCAACCCCTACAATTCTGTGATTCAGTCCTCGGGGAACCCCATCCTCCAGCTTCCCTATTTCGAACCGCTTTGCTGAGTGCCCATGACACAAGCCTGGCTGGGAACGTGGAGGGTGGTGATGCCCTGTGCAAACTTCCCCATTTCTCCTGGGGCCACAGCTCTCTGAGACCCTGCGCTCCTGCTCGGCCTCGGACAAGGACATCGTGCGAGCCATGCAGCGCTGCTGGGAGGAAAACCAGTACCTGCTGTGTCCCCACTCCGCCGTAGCTGCTCACTACCACTACTCGCAGCCAGACGGGTAAGGACAGTCGCGGTCGGGAGTGTCGGGGACCAGAGCATCACCTCCCCCTTGCTCCTGCAGCATGTCTAGCTCAGGGCTCGCATCCGTCAAAAGTTTTCGTGCTTTTCTCTCCTTTTCAGCATGCCCCGGTGTTGTTTAGCTCCAGCTTCTGCAGCCAAATTTCAGGATGCCCTGCTCCAAGCCGGGCTGGTTCCCCAGCTGCCCCCTGAAATCACTGCCTTAACGGCGATGGAGACGAGGTCCACTGCCCTGGAGCGGGGGCAGGACTGGGCACAGGCACTCCGGGAGCGGATCGAAGCTGCGGCACAGGGGTGGGGGATCGCTGGGCAGGGAGTCACACAGACCTGAGCTACCCGGGCACAGCTGGCCGATGCCTCCCAGGGCTCATTTTCCATTTCCAGGAGAGCCCAATGTTGTGCTGAGAGAGGAGCCTATGGTCTCTGTGCAACGAATTATTAGCACAAACACACTTTGCTGTTGAATTATATAGACTATTTGGTAGCATTTTCAGTAAAGAGCTCTACAATTGTATCATTTTTTCCCTATAAATTAATAAAAACTGATTGAAATCTGAATAAACCCACCTGTTCCATCATTAAATGCTGTTACAGAAAGTTCTTGTAGCACTACTCACAGTTGCCAGCTTCCTGACCATTATCCAGCGATTCGGGCCCCGTGCTGGGTTGTTCAGCCCAGTGGTCCCAATAGCACCCAAGATGCTGAATGGGAAATGCATGCAGAGGTGGGATGGATCTTCTTCACTCATCCCCATAATTTAAGCAGTCCCAGGGACTGTTCCCAGGCATTGAAACTTGCTCAGCGATAGTGTGGAATAGTGGATGTTTTCCCTGGAGATGTTTATTTTAAGGAGCTACTTTCCAATCTTGCAGTTTTTAGTCCAGTCCTTCTGCAGACTCTTCCTGGGCAACTTCCACTGAAACAAACGGGAAATGGGAAATTCCCCTTGTCTTCAGCCTGAAACTTCAGCTCTTTCTATACCATGTTCCCATCATACACTTATAAATATATAAATACCTCATGTGGGAGCTGCCTCCACAAGTCATGCATCTGGCAGGAATCTCTTGTGCCTAAAAAGGGGGAGAAAAACCAGGAATAATTACACCAGGGGGGAAAAATCCCCCTTTGCCATCAAAAAAAAATTCCTGCTTTGACATCAAAGGAAGTCCCGTAATGGGAGGATTAATTTGAAGGTTTAGTGGCATTTAGCGGGGTAAAAGTAAATTCTGTGAAGTGAATCAGCATGGGATGTTGCAGAATGTGCGGGAAGAGTGGGAAGCTTTGCCTGGGCTGCAAGCAGCCTTGCTGGCACCCGGGCAGCCTTTTCCTCGGCTCCCCCGGCACAGCCGGCCCCGCGGCTGCCTCTTCCCATCCCACCGAAACCCTGCAGGAGAGGAGGCACCCGCGGCCCCTCCAAGGCAGGGGCCGAGGCTGCCCCTTCCCAATTAACGAGGGTGAGTGAAACAGTTTAGCTGAAAACGATGCAAAAACCCACAGTGCTTGGATGCTGGATGTATTTGATGTTAATGTCTCTACTACTCGTTGCATGGATTGAGCAGTTGGAAGGAAAATGGTGGTGCGGTCCAGGGAAGGTCTGATGCTTCATGAGGCTCTTTAAGAGCCAAGCCAACCAGCAAAATATGTCTTACTTCAGGAAAAACGCAGCCTCCTCCTCAGGGCTAACCTTGCCCCAAAGGGTGGCTTTGCACTGGGGGGCAGCACAGCAAATCACTGGTGGTGCCGATGAGAAACCCCCCTGATCCCATCTGACCCCTGCGACCAGCTGCCCCTTTCGTTGACGCACACGTTGTACTCGTTGGACTCCACCGCCTTTAATAGCTGCCTCCCCAAATGTTGCGGTTCTCGGCCAGGAACGGCTGCCTGGTTGTAATTTAGCTCTTAATCATAGCTTAAGACACCCCGAGAGGTGGGAGAGGTCTGAAATTGCATCCAGCTCCGCATCCAAGCGAGAGGTTGCAAATCCGGCTTGCTGGCCAGGACCCGAGCAAAGAGAGGGAGATGGGAGGGTGAGGGGCCGGCCCTGGGCCCCCAGAGAGCACCGAGAAGGACAGGGTGAAGGGTGCTGTGCTTACAGCCCGCCAAAACCCCTGTGTGTTTTCAAGCAGAAAGGTGAATCCCTCCCCATGCTCCCATCTCGGAGCAGCCAGATGGGGAAAGTGTCCAGCCTGAGTGTGGGAAGGTGTCAGACCACAGCCAGGCGGGGTGAAAAGGGGTTCAATTTTCAAATGTCCCTGAGGATACCCCTATGGGGTGAGGTCGCTGCCTCTCTCCCGGTCAAAACCAGATGTTTTTTGGGCAGGACACTATGAAAACTCTCTGTGTGATTTCTGGGGCAGAAGCACAGCAGGAAAAGCCTGTTTCACGCCTGGAGCCGAGGCAGAGGGAGCACGGACAGGCTCGGCTTGCAGGGCGGCCACGCTCCCGCAGAGGGCAATGCACGGCCACCCGTGGCATCCCGGGTGCCCGGGATGCGGGAGTGAACCTGGCCTGGTGGGACCACAGCATCCCTGGCTGCTCCCTCGCTTGGGGGCTCCCACTTCAGCCCCAAAACGGCGCTCAGGGCCCTGCTCGCTGCTCTTCAGGTCTCCAGCTGAAAGGGAGGGTTGGCTTTTTTTGATGGAAAGATGGAAAACCCAGGGAGAAATGTAGTGCTGAAAGGTGGTACCTTCTTGCCCAGCACTTTAATGGGCAGCTGCAAGCTCTGGCAGCTTGACATGTTCCTGGGGTTAGTGATATATTACTTCTGCACCTTCCAGAGCTGTTCAGGCCAGACTTGTGAAATAATTCATCTTATACATGAACTGCTCACACTTCTTCCCAGCAAAAATTCCAGTTTCAGGCTCCTCACCCAGAGCAGATCCAACTCACACATCCTAGGAGACAGAGCTGCCCACGAGCCAGTGGCCATCCTCCGCAGGGACCCCATGTCTTGCCAGGGGTGATGTTCCCGTGGAGACTGGGACCCTTCACACTGACGGACATGGCTGGGATGTGCTCCTAACCCCAAAGTACCTCAAGTAGGAAGTATTGTGTTGGGATGGAGATGCAATGTGTTGGGACAGAGGTACAGCATCCCCCATGGTTCAGCTGGAGGTTCCTACCCAAGAGCTGATACATACCAAAGCATCTTGTTGTCCTGTAGCCATCTGTCAGCATATCCAATGTGGGATTGGCATGCTTGTCCCAGTGTGGGGTGGGATGTGTCTGGCTACACATGGGGTCTACCCTTTAAGCCGTCTGCCCCCGAGCTATCAATCATCGCCTGGCGTTGCACCCCATGGAGACATCATCAGCAGACCCACACTGTGGTTCATCGTTCCAACCAGTAACAGTGCCATTAAGAGCGCTATTAATTAAAGGGATACATGGGATAGCTGTCTGGCTGCAGAGCTGGCTGAGCTAAAATTAGAGGGAACATACACATCCCTGATGGGCTGAGGATGAGGATGCTATTTCCTTCAAGCAGAGCAGTCTAGTCTTTCTTCATGCTTTGCCACTATGTCCATCCCCATCTTCCAGCTCGTGGCCACTCACCCCATCCCTCCCACCCAAGGAACTGATTTTGGGGCGTTTCCTCCGTGGACCGGGGCATCACGTCCTTCTGCTCCAGTGTTACCTTTATGGGCTGGGAGGAGGAGTCCGCAGTGCGGTGAATTATAAGCCAGTGCTTTAAAACAGTGTTCTGAAGCTTTGGGAGTTGAATTATTATTTATAATGCCCTGGGGGTGCCGTGTAATTTATGGACAGGTATGAAGACAAGTAGGCGCTCAGACGTGGGGATGAGCACAGTGTAAATGCCGAGATAGAAAGATAGATAGATGGATAGATGAAGATAAGCTTCTTGGCTAGGAGAGCTAGAGATTGAAAAGCCTGCTCTTATAGATCTCTGCTATCCTGGGGTAATACCTACTATCCTAGTACTCCCACTCCATATAAAGTCATGTAAAATCTGGTGCAAATGGTTTGTTTACTCTTTTTTAAAATTAATTTATCCCAAGTGCAAGGGGAAAAAAAAAAAGGAGTTGCTTTGTTGTTGCAATTTGCTGCTAGGCATTCCTATGTGTGCTAATGATAAGTATTAATTAAATAGCTTGCTGTTGTCTTTTAAATGCAGTTCTTTCAGGCTGTAATTAAACACAGACACCCAGCCCTTTCTGTCTGCATAGAAAGAGGCAGGCAGGCCTCCGGAGCTCTGCACTTCTTTCCTTGTAGCGAGAGAGAAGTGGAAAATGAGGCAAAACCAGTTTCCATTGAAAACTCACCACCCTGTGCATGTCCTTCACGGGGAGAGCAACCAGCTCAAGGAAATTAGAGGAACGCGACTTCCAGCCCTGCAATCAAAGTAAGTTTATATGCCCTTAAGATTTTGCAGCTTCAAACACTTTAAAGGCAGAGGAGATCACTTTGTTTGATCTCCAGAGCAACACAGACTGTTGAACATCACTCTGCCTCTTTCGTCAAGCCCAGCAACTTGTTGGCTTGTCAACATCTTGAGCTAAAGATCTAGGGAAAGGAGTCTGTCTCTCTCACTTGCTTCTTAGTTTCCCGAGGTTTTTTTCACCCTTGCTGTGAAAAACCAGGCACCGCTGTGAATCCCTGTCCCTATGCTGCTCCCATGGTTAATACTATTCTCACAGTGCAGGGTGTGCTTCCCAGGGAAACCTGACCTCCCACCAGCCCTGCTCTCCTCTCACCTCCCTGGCTTCAAACAGGCACTTAGCACTAAAGCCCTCTAAAAATGCAAATAAAAAGGTCAGATGCTCACATGATGGAAAGCAACCCCCAAATAACATTTGCTGAACGACACCTGTACCCAGCACTATCCTTGCCCTCAAAGGTGACTGATCTTTGCTGCTGTTAATCAATAAACACATGAAGAGACACTGGCTGCCTGCTGCATCGCTTATGAGACTGGCTGGGGGAAGATGCAGCTTGCTTGAACGATGCCCTGGCTGGCGCTGGGTTGTGAAAGACAAGTTGTGTGGGAGGGAGGAGTGGAGGCACAGGAGGAACGGAGCCAGCTCCTGCCGGTCACCCAAGATCCACACTTCAGCCTAGAGCTGGACCTGCTTCTTGACGGGCAGCAGCAGTGAAGAGCTTCACCATGACGAAGACAGTGGGGAGCGTGTTTAACAGCTGCACATATGTGGTTTATTGAATGGAAACATTTAAGGATGCATTTGTGTAACTTATAACCTGATATCTCTATGTGTAATACGTATATAGAGAATATAAAACAGCTCTATTGCCTGCCTGCAAAGGGGTCACCCAACTGAGGCAGCACAGACCTTCGGGCCCCCCAACTGATGCTCCTCCACCTTGATGGCTCCCCATCCTTTCCACAAAACAGCCATGGCTGTTTTGGGGTCCTGTAAACCCAAGAGTGGATTTGCCATGTCCCCCCTGTCCCATGGCTGGGTCTGTCCTGTGGTTTCGACGCAGCCCGACAAGTACCCACAGAGAGTGGGGAACACAGGAGGGAGTCTGGGACCTTCTGCAGGCTCCTTCCCCAGCAAGGGGAACACAGGGCTGGGAGCATCATTGGGGCTGGCAGTGCCAGCAGCGGCAGAAGTGGCTCAGGAGATGATTTTTCCCAATTATTTACATTTTAGAAATGAGGAAAAGAGAAAAATGAGAAGGGAAAATTGAAAAAAAAAAAAAAAGAGAAAGAAAAGCTAGTTTCCATTCAGAAATTAAACACTTAATTGAAAAGGAGTTTGGATTTGTTTGGATTGTAACAAAAGACTTTGTTTCACCAAAAATGAGCTGATTTTGAACACAAACTTTAAAAAAACATTCTGAGCAAAAAAAAAGATATTTTCAAGCCATAATGATTCACATTCAGTCCAGACGGTTAAAATGTTGTTTAAGTTTTTGGAAAGGGAGCAAATTTAGACATTTTAGAAATCTTTAAAATACCATATCAAAAAAAAAGGTGATATTGGGGGGAGGACATGTGTTACCTTGCTGGAGCAAGAGGGCCGGAGAAGAGAGGAGCCAGTGGCTGCCTGGGGTAGCTCTGTCCTTGCCCTGACACCCTTGAGATCACCCCGAGCGCTTTAAGATCACGAGATACTGAGGACAAAGAGTTTGTGTTCTCTTCTTTACTTTCTAGTTCCCTGCCTTTTGGGGCTCCCAAAGCTGTTCAGTGTTTTTAGCACAGGTTAGAAACCGCTTCTTAAAGAAAGCAGTGGAGAATCACAGATAACTTGGCTCCAGGAGGGCGATGATTTCAGAAAAATACAAAAAATAATCATTCCTTTTAAAAAGACATGACATTTTTGCCATTAAAATTAAATCAGAGCTTTAAGCAAAAGAGTAGCTTTTGGGGGTGTGGTCTGTTCTTTTGCTGACTTTCTGTGTGACCCTGGGGACACTCAAGATGGGGTGAAGACCAGGGGCCCTCCTGCAGTCCACCCAGCCCTTGGCACCAGCTTGGGGTCCCACACTGGCTGGGGACCGGGCTGCTGCCACCTCCTTGCCCTGAGCTTGGTCCTCTGCAGCCCTGCTTGGTCCCTACCTGCCCAGCAAAGCACCAGCATCCAGCCCCCCTCCCTGGGAGCTCCTTGCCTCCGCTCCTCTGGGATGCTTGCCGGGATTAGCCGGGCTATGCTCCCTAAACCCATCACGTGCGTTTCAATAGTTTTAATTGTTGCCTTTGAGATAATTACAGGCTGGAGAGAGCGAACAGGAAGAGCCCTGTGGATCTGCACCGGGGCTCGGGCGCACCGTTGTGTACGGTATGGTAGGATTGCTGCTTAGCAGTGTTTTTCCTGCTCAGGAGAGCGGTTTGCATGCCGCAAGGAGAGAAGGACTGCAGGTGCTTGCTCCCCATGGCTGGAGCAGCTGGAAGAGGTCCCCCCAGCACCCTGCTCCACCCACCCCAGGGAAGAGCATCTCCCAGCACTGAGCCCAGCAGATGCTGGTTCTTGCTCGTTTAAGCCACAGCTTTTTCCTCCTTCCCAAGCCCATTTAGAAGGGAACGCACACCTGAAGTGAGCAGGACGACGAAAATCAGGCTCACAGCCAGGCAGGGAGCACCCAGGACTCCCCATGCCTAGAGATGAGGCATCACCTTCATCCAGCCCCGGCACTCTCTTTGGCTCTTAGTAAGGTGGCCCACACTTGTTTTTTTTAGGATATTACTGTTTGTTCTGGTCCCTCACTGGCTATCCATCCTCCATCACTAGAGAAAACATCTCCCTGATATTGAAGGGAGATATCTCAGTTTCTCCTGCAGCCTGGAGTAATTCAATACTGAGTGAGAGGAGCACGGTGACCGCGTTTCCCCTGTTTGTACCTTTCTTGCAATTATTTTGTTGGAGCTCCGTGCTGGCTCTCAGGGATAACATGGCTTCCCGGGTGCTGCCTTGTGGCACAGGAGCCGGGGTAGCACTAAGGACCCCTCTCAGGGCACAGAACTTCTCCAAGGCTAGCCGTGCACACCATGTTTCTCTCTTAAATATTCTGCAGCCCCTTGCGGTCCCCTAACAAAGCACATCTTGAGCATGTAGCATTACAGCATCCAAGTTAAGTCACACAGCCTCCCCCACCTGCGGGCACCAAAGTGATTTGCTAGATGGGCTGTTGCTTTGCCATGGTTGAAGGTGCTGCTGCTGCTCACGAGTTGCTCATTCCCATCCCTCTGATGGGTGGGATGAGTCCAGCAGCTGAGCAGCGATGGTGGAATGTGATGCTGAGCCTGGAGGGCTTTGCTCTCATCCATCTGACTTCGCTCTGAAGCAGGTGAGGAGCACTGCCCACTTTGTCCTAACACCTTCCCCAGCAGGAGACAGGAAACTCCCCTGCTCTCAAATGTTTCCTTCCTAAATGAGAAAAACAACCCAAACACCGTTTTTTCTTGAGATCTTCTCCAGCTTGGTGTGTCAGTATGAAACCTGGCAAGAGGCTCTTCTACTTGCACTTGCAGTGCACCTTAACAGTGATACATTTTAAAATGAAGACAAGATTTCCTCTAAATACAAGAGATTGCTCTAGTTCATCCTGCTGATTGCAGGACGCCTCATGGCTGGTGCAGTTTGGAGGACCAGGCTGGTTGCTCGCAGACATTGAAACCAGCAGTTAATGCAGGGGCGATGTGGAGCCCAGCACACAAAAGATGCAATTTGTCTGAATATTTGTCTTAATAGAAATCCATTTAATAGCACATTCCCTAAATTACTGCCCCTTTTCCACCCAAACTCCTAACCTGGAAATAATCCCAGCAGAAGAAAGGGAAATAGTTCAAATATTCAATTGTGGTGAAGGTGAGCTGGCTCCTGGGTGCAGGTGTAGAGGGTGGGAGTGGGTCCCATCGCTGCCCCCAGGGGACTCGCTCTGCCCTTCTTGGGGGATTCAGACTTACCTCTGTAGGGGGTGGGTTAGATGTCAAACCCACCCCAAATCCAGAGCCTAGCATCCCAAGGGGTTCCTGGAGGATGGGATATTCCACTCCACGAGCTGCCAGCTTTGTGCCCATCGCCTTTCGCGTCGCAGCCCTCTTCTCCCTGTCCCCTTATCCCTTCCCTCTCCCTGTGATACGAGGCATTGGCAGAGAAATAAAATAATCAGGCTATTGCTTTATTACTTTCCACCCCTACTTCCCTCACGGCCATCTGTATTTCTGCAAACGTTTTTAATATTTGCTAATAAAAGCAGCTCCAGTAATGACATGCTCTTTCCCCAAGACAAAATTGCCAGGACTGGCGTTATCTAACAAACTCGTTTTGGCACAAGCGGTCCACGTCGGAGCCATTTCTGCCCATTCATGGGATTATCAGCCATCTCTGCAGCCAGCCCCAGCCCTCCTCTCTCATTCCTAGTTAATTGGTGTGAAATTGGAGCAAGTTCTCAGGTGATAATGTGTTTGCATTTACTGCTTCACTGAACCACCCTAGCCACTCAATCCCAGCTTCATTAAAGCCTCAATCTCAGCTTTTGCTCCTGGCTGTGAGCTTCAAACCCTATTTCCTGCGTGGCAGACATACAACCTAACACATGTCAGGAAGACAGCTTGAGCGGAGCTGCTGGGAACAGGCAAGGCTACCGCCCGGGCGCCGCTCCGGGAAAATCACGTTCGCGGCGGGAGAGATGCTCGGAGTCCCCACGATGGCTTCACGCTGCGTTGGCTGGCTCCCCGTGCTTGAAAAAGGCATATTTTGTGCCCTTTAATTATCTTTGATTAATGAATTAATTTTTTTTTTCTGCAGCACTTTGAAGATAAAAAGCCCTCGTCTGAATTCTGTGATTAGTATTTAAAGACTCAAACAAAATATTTGTAGGCAGAAAAACCTAACCGAGGAATGCCTGTGTTCAAACACTCAATAGGGCCTATTCACAGGATCGGATTCCAGGGTTATTATTAGCAATAAGGTTATCTTTGTCATAATCTTTTTATGCACAACAAGCTATTGGATTCCACCCTCCCGTTTCGCTAGGGCCCTGGGGCCGAAGGTATACAAATCAGAGCTGGTTCAAGCCTTGCGAGTGTTTTTCACGCGAGTGGAGCTGAAGCCTGGCGAGGTCTGCTGTGATTATATTTAGGACCATCTGTAAAGATTTTTGGTGCAAGCTGCACGCCCCGGGATGTTCCCATCCAGGGGAGAAGTGCGTTGCCCCCGGAGTAGCTCCAGCCCTGCCAGCGCATGCTGCCGTGAACCTGCCACGCGCTGGGGACATCTGTGACACCCCATGGGGTGACTCTTCAACCCAAGGATGGAAAGGGATGGGTTGGGCAGGTCCTACACCTGCAGGTCACGGAGGCAGCTCCGAGCAGCTCCGAGCATCTCCCTGGTGCGTGAGATTTCACAGGTCTGGACACAGGTCCGGGCTCGGACGGGTCTGGACACAGTCAGGGAGAGCAAAGCCCTGCCAGCTGCACCACAGGGTGAATCTCTCATTTGGGGAGCCGAAAACACCTCTCTGCTGGGCTGGATGTGCCCAGGGGGTCCCGCCTGCCCCCAGCCCCAGCCGGGAAGCTGAGACAGGAGTGGGGCTGGACAGGCTGCGGGCTGGTGGGAACGGGTTGGTCTGAGCATGAAAGGAGAGAGCAGCTGCTTCTTGCCTCTTAATTTGGTTGTATTTCTAGCTCTTGGTGAGCTGCTTAAAGCTAAAGGTACGAGTTGAGGTTTTGTTGTTGTTGTTGGGGTTTTTTGGTGGGGTTTCTTTTTAATGGATGGTGGGTGTGATTTTTTTCAAAAGTGCTCCCTTTTGGCACGTCTCTGCCGGCGACGTCAGCGAGAGCTGCGGGATGTCTCTGCCGGAGCCCAGGAACACCTTCCTCTGAAACCCGCCCCGTGCATCTCCCCAAATCCAACCGCTGAGCACCGCGGGTGGGAGGAGGCGAGGCCACGTTCGGCGGCGGTCCTTCACCCCGAATGCCTTATCTGCTGCGAGGGATCCCCAGGTCACCCCGAAACCCGCTCCGAATATCCATCGGGGATTCTCCTCCGTGGCCAGAGCCCCCAGCCGGGATGCCAGCAGAGCTGAAATACATAGAGGCACATTAAAGGGTGGCTGGTGTGGCTTTGAAAAGGTGCAGCAATCCCCTGTAGCCTAGTTTTTAGAGAAAGTATTTTGTAGCTGGTTTTTCTCTTTGTGACTAAACATGGTTATTAGGCCCCAAGTGCATCATTAAACCTGTTATTAAAAGTAAACATGTTAAGGAGAATATACTGGTGTGCAGCAAGCTCATCCAGGGTGCTGGACCCTCTGGAAAAGTCATTAACATTTGTATTTAAAGTGAACATAGTTAAGAACATATTGGACTAATTCAGGGCCTTTGAGCTACTAAAACGACTACCATTAAAAATAAATATGTTAGGCAGAATAAGTTGCATAATTAGAATTATTACGATGTTTACTCTGATTGTTTTTCATTCTGGCCTCTCATTTAAGAGGTTATTTGTATGTATATATAATATATATATGTTACATATATATACATACATGGTAATATTTCTAACTAAATATTTGGTTATCTATTGTGTTAAAATGACTCTGCAGGATAAATTTGACTTCCTTGTTGCAGGATGAGACAGAGCCCTGGCAGGATGAAGTCTTGCATAAAGCCATGGGGAAAAATAATAAATAAATCTTGGCTATATGTAAGTGTTGTGGCCACGGTCCAGTGTCCGTTGAGTTCAGTGGGAACCTTTCCTTGAATTTGCTGCGCTGGGTCAGACCGCAGGAATGCGCCTCCTGCTTTGATGGTTTCACTATTGGTAGGTCAGCTTGGAAAATCAGAAAACCAGCAGCTTTGCTTTCCATGGGCTGTTCCCAGGCCGAGCTCCACCTGGCTTCAGCAACTCGCCGCAGCTCATGCCGTCTCATCTCGACCTGGTCTTCTATGGCTCATGTGTCCCTAGGGAGATGGTGGGGTGGGATCATCTCCCTGTCATGGGGGTTTCCCCACTTGGGGTCCTGGTGCCCCTTGCATGGGAAAAGATGCTCCCAGGGAAGAGTTTCTCACAGGAGTTTTGAACACAAGCAGTGACTTTTGCCTTGCTGACCTCAGAGACTGGTGCCTCCTGCCATGATCTCTTCATAACATATATACAATCCATATAGTGTGTATATATATATATATATATCATAGAATCATAGAATAGTTCGGGTTGGAAAGGATCTCTAAAGGTCATGTAGTCCAACCTCTCTGCAATGAGCAGGGACATCTTCAACTAGATCATACTCAGAGCTCCGTCCAACCTGACCTTGAATGTTTCCAGGGACGGGGCACTGAACAGCTCTCTGGGCCACCTGTGCTGGTGTTTCACCACCCTCAGTGTAAAACATATTTCTTCCTGATATCTACTCTGAGACTTTTGTAGGGACTGAATGCTGAATGCTGTTACCTGCCAGGGACTTGTGTGGGAGCTGAGGCTTTCATGAGGCTGGGAAAGACCATTAAAAAAATCAGCTCTTACCATACCAGCCAAGGGACTTCCTCCAGTAACTCCTTTAGGAGTCCCAGTAACTCCAGCACCCAACTCCAGCACCCCACAGGATCAGAGGGGGCGGGACCACAGACCAGGGAGGAAAAAGCTGTACTACGGAATCATATGGGATGGGGGATGGCCCTTGAAGAGAAACTTGTTAGAGGGGTTTAGCTTAGCTCATTAATTACAGTGGAGGGGATAAGAGATTAATTAAACCCTGTTGGGTGGCAGTGACCAGCACCTTCCCCTCCAGCTCTTCTCCCGGGGGGTGCTCAGGGCTTGCAACCCCAGTCCTGAGGCTGTCCCAACCACGGGGCCACCCTGGTTGTCCACAGGGGTCTCAGGCTGCCTGCATGCCCCAGACCTGTGTGCGGGTCACTCGTGGGGTTGCCCCAATAGCACGGCCCTGTGTGGGCGTTCCTTGGGCTGGCATGACCCCGAACGCCCGTCAGCATATGGGAGATAAGCATCTACCCCTTGCTTTCTAGGAACAGGGCTATTAATGTCAGTAGATGGCACTATTTCTTCTGAGATAAATGCAGGTGGTTCCCACCACTGCTCTGAACCATGAGTTGGACCTGGCAGGAGAAACACCAGGCTGAGGGCAAGATGCCTCCCAGAAGACCCAGAAGCCCCGGGAGCCAGCGGTGGGCTCCATGGGGGGCTGTGGCTGGCCGATGCTGAGAGCTGGGCAGAGATTCTCCAAGGTCCCTGCGGAGACTTGTCCTCCTGGAGATTGCCTTCCCATTGGGTTCGGTGCCCAACAGCAAGTAATGATCATCAGCCCAAACCTCAGGCAGCACTGCCAAACCACGGAGCTGCTTGTTTTGTATCGACTCTTTTTTTAGGGTTGAAATTCGGTATTTGTTGCTGATTCTCCAAGTGGAAAGGGAAGAGAAGACAGCCTCTGCACCCTTCCCTGCTCCCTTTTGCCTGCACCCAGCTGCAGGTGACACCACTGTGACCACTGTCCCTAGACGCTTTCAGCTGGAGAGATGCCTATGGCCGGGGGTCTCATTCGGACAAGTCCCAGGGGTGGGCTCCCTACATTTATAAGACCTACAGGCTTCAGACATCAGCTGGAAACCCCCTTGCCCAGCCATGCCCCAGCCCTCGGGGAAACGCAGGACCCCAGGGGACGCTGCCTCCTGCCCTGTCCTTGCTCTCACCAGCACGGGGGCTGCTCCCATGGGTGCCGGCATGCACCGAAGATGTCCCAGCTGTACCCAAGCTGCAACAGTGGCTGCCAGTGGCCAGCCAGGCGGTCATTCTCCACCTCGCTGAAGTAAACTGCATCTCTGAGAGGTGCTACCAAGCGTAACCGAATATTTAAATAATGAAACGAAACACTGCTGGTGGGAGTACAGCTGCTATTACACTTATTATTTAATTGTGGCGGTGTTTCAGAGCCCTAGGCATGCACCTGGACCCCTCGTGCTAGGTGCTGTACAAACAGGACGGAGGAGAAGGCTTTGGCGTTTAAAGGCACTGAGTCATTCCTTCGCCCTCTCATCTGAAACCTCAGCTTTGTCTAAAACCTTTAGGATTTTGTTTAATGGGTGCAGCTAATGGTGAGGTAATCAGGGAGCCTTTCGACACAAAACCGAGCGATCAGTGGGTTGGATGCCTTTTGATCTCACTGAGGAGCAAAGGCGTTGTGAGGAGAAACTGCGTGGTGGGGTACCGGGAGATGCTGTGCAAGTGGGCGGCTGACCCCATCCCGGGGCCGTGTCTCCCACACCAAGCCCCGTGTATCAGGATCTGGCCAAGGACCGTCATCCTTGTGCCATGTCCTGGTGCACACCAGGCCCTGTGGATATGTCCCCGACACTGCTTAGATGCCACACAAGACAAGGTGGGGACTGCCGGGGATGACTGTCCCTCTCTGTCTCCTGCAGAAAGGGGATGTCTGTGCAAGACTTGCTGCTGTCAGGACACCGTTTTTGACTTCTCCTCCCTGAAGGCACCCAAACCGAGCAGTGGGTGCAAGCCATGCCCTTCACAGGCTCCTGGATGTCCTGCTTCTGTCTGGCCAGCTCCATAGCTCTCCTTCCCAGAGGAAAACCATGGAAAGAGGAGAAGGTCACCGGCAGGTTCCCACAGAAGAACAGCAGCCGATGGATGCACTGGGGAGGGGTGGACGGTCTCTGCCAGAGTGGTTATCTGGGAAGACTGGGCTGTCCTTCCTGTGGTCATGTGCATGGTGCACAACTGGGCCAGAGCAGAAGTCCTCTTGACTTCTCCTCTCCTGAGGGTGACTTCACCAAAAACCTTTGCTGTGTGGCAACATCAGTCCAGGGTGTGAGCCGGCCGATAGTTCTGCAATGACAGAGGCCCCAAGGTAAATCTGTGAAGTTATACTTGTAGGTACATTCTTTCACACTGATCTTTTGCCTGGCAAGCTGGTACAAGCTACACCTGCAGGAGTCTTTTCCCTTCCTGCTGGTGTGAGCTAGGTCTACCTCAGGAGATCAGTGCTGGCACAAGGGGGGTGATGGGGAGACATCATGGTGGTGCTGCTCCTCTCCCATCATCTGGCACAGGTGGCATGTTGTATGGGCTGAGGGGTCACGTTTGCAGCCCCCCAAGATTCTAATCTTGTAGAAACAACCTTTTTCAACTCATCTGGGACCAAGACCTTCCAGGTTAGTGTTCAGCTGGACGAGCAACTGCATGGTTACAAGGGATTTATGGATAGGACAGAGGACAGATGGACTTGGGTTGAACACACAACCTCCTTCTCAAGGCTCATGCTAAGACAATATCCTTTGAAAGGACCTTAAGGGAGTGCGTTTAGAAGTGCTACAGCAGAAACAGTAGCACCGAGGGGCTCCTTTTCAGTGGCAGGCAGCTCATGGGATGGGGAAAAAGGGACTGATGGAGGTAATATAAAGAATAACCTCCTCTGCAGTTATCACACCTGAGTGACAACCAAGCATAAATGATTAAATTGATAAATAATAATTTTATCTTAAGGAAATTGAATGAAGAGGGTAATAGAAGGGTTAATACAGCTGGCGATCGCAGCTAGAACTGTAGCTGAGCACAAGAGCATCCTGTTCAGCACTGGGAGAGACGATTTGTTGCTCTGCTTTGCGTTAAACATCACGTCTCTGCAACACAGAGATGTCAGGCTGGGTGACCAAGTCACTCACAAAGATATTTCTCCAGCAAATACTGTGGTAGTTCTGAAAAATGACATCTCCCTTGGGTTGGAAGCAGCGTGTTGGGTTGGGTTGGTGCAATGGTGGGTTAGCTAGGTTGAGCTGAAGGCACAAGGTGATCTGTCTCACTGTGTCACTGCATGGCAGTGCTAAGAGCCCAGAGACATGCCACTCACCCCGCAAGCTGGTTTTAGGTGGAGTGAGGAGCTGGGACTAAATACCCACTTTGTCCTGGGAGCTGGCATCCACTGCTGAGGTCCTCTCCGCCCTGAGCAGTCAGCACAGATCCAGTCCAAGCAGGAACATCCTCGTGGGGCAGCACAATTTTTTCACCCCTAAGATCATTTTTCTGATCTTCTCCTTGTTCCAGCCATGGGAACCACCTACCCTGGTTTCTCCTCCATTAATGCAAATCCTTATCTCACCTAGCTTCAGTCACCAAAGGTGAGAACTATATGACTAAATGCAGACAAGTAAAAGGCCTAGAGGTCTCGCTATGCTCCCTTTATAGTTGATGGAGATCTAATCTGTACAGCCAGGGGAATTTAGGGTGCAGTTCATCTTGTCTTAAACAGTTGCAAGCAGGCTAGGTGAATTGCACCTCCAGAGGGCCTTTGGTGACTACAAAGGGAGCTGAGGTACCGGCTCAGCTCCAGAAGACAACACTGGTGAGTGATGTGAATACCACCTCAGTCCCACTTGTCTGCCTGGGCCCCTTCAGTCACTAGTAGAGTAAAATACCCACGTCCATAGGGCAGCTCTGCCTACCTGCCCTAGATGTACCTCAGAAGATGGAGCAGGATGGTTCTCTGGGGCATCCTGTCTCTTGCTGTGGACTTGTGCCACAAGTAACTTCTAGGAGGTAAGTCAGGAGACGAACATCCTTCCCTTCCTTTAGCCTAAGCTCGCTGCCTCCCACCGGGCTGCTGGAGAGCTCATGAGTGTGGGCCCACCACCATGGCTGCAAGAGGATGAATGCAGGGCAGAGTAGCCCAGAGCTGTGTGCTGGCTCCCTCACTGCAGGGCATTCCTATGCCCCACCAGCACACCCTGTGTGTCCCAAACAGGGCTATGTCTCTGGCCTGAAGGGCTGTGGGCCATGGGAAAACCCTCCTGCAGAGATGAAGCTTGTGGCTTGGAGAAGGATGTGAACATGGACAGAAACCCTAAGTTGTTGGGAGGAAACCCTATCAGTGTCCCTCATCTCCAACAAAGAAACCTTGGGGACCAGTGCATGCTTGTAGAAGAAGGCATCTCACATCCAGTTCTCCCTTGTGTTTCTTCTCCCTGGATCTAACCAGGTGACGCTTGGAGAGTTTCTGGGAGCTACCATCACCCTCTACTTCCATGCTGGTGTGGCCAGGGTGGTGGTGTCCTGGGACATGCCAGAACATTGAACTCATCCTTGGCTTTCACTGACATCCATGGGCTTTGGGTTAGCCCTCAGTAACAGGACAAAAAAGACCTGCAGAACGTCCCAGCAAGGGAGAAAGGCAAGTGGTGCAACGCGACTGGAGCTGGGTGGTGGGACACTTCTACAAATATCCCGCCATCTCTACTGGTCTGAGCATCTCCTGCCAGGCACTGAGGGTGAGATGTCATGAGAACGTCTCCGCACCGATACGCAGCTCTCCCTCCCTTTATCTGCAGATCGCTCTATGCTAACGAGGCACACGTACAATGTTTGTGTGTGCATGTGAGAGACAGAGTGCTGACTCCCGGCCAAGTGAGAAAAATCATTAGTTACAGGCTCTGCAGGACTGAACTTGATGAGGAACTTGGGGCTTTGCCCCGACAGCGCTAGGCGCTGGTGCATTATTCTGGTTGTGGCTATGTTGATTTGCAGATCTAATCGCTCCAACAACACATACAGAAAATTAATTTGGATGCAGGCCTGGTTTCTAGAGAAAGTTGGACCTAAAGGCGCGAGGTTGGTCGTGTGGCTGAGGCAAAGGCCCAGGCTGGGGAATATCTCATTCCCAGCTCTTGAGCCTCACGGAGGAGAAGGGATGGAGAGGGAGCAGCAAGGAGCTGCAAAGGTTAGTGGCATTGGAATATGTGACAAATGGGACTTCATCTCTATTGTGTCTTCCTCAACCAAAGTCCTAATCATTCAGGCCTGACTGTGTTCATACCCTTTGCACCGTGGGAGATGAGTTGGGTGAAGAGCGTGCTGCTCTCCTCTCCCCACCCAAAGGATGGCCCCCAAGGGTATTTATTCAACAGATCAATTCAACAGGTGTCTGAAAATATGTCTGGTTAGAAAAACATTGCTATTGAGAGTCAAACCAGACACACTGTTCCTGGGCTGCTGGAGCCTTCATCCGCTTTCCTCCTCCTTGCCTCACTGATGGCTCCATCAGAAATCAGCATCTCCTCTCAGCGGAGAAACGGGTGGTCCCCAACACCAGAGATTGCTCCGTGGAGAAGCCACCATGGGTTTGGGGTGCGCCGAGTTGTGGGGGGATGCTGCCTGCCCTCCCGTCCAGCCTGTGAGAGCTGATGCCATGAGAGCCGGTAACCCAGGGCACCAGGGCTGTCTTGAATTACCTGGCGAGCACTCTCCCTCCTTTTGATCGTGGACCCCCTAACGATGCCTTCAGCCAGGGCTGTCTCAGGCCTGGATGTGCTGAACGGCTCCCTTTTAAAATGGGATTTAGGGGGGCATTAGGGACTAATTAGGTCTAATCAACAGCAGTAGCCGTTTTAGACCTGGTGCCTCCAGTTGACATCAAAGGGCAGAGGGGATAGGGGTGAAGCCAGAGGAAGTGTTATCAGCAGCAGGAAAGATTTAGACCCTGCAAAATCCCCCCCCTGGCAGGGGGTTTTGTGTCTCTAATCCCTCCATGCCCCTCGGGCAGGGAGGCAGCCTGGTCCTCTCCCACTGGAGACAGGCGGGCTGGAGAAGTCAGCTGAAGTAGATGGGAGCCTAGCATCACTGTCGCTGTCTCCTGGGGTCCACCTCCTCTGCTGCCCCCCCGCCGTGAGTGGCTGCTGATGGATCTGGGGGATCTGGGGCCACCTCAAGACATGGGACACCAGGATGGGGCTCCCAAGGGAGGAGGCGAGGAACAGGGGGCAACAAGAGCAGTAGCAGAGGGAGAAGGTGGAAGGTGACATAGGGGGACGTTCAGAGCTGGGAGAATCACAGAATCACAGAATCACAGAATGGTAGGTGTTGGAAGGGACCTCTGTGGGTCATCTAGTCCAACTCCCCTGGAGGCTTCCTCAGATGCAGGCAGGGGTGAGTCAGGGCTGCTCATGCACGAAGCTGCTCATTAGCAATGTGAAGTGTGTCAGATGCAGGACCCTGAGCCAGGTAGGTTTTATTTGCCCAGGGTGCAGCAATAGCAACTGATTCACACACAGCTTACCCAAAGCGTAAAAGTTTCTCACCATTTTCTGCATGTTAGAGGGAACTTTATTGTTAGGACCTGTATTGCCGAAATCGTACGGCGTGGTCTGAGGGCACAGGCACTGTACAAACCCGGCGGTACCTGCCTCCCGTTCAAAGAACCACGAGTTATCTCTCTTACAAGCGCTGCGATGACTCGGGTGGTTTCGCCGCTGCTGGGAAGTCAGGGGTCAGGCTCAGCACCACAGGAGCCGTTTTCTGCCCTCTGCCGAAGCCGATATGCTCTGGGATGAGAAAGATGGAGTTTGCTGACTGCGATTCTCCCCGCATCCAATTTACACGGCAGTATCGAGCAGTGGTGTAGTCGGGGGGATGTTGCGGATATCAAATCCTTTCAATGGAAAGTTAGATCTCGGCAGGCGGTGTTTTGGCGAGCGCATGGAAAACAACAACTATTTACAGGGTTATGGACGCAAATGCCCTTGAATGATACAAACCGTCTTAAGGGGAATTTTTGCGGCTGATTAAGCGTAACCACAAAGCTTCAAGAAAACATGTGTTTATTTTAAGTAAGTAATGTTGATTACTAATGAGAATACTTAGTAGATATGATCAAAGGTAGCTGAAGTGCCGTCATGATATCAAAGACTGGGATGGAACGCTTAATTTAGATGTTGAAAACCCAATCTAAGGTGAGCGTCTTGAAAGTAAATATCATTAACAGTATCTAGATTAGACCAAGGTATAAAAAGAGTTGGAAGTAACAGCTTTCAAATCTCCCATATAAACAGGCAGGTGATGCCGTGGCTGGGGGAGGCGAGTCGGACATGGAGCATGGGGTAGGGGGATGGAGCGTGCATCTGGTGCACGCAGCCCCTGGCTGGGCTCCTGGCTCTGCCTGTCAGCCTCTCGAGGGAGCCGGCTCTTGGCAACCAGGGTGGCTCCTTTCTGCTCCAGCTTACCTAGGTGGAAGGGGTGGAAATGGGTCCCCGCGCCCTGAACATCTCCAGCTTGAGCTCTGGTGCAGGGCTCAGGCTGAGGAGGGAGGGCTTGTGCTGGGACTCTGGGCTGGGATGGGGCTGTCCCCCATGCCAGTTCACTGCAGGACGGTACCCTCAGTCGGGAGGTCAGGCAGATGGACAGATGGATGGGGCTGACAGTGTGGGTCAGTGTTCAGCATCCAGGTATCTTTGCCTCCTGCTTCTGAAGCCTTTTTTTCTCTCCCATCCCTGTCTTGCCCTACTAGTCAGGAGGTGCTTGGGGAAAGGGCTCCACACGTCCCCAGTCCCACCAGCCCCGCTCCTGGCTGTAACATCCCTGCAGTGAAGCACTGATGGGGTATGGGGCAGGCAGCAGCTTATATCCTCTCCTCTCACCAGCTGTGAAATGCAAGAGGGGATATGTTATCCATTTACCCTGTATTCATCTGAAGTGCCTGGGCTAAAAAAATAGCCAGTGATAACTGGAAAAAAACTGGGACATGGCTGAGCCATCGTCCATGCTGTCCTCTGGTAACAACCTGTGCCAGGTCTTTGGTCTGTCCCCCTCCCAGGTGGCTTCAGGAGACCTCTGTCCCCACATATGTCTCCCCGGGACCATTGCAATCAATCCCTTCTCCACCACTGCTCCCGCCACCAAGGAAGATGGAGCTTGTCCCTGCCCAGCATTATCAGGGACCTTCTCAGCCCAAATGCCCGGCTGATGGCCAGCACCTCCTGTTTCCCTCCCACGCTTCCCTAGAGCCACTTCAGGACTACGCTCTGCTCCGCACGTTTCGCTGGACTGAGCCCCTTTGATCGAGCGCTGCGGGGCAGTAAGAGGGTGCCAGATTTTTGCCCTGCCTTGCGTAGGTTGGGAGAGCTCTGCCTCCCTGTTTGGGGCTTAGGGAGGGCAGAGGGAGCCCAGAGATGCTGCCTGCATGTCCAGGTCTGCTGGGCAACATGGCCAGCTGGTGGGCCACAGGTCCGACAGGCTCTTGGCACATGAATCATCACCCCTTCCCCAGCTGTACTGATGGTCCCACGCAGGGTGGGGAGTGCCGAAGCCAGGGAGAGGTGTTTCCCAGTGATATGTCTCAGGAGAGTTAAAAGAGGGTGGGTTTGGAGAAAGCTTTGCCTGGTGATGAGGGAAGATACCATGTGAGGAGCTGGGAGGGCTGAGTGCTGGTCACACACAGGCTGATGCTTTGCTGCATCATTAAAACAGAGTTAAAAAAGGTGCTTTCCAGAACAATAAACTTGAAGCCTCTGTGCTACTTTTGAATGCGTACCCAAACCCCAGCCTTGCAGAGGTGCCAAATGTAAAAGGCAAAGAAATCTTTCCAACGCCCTGATGTCCCCTTTCCCCGGCTGGATACCTGCACAGCCTGTGTGTGGCTCGGGCACTGCTGGGCACTGCACCTCCAACATCTCAGCCAGGACTGGAGCATCTCAGCTCTGCCAAGCGGTGCCGGTGCCGTGCCGAAGTCTTACCAGAAATCTCTTTGCATCCAAGTGCTTTTCAGGCTCTTGTGTTGTAACAAGAGGAACAACAGAAAGGTACAAAAGGTGGTGATTTTAAGTAGCTTGAGATCAAATCACTTCCCTGTTTGTTCAAGTGTCACCTGCTCAGTATCTGCTCCATGATATGGATGTACTGATTTCTCTTGAGCAATGACGATCTGCATTTCTAATACCTTAGGAAAAAAAAAAATCTAACATGAACAAAGTGATTTCTGGCCCTCTTTGCATATTACAAAGGAGCAAGATGGGCACAGACCCAATTCCTTTGTTCTTTTCAGATCTCTGCTACTGTGAGCAATGTTTGTCAAGAGATTTGAGGCTGCAGATGAAAAGTGCTGCCTATGGACCGAGTATTATTACTGCTTTAAACTCACACCCTTGGAGTCAGCTGGCTGTCCCTGTTTAAAGGGAGGCGTGTGGCCAAACAGGTAGGACAGACACTGGCTGCCAGGATACCTTGGGTCCTTGGCTCATCCTCGCTGCTGACTGCTTGATGGCCACAGGCACATCCCACGTGCCGTCCGGCATGGAACCTTGACAGTGCTAGCACGGGGGTGGCAGGAGGGAGTGCAAACCTGGGGCAGGAGCTGCTGAAGAGCATCTTTCTAAGAGCTAGATCGTGAGCTGGGAATAAACAAGCTACTTCAACACTGGCCCTGGTGGATTTCACACCAGAAGGTCAATGTGCAGTGTGCAAGTGGAGTTTGGTGGCATGGTGGTTGGAGCTGAGCAGCACAACCTTGGGTGGACATGCAGGGAGGCAGGATCTCTCCTGTCACACAATCATTTTTCGAAAAAGCTGGGCTGAGCTTACCACAGCTCTCCACAACCGAAGTGCAAGTGCATGGGGAGGAGGGATTTGATTTTATTTTTTGGATGATACATCTACGCTCACAAAACTTTGCTGTCCTAAAAGCAATTGGGAGACACCCCACCACGTCCCGCCATCCCATGGGTTTGCAGCCCGCGAGCAGGGAGCCGTCTCGGCATCCTCAGCACCAACAAAGAGAAACCCACCCACGACATGATGTTCTGCAAAACAGCAGCTTGGATTAAGAAGGGTTTTCTTGTGCTGGAAACTCCATGAATAAGAATGTTAGGAATTGGCTCAAGCCACCAGTGACATAATTAGAAGGCTTTTGATATGCCAATTTGGCTGATCTCAGTTACTTCCCCCTGGTGCTGGGGAGTGTCAGCAGAGGGATTAGCCTCCAGTCACTTCCTGACACTCTGCTAAATCTTCTCCCTCTTTGTTCTTCATCCAAGACAGGGGAAAAAGGGAAAAACAGGGAAGCAGCTCAGGAGATACTGAAACGAAGCAGCATGCACCGAATCCCTGACCTGCCTTCAGTTTACACTACAGGCTCTCCTTAGGGGTGTAATGCAATTACAACTATAACTGGGTGCTATACATTTTAATCCCATTAGAAACAGCCCTTTAACAGCTCCTGACTGACTATACTAGGTAATCTCATTAGAGACTCTACCTTTATACCTTGTACAAGGACATCCAAGCAGAAATCAAAGGCTAGAAGACGGCTAATGTGGTTTTCTTCTTTTAAAGCACTGTATGCTTTCTTGCTTGTGTTTGGGATGCTGGTGCACAAGGAGGGAAGGAAAGGATTGATGGGGCCAGGCTGGATGGGGTTTTGGGGCCACCCCTGTTTGTCTCTCATGCCTCCTCCAGCACTCATCTGACTTGCCGGGGACGGGGTACTGCTGCGTTTGCAGGAGGTGCATAGCCCTTGAGCCTGCCCGGGTCTCCTGCTCTGGCACGTGTGGGGACGTGAAGCTGTCCTTACTGACCTCGGAGCTGTCTCTGTGCAAACTCAGAACAAATAATGACCGAGGCTGGGCCAATGCTGCAAGGATTTCTCCTGCCGGAGCGTGTTTCGCTGCACTGCCTCCCACGATAACACACACTACGCTGACCAAAGCCCTTGTGTGCGGGTACAGCTGTGTCTACACCACGTCTGCTTGTGTTGCTCTGCCAAAGGGGGGAAGGAGAAAGGGAGCGGTGATTCTTTTTCAGCTGTTTTCCTCAAGGATCTATCAACTCTCCTTCCACAGCAATCTTTGAAGGTTTGGGCCCTCTTCATTTCGGGGGGCAGGCAGACTTGAGGACGTTCAGTTCCTACATCTTCTATGAAAATAGACTCTTGGGGAGTTTCCAGATAGATTTGACCTCGACAGAGATCAGCACCCACATGGGAGAGTGACAGGATGAATGTCCCAACCATGGGCCAGACTTGGTGGGTTTGTGCTGCCTATCAGACACCTGAGAATCCAAACTCTCAGCCGGGCATCTCACCACAACTGGATGGAGGTCCACATGTTACTCCAGTTCTAATTCAGCTCAGATGATGCTGAAATAGCAGCTCAGCCTAGAAAGCCGGGAGGGAGAGTACAAGGCTTGGACAGAGCAGCAAAGGTCAAGGAGGGAGGACAGGAGGACAGAACAGACCAGTTGCGCGGGGACTGCAGGGCGGACCCTCCCCACTGCCAAAAAACCAAGATACTGCAGCGTAGGACAGACAGCACCTGGCCCTGGTCTCTCGTTGAAGGGAGAACAGCTGTGCCCGGCTTAGTCTGAAGCATGGCATGAGTTGACATGGACCAGGATGGCAACCAGGTACGCGGGCACAAATCTATTAAAAAGAGGGGGTGGTGTTCAGCTGAGATGCACATCAGTCCAGTGTTTGGGGTCATCATGCTTGTCTTTCTGACGGGACCTAAGAGATCTTGATCTTTGGAATCTTTAAAGACTGCAAAGACATTTTTGCAAGAAGGGGATGTTAATCCCAGCAGATTCAAAGGGGCGATAAAGCACTTTTTGTTTCTTGCAATGCAGTAATTGCAACTTCTGACAACCCTGATAAACTAAAATGAGGTTCTCGAAAGCATCCACCCAAGGCTTTGTGGGGCTGCAGTCAGGGTTGTATTTAAATGCTCCTAATGAGTACCTACAGCAAATGGGAAAGACATGCAAATCAGATGTCTAATTGAATGGGCCTTTGAAGGAATATCCCAAGCCGCTGGGTAATTGATGGGTTATCTTTCCACTGGCTTGCCTTGATTGCATCTTCTTCCGCATTAGTCTTTCCTAGGAGTCTGGTTTAACAGGAAAACTGCTGCACCAGGACTAAATGCAGATCTTCACAGACTGAACGAGGACATTTTCTGCCCAACAGTACGACCCTTTCGCAAGGCAGTCATTATTAAAATCTCTCTAGACAGGTGTTTCTTCCAGGCGTGGAAATGCCTTATCATATTGCACCTGAGAATTCCACTCAAGAAACTGCCTTATGACCTGCTTTGCAAAATGAAGTAATGACAGATGAAATAGCTTTCCTGTCAAATTTCTTGGGTCCAGTTCTCCAGCAGGCGTGAATTGATGTGACTGCCTTCATCTGAATGTAGTGAAGCTGATTTACGCCATATGGAAATGTGACCGGTCTGACCCATCGACTCCGTTGCTGTCTTGTTAGGATTTATCTGTGCTGCCTGTATGAATTTTGCTTTGCTTAAGAGCCTCCTGTCTTGCTTGTGCAAAAGCCAATTGCTAGCAGCCACTGTTATAGCTGAGTAAGCTTGCAGCTCAGTAATGAGCAGAAAAAAGATTCCCTGGTTGGAGCACAGCATTAGTCTGAACCTGTTTGGACTCAGAATTGAGGCATAAATCCCTAAATTTGGGAATGTTTCTATTATAGAGTGGTCTGGGCCATGTGAGATCTCTCCAGCATCTCTACTGACTCTGAGGGCCAGATTTTGTCAACCACACGTGGACACCTGAGGCCGTTTGAGAGGTGCTGGGATCTCTGAGACATCCTCCAGGGCTGGCGTATGTTCCCATGGGAGACTGGTGTTGTTCTGGAGCAGCAGCTGAGGGCTGGGGAGGATGCCTGACTGCATCTCTACACCTCTCTTAAGGCAACAGATTTTTAGCCAAAGAGTCTGCTTCTCAGCTGAGGTTAAAATTACTTTCTTGTAGTCCCTGATGATGACAGGAGAGGCAGATTTTAGCCATAGCTTCATCTTTCCCCATGCGTGTTGCGACTGCTTTCAGAGTAGAGGCTTGAGGATGCTGAGCCAGGACTGTCCCCGACACTGAGCCCATAGCTCCGTTTATCTTCAGTCCTTACAGGTATAGAAAGGCCCAGTTCAGCCTCACCCCACCCCAACACCACCCTCAAGCTCCCTATAGAAAACCAGCACCAGCATCCTGGCTGTGGCTTGTTGAGTTTGAATCACAGAATCACAGAATCATAGAACACTTTGGGTTGGAAGGGACCTTTAGAGGTCATCTAGTTCAACCCCCCGCAGTGAGTGGGGACATCTTCAACTACACCAGGTTGCTCAGAGCCCCATCCAACCTGGCTTTGAATGTTTCCAAGGATGGGGCTTCCACTACCTCTCTGGGCAACCTGTGACAGTGTTTCACCACCCTCATTGTAAAAAATTTCTTCTTTATATCTAGTCTAAATCTACCCTCCCTTAATTTAAAGCCATTACTCCTTGAAGGGTACAAAGATATTCTCCAGCTAAGCCCTGGCTTTACTTTGCTGTCCTCCATCTGCTGCTCAGCCCCAGATCCACAGCTTTCTCCTGCCTTCAGCTGTCTTTGTCTTCATCATAGTAAATCATCCAGTTCCTTGCTACGTTCTTTCCCATTATTTACTGTTCCTTTCTAATCCATGCCTAAATACCATGCTTTGCTCTTTGTCTTTAATTTTCCAGCCCAAACCAAAATACTAATACCAAAAACCTTGCAGGTTTCCCAGATCCAGCCTGTGCACTAGCAGCTCTGCCTTTCTGCTTCCCCCGTCCCAGTACTTTCACAAAGGCTTTGCTCCTGGGTAACCCCGGGACAGGGCAGTGTGCCCGGGGTGAGGCTGGTTTGCAAAGTCCCCATGGGGCAGCAGGCAGAACATGGCCCCACTCTTGCTGGCATCTGGATGCTGTGACTGTCTTGCCCGTTGTTGGGTTTGTCCCAATGCCAAAGCACCACATCCAGGAGGTGGAACACAGGGGCTTGGCCAGAGCAGGTCAACTCACAGCCATCCCTGTGCAGGATCTCGCCGGTGCTGGACCACTTTTGCTCTCCTCAGTTTGCTCACCAGCATTTGCTGCCTGGCTACACTGCAGCCTTTGCACCGCTGGCCCCTTTCCTGAGGATCATGCTTCCTACATGGCTTTGACTTTTCCACCAAAGCTTTCACCCAGACTGTCCACACACAAGCCCTGAGAGTCAGGGTTAAGGCATGGTGTGAACCTGGCTGTGTGCCTGCCTGGGCATATAGGTTACAGCCTGGGTTTCGCTTCAAAGCAGGCTTTGACCTGTCTACTGTGCTGCAAGATGGAGTTAAAACCTGAAGAAAGAAACTCTGATTTGGGTAGCTCGCCAACAATGGCCATAGTTTGCTGGGACTGTATTTCTGACCTCTGCATCTATTCCCTTGCTTCCTAGACATCAGAAGTTTCTTGCGGTTTTCTGCTGTTAGCCCAAGACGCTCTTTGGAGATAGGTCTCAGCATGGACAGACACATGTGGTGGACACCAAATTGCAGAGGCCTCTCCCAACATGTCTGCTCTCATGAGGGGGCATCTCCAGTGAAGCAGCAGCAGGTCCCCCAGGTCAGAACCAAGATGACCCTGCTATAGATGCCTTGAGATGGCCTTCATTTCACTTTCTTTTGATTTCTTTGTACCCCACAGGATAAATGTGGGCACCCAGGGGGAAAGAAGGGAGAAGTCCTCCTTCAGCTGTTAATGCAATTGAAAACCTTCCTGGCTGAGACAGATGAAGTAGAGGCTACAGTATTACATGAGATGCAGAGGCCTTGGAGGAGTCATTCCCTTTTCTAGATTTGCCAGGGAATAAATGCTCCTCAGACATAACAGCAGCACTGGTAGGAGGCCCGAGGATGGATTATTACCACTCTGTCCCAACTAGGCTCAATGACGAAACTCAAAATCCCTACTGCCATGAGCTGGGCACGTGCCAGCAGCCAACCCCAAGCTGGTTAGCCATCTCCTGCAGCCACCTGGGGTAGCCAGCTCCTCAATGTGTTGCTGTGGTATCCCGCACTTTACGTCCCAGTGATGGCAAACATCGTTGTGTGACCATCTCTTCCTAAAGCGGATGTTGCAGAGATGCCGGTGATGTCCTAAGGGCTCTTTGTGCCTTTGTGATTGCACCCTGTCATGTGCCCTGTCCTGCATCATCTGTGCCTCTCCATAGGGAAAACCACGTATTAGAACAAGCATCAGGTTTTTTTCTTCTACACAGGCTTGCATGATGCTCTTACACATGATGTGTGCATGGCAACAGCTGTTACTGCTGCTTCCTACTGGAGACCTTCATTCCTGCCATGAATTTCAGCCATAAAGAAGTCAGACACACATTTTATGTGGAGAAAACTACCCTGTGCACCTGTCTTTCTCTCTGCATTGGCTATAGAATGGGTTTGGACTGCTTTCAGATGGCCAATGCAAGGTCAGATGAACGCCACCCTAAATGTGTCAATTTGCATTTCATGATCTTCAGTGCCACTCCACCTCTGCTGTTCCTGTCGTTGGAGTTAGGCAGTTTTTCTGGACTGCTGTTCATGTCTTTTTACAGACTGGTTACGCCTTTCCTTCTTCCCCCATTTTTGGATATCAGCTGAGTTATGCTGTTGCTTTTTGTGCTGAAGCGACCAGCGAGGATGTGAGATGATTTCCAATGCTGATCCTGAGGGAGCCCCATTAATGATCTCCCTTCCCTTCAACCGATCTTTTTCTGCACAGGTCACTGCTCGCTTGCTCTCATCTGGGACCTCGCTCCGCTCCAGCTCATGGCAGCACCTATCTCCTACAGAGGAATTTGCCATGCCCTATGTGCCACTTCAAAGTCTTACAGCATTTTTCAAGTCTCCAAAACATCTGCTATGTAAAAAGGTACCGTCCCTCCTGGTGTTTGGGAGATGTTCTGGCACTCACCATGCAATTGATTCGAGGTTTAGCTGGACAAATCACTTTCCTCCCTTCTCAAATGAAGGGAGCCTGGGCTGTTTTTCAACTGGAGGTGGCCTTAACTTGTGCCTTCCCCACCTTGCCAACTTTTGCAGGACGAGACAGCCTGCTTTCCTGGACCTGAGGACCTCACCCTGCTTCCTCAGCCATGGCCACTGTCTGCTCCAGACTCCCTTTTTCCCCATGCCCAGCATCTGCTCCTTGCAGGGACTTGGAGCAGAGCGTCACTGGATGCCTTGGGATGACTTGAACAAAATCCCCTTTAGATGTCCCTCACTTCAGCCCTTCTTTCTCCTTTTCTTTTATTTAAATGGGTAAAAAGACCCCAAAACGGTTACTGGTTGTTATCTTTCTAGCACCTGTCATTTTTTTGGGTTGTTTTCTTCCTTTTGTTCCTTTAAGTTGTACTTTTCTTTGTTGACCTCTCTTCTTTTTCTTCCTCCCCTTCCTTCCTGGCTCCACTTAATATCCCATTTCTCCTAACATACCCTACACCTGCCCATGGGTTCCTGCAGTAATCAGGGAAGTGCAGTATCGAGCCTGCTTTCGTTTGAAGGCGAAATGAAGCACCGTTTCACCAATAAAAATTTCTGACTGTCAAGCAGTGTGTTATTCAGGGCTGATGAATAACTTAGAGGAGATCAAAAGATATTAAGCTAAAAGAATTATTATACAGGAGCCTACGGGACCACACAGATCTGTTCCAGCTAAAAAAGTCCCAAATTAACCCCCCACATCTCTCCCCCTGAAAAAAAAAAAACATGTGTGGTCTTGAACAGCCAAAGAAGCAAGCCATTATTTGTAAGTCTGCTATATAAAGCATAATTATTATCCTTTTTATCATCCAAGTTATGGGGCAGGCTTTTCCATCTTTACTCACGCCAAGTAGCACCTCGTGTCAGAAATAGCCTCGCTGGTTTGAAGGGCATGAGTCATCCCGCAATCAGGTAGGAGGAGAACAAAGATAGACACGACTTCCCGGACTGGATCACCCCACCACTCTCTCTCCGATGCATAATCTCGCTCCACAGCACCTATCAAAGAGCAACCGCCGGGAGCGTTGGTGCAGGCGTGCCTTCCTGATGGCCTGCAGGCTGGAGACGGCCCACCAGAGCAATGCATCTGGTCCGCAGCTCCCTCCTTCTCGCTCGCCTTCCCGACAGCTCCTCAGATGTGGGCAGGGGCACGCTGTGGGCTGTATGAACTGTTCTGGCAGCCGGCGGTCCCACTCCCACTCGCCTCCTTTCCCATAGCCTCACAACCACCATGTGACCATTACTTACTGGGAGGACTCCAGTTGGGTTACTTGACAAAGAGGCTCCTCTCCAGTCATCAGAGGGGCCCTGATGCCATGCCACCTTGGTCAAGAGGGCAGGCACCACTGTCCTGCAGGAAGGCGAAAATAAACAGCGACGCCATGACTTGAAAAATGTGTATAATGAAAAAAATCCTTCCTGACCACCACCAGTGGCCAGGAGGTGCCTGGAATCGAGAGTCTGCTTTTGTGAAGAGCCCAATTTTGCTCTGTCTGAGAGCTTGCACACACCCTCTGGAACCAGAATTTAGATTTTCACCACTTTTTTGCAGTTGTTATTAATGAACAAAGGAATTCCAAGGGGGAAAAGGGCTGGTTGCTTCCTCTTGCTTGCCCTTGCTGTTACAATTTGAAACCCGCATCTGGCATTCAAAGTGTTGAGAACAACTCAGAGCGAATGGATTGGGCTGATGAACCGCCCTGGGTTTCGGGGGAATTAGCTGTTTGCCCAGATGCTCTGGGGTAGCTCTTTTAATATCCCAGTGGGAATAACACTACTAAAAAAGGAAAACCCATTAGTACACGTCTGCTCTTGCAGAGGCTCATCTGCTCCTGTAAGGGTGAGACCTTATACAAGACTCCTGAGTTGTTGTGGGTCTCACCTTGAATGGCTCTGACAATGAGCAATTTTAGGGCAATTTTATTCCCAGCTACCCCAAAACAGAATCACAGAATCACAGAATCACAGAATAGTAGGGGTTGGAAGGGACCTCTGTGGGTCATCTAGTCCAACCCCCCCACCGAAGCAGGGTCACCTACAGCAGGCTGCACAGGACCTTGTCCAGGCGG
>Ga0065711_1001596_pt1 | contig 41833 bp, 22 predicted proteins | sample Hoacrofraction12_FD_59098 | JGI IMG/M metagenome (GOLD analysis project Ga0065711, IMG submission 59098) | Hoatzin crop microbial communities from Cojedes, Venezuela - Epithelial fraction 12 v2 (version 2) | ecosystem: Host-associated > Birds > Digestive system > Esophagus > Crop | place...
CATTGGTGTCTGCGTGCTGATGACCCGAGCGGCCGAGGGGTGGGTCGCCGAGCCGTCCCTGAACCAGGTCGCCACGCCAACGAAGGCGACAGTCGCTTCTTCCGATCAAGAACGAATCTAGAGGTATACAAGGCAGTATCTGTGCATTTTGGGGGCCAGCTCATGGAGTTAAGGATTGGAAAAGTTCCACTTTATTTTGCATTGGTTTAGAGAAAAAGCAAACCTAGCATTTTAGTGAACTTTCATTCTACAATCTGACTTCACGTTGTAATGCATTCAACAGCAACACGAAACATAATGACTACATTACCATGCTGTAGATAAGTGAATAGCAATGGGTGAAACACAAAGCTCAACGGGTTTTAAGATTAAATGGCTTATTCCAATCATAAGTGACACTAGTTGCAAAAGCCTTGTCTATCCTTTCATTGGCATCCTACTGACACCAGCCTGGATCTCTCACTCCTCCAGCACAGCGTTCCTCCTCTAAGAATCACCACCTCTTCCCCACACAATTTAAGCATGGCTTTAAATTTTACAGATTGACTGACATTTTGTGTTTTTCTATTATGCTCCCCCAGGATACACAATTTATGTCTATTAGAAGCTCACATCACACACTCAAGTGAACAAAGCAGACAGCAACCGGGAAACAATGTGTTTTAAGATAATTTGCCGTGAACAGCCCAGCAAGTACCTCTACAGCTGCAAGGCCTCAATATTTGAATGACAGAAGTGACAGAATAACATTGAAAATGGGAAAAAAAACTCCAAACACTCAGGTCTGGTGGGAGGCCAGGGGATGGCCTACCAGGAAAAAGTCTGAAATTCAAGTCAGTACAGAAGCTGAAAGATCTGAGCACTAGAAATATAATTTAGTCTAATTGATATGTAAAATCCATGTTAGCATTTAATTCAAAATCCTCTCCTGTTTATTTCAGGAGTATCTTGAGTTCCTTCCTCCCATCACCCTCCACACAAGCCCTGAGTATATCAAACTCCTGTTGTTTTGCCTTGTTTTCTGTAACAGCTTTCAATGACCAAACCCAGCGTAGAGAATTGAAACACTGGCACACAGGCTTTGAGCAGAATCCAGGGAAGGGGCTTGGACAACCTCCTCTTTAATTTCAGCAGAACAGAGTACTTACAACACATGAACAAGATCCACACAGTCACGTGCGCTTATCTTCTGTATAACTAGGATCCTGCTAACAAAAATGCAGGGGAGTCCTTAAAATGCCTCCTCTTGAAAATTCTGTCTTAACCTTGATCTATTCTGTGTTCCAGTGTTGAGCTACTAACCTGCTAGACACTGACACATCAACACAAGAAGCCAAAGGAATGAAGCCAGTAGCCTCTCAAAGAAACATGCCTTGCCATTAGGCCAGCAGATGCCAAGACCACACTGGAATTTCAATTACCCATGTCAAGTGTAGTACTGCAGAAGTGTTCAGGTGCTTTACTTTGCTAAAAACAAAACCTCTCCCCAGCTCTGAACCGCAGCAAGCCCAGGTCTTCTCTCACCTTTCAAGGACACTGTGAAATAAGATTCAAGAAAAAAGCACTCCAAAGCAACATGATGCTCTGTGGTCTAGGAGATGTGGGGCTTCAGTACTCCCTTGGCCTCAAGGGTTTCTGCTGGTTCAGCTTGTGAGCAGCCTCCCATTATCACATCTGTGGGGTTTCAAACACTGGAAACTTAACGGGGTGGAAAGGCTTTGGGACATCTGTGTATTTAGAGCTTTATTTTTCACTCTGGGTTTATAAGCTGAGCTGTGTCCCAAAAATAACAGGTTCATTCTACTAATGTGTAGTATATCTTTTAATATTTTGTACCTGACTGAAATTTATTAATACAGGGTGATATCAAGTGATATCAAGATGAATGTAGGGCCTCACTGTGCTTGGACAACTTATTTTTGTTGCAAATGTCTTCTGCAATACAAACCCCGTATTTCTTTCTGCATTCTACCTTCAACTCTGATTGCAATGTAGTGGTTATCAGCTGGAAAGGAGAAAGGTATTTGGAGTCTTGACTCTGGCACCCATAACACCTAGCTGTTCATATGCCCAGTTTCGTGGTGCAAACCACCTTATTTTTTTATCCAGGATCTTCTTAAATATTTTTAAATAAAAATGTAAATATTTGTGTAAAACAACCTTTCTTCAGATCTAGTGACTGACTGGATATTTAACTTCCCATGCTAAGGTAAAAATAAAAGATTAAACAGCACGTAAGGCATCTTGTATGATTTTTTTCAAAGTCACATCTGATCTGCGTTATCCTTTCTCCTTAATGCCTTTCATGTCACATTAATGCCCACACGTATTAAAGGAAAAAAACTAATTAAACATGTTACACAAATAGTAATAAAAATACTCTCAGATCAGGTGACTGAAATCCGAAGGTTGGGGGGTTTTATTTTTCTCAGATACTTGTACATTCCTGAAATTTCACTTGTGGTCTTTTCCATCTAGATTCTTAGTGGAAACATTCTTCAAGATAATCTGGTTGCATCTACTGTTATACTTACAGTGATTTTTTTTCTCAGTTCCTTGTATTTTCTTAATTTTTTTTCTCATCATCTGTTATTTTTGTATATGGAAACAAGAGAGAAATGAGATTCAAGTACATAAAAATATCTGAACAGAGAACAAATATTTTAAAATGTTTAAGGATAGACCATTTGTTAAGTATAGGACAAATCTGATTCTTGTCAAGATAGCAAAGAGATTTGAAAAAAATAAGAGAGATAAATTATACCATAATTTTACATGTCCCATGGAACTGGGGCTGTTTTAAAGGAACTGGGGCTGTTTAGTTTGGGGCAGAGGAGGCTGAGGGGGAACCTGATTGCTCTCTACTACTACTTGAAAGGAGGTTGCAGTGAGGCAGGTGTTGGTCTCTTCTCCCAGGTAACTAGAGATAGGATGAGACGCAATGGCCTCAAGCTGCGTCAGGGGAGGTTTAGATTAGATATTAGGAAAAAATTCTTTACTGAAAGAGTGGTCAGACATCGGAATAGGCTGCCCAGTGAGGTGGTTGAGTCCCCATCCCTGGAGGTGTTTAACAAATGAGTAGATGTGGCACTTCGAGATATGGTTTAGTAGGCATGGTGGTGTTGGGTGGATGGTTGGACTCGATGATCTTAGGGGTCTTTTCCAACCTATGATTCTATGATTCTGTGAAAACAGGAAGATACAGAATCTGTTTTTCTAAGAAGAAACGTGAAAAAATAGAAAAGAAACATCAAACTATAGACATTCTAAGACATTAAAAGAATATCAGTTAAATAGTTAGCTATTAAAATGCACAAGAAACCTCCAACTGTGACAAAAAATAGTGGGATAAAACAAGGACAAGACTTTCGAGATATTTCCATAAATTCACTTCACATAAGAAATACCAATGAAGAAAAGAAAGTGACAAAAGAAGTACATTTTAGAGGCATGTTTCAAGTGCTTAATTCAACCACAGATATCTCAAGAAGAACATACTGTGCTTATCCAGGATATAAAGCTGCTTACTAGATGACATGGATTGCAATTTTCACTAACAATGACAATTTTGACAAGAAACGGCAATGATACGTAATTTTATAAGGCACAAGTGTTTGTTGCAATAAATAGAAGCTGCAACCTTGGGTTAACAAGGGAAAATGTTTGAGGGTCATTGGAGGGAGGAAAAGACTTTGATGAATTCTGCTACTGCTGTCTGGTTGGGTACTGAGATCCACCCAAATGTATGAGCTGATGTTCTTCAGTGAGCTAAGAAAAAAAAAAAAACAAGAAAAAAAACCCCACACCTTAACTTTGCAGTAAACTCCCTCATTGCATTGCTACTTGAAATGCACAACTTCTGACCACGAGGCTTCTTTATATCAAATACCAAGTAAGTTCAGACAATCTCATGTGAATTCTGACACCAGTTCAAAGGCACTCAAACTACTTTTTGAGCCTCTGTTCGTAATCCAACACTAAGTCACTAAGCTAATGATCATGAGGCATTTCAAAATCATTCTGTATTGCCCCCAGATTGGCTCGGCTTTATTAAAAAAAGAAACAATCAGTCCCTCTCAAGCTTTACAGCCCCCTGCCTTTTTTTTCATGATTAAGTCACCAGCTGAAATGCTGGGAGTAATGTGCGAGAAAACCTATGACCCAAAGACACTGACAGATATACCAGTACAAAAGTTGGCTCAGAATTAAGGAAGCCATTTATTTCTTAGAAGTGTGGCACAATAATTAAGATATTTCAGATATTTATAATGACTTTAGCCCCAACTTTAAATACACAGGTGGACTCACCAACTTCAGGAGAATTAAAGGCTTAACTTTAAGCATATAAGGGGATATAATACTGGAGCTGTTGGTCACCAACGCAAATGAACTGGTGATGTCAAGACTGGAGGCAGGCTGGACTGCAGTGACCACGCACTGGTGGAGTTCGCAGTCCTGAGGGATAAGGGTCAGGCAAAGAGTAAAATGAGGACCCTGAATTTTCGGAAAGCAGACTTCCAGCTCTTCAAGGAGTTAGTCAGTAGGAACCCCTGGGAAACTGCCTTCGGGGACAGGGGAGCAGAACAGAGCTGGCAGATCTTTAAGGATGCTTTCCAGAGAGTGCAAGAGCTCTGAGTCTCCATGTGTAAGAAGTCAGTCAAGGAAGGCAAGAGACCAACATGGCTGAGTCAAGACCTGCTGGTCAAACTGAAGAGCAAGAGGGAAATGCAGAGGCAGCGGAAGCAGGGACAGGTATCCTGGGAAGAGTAGAGGGATGCTGCCTGGTTGTACAGGGATGGGGTCAGGAACTCCATAGTATAGCTGGAGCTGAACTTGTCAAGGGATGCTAAGAATAACATGAAGGGCTTCTACAGGTATGTCAATCAGAAAAAGGAAGGCTAAAGAAAGCTAACCCTCACCTGATGAGCAAGACTGGCAAACTGGTAACAACAGATGAGGAGAAAGTTCAGAGACTCAACAACATTTTTGCCTCAGTCTTCACTGGCAACTTCTCTCCTCACCCCTCCCCAGCTGATGGACTGCAAGATGGGGACCAGGGGGTTAAAGCCCCTCCCACTCTTGTTGGGGTTGATGTAGTTTGAGAGTTAGCATGACTAGGCTGCTTAAGCAAAACAGTTAGCATAACTGAACAGGCCGCTGGAAAGGACAGCTAAGAATAACAATTAAAAAAGTTCTGATAGTACACATGATGTGGGTTAGCAAAAAACAAGATGTGTTCAAGGACGTGGAGGCGGCCTGTTGCTGTTAGCGCTACTGCATAGTTACCAATTATAAGGGAATATGGGGTGCGTGAACAGCGCATGATTTATGTCTGTGGCCTATCCGAATAAGCGTGATCGCATGTGTAGATATGAAAAATGTATATAACCACGCAAGCAGACCAATAAATCGAATTGGCTGTGCATTGTATCAATGTGTGAGAGTCATTCCTGTCCCTGCATGGCTGCTGAAACTCGGCACACTGTAAGGGAAGATCTGGTTCGTGACCACCCAAGGAACATGAACATACAGAAGTATATGGGACCTGATGAGATGGATCCCAGAGTCCTGCAGGAATTGGCGGATGTAGTTGACAAGCCACTCTCCATCATACTTGAAAAGTCATGGCAGTCAGGCGAAGTCCCTGGTGAGTGAAGGAAGGGAAACTTTGTGCCCATTTTTAAAAAGGGTAGAAAAGAGGTCCCTGCGAACTACTGACCTGTCAGCCTCACCTCTGTGCCTGGGAAGATCATGGAACAGATCCTCCTAGCAGCAGTGCTAGGGCACATGGAGGACAGTGAGATGATTCGAGACATCCAGCAAGGCTTCACCAAGGCCAAGTCCTTCCTGAAAATCCTAGTGGCCTTCTATGATGGAGTGGCTACTTTGGCGGATAAGTGAAAAGCAACGGATGTGATGTATCTGGACTTCTGTAAAGCCTTTGGCACGGTCCCTCACAACATCCTTCTCTGTAAATTCGAGAGATATGGGTTTGATGAGTGGACAGTTCAGTGAATGATGAGCTGTTTAGATGGTCTGTCCTGGGTTCGGCCAGGATAGGGTTAATTTTCACCAGAAGCTGGGAGGGGACACAGCTTGGTGGGCTGACACAAACTGGCCAAACAAACACAGTATTCAACACCATGTGCCGTCATGCTCGGTGCTGAGTGGGGGAGCTGGCCAGGGGGAAGTTGATCGAGGCTGGTGAGCGTGCTGGGCACTGGGCAGTGAGAGTTGCTCTGTGCGTTTTGCTGTTTTTTTTGTATATTCTTCTTACCAGTATTGTTCCTGATTTCTTCGTTTGCTGTTCCGCTAAACTGTCCTTATCCCGACCCACCAATTTTGCCTTTTTCTTTCCATTCTTCTCCCCAACTCAGTTGCGGGAGGGGCAATAGGGCGACCACATGGTTCGCTGTTGCTGGCTGGGGCCAAACCATGACATGGTTGCATCCGGAGGGTAGCGGTCAATGGCTCAGTGTCCAGATGGAGATCTGTGACAAGTGGTGACCCTCAGGGGTTCGTACTGGGACCAGCGCTATTTAACATTTTCATCAATTACCTAGGCAGCAGAATCAGAGCATCCTCGGCAAGTTTGCATATGACACCAAGCTGAGTGGTGTGGTCAACACACCTGAGGGACAAGATGCCCTCCAGAGGGACCTGGACAAGCTCAAGAAGTGGGCCCATGTGAGTTTCAATAAGGCCAAGTGCAAGGTCCTGCATCTGGGTTGGGGCAACCCCCACTATCAATACAGGCTGGGGAACGAAAGGACTGAAAGCAGCCCTGCTGAGATGGACATTGGGGGTACTGGTGGATGAAAGGCTGGATATGAGCCACCAATGTGTGCTCACAGCTCAGAAGGCCAACCGTTTGCCGGGCTGAGTCAAAAGAAGTGTAGCCAGCAGCTTGAGGGAGGTGATTCTGCCGCTCTACTTTGCTCTGGTGAGACCCCACCTGGAGTCCTGCATCCAGTCTGGAGCCCCCAGCACAAGAAGGACATGGAGCTGCTGAAGCGGGTCCAGAGGAGGGCCACAAAGATGATCTGGGGGATGGAATACCCCTCCTATGAGGAAAGTCTGAGACAGCTGGGGCTTGTTCAGCCTGGAGAAGAGAAGGCTGTGGGGAGACTTTATTATGACCTTTCAGTACTTAAAGGTGGCTTATAAAGAAGCTGAGGACAAGGTTTTTAGAAGGGCCTGTTGTGATAATACAAGGGCTAATAGTTTTAAACTAAAAGAGGGTCGATTTAGACTAGATATAAGGAAGAGATTTTTTACAATAAGGATGGTGAAACACTGGAACAGGTTACCCAGAGAAGTAGTGGAGACCCCATGCCTGGAACCATTCAAGGTCAGATTGGATGGGGCTCTGAGCAACCTGATCCAGTTGAAGATGTCCCTGCTCATTGCAGAGATGTTGTGCTAGGTGACTTTTAAAGGTCCCTTCCAACCCAAACTATACTATGATTCTATGAAGTAGATGTTTACAGGATCAAGTTTCAAATATATAATCCATACAGGCCTGATGCGTCACTTCTCTACATGAGAAATCTGTAAAGCCTTCTTCAAGTGAAATTCTCTGCAGCACATTACAGAAGGAATTAGAGGTGTGCTGTAGCTGAAGAAGCTTGAAGCTGGGAATGGGAACGTATGCATACCTTTTACATAATCACTGAAAAACTCATTTTAAATATCACTTGCCATAGTTTAAATCAAAATTTCTTTCTTTTCATATGGAACTCAGTTTATGTTTCTGCAACGTAGTAGTACTTTTACCAAAGATAAACAGCTTTTCCAATTTATAAGACTTTCTACTGAGTAATAACAAAGTATTTCCCTCCTGTCAGTATTAAACAATGAGAAAAAAAATCTAGCTCTCCTCAGTTTACCAAATATATTTTAACACATAACTGTCAACATTCTGCACTACTAAAATTGCTTTTCAAAACTTTATAACAGCTAACAGCTATACATCCCTGCACTGCTCACCATGAAACCTCAAATCTCCCAAAAGTCCACATCCTAAATCTTTCTCTGCTACCTGTCGGTTCCGTAACGAATCTTTTATGGTGCTACTGCCTTCATCTCCACCATCCTACCCCAATCAACCAACTCAACTCTCAAGCTGCAAGTAACCCAATCTACCATGTCTTACACTGACCCATACCTACTTTCTATGTCCGCCCTATTCCTGCATCACTGTCATGAAACCAGCACCTGGCTCTGTAGTCCAGATCTTCTTTGGAATCCACAGCCTTCACACTCAGAATCTGTTGTGCGTCTATATGCCTTCCCTCCTGGCTTCTGTAGCTTCCTGTAAAGCCTTAGAGCAAGGAACTTTTTGGGGTTTGCACTGTCTATGCAGCATATTAGGCATGATCTGCTGGCTGGATATGCCTGGTATCAGGACATTGAGGCAGAAGAAAAGCTATTATGCTGTGCTGGAGACAGGACTCAAAAAGCTATCCCTACAAGGTCTTTGGCCATCACCACTATGGGCCACTTCATTCCCACTGTGTCACCTAATACTCTGCTCCCTGCTTCAGTTATCTGGCTTTGCCTCTTGTTAGTACTGGATAAAATGAGAGAAGACACAAGGGTGCAGAGATCACTGAATGTCATCCAGAGTGCTAGGAAGTCACCTGTAGCTCAGATGGCTGTTTGAACAACGATTCATCCACAGAACTATTTTCTGATCAGGAATCTGCATAAACCAAGGGACACGTACAACTCAACTAATAAAAATCATGGCCTTACTGTTATTAACTCATTAACATGACTAATATATCCAAAGATTTTGAGACCTTACAGACAGTGAAGACTGGCAATAGTATGACCCTTTTTTGGATAGATTCATTTGCTGTTTAACTCCCATTTCACCTGAGAGATTAAATCCTGTTCACAGGGAAAGGAAAGCACTGACAGTTCATAAATGCATGCACTTACAGAGAAGCAATTCAGAATGCTGACCTATAAATTTTTGGTCAATAAAACAGCTTGTAAAATCTGAAGAATTACATCAAAAGCACAGGAACTCTATGCTCTTGTTTCTAACAGGACAGTATTCTCGCATTGCTTCAGAAGGAACCAGTAGCGTGTCCCTATACAATCAACAGACTCCTTTCCTTTTTTTTTCTGTGTTTACTCTTTGAGAACTTTTGTATTTACATACTGTTGGTAGAAATTAACACACTGTTAAATATAAAAAACAATCATGATGAAAGAGAACAGGGAGAATAAAACCCTAAACAAAACCAAAAAGAAGTGTAAAGATCAAGAAGTCCAGGTCATAACTCTTCCTGTTCTTTGTAAAAGAAATACAGAGGGGAAGCAAGGAATATAACAAAGGCAGCCAACAGCAGTAAATGCCTCCAGGACTAGACAAATTAAAATAAAATTCTGAGTGCTTTCACTGGAAACTCTTTCTCAACGGAGAGACTGCCTCAACGGATAGACTGCCTCAGAATAGTTTTCTATTATTTAGGCTGAACTGCTCAACAGGAAGCATTGCAGACTAGGAAATGAAGACAGAAGATTGGGAGATTTTGTGCAATCTCCAAATGCTGGTTTAGTACATAGAAGGAGGGCAGCAAGGACACCACAGTAAACTCAGGTTTATCACTGTATCCGTACATAAAGATGAGAAAAACAATCCTAAAGCTGGACATGAAGAGCATTTGCACGCTTGAGACATGCTGGTGAAAAGATGTGCCTAATTCAATTAGTGAACAGATAAGGAACAAGCGAGATATTTGCATGTTAATACAAGGAACGTGGACAGAAAAATGCAGGAACTGTGGACAAGTGCCGTCTATTAGAGGATGAAGAGAAGCAAGATGGAATAGCAATCATGGTTTGAATAGCACCAGAGCATGAAATAAAAAGATAAAAATAAAGATGAAGTTAGCTGTGTCTTAACAACAAATGCATGATAAAAAGAGAAGCTGGTAGATGGGATTTTACTGGGAATTATTCTAGTTCCTTAGAACTAGATTTGGTTGTGCAGTAGACAGACCTTTCTGACAACGCTAAAGAAACCAGTCTGACTACAAATTTTCCTGGAACAAGATAATTCTCAGAACGCACACAGTGCTAACAATGGCAAAACCTCTTAGTAACAGGATGCTCAGGAGATGCCCTCAAACCAATAGTTGGTGTTGACCAGGATGTTCCTAAAGCAAGGCTCTTTATTGCCAATTTCACCCTGTAGGTATTGAATACAAAAAAGAGAGGAAAAGAAGCCCTAATGAATCTAGCCAGAAATTTGATTTTAAAACTTTCATTATGTGACATATAAGATTTAGTATTTTTTTTTAATGAAGGCTGATGATATTAGTGTAAGTTAACAGACATTCAGAGGTGGGAAGAAGGATATTCCCAGTACCCTCAGCAGTGCTAAATACTGTGACAGTAGCAAATCTAAGGAATTAATTTTTATTAGAAGGGAATAAATAAGACTTTGGCTTTCTAGCTTGGAAATACCAAAAGTATGTGCCAATAGCTTTTGCTCATAGCCTCTTTTCTGCCCCAAGCATGGGAAGGATTCTTAAAGACAGTCTAAGCAGGGGAAACCCTATGTCAAGATCATAACGGATTCCTGTATCGCCTATGAGAGAGGCAGACACAGAAGCTAGCTGAAGCAGCTAGTGCCTCTCTCTCCCTCTCTGTTATATATAATGTATCTCAACACTGTAATATGTTTTGTCCTTTCACAACTTTGTTCCATAAATGCAAAAAACTGTGTTGTAAGTGAATATACCTTTCACCCATAATCTTGCATTCTGATAAACCAAGTAAATGACCTGACAAACAAGACGTTAATCTCTCCTGGTCAATGGAGCACTGGAACAGGTGTTGAGCTCCCCATGACACTACACCAAGTTACTGACAGGGTAACAAGCTGTGCCTCTACAGGAGCGGCAAGTCTGGTTGTGAGTAATACTGCACATATTCAAAGAGGAAAAAATCATTCTCTGGCTGTCACAGGCAACTGTGAAAACACTGCGACAAGGAGCATGCCTGAATCTGAAGAATTCTCAAGGGAAAGATTTATAACGTAAAATAATGCTATGAATGCCTGAAAAAAAAAAGAAACATATACAATCACTTTAAAGGCCATTGCTGATGCACTGATGAACTAGAAAGTGTGACTAACAAGCATACAGGTAATCAATTATGGAACAGGATTTACAATATATGCAGCAGGTTGGAAGACTATGGAAGATACACAAGGCCCTCATGGAATTACATGCAAAAAGGTGCAAAAACCAGGAAACGTTCAATAAAGTCCTTTAAAGATACATAGCTTGGCCAGATACAATACTGCTGGATATGTAGCACAAGAATTACTATACATACTTAGTATACAGATAAAGTAACAAGCCAACTACAACGTGAATGAAAAATGGTCAGCAGAAAAGTGTAATAATAAGCAAGATGCAAAAAAAACATCTATCAGGAAATTATTATATGTGAAGTATAGCTGCAATTTAGATTAGATTTAACACAATTTATATTTTTTTAATCCTACTTCTTGCTGTTTTATCACCACTAAACAGCATTACACTTGTTAAATATAATTTGTCTGGACTAAAAAACCCTAGATATCAAATCTACCATCAAGTCATCTTGTGTAGATTGTGAAGGATAAGTGATTTTCTTCACTAGAAATGACCAGGAAGAGGTGAAAGGTCTGATCAGAAGCTCTGGCATAGTCAACCGAGACCAGCAAATTAATATAAAGTTAACAAACAGATCAGTCACATCTAATATGATTGCTGGCAGACAATAGAAATGTAGTAGCTTAGTCTTTACTAAAATGTGTCAGAATGAGATCTCAAAAAACCAGCATGTGAATTAGGCAGAAGACACCAGCACAGGAAATGTGGGAAACCTGAATAACTTGCTTACAGGGGATGGTGTCAGGCTGGAGCTGAAAGCAAGGAGAGACTTGAGGGAAGTCATTAATTCTTGTGTTTTTTTGAAGGACTCCTTTTCACTCTTTTTTATAGTAATACTAATTATATTAACAGATAGCATAAGTAAGTTAATGACAAAATCCTTAAAGGTATCATTCATACAGAAGAAGGCTGGTGCATCTCACGAGAGTGCTGGACAACCTTTAGGACTGCAGTAATGGAAATGAGAAAATCGTCTTATACTTGGGGATTAATAAATGAAACTTCAGCTATGCAGTAGAATCTCACCAGCTGAGAACAACTGAGCAGGAAGAAGACACATTTTCTAATTTATCACTGGATTTAATTTTTTAATTTATCACTGGAATATGAGGCAGCTTCAAAGACGGCAGTCATAAGACAAGCCATTTGAAGTATTTCTGGCAGATTTAGGAAGGCTTGATAGAAAAGACTGGGTAAACCCCAGGTAAAACACTGCAGACCATTCTGCTCACTTCATTCAACAGCAGCCAGCTCACACCACAACATAGTGGAAAAGTGTAATGTAGCCCAGGCCTTCCTGGAAAAAGAAAAACTGAAGAATATCTGGTGGTCTGCCAAAATGAAGACTGAGAGAAGACGTGATAGTTATCTGTGAATTACGGAGATAAAAAATGAGGAGGAATAAGATCTGATTACAATTAAATATAAGCTTGACATAAGAAAAAGTTATGCGAATAAGCTGCTTCTAGAAATTAGAATAGCGTGTCTGACAATTGGAAGGGAAGGATCCACAGTTTCCCTAATCAGAAAACTAGCTGAGAAGGAAAACAAACCAAAACCAAACCAACCAACCAAACAAACAAACAAAAAAAACCTACAACCAAAACTACCAGCTTTTCAGAAGAATGTATATATGGAGGAGTTAATGTGTGACATCTATAAAAAGAGACTGCACTTGATCAAGAATATCTCTTCTGGCTGTTTACATTCCTGAATACCATGCACAATTTTTTTTTAAAATGCAGGCAAAGGGCTAGAACACTGTACCTCAAAAAGTCAATCAAATTCACATCCTTTGGAAAACATGTAACATTTTTCAGGTAAGACTGACAAGTTTAGAGCCCAAAACCTCTAATATGACATCTTATTTTAAGGAATTGTCATGGGAAATAATTCTTTGCTCTCCTCAGCAGCACTAAAGAAAGAAAAATCTATTTTTAAAAATGTGAAGTTTTTAAAATAGTTGTCACTAACCTGCAAAAATGACTGAATACGTTTTGAAAGATATTTAGATTGAGTCAAGATGGCAGTTGAATATAGGAGAAGGAATAATAGAAGATGAAGAAACTGCCTCCTGTGTTACTGGAGGTAAAAAAAAAAAGGGAAGCAGGAGAGAAGGACCAAGAAAACAGGTTATACTCATCGGCAGGCAAGGTGGATACAACTGTACAGCACATTACCTTGCAAACATTGAGAGCGGTAGGAGTGGAAGCTGCCTGAAAGTAAGTGGAAGAAAAATTTTGGCAGAATACATTTTGAGTGTGTTTCCCTGATGTTGGAACTTGCTTCCCAGTTGGTGTCCCAGAAACCAGAAAATTGTAACCTCTCTATAGTGCTACAAGGCCTGCTTTTTATCCTGAGCTTCTGGAAAGAGAAAAAGCCAAAGTTCAAAGGAATTTTATTATGTCTGCTCTGGAGAAACATTTGTTTTACTAGTCTGCCTCCTGGGGAACATTTATTGTTGGAGTGGGATGGGCAGTTCATTACAGTAATCATTACAAAAATTAGATTCTGTAAGAGAAGCCCAGCCATGGAAGGAAAGCCTATTCATCCTATTCATTACTCTACATAACATTATCTGAAAAGAATGTTGAATTGTTAGCTCATTAGTTTTATACACTTGTAAATTCCTAAAATGTAAATGGACATCAATGCAAGGATTGAGACTCTGTCTTCATTTCTGAGCTGCTACGTGGGAAACATTAGCTGACACACTTTACATTTCCAGAAATCGGTGACAAATAAATACAATAAGTACTATTCCCCAAAACAAATGAAAACAGATACTTCTGAAGGAAAACTAAGGAAAGAAACAAAGGGATCGCAGATGAAAGACATCTTAAATCCACTAAGTATGGCAAGCAAAGGAAAAATTTTTACCTTGAAAAACTTAGAGATATGTACAATTCATGCACAGGTACTGATATAAATCAGGAGTCTATAGTCTTATCTTTGCTTACACAATCTAAACCAGTATAGTTAGGAAAGCCAGAATTTGGCAAACTGGCAGTGCCTTCTAACAGCAGCTGTAAGACACACAGGAACCTGCAAAGTCTAAGTAAAACATCTGCTGCCGGCTGCTGCAAAGGCCCACTGCATCTGTAGCCATCGCACACGATTCCTTTCCTTTGCCCTCTTTCCAGTGTTTCCCTCCCTTCCAACAGCTTCACTTTTATTTTGAACTGCTTAATTCTCTTAATCATTTCCCTTTGAAAGACTTTTGCCAAGTTACCGCATTTTGAAGACTTTTACCATATTTTGTTAACTACATAATAAATGTAGAAGGTTATTAGGTTGGAATAATGACTTTTAGTTTGTTATTAGGTCTTCAGGGAGCCCACGAACAGAATGCTGATACTACAAATGAAAGATCCAACATTTACAGAGATTTTGTCCCTGCTCATGGCAGGGGGGTTGGAACCAGATGATCTCTAAGGTCCCTTCCAACCCTTACCATTCTACCATTCTATGATTCTATGATTTTTCTTTACTTCAAAATCTTTAGCAGTTTCAGAAATACTGTCATTATAAGTGTTCTTCATAAAAAAAAAAAAAAAATCATCACTTTATTTAGCTTCTGCACCTGAATTCATAGAAAAAAAGGAAATCTTAAGGCGTCCTCTTTCCTAGTGTACTGCTGCTGACATACTTTCAGCTACAGCAATCTGTGAAGAACAGGAACACACATGTTCATCTGTTTAGCTTTCTGAGAGCCAGTAACATTTTCCAAAACATAAATGAGGTAGTTTTGCAGTTATTTGCAACAGGCCAAATAGAGTTCTGTTTCTTTTACTTGAGCTGAGAAGCTGCATAAAGGCAATACGATGTTTTAGTGGTTGGGTGTTGTGCAATCAGGTGAGTAGTGAGTGAAGAAATTAACTCAGAATCAACAACCTCAGGCACATGGTAAGCGAACACTGCATATTTCTCTCCTTCATCTCTAATGATCCACCAGATCTTGTGGTTAACAGATCTACATGAATAATCCCATGGTTGTTTCTAATCAGACCAGATTTTTGAAGTAGTTGCATATGAACAGCACAGGAACAAAAACCCCTACGTAGCACTCTGCTCAAGTGTTGTCCCATATATGCAGTCCATAATCTAACTAAAATGTGAGGAAGACCTTGAAGTTATTAGCCCTTGAAAGAATCCCAGAGTAATGTAGAGCATAATGCTTATTTACAAATGTGGAGTCCTGGTTGGACGAGAGAGGACATAGTCTGGTGCCGTTGAGCAACCCAGGCTTTGTCCTGGAGATAGGCCTGGAAAGCAGAGAACGCGGAACACTGCTGAGAAAGTAATGTGGCGAACACGGAACGCTGGCGCAGCGGGACTGTTACGTCACCGCTTCCTGCCACATTGCTGCTTCCTGCCACGTCGCCGCTTCCTGCCACAGTGCTTCTTCCTGCCATATCACTGCTTCCGCATTGAGAGATGAAGCTTTGCACTAATCGCAGTGAGTTATAGTAGTTTTTACCTATATATAGTTAAGGGTATCTAACCAATCAGATGCTGTTATTGCTTTGCTATATAAACCCTGTTTTGCTGACTAATAAAGGAGAACGATCTTACTCACATTGGGGTGGTATCGTTACTGCCGTTTTCCGAGTTCCCACTCCTACAACTGGTAGCAGAGGATGGTTCGACGATTTATGGTTAATTCCCCTGCCGCAGAGGATGATTGATTTCCCTGCAGGAATCTCGAGACCACGGTAAGCAGTGAAAGGAGGGAGTGGGAGACGTCGGCTGGGAGTGGTGCTGCCTATGCAGGGCAGACACGCATGGCCGCCTCCCAGATAAAGAGGGCCCGCTGGTGCTGCCTGGCGCAGGCACAATTTAAGGTGGAGGCCGGAGCCACAGGCATGGAAGTGGAGGCTGCGGCAACGTTGCTCGTCGGTATTCTCTCTAAGAGAGGAATAGAGGCAACGGCAAAAGAACTCGTGAAGTTGACTAAGTTGGGGCAGCGATGGGGTCACTTTGTGGATACCCAGCTACTGTTTTCTGTCTTGGAATGGCGAGAGTTAGGAGAGACAATGTGGGAAAAGACAATAACGGGAGACGAAAAGGAAGAAAAGGAGATAAAAGCTGTCCGGGAGCTTTGGCGAACAGTATTAGGGACCTTAAAGGCTATGAAAGTGGAACGGGAGGTAGCGTGTGCAGCGGCACAGATGCTGGCTCCTGAATCCGGAAAGGATAAAGTGCCTAAGCCTCAGACATTAGCACGGGTTTTCGCTTTACCTGCTGTAAAAGGGATGACTGGAACTAACTGTAAATCGACTGCTGAGATTCAGGCGAGTGCGGAATGTAATTTGGACGCTGTGAAAGGGGTGGACGTCTTACCGGAAGTTGCCGTTGGAGAGACTAAGCAAAGAACTGAACCTCATCCGGAAATACTGCAACTCCCAGGGAGAGGGGAGGAGTGGCTAGTACCGCCCACAGAGGGGGCAGGGGAAGAGGCACGGCCTGCAGCATCGGCCCCTCCTCTCTATCCTCCGTTGCCACCCCCCAGCGAAGCGTCTTCGCTCTCGACTCCCTCTGGTAGCGAGCGAAATGAATTGCAGGAAAAGAAAGCGTGTGATCTTTTACAATCGGTTGTACAGAGTCTCCAGGAAATGAACTTACAGTTACAGCATATGTCAACCACCGCCAGCTCCTCCCAGCAAGCATATGAGACTCCTTTTCCAAAAAGTTTAATTGGACCTCCAGCTTTGGTCAGGCCTGACTGCTGGAGCGGTGTTATAAGAGACGCTATCCTGGATGGACAGTGGAGTGTTGCTGCCAACATAGGGGATACTCAGGTGTTAGCCTGTCCTGTGGTACAGGTTAATGGTCATGGCAAATGGGAACCACATGACTGGAAGATTTTGCAACAGGCTCGTAATACCATATCGCAATATGGGGTGAAATCTGAGGCAGCTCGACAGATTGTTACCTGGATTTTTTCTGCTGACTTGATCTGCCCGTATGACTGCCAGAATTTAATGCGATTGTTGCTAACCCCTACTCAGTTCTTATTGTGGGGGTCGGGGTGGCAGCAACGGGCGATAAATGAGGCAATGCGACATCAGGACCAGGGAGATCCTTATCATGGAGTAACACCAGAGATACTCATCGGACAAGGAGTCTACGCTAACTTGGAAAGGCAGTTAACCTACCCCGCCCATGTGCTTCAGTTGTCGGCGCGTCTTGCTCTGGAAGCTTTCCTTGCACTGCCTGGTTCGTCTGCTCCACCCTTTGGAACCATAGTGCAAGGAGCCACCGAAAGCTACACTAATTTCATCGACCGGCTGTGGGACGCAGGAATGAATCATCCAGATTTAAATGATGAGAGCAAACAGCAAATGTTTCAGGTATTGGCTTTTGATAATGCCAACAAAATTACAAAGCAACTACTTGCCAGTCTGCCAAAAGGAGCAGGAGTTGAAGAGATGCTATCCAGAGTAGAGAGAGCTGGTGCACAGAAGCAACAAGCGACAGTTGCTGCCGCCATGAAAGGTGCAGTCAGAGAAGCTGTCCGGCAACAACCCAGCACTCAGCAGATGAAACGGCCATACCGCAGCAGCTGCTATCAATGTGGAGAGGTGGGGCACATCCAGCGTAACTGCCGTGGCGCTGTCTGGTGTGAAAAATGCCAAAACACCATCCACGCCACAAAAGCATGTTCGGGAAACGGGAGGAGGAGCGCGGAGAGAGGCCGCGTGCGGAAAGAAATGAATCCTCCAGTCAAAACAAGAGTTTTTTGCAACATCCTCAAGCCGCAACCAGAGGCAGCTTGGGAATTGACTTGGCAACCACAATAGACGTCATCCTTAACGACACAACTGTGCACGAGATTCCTAGCAGCACCGTTGGGCCATTGATTAGTCAAAACAGTAAAATAGAAGGACTTTTAGTGGGACATTCCTCAGCAGGCGTCAAAGGGCTACTTGTCATTCCTAGAGTTATCAACACCGATTATGTGGGGCAAATTCACATCATGGCCCATACCCTTTGTCCTCCTTTGTTTGTCCCAAAAGGCAGCCGCATAGCACAAATTGTAGTGACAAGTAATTCGCTCAACCATTCTTCAGCGAGAACGCTCCGTGGAAATCAGAGCTTCGATTCCACAGGTCCTGCAGTATGTTTCACTACAAAGATGGACCATCGGCCCACCATGTGCGTCGTATGGAGTCAAAAAAACGAGTCAGTACAAATCTACGCAATGCTAGACACTGGAGCTGATGTCACGATCATAAGTACGGTTGTCTGGCCAGAAGAGTGTCCAGTAGGTGCTCCTGCAGCAGCTATCGCAGGTGTAGGGGGACACTCTACCACCATGATGAGCAAATACCCTGTGTGAATAACTTTTCCTGAAGGCAAGAAGTTAATTTGAGAGTCTATGTTATGCAACTGCCTGGAACCCTTGCAGCCCTGATTGGGCGCGATGTTTTAAGTCAGATTGGAGCTATGCTGACTACTACTCCTTTTTAGTCATGGGCACTGGTGAGCAGTCACCCAACCCACCATTAAACTGGCTTTCCAACGAACCCGTGTGGGTTGACCAGTGGCCCATGACGGAAGAGCGACTGCAAATAACAAGACAATTGGTAGCAGAACAACTCGATGCAGGCCACATCCAACCTTCAGTTAGTCCGTGGAACACCCCCATATTCGTCATTCCAAAAAAGAGTGGTAAATGGCGTCTTTTACACGACCTGTGTAAAATCAATGAGCAGATGCAGCCCATGGGAGCCTTGCAACCTGGAATGCCATCACCTGCTATGCTACCGTCAGGTTGGCACATAATCATTGTCGACTTAAAAGACTGTTTTTTCACTATTTCTTTGCATCCGCAAGACACTCAGCGATTTGCCTTTTCAGTGCCGGCTACCAACAAAGCATCGCCTTCAAAGCGATATGAGTGGGTGGTCCTGCCACAAGGCATGAGGAACTCACCCACGCTATGTCAACTTTATGTGGCTTGGGCCTTAGCCCCACTCCAGAAACATGGCCGAACATGATCATTTATCATTATATGGATGACATCCTTTGCTGTCAACAGGAAGCGTTCGGTGACGATTCCTTAACACAGCTGAGTACTGTTTTAGCCAGCAAAGGCCTTGTTGTCGCTCCAGAAAAAGTTCAGCGATCCACACCGTGAAAGTACCTTGGATGGCGTATTTCTGATGCCAAGATCCAAACACAAAAGGTGAAGCTGGCAACGAACTTGCGCACACTAACTGATGTACAGACTCTACTCGGAGATATCCAGTGGGTGTGCAACTGTGCTGGTATTTCCAATGCTGAAATTGCACTGCTGACGTCGCTACTATGCGGCTCACACCCCAGCAATGAGGTCACTCTATCAGAGACACAACAGACAGCTTTGCAACACATCGTACAGAAACTTCAGACAGCCTGGACTGCTAGACGGCTTCTAACCCTACCTGTCTCCTTGCTTATTTGCAACCAAGAAGGGTCACCTTGTGCCCTTGTTTGTCAGTGGCAAAACAAGAAGGGGGAGACACAGGACTGTGTAGTGTCGTCAAATAGCCCTGACTCTGCCACTGACAAGCCTGCTAAGGGCGATGATCCATTTTACATATTAGAATGGGTATTTTTAATTGTGCAGCCGAAAACTAGTATACAGACACAGTCAGAGGCCATAGGAGAGCTAATCAGAAAAGGCACGACGCGGGTAGTGGAAATGGCCGGACAGGAACCAGAGGACATCAGTATACCTGTCAAGGCAGCAGACTTAGAATGGTGGTTGAGACATGCCTTACCTATACAGGAAGCCCTGTTAGGCTATGGTGGGAGGATACATTCTCAGCAACCAAAGGGGAAATTGTGGCAAGTCTTGAAGCGTAATCAATGGCTTGAGAAGCCCAGAGTTCAAAAGAAGCCGCTGGCCAAAGGGGTTACAGTATATACAGATGCAAGCAAGAGGCTGCGCAAGGCAGTCTGTGCCTGGCAGGAGGGGGGCCAGTGGTGTCATCACATGATACAAGGACAGGATGAGGATTCGCTGCAAACCTTAGAGCTGACTGCCGTGGTCTGGGCCTTAACTAATTGGCTAAATGAGCCTTTAAATGTCGTAACCGACTCCCTTTATGTGGCTGGAGTGGTGCCACAGGCAGCAGATGCCTTGCTTAGGGAAACGGTTAACCCTGTATTAGGTAAGCTTTTTATCCAGTTGCGGACCGTACTGTCTCAATGGGCCGCGCCTTGTTGTGTCATCCACGTACATAGTCATCAATGGGATCTGGGACTAGGGCATGGTAATCAGATTGCCGACAATTTAGTTACTCCCTCATGCCCTATGCCTCCAGTAGACAAGTTTCAGCAAGCCAGACAGAGCCATGAGAATTTCCACCAAAATGCAAGAGGTCTGCGAAGGCAATTTGGGCTGACAGAGAATGAGGCTCGTTATATTGTACAGGCCTGTCCCAAGTGTGGAAATCAGGGTCCAGGAATAGGTCAAGGGGTAAATCCAAAAGGACTGCAGGCACTTGCGTTATGGCAGATGGATGTTACGCATATTCCAGAGTTTGGGCGACTGAAGTATGTACATGTCACAGTAGACAGTTTTTCAAAAATGATATGGGCTACTGCTTTACCTGGGGAGAAAGTGCAACATGTTTGTAAGCACCTGCTTGTGTGCTTTGCGGTACTGGGAGTGCCTGAAGAAATTAAGACTGATAATGGACCTGCATATGTCAGTCAAAATCTAAGTTCATTTCTACTGATGTGGGGAGTTAAGCACACCACAGGGATCGCACATTCTCCAACAGGGCAGAGGCTCATAGAGCGTACTCATCGTGTGCTGAAGGACTACTTAGACAAGCAGCGAGGGGTTGAAACAGAAGCACAACCAAGGTTACATCGAGTCCTTTTTACATTGAATTATTTGTGCCTTATGGGTGATCGGGAAGCACCTCCGGTGGTTATACACCACCAGAACCTAAGGTTCAATAGCACAACGACTCTGCCGCGGTTTAAAGTAATCTATAGGGACCCGACTACTGGAGAGTGGGCTGGCCCAGTACCAGTAATCTTTAACGGTTGAGGATATATGTGTGTTTCCACAGATCGCGGTCCAGTCTGGGTGCCTAGCCGAGCCATGAAGCCTGCTTTGAATCAACAAGGACAATTAGCCGAGGAGCAACAAGCAGACTCTCACGAACAGAACAATCAAGTAGAAATAACCTGAATCAAGGGAAATATATATGAACGGTCACAAGGAGATATTTGTCACCGATATCAACTGTGACGTTTGTAAAACCTGTAAACCTTGGATTTTGTGTGTTTGTTACACTTGCCAAGGACAGTGGTGGTGTCGAACATCGCTTGCAAAGCGTTGGTGTGATCATTGCCTTGTAGAAGAACGCAGGGTAGCTCGCATTTTAGTTGTTACAGGGCACGAGGCGGAAGGGAGTGATAGTTATTTTGTAACCGCGTGGACTGGATAAGATTAACAAACCAGAGAGCTAAGACTGTATTGGTAAGTGGTTTTGAACGTAGCCGAAGTAATCTAGTACCTGCTATTTGGACTGTCCCTAAAGCGGAATGGGAAAAGACAAAAGAACAAGCGGTTACCCTGTTAGTCATGCTTTTCGCTCTTTGCCAAATAGTTGTAGGAGGAGGAGTCCTTCACCTCATTGAGCCCAGACAGAACCTATGGGTTACTTGGGCGAACAAAACGGGCCAATCAACATTTTGCTTATCTCTTCCTTCTGCAACAGAACCTTTTCACACTTGTTTAATAGGTGTACCTAGTTATAATGTTGGTCATTTTGCTAACTATAGTACAGGCAAACGTGCGAAAGAAACTCAGGTGAGTAATTGTAGCGCAAAACTCATACAAGGTCTAAACCATACATTACCCTGGGATCCTCAAGAGTTGAACTTGCTAGGGTCAATGAGAATTGGTAACACAACCAAAAATTGGACTCAAACATGTTTTGTGTTCACAGGGCCCGCCTTTACTGGAACCAATCATTTCCGTTCCTTCAGCTGGTCAGGGTGGACTAATGTCACTCCGACTGCTTCTTATTATGATTATCGAGGCCGTTCTGGAACTGTCACCTTTTGCAGTACCAATGACACGAAGAAAAAAAGCCCACAAAGTTTAGGCGCCTATGGAATGGAAATGAGAGGTGGTTTTCCCTTGTGGAATAATGATACGCCCAAAGCCCTGCCTCCTGACGTGTTCTTAATCTGTGGTGACAGGGCATGGCAAGGAATTCCTCGTAATGTCTATGGCAGCCCATGTTACTTGGGTCAATTGACATTGCTAGCTCCAGATCAACAGTGGTGGAAAAATGTAACAACTCGCCCTAAACGAAGCGTTACAGGTCTTCCTCCTAACTGCGATGACCAAGTTACCCTTTCAAGTGCCACGGAGCGAGTGTTTATGTCACTGTTAGTGCCTGGTGCTGCTGCTGGCTCAGCATTAAAACAACTAGGGAAATTGGCATGTTGGGCAGCAAAGCAAGCCAATGTCACCACGAAAGTGTTGGCATCTCTGTTGGAAGATCAGGATAGTCTACGACACGCAGTATTACAAAATAGAGCAGCAATTGATTTCCTACTATTGGCCCAAGGACATGGTTGTGAGGATTTCAAAGGCATGTGCTGTATGAATTTGTCTGATCACAGTGAGTCCATCCACAAGCAGCTACAGTGGCTTAAACAGCACACCAACCAAATACAACAAAATCAAGGTTTTTTTGACGGATTGCTCACCTCGCTCTTTGGTAATTTGCCCGCTTGGCTTAAGGAGTTAATTGTAGAAGGTTTGCGTATATGTATCGTGCTGATTGTTGTTGCAGTTATAATATGTATCTGTTTTAACTGTCTTAAAACAGCTCTTTCCAGGATGATCGACTATGCCTGGCTTGCTCAAAAACAAGAACGGGGGAATTGTGGAGTCCTGGTTGGACGAGAGAGGACATAGTCTGGTGCCGTTGAGCAACCCAGGCTTTGTCCTGGAAATAGGCCTGGAAAGCAGAGAACGCAGAACACTGCTGAGAAAGTAATGTGGCGAACACGGAACACTGGCGCAGCGGGACTATTACGTCACCGCTTCCTGCCACATTGCTGCTTCCTGCCACGTCGCCGCTTCCTGCCACAGTGCTTCTTCCTGCCATATCACTGCTTCTGCATCGAGAGATGAAGCTTTGCACTAATCGCAGTGAGTTATAGCAGTTTTTACCTATATATAGTTAAGGGTATCTAACCAATCAGATGCTGTTATTGCTCTGCTATATAAACCCTGTTTTGCTGACTAATAAAGGAGAACGATCTTACTCACATTGGGATGGTATCGTTACTGCCGTTTTCCAAGTTCCCACTCCTACAAACAAAGAACTTCTAGAGATTCTCTACAGAAGAACGGTAGCACACATGGAAAAGTCTTAACTTCCTTTCTTCTGTTCCTATGCCTGAACCAAGAAACCAAGCTAGTAGTAACATAAAGCACCAAACGTTAGCAGCGATAGTGAATCTTTAGGCATTTAAACACCCTGTTTCGCTGACCACTGTCCACTAAAGTAAAAGAAATTCTCTGAAGATCTGTTCTCACACAGAGATTTAAGAAACAAATCATGAGAACTGAGCTAATGTGGAGAATCAGTGTAACTCCTAGGTTTTCAAAAAAGCATTTGAGAAAAAAAATATTTCTTTTTATTTGAAAGCACTCTCTTCTATTCCTTTGATTATATAAGCACACTGGAACAAAGCCAAGCCTGAAAGAAAAGCCTATGCTTTAAAAAGCATCTGTAACTGTCAATGGAGAAGCAAAAATCAGTGATCGTGGGTTTGCTGTAACCCGTACACCAACTGTATATTTTCTCCAGTCTTTAGGTATTACTATCAAATTACTTTTCTCTGTCAGAAATTTTGACTCAATAGAAACTGAGGAATTTAGATACTTGGGACAAAGAGAAGTCGACAACCTGCTTCAGAGCAGCAGCTCCATCCAACTGCCAGATATTAGGAACTCATACCCAGCAGTTCCACATCACGTATAAAATAGGGTGAGCTTACTATATCCTTTTGCTTGTGCCTAAATTAGAAGTATAAACTCTGCAGCAAAGTCTTTTTTTCTGGCTGGAATCTGAAAACTGACTCATATGGGCCAGCACACAGCAATATGTGTCTGCGTCTCATGTGTTCATGATACTTTCATATCCGAAATGTAACGCACTGCCTATGAAAATTCTTTGCAGATAGCCATAAGGGCTCAATGCTCAATACCATGACCAGATTTACAAGAGTACATCCATTCAGATAGCAAATAAAACAACTAAATTTCCAGCAGAGTCCTATTCAAGTATGGCAGGCTTTCCTAACATGCTGCTTTTGACAGTCTGGTCTCAAATACTTAACAACCAAACAAAGGCAGACAAATTGGAAAAAAGCAATCAGAATTCATATTAACCATTGTGGAGCGAAGAGTTGCCTATCTGAAAGTTGGGGAATAAGAACTGACAAAATGCTTTAGTCGATGATAACCGGGTCCACCGCAAAGGGGAACATCCTCCCTAGAGTCCGTCTACCGTAACTGTGTTGCACTTCACAAGAATGAAAACAAACATTTTCTTACTCCATCCCAAACCCTTCTACGCTGGTTATTAAACTAGTCAATAAATGACTTACATGTTGGCTCAGTGTAGATGTCGCCCAAATGAAAAGGGCATGTCAACAGCAATAACCAGCCCCTACCAATCTCTTTTCAGAGAGCCTTTGTGCTTTCCTTTGCTATTTCTGTGTTGCTAGAGCTGCTTTATTCCATGGTGACCTACAATTGTAACAAGCATGTTACGTTACCAAAAATATTAATGGTTGCTTTATTTACATCTATTCTGGAAAACATAGCAAAACAACATTCATTAAAAGCAGTAAAGAGGATACAGAAGCTTGTATAACTGCTGTTTCCGGTGACGCTAACACAGTCCCTCAGTCTAAGAAAGGAAAAGCTGATCGATTTGTTCACAGTCTCCTTGGCATGTAGCAGAACTTGGGACCTTGAATGGCAGAAGAATTCTGGCTGGAACTACAATGGTGAGCATTTGGACTGTGTACACACAATACGACGTGGAAATCTCAGTTGTCTCAACATTGGAAAGATCTTACAGATGCTAGGCCAAGTAAGTATTTCCCAAATATAACTGCAAAGGGTAAAGAGCAGTTAGCAACTTTGTTAACAACTATTATCGTCACTATGATTCCAGCTTTCTCCCTTTGAGGCTCAGCTAGAGTTTGTAAGATAAAATAAAATAGAAACTTATTTCGTGAATCTTCTAAAAAAAGCCTTAGAACTTGGGCAATGTAATGAAAATATCTTCTGACAAATGGCTATATATTATACTGAAGTAGATATATATTATTTTTTTGAGAATCTAATGTAATTATAATGTTTTATGTTATCTGATGGAAAACTGAAACCGAAATAACCTATTATCTTGATCTAATGAGAACTTTTGTATTTAGGAGAATTTAAATTAAAAAAAAAGAGCACATTTTTATATTTAGAGATTAACCATTAAATTGAAAATTCCATATCCTTTTCACTAAAATAGAACAAGAATTAGAGAAACACAGTAAGAATTGCCTACCTAAATTCATTTCTCAAATACCTGTTCCTGTATGTGTCAACAGCAAAAGCGTGTGAGGAGAAGCAATATGTTTTGTGTATGCCTTCACAGTCTTTCTGCACTGTTAATATGGTCACTTTCAAATCTTTTGTTATTTTTTTCTTTTTCTGTGCACTCTCTTCACAGACAAGCATCATATTTTGTTCTTTATCACCACTTTCTTTCCCATCAGAACCACTGAATGTGAGAAAACTTTGGCCTTAAGTACCATGAGAAATCACAGAGGAAAGCAGTGGCAGACCTAGGAATGAAATCCAGACCTTTTAAACTCGCAGATTTAGCCAATAGACATGATTCAATCAGCAGAGAAAAGCACTGGACCTCAGAGGTTATGTACTGGTAGCAATGACCAAGCTACAGAGGAGGGAATACTGAAGACACAGTAAAGGAATGGTGATTAAGGTTACATTAGCTTTGTTGCTCCTCACTTAAAGTATAATCATTTATAAATACCAAAGATGCTTTTACTACTTTAAAGTGACATATGAAAATTCTGCCTTTAGCAGATGAAACTATATTTTGAATAAAAATATCAGGAGAAAGTTTTACAAAGAGGAGCTCCTTTATTTCAAAGGCACTGGAATATCTGAAAAATTTCAATCAGGCTTCAGATCATGCTATGCTACTACAACAGCCTTGGNAAGTTTTTTGTATTGACCTTGTGTTAAAGGTGGAATCTAACAGGTTTTTCATTTCTGTGTGTCTCAGTGGTGAAAGCTTGTAACCATAAATAAATGCTCTTTCAAACACCTGTGAGTTATGGAGTTTCCCTAGGCTGTATATTGGATTCACACTTTCAACATCTATACACTTCCACTAGTTTGTATTTTTTGTCTATAATGTTGCAGTCTGTCATTTTTATGTAGATGATACCCTGAGTTATCTATCCCTCAATAAAGAAAATTCTGTGACAGCAGAGCTAATGCCTGACTGATGTTAATAACTGAATAGCTCAGAACTTTGTGAAGATAATGCAAATAAGACAAATAGCTGTATCTAGGTCTCCTCTGTGTACATTCATTTCTTCCTATTCCTAACATGGACAGCTGATGTATTACTTGCTTGATTTCCAGATAATTTTACCTTGAATGAGAAATATGCTTGGCTAATTACCTGTACTGAAGAAAGGATCTAAACTGTAGATCTTCTGATCAACGCAATTTAACCTGGTTTGTGCAGCTGCCAGTCAAAACAATGGGATTAATTAAACCTATTATTTACCGAGATGACAAATATTTATTTTGAGCAATGCAATAAGCTTTATCATATGATGTAAGATAATCAAAGAGATGGCTGTGTAGAACATGACTATTGATGAAGATCTGGTGAGGCTGCAAGAAACAGATTGCTTCCTAACTAAAAGGTAACATGAGTCACTGCACTATCCAGGCAATAACAGAGTACATTGGCACAACATTATTCACACAATCCCTCCTGACTTAAACATCAAATAAGCTGATACCAATTTCATTGACATAATGAGAGCAAACAAAATACATCAAGTGAATAAAGTCCGAAGTGAACTTGGCCTCCTGGATTTAGACAGTGTATTAACTGCTATGATGATTTATATTGGAGATTGAGATGTATGCTTTAAGCAGCATTCTTAAAGCTAAATTTAATCTTATGTTTCTGAAGGAAAATTAGTCTCCTCTTCAAAATGCAAAGCAGGAACGACATACCTCCGCATTTGTAGAAGAGATGACAGAAAGAAAAAAGTGCTTTTCTGTGGAACTCAAGGACAAGGACAATTTCTGTGGAACAAGGACAATTTCTTTGGGACCCAGATGTCATACAAGCAAAGAAAAAGACGTATCTCAGAAATCTCCTGGATATCGAATGGACTATAGAAAACAGGACTGTTAATATCAAACTTGTGAGGCAAGTGAAATAGAGTTTAAGGCATTTGCCGTACTTAAAAGTGTAGTACTAAGTCAGAAAAAAGTTTGAAGGTATCCCCTATGAGCAGGACATACCCTAGAACCCATGGAAGCACATATTTTACAAAATGTTGGAAAGAGAATATAGAACTGTATAGACTGAGTGGACAGTACAGTAGCACTTCGTTATGACAAGCAACAGGACTATGATACAATTATTATTTCCTCCTGAGAAAATAAAAAATAGAACTTCATACACAGCTAAAATGTGGGAAAGGAGCATAGCAGAAATAGCTACCTATCCACCACACTAGTATGAATCCTGCAATGATAAGGCAGTTACGCCTTCCCCTCTGCAAAAAGTCTCTTCTTGGAACTTGGGATTCTTCTTGGGAATGTCACCATTTCTAATCTGATGGCCTCAAGAATTTTAGGAACGAGAAGGAATATTATACTTCTCAACAAGCAGATAATAAAAGATCTTTCTGGGGGGCTTGCTTTCTCCTTCTGCAATAGCAGTTGGCCTTTATAATCTCCTTCTCTTTATAGGAAGTTGTCATATTAATCCACACCATTCCCAATACCAAAAAAACCCTATCAGAAATTCCAAATTACATTTTGAAGGGTTAAAGTCAAGTGTCTAACTGCATGAAGTTAGTGGGGCAGCTCTGGAAATAACTTTTTAATAGCAGCTGACACAGTGTATCAGAGCAGTGAAAATGTGGAGCACAGAACTCCATTCCTCAACTAATTACATGTGAATGAAGACACTGGGCCTCTCTCTTTCACCTGCTGACTGAAAATTGACATGTCATTAGCAGCTCTGATAAGACCACTGAACCTGGAAACCATTGTTAACTGCTCCCAGAAGATATCTGCAACAATATTGTCATCAAACAGTCACAACAGGCATTGCTAAGAGGTCAAGAGGTCTTCAAATTGATGCTTTGATAGAGGAAATGCTCATTTATAGAGCTCAGGTTGAAAAAAATCTTACCTGGTGCACAAAGGAACAGTCCTTAAAATATTCATGAACTGAAACTACTCTAGTCAGATAGTCTCAGATTTTCAGGTGGCATCTTTGGTTTCTGCTGCATCAGACTCAGTGCTATGAATGACCATTTTTCATGTCTAACTTCACACCTTACTCTTTCAAATCCTCCTCAACTAAACTTCTTGGAAATGTTACAAGTATTCTGTTCAGAACATGAATGTCCTGTGGCAGCACATGCCCAAGGTAGTCCAAAGCAATATCCTTCCTTCTATGCAAAATCCAAGTATTTACTCTTTCTGAAGACCACTGAAAATTTTCATGCATTTTCTGCTGGGTAACAGAAAGTATAATAAAGAAATAAGAAAACCACACTAAAATAAAGCTATGATAATGCAAATTGAAACTGGAGCTGTGGATACTTCTATTTGACTGGAAGGCTCTGAGCAACCAGATCTGAGTGGGCCTTACTTACAGGTGGCTAGGTCTAGATGACCTGCAGACCAGATGACCTTCCAACCTAAATTGATTCTGAGTGTCACAAAGTAAGGGTAAACAAGAGAGTTCAACATCTGCTTTACACCACTTAATAGAAATGACCTTCAACAAAGTCTGAGAAAATACTTAAAGAAAGAGCGTTGAATGCAATGTTTGAGAACAAGAGCTCTAATGTTGTGCTTATAGACAATAGGGAAATTGGAGACCAGCAGGACATTTCTCATGCTAACAAAGCACAATCAAAATTTCAAGACAGGTGATCACATAGAATATCACTTAGTAACGTGCTCTAGAACCCTCAGATTTCAGGGCAGGCATGAATGTCAACCTCACCTTCCCAATAATGGCAGAAAAAACTCCATACTTTCAGAACAGAAAGATGAAGATCCATAAATAGGAACATAGATATGAGTGATGGATTTCAGGGAGATAAATGCCAAGAGAGAAACTCCTCCTGCAGCACAGCATTCCCTCAGTTGTGTGTTGCCATTTCCAATGTCGTATTAGAAAATTGCTTGCCAGTTCAGTGTTCTACCTTCAAAAGGAGGAACGGATCCTTCTTTACTGCTTTGACAATATGAAAAGCAGTAAGGTGCCAGCTACTTTACGTCTTCCACCACAGGAGGCTAAAGGATGTGTCCCATGTTTTCAGTAAAGACAGAACTATTGTAGGACTGAATTCCTTGTGGATACTGGGCACCTTCAGCACCAAAGGAAAGGCTGATGACTTCTTCCATGCACTGTGCGACTGAGCAAGAGAACTCCAAAGATAACACATAGCTACAGATTGTGAGATTTTCTCTTATTGCAGTGTCAAACCCACTATACCATATATAGTTTCAGCTGTTTATTCAATATGTATGTGCATTTCTGAAATAAGGGTGTGTTAATGTTCACAGATGAGTGGGGCCATGAGTAATCCTGACTCATTTTGTAATTCCTACGCCTCCAGGGCAGTTTCTGTTTGAATAGCAATATATGGGTACACAAAGCAATCACTGAATACTGATGAGATTATGCTTATTTGTGCTGAAAGATTGCTTCCATGGATGTGTTTTGCTTTTGTTTACTTTTTTTTTATTGATTACGAAAGTCTTAAACTCTTGACCACTGTTACACAGCATCACAGCTGAGTACAAGACAGTACAAGAAAGAGTAAAGCAAACTTCATAGCATGCATAGACAAATACGTGAATTCAACTTTACCCACTCCTCTCACTCATGACATCCTATGCATGCAAAGTTTCTGAGAAAAAGATTTTACAAAAAAGCCATGCAAGGGTTTAAAAAAAGCCTGAGGTATATTTTAATTATTGATTTAATTATTCTAATGCATAAACACCATCAGTTGGCTGTGTTCGATTATTACTATTGTTCTACATCTTCAAGCTAGACAATGTGTATAACTGAATTATACAAACACTGTGAATATGAGAGTTCTTAACTTCCAAACTAGAGGTACAAGCATAAATATTTGCTTTAAAATCTGATGCTTAGTGATCAAACAACTCAACTTTATCTGTCAGATAATTTAGATAAATTTTAGTAGAATATATCTTTTCAGGATTTTCTAGGAAAATAAATGTCCATATATGTACACACACACATGCATGTATGCATATATTTATATGTACATGCAAGTAAAAGTACACCCTTCAGGTTACATTTGCTACATCACTGCTTCGCTGAAATTCAGGAAACGGTTTAAGGCACAACTGACCTTACATGATTAGTTCTGAAAGGCTTACTTCTTTGTCACACTGATTTGTGACAATCGCCTTGCTGCTCTGAAGTCATAAATCTCTGTAGACATTGTAGTATGCCTCTTTGTATATATTGGTACTCTATCAGAAACAGTGATAATCATTTTATACTAGTGTGAAAAGATGAGGAATGCTTAGGGGACACACATATGTTCATTGTTCTGTGTTTAGATATTTATGACTGTGTCTAGAGATAAAAAATATAAATTATATTTACATATTTATGAACATTTTTATGTAATATCTTCATTTCCATTAAAATGTCATCAATATCCCTACATTAGTATAATGCAAGTCAGAAATTTAACTACAATGCATTTGGATTTATCTTTTTCCTAAAAACTTCCTAAATTAAAGTAAAAACACAGTATGTGTAGTGACGATTGATAAACAAGGAAAATAGTGTGCACTTCGGGGCAATTACAAAATTATAAAAAACTAATGCATTATAACATAAGATCTAAAAATATCTTTCTTGGTTTTGAGAAGCAGAATAAGCCTTGGGAGAAAAATGCGTGGGCTGCAAAACCATGCAATGCAAATTGAAGAGTGCAGGCAGAAACTCACCTCTAGCTTTGTTCTTTGTAGCAGCCACTGGAAACAAGGAAAAGATTGCACAAGAAGGAGAGAACAAAGATAGATTAGACAGAAGTAAGAGCAAGTAAGAATACAGAGAAACTTTATCATTATCGATTCAAAGCTAACAAACCCTGTTTCTAGGATTATTTGACCTATTTATTTGAGACACTGCAGAAATAGTTCAGATCTATGATTCTGTCAGAAGACCTGTGTTGAGAGTTCAGAAAAAAGATCACAAAACACACGCAAAAATCATGGCAAGGTGTGCAGAAAAACCGTGGACCATTACTCACAAGTAGGTGAGAGAATAGGTACACACTTTTGTGAATTCTAAAACTTACGGCAGTTTGCCTTGCCAAAACTGCATTCTGAAGTACCTAAATCTTGAGCCATTCCCTTGCTCCTGTTACATGAAACATTGCTCTCCTGTGAAGACGATGCAAAGAAACATTAGTTAAACTGCAGCTACTCCAATTATTTTTAATCTGTGTTATATGATCATTGTTTTTCTTCACTGAAGCCTGCATCTTCAGACTGTTCTTGCACCCTAACGGAGCATGCAGAGCAGAAGGAGCAGACAGTATTTTAACAAACAGTGATCAGCGTTCAAACTCAGAGAAAAAGGGCAGACAAGGGGCAGACACTACAGACTTCACTGAGTCTCTTGAAGAAACAGCATTTCATGCTGTTCTTTCTAGCAGCACAACAGGGTCACAGAAACTACGACAGGAGCTTGAAAGGTTCTGCTAACATCTGCCCTACAGCCAAAATCAACAGAATCGTTCTTTTCTGTTTTCTGAGTCTCATGGATAATGTTGCAGATATACAATATTAATCAGAAACCAAAGTGAAAATGGAATCACTCAGCTAGCTGTAAATTACACAGAAGATAATATCCACAACCCTTTAAACTCTCAAGAGCACTCTGAAAAGGCAATCATTCAAGAGCATCTTCATGACACAAAGGTACCTTAGAAAAAAACAGTAATTCATCTTCTGCTGGCCATTCTTGTAAGGCAGAACTATGTTAACAAGTCAAAGGCAGCTACACTTGTAACCAAAACAGAGAAAACAAAGGAGAAAGACCAAATCCACTTTCTGCTCTCTTTGCTTCTCTTGTTCATACCTAAAGGTTTTAAGTTGGGTTTTTTTCACTTGGTTATTTTTTTTTCTTCCTGGTCTGGTGTCTCACCAATCAGTGTTTCCTAAGACGAGTAAGGAGAGCATGGCAGTGAAGGCCAAGTTGACATACATGAAGAAATTGTTGCAAAACTTCAATTTTTAACTTTATGAAGGCATCCAAAAATGTAAATTCTCTAACTTTTTTCTTTGGTGTTTTTTTTTATAATTTCTTCACTGATCTCACCTCTACTTCCAGATGCACCATTCTGCATTGCCATCATTCTCCTAGCAGTGAAAACAAAACAAAAAAAAAGTAGTTCCTTGATATCTGAAATTAGCATTACTCTACAAAACAGCTCTGCTTTGGGAGATACAACAAGCGCAGATGCTTCTGTAGAGCTCTTTCCATAAGGCTGTTACTTAAAGACCCATTCACCTGCAAAACAGCCAGTAAATCTTACATGCACAAAAATTGCTCGCATAGTAAACAAAATCAATGATGCCTTTCTAACTTTATAATAAGCAAACAGGTTCTCCTTCTTGCAAATATAAGTTGATAATGAATGCATTGAGTTCATCAGTCTGTTCATTTTCTTATGTTTCCCCTTCTTTTTCAGTCCTGAGAATTACATCTACATGAACGCATTATCACTTCAAGCCAGAACAATCATTTAAACCTAACAAAGGTCTGGAGAAAACACGCCCACACCCCTTACCCCCTCCGGTAATTTAAAAGCAGTAGGAGACTTTATACTCACATTAATAATTCAGAATAAAAAAGATATATATGAACATATATAAAATATGTAGATGAAAAATTCTATGTGCATTAGTTGTTCAGAATAAAACTATGCACACATCTGCATATGTAAATTTTATATAATCTATGTGTATGGTTACATATACACATATATATTAAAAGAATCCAACAATGCTATGATTAGACAGCTTTGCTTTGAAGCATGAGCTCTAGATAGAAAATTATTACCTATCATGTACCAGTAAATAAAAAAAATATAAATGAGGTTGTACATTATAATTGGAAGTAGGACAGGTTACCAAGCTTGTTAGACCAATTATAACTCTCTGCAAATCCACTAATAGATGACTAGATGACAGTAACCTTCTTAAAAATGTCATGTTCAATACTCGTAAATTTTTTCATTGACAGCATGGTCCAATTACAAGTCAATTCGTAAAGTTCAAACTGCACAACAGCCAAATTAGCTGAAACTGGTATTTCAAAATATAATTCTGCCTACTGAAGGGACCTAGCTGGAGCTGTTTCCATCAAAGACCCATCTTTTTGATACCTAGCATGAGGGAAAATTCTCTTTCATTGTTATCATTGAAGTCAGTATTTCTTCTTGCAGAGGTGAAAGAATTTTTCTCTTTTCTTTTCTTTATTCTCCTTGTCACTCTGTGCAAAGAGAAGACAATTTTCAACCTACATCCAATATGTTTGAAAATTTTTATCCACCTCTTCTTCTTACTACATGAAAAGTCATAGGAGGAGACAACCATAGATAAATGTTTCAAATAAGCACCATCAAGACTGAAATTTAGCAGAGGGAGGTTACTCTTGGTTAGAGTACTAGATATGGGGTAACTCAGCTTTTTATGCCACTGAAGTCAGTGACAATAGACCTGCGGGCTTCAACAAAAAACATTACCTTCAAAGGATTTACATTTGCTTTACATCTTTAGCAAGTCAGTTGATTTCTCTGCATTTCACATAACACGTTCTCTCTTTCCTGACCTAGACTTCCTTGCTTGCTGACTAAAGAGACACAGTCTTCAAGGCAGTGAGCCTCCCGCTTCTCGGAGCGGTATACTTGTAGGACACTGATTTGAAACTTCTATAATCCAATTAAATGTATTAGGACTGGCCAGTAATAATTTACGGGTACAATGTTACCTGAAAACTGGAATTTACTGTATTTGGCTGACACTTACTTTATTTGGCTAAATTAACAAGCCAGTCAAGAAATGGATAAAAAGGAAAGGCAATGACTTCTGGCATTTCCCCATGTACAGGGATTTCATTAAAAACCAGAACACATTTACAAGGGCATTTTTCTTTAGTTACTCTGTCTTGTCTTTCTTGGAAAATTCATTTTGGATAGGGAGGCATACTGCAGTAGAAGCGTGAACAGTGACCTTTGTTGGAATTTAAGGAAGATTTTAAAGAACAGAGAAGAAAGCAAGGCGAAGAGGGAAGAAAGACCATATTCTCAAAAGTCAGGCTGAAAAGCACAACAGAGCTACTAGGTTTCTAAGCAAGACTGAGAAAAAAAAAATCTTCCATTAATCCTTAGTTCTACCAAGATTAAACAATATTTCATTTTCTGAAGGCTTTTCCTGTCACAGCACCTGCAAAACAAACAGGTTAGGTACTAGGGAAAGGTCCAGGAGTAAGGAGATCTGAGAGCAAGGAGTCAAGGTCAGAGATCTCAGGGGAGTCCACTCTGAGGAACCAGGAAAGGGAAAGAAAATAGTGTCCAGTCCTGAATCTTGGTAGTTAATTTTCACAGAAGTAAGGTTTTTAGGGCATTTTAAAATCAGAAAAGCATTTCTGCTGTAGCTGTGATGCTGAAACAATGTTTTTAAAAATCATTGCCTGAATGTAGAAAGCTGGATTCAAATTTCATAAACCCTAATATACCCTTGCTCTCAAATATCAATAATACATTATGCTTTATTTTTCTGTGATATATCTTTCTGACTTCTTGCTTTTTGTATGCCAACAACTGTTAAATTACATTCTTTGATAAATGGTGGCTACAAGTTGTTCGATATTTTCTCCACACTCAGCTGTCTCTATGCTGTTCAATCTTGTGGACTTTTTTAGACAGATTTGATATAGCATTTATTTTATTTTTCTCTTTTATGTGATTTATTATTCGATTTGGGGTTTTGTCTTTTGTCTTTGGAAAAAACCACATCCTTCCAGTTACTTCAATAGCTCAATAAAAATAAAAAGGGGAAAAGTATTTACCCCAGATGTCCAGCTCACCTAACCTTTTAATTCAGAAAATCAGGAGAAAGAAAAAAGAAAAAGTGAGAGATTTGAGGTAAGTGTCTGGTTCTCCTTTCACCTATTACATGTACTAAGAACGCAGCTAGAGTACAATATCTAAATGTTACAATGACTAAATAGCTCTTTTCATTAAAAGAAGCAAGATGAAAGTCACACTCTTAAAGCACATTGCATTGATTTTCTCCTGAATACAAAAACCTACAGTTCCAGCAAATCTGGAATTCTTCTCATCTCCATTAAAAAAATTAAGCCATTAGGAGTCTATAGGATGAACATATTTATTCATCTGTATTTTTACTCCAGTTTTAAAACCTTCTGCGATCATAGAATACTAAAAATTATCAGAGAAGAAGCATATGTAAAAAACACCCACCAACCAAACCAACACCCCCCCAACACATACTGCAGATTTCTAATTTTTGAAACAAAAGAGGTTATATTTATACTACCTAAATTTAGAATTTTCTTTTTAAATTTATGATGATGATCACAACAGCAGCTTTTTTTCCCTTTGGATAAACTGATGGATTATCACTGGTCATTTAGGTCTCCTAAATGCCAGCTTTGAATCTCTGTCTGGAAATGCTCCTCTGTGTGACAGAAGGCTTAGCAGGATCATTTTCTCCAGAGAATAATGCAAAATATTAGGCTCTTACAGACCAAGAGATCCATTCAAAGCAATGATACTGGTATGTGTTGCAATGCAGCATGCTTCAGTGCCTCCTTTTCAACAGCAGCATTTTCCAAAAGCCACTGAAGGAGAAAGAAATCACCATCGTCACCTGAAATTCTTCGTGTGATTTTGAGTCTTCTGCATTCAGGAAGAGATTGCTGCCTAGTCTTGAAGAGTGGCCAACAGATGACAGAGAAGCATCAGACCTCGGAAGTTCTTTTAGGTTAGGACACAGTTTGAAAAAACCTAGATACAGCCACATGGCTAAATTTGTTTACTTCTGATTTTCTGACCTCTCATTTGATTGTCTTTATTGATATGACTTTGCATTTTGTGATGAATATTCTTTTTTACACATGAGTTGTGCACACTATTCTCTTGGAGATTTGTACAATACCAGTTAATGACATTTGCAGATACAATCAGAATGCATATATACCTAAAAAAGTCTTTTTCCCTTTATTTGTATAACTCTTAAGGATCTGTGCAGTCATGTATATGTAATTATATTGAAATCCAACATGTGACCTTCTATTATTTATTCTCTCTTTACATTAGTCTATCCACAACATGAGTTCCTAAGACGACATCAGGTAATTTCCCTCAGAAAGAGATGCGTTTTGCTTACTGAACTCATTGACTGACCTTCGAATAAACAAGAACCTTTTTGGTTCTGAGAATTTGATACATTTTTTTTCCCTCAGGGTTTGAGAGAAAAACTACAAATGAACTGGTATGCAAAAAGAAAATGATTTTGCAATAACAAAGATTTGATTAATTTCTTTTATCGCAACTATAACATTGAATGTGTATAAAATATAATACATATTGAATATATGTTATATACTAGGGATTAGGCATTTATGTAGTGATTTGTAATCACTTTTCCTCTTAGAACATAAAATATAACATTGAATATACAATTGAGAAGGGGACAAAAATGCAAATTGGGAAGGATTATGAAGAAGCCAACTACTGCATCCTCTGGGTTTGAAGCAGCATGAATTATGTTTGGAGCTCTTCCAACATATTCTTAAAACATTTTGTGACAGGGACCCCAAAAGCTCTCCAGGTAATCTCTTATAGTGCACAGTTGTCCTCTCAATGGCAAATGGTTTTCCTGACATATAGCCTAACCATCTAGAAGAGTAGCCCAGTTACTTAACACTTCTCATATCTGCCTATATATAGATGTATATATACTATACATCTTAGAATATGTTTTCCAACTTCCTCTGTTTTTTCTCCCTGGATTTTCAACAATTTTATCTACACTGATCTAAAAACAGGCAAGATATCCAGCTTAAGTGGCACTAGTGCGAAGTGGAATAATTACGCTGCCTTCCACCTAGCTCTTTGTCTGTGCACTTCAGAATAGCACTTGGCTCTAATGGAACAGCATCACACTGTGTTCAAGCCCACGATGATCCTTTAGTCCTCCCCTCCCCATTGCTGTACAGCTACCCATTGACCATTTTGGTTTCACATATTTATTTTATCATTTCTGAATACAGGACTCCCCACTTGTCTTTAGAAGATTCTGTTTCTTTAAAGTTATTTCCCCCATTTATTAAGGTCATCTTGAATACTGACACACCCCTCCAATTCCATGAATAAATACTAACTTGACTGTTAATCTATAAACCACAATTCTGTCTGAAAGCTACATACTGTTGCATATTATTTTTGTATATCTGCTACTGTGTTGAAGAATATACTAATTTTTGACAGCAGTGGCAGAACTTCAAATCCAGGATAAACAAGGTCATAAAGGATTTCAGTTCGTGTTCAGTGTGTCTACATTCAGCCCATAATTAGCAAAAAAATACCAAAAAATAAATGACTTGTTGTTGAACAAAATAAAACTAAACCATCTTACCTAATGTCCCTTCTACACATACACGCCATAAAACCTGTAGGCAAGCCAGACATAAACTACACAAGCTAACGCGCAGACCCAAATGACAAAACACTACTATGTGCTACGGCTTCTAGGAAAACTATGAACTGACCATACACCCTGGGCAATAATAGTCAACCCTTCTGTTACTAAATGACAAACAAATAAACCAAAGCAGCAGCTGCTGTCTGTTTACTGTGCTCTGTGAGAAAAAGCAATGTCTAGGGAAGTTACTGTTAAAGCAGACTTTTCTCTACAGGATGCAGCAACTCTGGAAAACTGTATTAAATGATATCTTACTTGGTGAAACTTTGATGTGATGTGATGAAGGAGCACAGGTTCTAGTGTTTTGGCTTCCTCCCCACCCTATCGCTCTAGAATTCAATGCCAGGTAATGACAGAATATTTTCCGGTGTTCAGAATCTTTCTTTTCCAAACCAATAGAATATAGATTTGTAAAATAGTAATTACTGAACCCAGATAATGAGAAACAATTCATATACTGGAACGGAAACACTAAAATGGCTGTAAGCTTCTTTCAAGCTTCCTAATATACCACTAAACACATTAAATATTTTTAAACCGCGACTAGATTATCACATGAAATGACTTTCCTTATGCGATGCTAATCACAAAATATTGAAGAACATGCAGCTCCATTTTCCTTCTGAAAAGTAGACTATAAATACAGTAATTTTGTTCTCGATGCTCATTATAACTGGCATGATGGAGATCAGCAGAAGCATCTTATAATCTAAACATCACTAGAGTTCAGGATTCCAGCTGTAGCTGACTCACATTAGCAGCTGGAAACACATAACACAGTATATTATTGTATAGTGAAACTAGAAGATGAGTATAATCATGCCCTAAAGGCTCGTCTTAAAGCCATCCAGATAACATGATTTGCCTGTCCCAAAATGCCAGCTTTCTGCATGTTATAATACAACTGGACATGTAACTTCTACAAGGAATGCAAGCTGCAAGTAAGCAATTTCATCACAAGCTGGGTTTCCATACAACATCATACAAATTTCACTTGCAAATAAATGATATATTTCGTGAACAAAAGTAAACACAATTTTTATATTTCTTTTTATCAAGGTAACAGAATGTTTTAAGAAATATGTATAAAAACACCTCTGAAGCAGTAGAATTAAGAACTCCACAAGGCTATAAGTGTGGTTATGTCAGGCAGAGATACAAGAACTTCGTTCTGCTCTCAGATCTCTTCTACAGTTATTTCAAAACTTTAAATATTTGAAAAGCTTTGATATTCATTCAGCACCTCAGACAAACTATCAAAATTGTTCATCATGCAAAATGAGTGTACACACCTACTCGCTCAGCTTCTGTGTTTATGTCAGGTCTCTAGAAAGAGTAGAAAGGAGAAGGTCCTACTTGGATACACTTAGCAAACTACTTCGGCACAAATTGGCTGGCATCCTGTAACTGTGATTGGGCACAAGTAACTGTAAGCCACGAGCTTATGATTCTTCTCCCACCTGCAGATCAATGCATACAATACACCTCAAACTACACCTTGTCCATTTTGCTCAACCGAAGAGCAACCTGTGACATTCATGTCTCATGTTAGTTAGGGTTTTTTTAATATATATGTTATCCTACTCTATCACAAGTGGACATTTTCTGAGTCTGCTATGATTATATACGTTATTTTCCACTCTCAGTTCACAGCTCTGATAACCTACAAAGCTTTAAGAGTTCTTGTATTTGAAAATAAGTCAATATACAACCATCATGAAATCAGAAACATAATCAAAAGCAAGGAGCTAGGTAGGCAGACAGACAGCTAGGGTTCTCCTTATGTTACCTCTTTGTACATCTAATTCCTCTATTGTATACCCTAAGAAGGTTTTGAGAAGGCAACTGGCTTTTATTGCATGGTTACTTTCCCTATTTTTCTTTTTTTTCTATTTTAAATATCATAGACCATGGGATCTCTGTATATATATATATAAAAAGCCAGAAGCACTCTCTGTGGGGGAAAGTGTAATCTGGAAGCTTTTTTGCAGAAAAGAAAAAAAAAAGTGTTTTTAGCACTGGGGACTAAGCTGATGGGCTAAAAAGCTCTGCTTAGGAGGTCAGCAATTAACATCAGAAAATTACATTGATATTTAAACTCTCTGCAGCTTGCACTTTGTCTGAGTTAGTTTCAAAATGGGTGGCTCACAGCTTGCCAGTCTAACAAGAACATCCACAGACTGCTGACTTGAGCTGTTGAGGTGGCTGTCACAGCTTTGTTCTGTACTGGGGCCTTTCATCATGTGCCCTTCACTCCTGATCTTTAGATGCAGATGTTGGCCATACTTCCAGAATAGACCAGATGCATTTACCAGTGTGTGGTACAAAGTACAGTCACCACATGCACCTGGCAAGCAGACACACTAAGGATGGTACACAGTCCACTGCAGAGACGTCACCAAATCAGAGCTTCTGAATGACTGAATATTTTTCTTCTAGAAAGTTCTACAAGTTCTGCCACTTTGGTGGAATGAAAATGAAAAGACAGAAGCATCATAGCTTGTAAGTAGAACAGGATCTTTAAAACCAAATTCTAGGAGATGTAGCAAGTTAATATATTAAGATGAAATAAAAACTATAGGTGACAAAAGAAAAAAGTTCTTCAAATTCAAGAAGAAAACCTGAAAACTAGGGAGATAAAAAAAATGAAAGCAGAGAGAAGAAGAAAAATAAGCCAAGATTAAGTGAAAAGGAGAAGATAAAATTCAAAGATACAGATCAAGCTTAGAGAACCAAATGTGTATGAGACATACTAACTATTATAGAAATCTCAAAATTTCGGACTCCGCTCATCTGTATTTTTAGCATTTCAATATTGAGAAAGTATTTCTAAAGCGAGAAGAGATATAGTATATAAGGAAAGAGACCAAGACTCTACAATAACTTTAAACATATACTTCACTTAATAACACGACAGGAAAGATTTAATTTATTAAATGAAATATTAAATTATTTCATAATTACTTCCTTAGTATCATTATGATGGTGTCTGCCTGTGCTCGTTCCTTCTAGCACTGCCACAGGGTTGTTACATTACTCATCTTAACAAACAAACAAAAAAAACCCCTTTCTTATATATAGCATATAAGCATATGTTTCTTGCATTTCTCATTTCTCATATTTTTTTTTCCTGTCACGTCAGTGAAAATACTCCCAAAATTGAAAATAATATGAATGTATACACATATTATGTTACATATTTCATATTATTTGTGGTATATTATGTATATATTATTTTAATATTTATTTTATAAGATAACCATATTTTATGTTATATAAACTTACTCTTTCAGTATCCATTGCTTTATATAATGTATAACATCCATTATTATATTCTGTAAGGGAATATATAAAGCACCATATGTGTGATATACATATATGAATAACATACTATATAACATATAAAATGTGTGTATATACATATATTTTTTCGGCGAAGCTACTGAAGGTGAAGGGTTCTGGAGCAGAGGCTCGCGCCGAGGGACCCTTTCTCCGGTGGCAAAACCGCAGCGGCGAGGCG
>Ga0065711_1028345_pt1 | contig 41832 bp, 22 predicted proteins | sample Hoacrofraction12_FD_59098 | JGI IMG/M metagenome (GOLD analysis project Ga0065711, IMG submission 59098) | Hoatzin crop microbial communities from Cojedes, Venezuela - Epithelial fraction 12 v2 (version 2) | ecosystem: Host-associated > Birds > Digestive system > Esophagus > Crop | place...
AGAGAAGAGAAGAGAAGAGAAGAGAAGAGAAGAGAAGAGAAGAGAAGAGAAGAGAAGAGAAGAGAAGAGAAGAGAAGAGAAGAGAAGAGAAGAGAAGAGAAGAGAAGAGGAGAAGAAAAAGTCAGAGAAGACAAGCTGAAACAATAGAAGAGAATGTCAGAGAAAAGAAGGTCTAAGTAGAGAAGATGGGAGAAGTCCAGAGAATAGGAGAGAAGACGAGAAAAGACAGGATGAGAGAAGATGATAGAAGAGAAGGTCTCAAGAAAGGTGAGAGAGGACGAGACAGGAGAAAGGAGGGTATGGGAGAGGAAGGCAAGGCAATGAAGGTTCACCTAAAAATTGTGCCTTTGTGTAACGTCATACTTCACTGTGATGAGTAAAAGCACCATTAAAAATCTTTGGGTTTTATGTTAGGAAAAAATACACATTCTAACATGCATTAGTCTCCTTTTTCCATTGTCTATATTTTCAGTCTGTACAAAGCAAACCTAAAAAGCAAGAAATTCATGTATTCTAGCCATCAGGGACTGTATATTTATATTCTACTATATGTATTACAGCTAGTTCTAGACTTTGATCTAGTGCATGTACCCTCCTTCGGATGGAGGGCTACTGTTTGAAAGCTTTCCGTCTCACAGTAGATATTAATATATTGATTCTGCTGCACTCAACAGCAAATTCAAATCTCAGCATGACTGGTCAGGTTACGCTGTAAAATAACACGCAATCTCATCAGCTCCAATGGCATATCTAAGATTCACTATCAAAATGCCACTGCATGTCACTTTTAACAGAGATACTCTCATCCTAAGCTGTTTTGGAGGATGTTAATCTGTATTAGAAAAATACCACATAGAAAAATTAATGTATTTAGGGCAAAACGTTTGTTTCTGCTATGACCCCAGTACTGAATTACCATCTGAAGTGTAAACATCATGTTAGTGGTGCCAAATATGCCTAATAAAATGCAAAGAACCTAGTGATAAATCATCACAGACAAAGGTGGTATGTAGTAATAGACATCACCATAGACCAATAGAAATTTAAAGGGAAGAAACTAATACATCCCTCCAAAACAATTAATGCAACAAGTGGTTTGTTGGGTTTTTAATATTTTCTATGTAATTTACACTTATTGAAAGCTCTAAAATGTGAATAGAAACATTCTCCAGTGTAGCCACCTGCCCCCATTTTCATACAGAATTATTCATGTTGGAATATAATAACATCATTTCACAACTACACAAAACACGGCTATAGGCCTTCTTGTCATTTACACTATAGAAGTGTATATTGCTGCAGTAGTATTGAGGGCGTGGAAAGCAGATGAAGAGTAATCCTGAAAGCACTCTGTGGAAGCTTTGTTCAGTCTCTCATACAGGTGTTGGTACTGAACACCGTCCAGCAGCTACCATATAGCTAAATCTGAGCAATTGTATGAGCTGGGCACATCATATGTAGCAGAATACAGGGGGTATAAAGACAGCCTAAAGCCGTCAGCACGGGAGCAAAGAACAAAGCATGTCTGCAGTCTCTGTAGCACTTCACTGACTACCATGGTCCATTTAGTATGAAAGCCAGGATTTTAAAGACTCCATTCTGATTCTAATTTTAAGTCCTATTAGACTGCAAGAACTGTAAAAAATAGTCTTAGTATAATTAACAAGAGACTTTTAAATTTAATTTTGTGCTAGATCAGAACAAAATGGTTGTTGCAGCATCAAACACTTATCTAGCTACTGGCTGAATATTGCAACATGTCAAAAAAGGTGCCAAAAGGTAAACTTCTCTTACAGTCAGAACTAAAGCATACATATCAGAGATAAGCAGGAAGTTGTAGTAGGCTGGTCCTCACTAGCAGACAAGCACCCACACAGCTGCTAGCTCACTGCCCTCCCAGCAGCAGGATGGGGAGAAAACAGGAAGAACAGGGGAGCAAGAAAACTCATCGGTCAAAACAAAGACAGGGAAATCATTCACCAGTAACTGTTGCAAGCAAAACAGACTCAGCTTGGGGAATTTAACTTCAGTTACTGCCAGTTAACATACATATTTAATTTTTGTTTTGGATGTTGGGAAACAAAGACCAACAAACGTTTACTTAGGGAAAATACCAGTCTCAACTTTGTTTCTTCACTCCAGACACCTCCCCTCCCTCCCTTGTTATTGCTGCAGGTTACACTCAGACCCTTCAGTGAGGCAACAAACAGTGCAGCTGGTTGAGGCCAGCGTGCAGTGGTTTCTCTCCGCTGTTCCTTGCTTCCCACTCATTTCCTATGCTCTGCATGTGTCCTCCACAGGGTGCAGTCCCTTCAGTGGCGAACCTGCACTGATATGGGCTTATCCACAGGCCACAGTCCCTTTGTGGCCGTGCATGCTCCACCATTGAGCAATTGCTCCTCCGGTCTTGTCGTTCCCTCACTTTCCTCCTTTCATGCATCCTTCTGTCCTTTCCTAAATATGCTTTCACAGAGGTGCTGCAAACTCCTCCGCAAGACTTGGCTTTGCCAAGCGGTGTGTCTATTGCTAAGGTGGCTGGAAACAGCTGTGTCTGGGCAGCCCCAGAACTCTTGCCACCTCTGCTACTAGAACTTTGTCATTTACACCCCATACAGAAGTCAGCAATTATTAGCCTGCTACTGATCTGTAAGGATCTAGAGAAAATAAGGATTTACCAGGAGGCTTTCCTCTTAGCAAGCAGAGAGAGAGAGAGAACACGTTTGCAAAATCAAAAGGGGATTTCTGAACCAACCGGTTATGAATAGCAAATGAAAAATAAAAGGAAAGACCATAAAATTTTAAGTCTTTATCTCCAGTGCATGCCCCTAATTTCCATCCAGGTGAAGTTTTTTCAGAACTTGGAATAGTTCAAAAAGGGGGGAGAAGTTTTAAAAAAAAAAAAGAATAGCAGGTAGTCCTGAGGTTAATTTCATTAATATAAAAAGGCTAACACAATCTCATTCACAATCTGCTTTATGTTCTTTCCTTGTTATAAAATCAATGCAGTTGTAATTCCATTTAAATACGATACTTAAATGTATTTAACTATGTCAAGGAAAGAAAGAAGGCTTTGGAGGGTTCCCTTCAAAACATCTTTAATAAAAATGGACTTCTTAAAATCATTTGGGGTGTTTATAAGACTGTTGGTTTTCTTTCTTTTCTATTTTTCTCTGCACCTCATGGATCACTAATGATGGCATTTTCACCAAGCAGCAGGGACGTGCTAAATTAGTCTATATCCTTTAGGCAATTTAACAATGAGCATTAACTATTAAACTTTAAAACCAAACAATATCATTGATACAAAACTAGGAGTTTTTCAAAGGAAGATAATTAGAAGAAGAACAAAGAATCTTTAATGCTGATTTTTTTAATAAAACAGATGCAAAATTAAACATGTAAAACATGACAGATGAAGAAGCCAAAAAGACATACAATTTAGTAAAGTATAAAATGCAAACTGTTCATTCCTATTTATCACTACAACAGGGAAATGTCAAGGAGTTTTAATGCTTAATGAGCCCATCAAGCTTAGAATGCACCAATTGTAACATTTTAGCTAATTGGCTACAACATTTCTGTCTTTAAAGTCCATCCTCTGCATCCTCTTCCTCCTCTTCTCCCCCTCCAAAATGGCAGTGCAAGAACTCTGAGCATCTTGCCTGGACTAATTACACCTTTTACAGTGCATGGGTTAGTTTCTGGGTTATTTTGAAAGAAGGCAGTTCAGACAATATTTCAGAAAGGACTTTTTGCTTTTGGCATGGCTGACATTTGTTTTGATAGATAACAACATAGTTAATATATGCAATGGTGGAACAATAATCAGTTCAGCTTTGTGAGGATGTTGCTTCACCTTTTATACAACCCCACATTAAACAAAAAAAACCTTGCTAAGCTATCCATATCAGACATACAGTAATGATCTCAGATTTATAGTACAGAAAAATAAATTACTAGCATTATATTAACCAATATTCTTAGAGATCTTTAATCTCAATGTAAAATCTACTCTTGGGAGCACGAGGGAGGATTTAGCATTTCTGACTTGATTAAGCCAGGAGTTATTTTAGTCACCTATGTCTGTAGCTTTGGTACACACACCCTACACAACCTTGTGGTAGAAACAAGAACATAAGGGTACAGGGACACAAACCTTTTTTCACTGTGACTCCAGAATATTTGCCATAGAATATACAGTCTAGAATATATGCTAAGCAATGAAGAACATTAATTATCGCAGAATTTCTGCTCTTCTTTTTTTTATGTAGCTATAATTTAAATGCAATGTAAATGTACCACCATCTTTCCAAGTTTTACATCATCCATTGAAGCTGACTTGATGTAACATTTTAAAAACATATCCACAGATGACTGTGATGCTTCTCTGGAGGTATCTGAAATTGGTATATTTCTTTTGGAAGCTATCAAAGTAGCTCAGGTAGAACAACACCTAGCCTAGGTGTAATTTGCCAGGCAATAGCTAATACAGCCAGAAAAGTCAGGTAAGTCAGACATAGGTAAAATTCAAAGCTATACAGAATTATTTTTAAATTACTTGATCCACAGGAGACTTCATACAAAAAACCACGGATATCAGCCCAATTACTAGCAAAAGAAACCATAGGCACATCTTTCTAGATCATTAGGTTTTTAAGATCAGGAAATAGGACAACAACCTGTGTTCAGATCTTGAATTTGCAAGATTTAGATGGAACCAAATAAGCACATGGCTAGCTACTGCTTTTCTCTCTATTTTTTTCTCACAGTTATTAAATAACTGCTCTAGAACTTCATATGAAGATTATCTACTTAATGTAACATCTCTCTTTGGAAACAAAGTATTTCCTAACTAAAATAGAGGCAGTCCTCACCTAATGGGTGTCACATCATTCCACTTGTAGACACTATATGTTTGGTTGTTTTTTTTATATTCAATTCTGGAACAACCAGCATTAGAAAACATACGGTAGTCAGTTATTTTAGAAACAGACTTAAGCATGTGCATAAATCCCATTAAAGTCAAGGGATTCATACTATGCTTAAACACTTTCTTGTACAGTCATATAGTTAAGCATATATATGAATATGATTTTCTGGATCAAGAAATGTACATTGGATTTGTAACTTGAGTTTCTTTAAAACAAATGTAATGAATTAAATAGTTATTATTCAAGAACAAGCTCAGAGAAAAAACTGATGATCTGATAATTCTGAGATAACCTGATGAGTTTTTTAAACCAATTTTCTTACCTGAAGCAACCTTAAAAAAAAAAAAAAAAAAGAGAAAATCCCTGTCCTTGTATAAACCATGCATTGGATTCTCTGCAGAGACAAAGTTTTTGCACCAAACAAGAATCTTTTTTTGGTTCTACCAATTCTCTTTGAAGAGAATTCCTAACAGTTGATGTGTCAGTTGTCAATGCTTGTTTTGACTGAAGATTATACATTCAGCATAAGGTCAAATTAAGACAGCAGGGAACATTTCTTCCCCTCCCTCTAAATAATGCTGCCCCTTTAAATCCAAGTAAATATGTTTTATTGGTATTAGACCTCAAAGATTAAAAATATCCCAACAAAAAAAACCATGCTGAGTGATTGATACATATTACCATTGTTAACAGGCAGCTGACACCAGCTGGCCTCATGCTTCATCCAACTTGCCCATTAAACCTGCCTCACTGCTCAGAATGAGTTTATATAGCAGGGTGTCTGGCAAAACCTTGGAATGCTGTCAAGCCACAAAATCATAACTACTCAATATAGTGTGCCTAATTGTATCAGCAGGGAGACAAAAGATTATTATTATCACTGAACAACTAAAAGATACAGAGCTTCACTGAGTAGCATTAGCACTTGAATGTTATAGAGTAACAGTGTATTTCAGATCATCCTGATTGGGAAATGTTGATCCTTTCATCTCCACAGCTGCTAAGCTTTACTAGGTTTCAGAATGATGAGCGTTAAAAAAAAAATTAAAAATAAATACGTAGAAGTCAGAGAGAAAAAGGGGCAGGAGGGGAACAAAACTGCAAAATATGTGCTGTTGATTAAGTGGCTGAAACCACCACTTTCGTGTTATGTATTGATTCTTACACTTTTTTTTTATTTATTTGATTGATGACATGTCAGCTCAAGCCACAATAATATTTTACAACCATGTTTGTGAGAGCTGAACTAAATGAGAACAATTGGATCAGAAGGCCCTCAGTCACACTTCTTTGATTTAGTGAAGAAGGAGCCTATCATTATTGTGCTGTTGCTAAAACCATCTGTAATTAAAGCTGAGTGCTTAAATCTTTGAAGTTCATCAAACAACATGCCCAACATAGCTGTTTACTGCTAAAGATGTGCTAAACCTTGAAGTCAACCAACCCAGCAAAAGCAGTCCTCCGAAGATTTGAAGAACCACAGGAAGTATTTGTTTGTTAGAATAATTTTAGAGGCAAAATACATCCATTTTCTTTAAAATACTATTCAGCAAATAGCTCTCAAATTGTTTAAGAAATGCAGAAACAATATGGGTTTTGGTGATACTTCCCACGCTAATCTTCTGTGAAAATGGAAAACTATTACATTAAGGAAATAACACCAATTAAAAGAACAATAAGGTTCTGATTTAAAAAAAAAAATTAGCATACTTGTAGGTTCATTCCCATTCAGCACCACTTTTGAGGAATTTACTGCAGTTTGAAAAGGTCCTTAAGAATATACTTAAAATAAAGCATGTGCTTAAAAGATTCATTGAACCAGGGTTCAAAATATTGCTTTTAAAAGACAATCCAGCACATTTCAAACTTTGACTTTAATAGCTTCATTAACAAAGATGTGATGAGCTGTTGTATTATTCTATCGCTAGTTCTAATAATAATGTTTTCTCTTAGAAAGCCATGACTGTTATTCCTTTCAAACTGTATAAAAACATACTAACTCCTTGAGTTCTCTCCCTCTACCCAAAACAAACTTCAGGGCATAGCCCCTCTTTAATATTGACTTGAATTACAAAAAATTTCACCTATGTTTGAAAAATTACCTACTTTTGAAGGTCTCTGTAACTCACCAGTACCTGTGAGGGACTTTCTGATTTCACATTTTTGTATCTGTAAATTAGATAATTTAATTTAATGACAAACTGTGACACATATGTGAAAAAATATCTTTTTTCAGGCAAGAAAAGTCCATGTTTGAAGAAAAAAATATACTTAGGAACTCAGACTAAACTTGTCCTATGGAGAAATTCCTATTAACAACTTGTTTCCAAAAGTTAAGGCTAAATTTCAAGCCTAATTTTTTTCCTTACTCCAACAAGAACAATTTGCATCACAAAACGTAAGGCTCAGGACAAAACCACAAGGTTTCTTTTGGCTCTTGCACTTTTCCTGTGCTAAAATGAACATCTAGTTTACTGTATTTTGGACAGCATTAGTGGTATTCAAAGGAGACTAACCAGAAAACTAGTCTGTTCAGCTGTAAGCTTGTCGTTTACATCATATGTTTCAGTGGTATAGAATACTCCCTTCCCTTGTGGTTATGATCTACATGAGAATCAGGTCCTAAGTCTACTGCAAGAATAGCTAAGATCACGTTAACAAGGACCTGAGTAGCAACTACCTCCAACTGTTTGGTAATACTTTCTCAAAAATATGTAAGATCCAGCTGAATCTCAGAATTCTGGTTTCTTATAAAATTTTAACATTTCTTTCACATTATTTTAAGATTTCTTTTCTTGTGAAAGTACATTTCTAATTGCTTTTTGAGAAAAGTTTCACAGTTCTGTATTTACAAAATTTTTTTCAACAAATTCAGTAATATAATGTCTGAATAATGAGTAATGTAAACATTTTATTTTCACTTGCTTACAAGTGTTAGAATTATTTCAGTTATTTTTATTGAGCTATTATATTGTCTTCTTATGAAGTAGCAGTGAGGACATACATTAGCTATTGTGAATCACATAACATTTTGAAAGCACACAGCAGAAAAAAGAAAATATTAACAGAAAAACAAATTTTCTTAAAATAAATATTGAATTTTCTGAAACTACTAAAATATTTTATTCTTTTCAGTAATTTCCAAAAATAAGTACACTTTCACAAAACAGTTCGTCAAAATAGCTTTTTTCCACCAAAAAAGAAAAATTACAACAAGAATTTTCTGACCAACACCAAGTATTGCAGTAGATTACTTTAGTGGCAGAACGTCATTGGGATTAACAAATATGATGGTTTTGTACGGAGGCAATTTTAGCAGAGAAATGGTTCAAGGAGAGCCCAAACACTTTTTTGCTTGGTAGAACAATCTGTTGCCTTCAGCAGCTGTTTTTAAATGGGACTCTTGAGTTGTAAAGGTTTGAGGTTCTCTTAGAGGTTGTAGAGGGACCGTAGTTTGATGTTTTCCTTTAAAACACAGCCACAGCAGAAAGGTGTCCTGTTTATGCTAACGACTCATTTAAAACCAGGCTCTGCAATGCATAAGAAAATACACAACAGTGTTTTCACAATAGTCACAGGTCTTCTTTTCTACCAACTACAATGACTACATAATAGTCCAAGAATTACCGTTCATCCAGACAAATTAATTTTTCTTTGATATTTAATGCAATGTACTATACACTACAAAAAAGTCAGCACTGCAGGTTCACTTACAAGTAACGTTTACTTCCACTTTTCACGAGAGGACAACACACAGATCAAGCAGCAGTCAGAAAGGCAGCCTTAGTGCGCTAGTAGAGCAGTGGAGCTGCTCTCTGTACAAGAAAGTACTTTGTGCAGCAAAATTATTTTGTCAAATTCAGGGGCAGTTGTGCTAGAAGAAAAATGTTATTTTAATAAAGTCACTGTTTAAAACATTTAATTGGATTAACATGAAGTCAACTGTCCTAAATAGCTGAGATACAATTAACTATGTATCTAACAGCTTGAAACAATAAAAACAACCTTTATTGACCACGTTTGCTAACCACTGTTTTTTCACTATACCCACGTTAGTAAAAAGGCAATTTAATACCAGCTGGTATATGCAAGAGTTAGAATGAGGTAGTCAGATAATGAGAACATTGAGTTGCAGTTAACATTCAATAATTCATATGAAGAAACAAAAAGGAGTGCTTTTTTGCCAGCAGTAGATTCTTTTGATGAGTAACCAACTGTGGAATTTTAATTTTCAGGACACTGCACACATATCTTTCAGTACAAGGACTCTCCAGCAGAGCATCCTAACTGTTAGAAGTGATTTTTTTTTTCAGCCTGATGACCAAAAGCCTTCTCAGTATAAATGACCCCCAACATGTTCATTCTGAGATATATCAAGGTCAGTTCTGTAATGTGAAGCATCTTTCTTAGTTCAAACCAAGGTTTCTCTATCACTTTCAAGGAAGTTGTGATGCTAATTCCTATCCCATTCTCTTTACACAATAAATATAAGAAGTATATATTTCCATATACGTGTTATCAGACTTCTTTCTGTAAAACAACAAAAGGCAGAATTTGACCACCTGTAAAGAGACTAAATCCCTAAGATTTCAAAATAATAGCTGGGGATGAGCATGGAATATGTAATGGAAAGCTGATCATCTTCTCACACCATGCATTTAGTCAGTGGATCTGCAGGGCTGACTGTTGGTTGTGCAGAATATCTAGACACTACAGTAAATAGGCTATAGACTTTCAGATATTTCTAAAGAGAGAAATGACTGATCCAGGCACTGATTTAGATGATGCAGATGACAGTTTTGTGCCTTGTTTTGTATTACAGAGGACTATGTATGACTTTGAAGTCACTGTAGACATGTAGTAAATCTGTAATGAAGTGGGGTCCCTGTGCTGTTGCTGTCCTGAGCTGGCATGTAAATACACAAAGAGACAAAAAAGAAAGATAGCCTTAAACAATCATCTCTAAAGGAAATAAACCCTGCCTTATAGCTGTTGTGTTTATACTGACCTGGGTTCTGGCACAGACTGCTCTGTGAGGCATTTCTCTGCAGAGAGATGCCCTTAGAGTGCTTGCATTTCTCCTCTCTACCTATAAAATAGTTTTCATTGTGATACAGCAAAGACCCATTCATATTATAGGGGTGAGTGTTGACTTGATAGATAAGTAACAATGTAGGTATCCCAGAGATCTTTAAAAATCATTCTTCATAATTTCAGTGCAATAGCTCATACTGACAAAACATAGCAACTACGTGGTCTTTCGGTTGTGTACTACAATAAAAAAAAAATAAGCCACTCATTGTTAAAGGAAAGTTGTGCTTAGTATGAGCAATTTTGAAATTCTGTAGAAATAGGATGTGGAATTAAATTATGGATTTAATCCAATCAAGTATTAATAAGCCATGACTCACTGAAGTGCTGTGGAATACCATGAGAACATACTGTTATTATTGTTATCACTTCTTTTTAACATTTAGGTTTGATCTTAATGTTTACTATTCAGGTTCCCCGAATAAGAGAAAAGTCGTACCAAACACATATTTAGGGATTTCTGTATAGTAGGTGATTATGCCATTCATAATCTTTTGAAAGAAGACACCAATCACTTTTACTAGTTAGACAGAAGTTACTAGTTTAAAAACAACTTTTTGATGTTTAAAACTAAAATTCAGTAGTTAGCAAGACATATTGCTCTGGTTGTTTTATCATAACAATGCCTTATCTGCCAAGTTACACAAATTTAATATCCTGGGAAAAATTAATATATTATAACATATTCTGCTTTATCTGGCAAAAAGGGGGAAAATGGATTTCAGAAAGAGGCTTAGTATGTCCAAGAACCATGTGCAGTTCCCAGTTAATATTAGGCTTTACTGCTATCTCTACTCATCGGCTTCACCAGTTGCTTAAAGAACGTCGTTTTTTCACAGGCAGCATGCTAGACTTGCTCAGCAGCAAGAGCAACAATTTTTCTTTCAGACATGGTCAGCTTGCCACAGCAGCATGACATGGGTATGGAACCTGCACTTGTGCATGTTACAAACATTTCTTGCTCCTATTCTGCTGTGTGGATGGAATTCTTCAGTTAATCTGATTTTAGATAAACCCCCATGTACCCTACGATCATCCTGGTGCACGCGGGTCCTGGTTCAAAACTGAATTCATATCTACAGAATTGCTCCCATTGGCTCTGGCAGACTTTGGCTTAGGCCTTTGCTAAGCATTTATAGGAGCTATCCCCTTCTTTCACTTGGTTTACAAAATATATCACATTTTGTTATGATGCTAGATAGTTCTGTGGAGTGCACAAAGATACAGAGTGAATACTTAGTATTTTGAGCTAACCATAGGGGATAATAATCCTGCTCATGCTTCTCAGGTATTTTACCAGCTATGCTGATATAGCGTAATTAAAATTCAGGATCATAAAAATTCTAATGCAACCACTAAAATTTCAACAGCGTATTTTCAAGACTGATCGTTGCTTTAAATTCCAAAAGCATCTAACTTAAAACTGTTCTGGCAAATGGTAGTGTTACAAATCTGAAGTGGAGACATGATTAACAGACAAACCACCAGCTAGTGATTCGAGTTCCTTTATCTACTTCATCTACATACCTGATGTGTACTTGCCTACCTTTAAGTGTGGATTTTTTCCTCCCTTTTCATGAGGGTTTATAATGAAACTGTGATATCAGTATACAGGTTATGTGACATCTACTTATCACACAGTGCACTAAGTAATCTGCTGTAATGCAGGAGGGGAAAAACCTGCTTGAATGCTGATCTGTTCCTTTCCAGTTTTACATACAAAGAATGGATATTTTGGCAACTGATGATGATTCATTTCAGACCTAAGCAATTGGTGGAAAAATTTTTTTAAGTCAAGTCTGAGGTTCAGTTGTGCTCTTATTCACTGTGATTTCAGTGCATGAGAGCATAAGTGAGTAACACCTCTTAATTTAGCAGTAGGTGCCAGCATAGAAGAGTATATGGCACAATCATTACTTTGATTCACAGCAGGAATGGAATCACCCATCACTTCAAACAAGGAAAAGATTTCCATAAACTTTCAAACAAACAACATTAAACACATTTTAACTAATACCTACTTCTGGGAAAATGTGTAAGCTTTAGTTGCTAATACACTGCTAAGAGATGAAAATACTGCATTATACCCAATCATACACAATTATTCCAAAGCATGCTTTATCACTGTACTTCATTTTACAACAACAGATGCAAAAAAATTACTCTGCAGGATAGTTTCATATATTATTCTTTTTTTTTATTGAAAACCTATGATTTAAAAAAATAGAAGCAACTTCAATATTCTATAGGCAAGATTTTTAAGTTATCATAAACTTTGGACATATCTAAACTCAGTATATATCTAGAAAAGAAGAATCACAGTAAATTCCTTTGTATTTCAGTTAGCTGAGAATTCCAAAACTTTTAACACATTTAATTTCCCACTATTTAATTACATTTAAATTCATCAATGTCATCCAACCTATTAAGGAACCAAAGGTGCTTAGAGTTAAAAAGAGGAAAGTAGGAGATTTTATTAAGTCCTGTATGGAATAAAAAGGTAAGATATTTCCAAACAAGTCTAAATTTGTACTCGGTAAGATTTTTTCCTTGAAATTGCACAAAGCTTAGTTTCAGGTGCTGTGTATTCCATACTCATCTGTTTATTTTGTGGTTATTTATGGCAGTGAGACTCACCTTCCAAAAATGTAAATGAAAACTCCAGTGGAATGAATATAAAATGAAAACTCTTACATGGTATAACTTTTTTCTGAAGTGTTAAAAAAATAAAGCTAGTCCCCTTGAACATTCCTATCACTACTTCAAAATAAATATTGTACTACAGAAAATAGATGATATATTGATATGAAAGCAAATAGATTTTCCACCTGAAATATAAGCATACAGCATACACCAAGATTACTGAATTAATTTTAGTATTGCATCCCAAAACAGCAAAAAATAGTTCTTCTAAAAAATGTGGAAAACACTTTAAGTATGCAACAAACTTTTCTGATTTGAAAAAGTTTTATTGACTCTAGTCTACTGATTTAGACTAGAGGTCTCAAGTTGAGTGTATGTAAGAGAAACGTTTAATCACCATGATATCATAATCAAAGTACATATACACCTCACCCAGCAATAGGCCAAGGATTTGGTACACAATAGCTAGTGAGTCTTAACCACTGCATACAATTTTACTGACAACAGAAGAATCATTCTTGTCTCTTCTACAAGTCAGAAGTGGGTCTATACCATCCTTTCCTCAGAAGATATATAAATCTAAGTCCTGGGTTTATGTAATATGATAAGTCAAGTTCTTCTCTTGTGCAGTTCTACCAAAGTTGTCATAAACTTTAAATATATACACCTATACTTACACTTACACACACAGAAATAACACAGTTCTTAATTTCTCTTACAAAGGTGCTACATGAAGCAAGACTTCTGGCTGTTAAAGTTTTAAAATAGCCCTGGTTTGGTATTGCTTAACTTAATAAAATAAATAGGACTTTTATATTAGCAAATAGTTTACATGCAATCACTATAAATGTACAATATGTCAAAATAAGTCAAAATATGTAAAATACCTTATAGAAAACTGTAATCAAATTATATATGCAAAACACCTGAAAACCCAGGAAATAACTACACCCTGATGTCAAAATCTATACAGATAGCATAAGGTTGAAAATATGCTGATCAAATGCTAATCTCTCCATAATGTAAAAGGATGCTTCCCATCATTTCACAGATCTCATATCACTTGAGGGCTCTTTTGCAAAGATTGTTCTTTGTATGATCAGTCTTCCAAGACCCACACACTACTGAAAAATGCAGCTATTATTTATGTTTGATATTCAGTTTTCCATACAAACGTAATGATCCTCATCTTTGGGCCTCTCATTTTAAAGGTTTTAGAAACATCAAGCTGCAGAGTTAGGAAGCTGAAAAAAGACGCCCAGATTTACCAGGGAAAATATGTGTATGCTTATATCAAACATGTTGACATATCTGAGAAAATAAAGTAGCCATATTTATTCACATTGCTATCCTCTTTCATATACCTTGTCGTAACTACATTTTAAAAAGACTAGCACACTAAACACATCTTTCTAAAGTCCAAATAAATGTTTGAAGAATATGGAAAACAGAACAGAAAGTGAAGCAGATGGATGATCAAGAGGGGATTTTTCAGAAGCATGTACGATCAACAGAACTAAATTTTCCACAGAGATGTTTTTTCTTATTAAAAAAAACTTTCAGCTCACAAAACCAGAGACAAAATATAGTTTGTTTCATGTTAGCATGAACTGAATCATATCAGTTTATTGAAACGACGTGAAGTTTTTCTTCTTTATTTAGATCAACATGTAAATTTTTCAGTGTGTCATAGGATTCACATGGCCAGAGGTAATATCAAGAAATCCAGTCTTCACAGAGTGTATCACAAATCAGAAGCTGGGATCATCAAGCAATATTCTTTTAAAGGCCTACCATTTGGATTATGACCAACAGCTTTTTAATCCCATTAAAATATGTTTTGTTGAGCAAGTATGATTCATGCTTTGGTAATGTCCTAAGCATGTAAATGGCCCTGCTGGCTTCTCTGAAGCTGCTATAACTTCAGCCTGCAAGAGTATACTATGCTCAATAAAATCAGGCAGACTAATAACGCGGTAAAGATGAAGCACTTGCTCATGTGCTATGTGAAATAAAGGCAAAAATACTTAGAATCATGAAGGATCATGTCCTGACTGCTGGACACGAAGAAGTAACCAGAAAACAATACATAGTCAGATCCAAATGCTTAAAGCATAAAATTTTAGGTTTTGAAATTACACACATAAAGAAGCTCAGAAATACGCAGTACATGCATCATGAAATTCTGCTTACCAACTCATATCATATTTTGACAAAAATAACTTCAGCTCTCTATGCACCTGTGTTGTCTTTTGTGACCTCTGTCCTTTTTGTATGCACACAACAAAATTAATCTGGCTGAAAGCTAAAGCTTTGGCAGGAGACAACTGAATCCTGTGAAATTACAAAGCTGCAGTTACAACTGCAGTTCACTGAGTAAAAGACTAGAGCAGCTCACAACTCCTGTTTCAACAAAAAACTACTTTTATTCCTCTAGCCACCAGAAAGATACTGCATGGCCAAAGCAAACAGAAAGCTATTGGCCAAATCCATTGTGACAGAATTGTTTAGTCAAGATGTGCAGCTCAACTATCTTGATATTGTCTTTTCCAGAAATCCTAGCTCTCCCATAACAAGTGATGATTAATTACTGTTTTAGCTGAAAATACAAGCCTTGAGGTAAATGTTTTAAAAGCAAATAATTTGCTACAATTCACTTTTATGTCATAGCCTGTAGTCTGCAATGGAAGATTGCTACCAAATCTTCTCTACCATGCATGTGTTGAATGTTTACGTGAATATTTCCTACTACACAAACATAAGGACTTTTCAACTGTATCTTAGGGGTGCCCGATCAGGTGAAAAATGAGACGAAGAATGTTTTGTGCCTTTTCATCAACATGCAGATTCAAGTATGCTAACTATTATGTTCTCAGAAGCTCCAGCTCCATTCTTCTCCCCACTCTCTCTCTTCTTATTACTCTAACCTTTTTCTGTACATGTGCCAGAAACACAGTTGTTGCTGCCAGAGCTCAGTATTATTATATATTCCTATTTTACATTCTATTTCTCCCTTTCTTACCATGGCAATTCCAGCAAATCCCAGGATCCAGTATCCCCTCCTATCTCCCACTGCTGCCATAGGGCCACATCCTGTACTCATGCTCTTGTCTGCAGTGCCCACACTATGCCTCTAACACTTCAGCTATCAGATTCCCAGCATTCACCTTTCTGTCTCAGACTTCTAAACTCCTCTGTACAGGATCCTGACTCCACCAAACAAGAACCATACTGACTCGAATAAAAGATCCATCTGTCCCAGTACTCTATTTTCAGTGGTGACAATAAGCAGATTTTTAGTAAAAAAAAAGAGAACAGGGCAAATGTATAAAATACTTCCCAATCTAACAATTTCCAGCCTCCAAATAATTTCAGCTCAGAGGATTTCCTGAACCTGATTATCTGATTAGAAGGATCATCCCAAAGGATGTCTCTGTCTCTCCCTTTTGAAGTCCACAAACTTCAGCAACCATGACATCATTTGGCTGTTTCCCGTCCCCCAAAAGATACATTTTTTCCAGTCTGAAAAGTTTTAACCTATTCAATCTTTCTCATACAGAAGCCACTCCATGCTTCTATTTATCCTTGATATGCTTTTCTGAATTTTACCAACTCTAATGTATTTGTTTTTAAATGAATGGAGCATCAACACTGAATCCCCTTTTATCTAATCTTTTCTGTTTCTTATGGTGGAGATAAACCACTCTTACACACCAAATTTCTTTTAACTAGTTATCTCATCCGGAATAAACCTGTGTTATTTTATAACTTATGCCATCTATGAGCTCCAACAATCCTTCAATGATCCAGACACAGAATATGCCAAGAATGAAAAATGAAAACCATTTTTTCCTCTTTCAGAAAATAGCTTCGTAAGCCAAACCAGGTATCAGTCAAAACACGTTCTTAGGGAACAGCTCTGTAAGATACAAATCAAATGCAGAAAATGGCTTCTAAGAAATATATACCTAGAGCAATGATTCCTTGGCCTGAAACACAGAGAACATGGCAAAAATTTACTAATGAATGTAATACTAATTGTAACTGTAGTAGGTAGTAGATATTAATAATAACATACTAAATTTCTAGTACTTTTTCAATTTACATCCTGTTTATTACTACCACTTGATGATGTCTACAGGAGCACCCTATCATCTCCAGCCATTCTCTGTGATCTCCAAGCATTCATCTGCATGAGTATTTTAGCTGGGTCAAAATCTGAGAAAAGACACAAGCGTCTTGAAGAGGCTTGCATAAGCATGTGCCAGAGAAAAGCTTCTTCCATACGAGCAGGGAGCTACATTATACAGTCCCCCAAAAAGATCAGATCTTCTGTCAGTCTGTTTTAATCAAACTACATGAATCAGCAAGAATTTTACCAAAGTCTAAACATCTGAGTTTTATGCTAACTTCAGTGAAATTTTTCATGCTAACTTCAGTGTGGTAATGATCAGAATCTAGTGTCTACTATGAACAAAATGAGGAAATTGTTTAAATATGTAAGGGTTATCTACAATTCTGTATGCTAGAGCAATCTTCTATAAATAACTATAAAAACTTGTTAGTGATCAGGAGAAAAGAAAGCTTGCTCAATCATCATTCTAATATACCCTACGTGATAAGTACTAAACAATTTGTATTTTTGACAGAAGAATTTTATTCATACTGTCTTATTTTAACAACACCACCCACAGTGTTCTAGCATCTTACTAATATAAACCAAGCCAAGTTCCTGGTACAAAAAAAGTTATATCAAGGAAAAAAATAAGCAGAGGAAGAAATTAACATGATAACCTTCTACCTTGACCCTACAAACATTATTCACTTCAAGTTAGGAAGCTGGATGCCTCAGCTCAAGACACTGATATACGTAAATGTCTGTAACACTGGAGGCAAAATAACTCAACTGCTAGCTAGCACATCTCTTACAAGTTCTTGTTAGATATCTGTGGTTGACGGATTACTACTAATTTTTATCAGTGTTGCAAAATTATATCATCAAGCTCAAATTTTTGTTTTGCTAGGTACAATAAAAATACACAGTAAAACATGTCGCTGCTCCAACAACTTTACATTAGTAACAGATTATAGAGCTATGGGACTGATTTCCTGAAATGCAGAGGAAACCCTTTAAATGAAACTATCATTTCAGAGACACTTGACTGGATCTAAACCCCTTATAGCTGTCAGAAACTGCTGAATAGAAACCTGAAAGTAGTGGTCTTGGAAGGCTAGTAAAATAAGGGTTGTGAATGTCATGTGAAAGTGACCCTAGATTTAGTCAAGGTTAGTCTGACTATTAGAGAGCTCTTAACAACTGAGCAGCAGTAATGTTTGCCCGAAATGCTCCTGTTCTCTTGACTAACTGAAGTAACTTATTTTTTGCCCAACTGGATATAAGCAAAAATAGCTCTAAGGGAGAAAGGACACAGAGCCAAATATTATTGAGCTAGGATCCTCATAAGCAGCCATCCCTGTGAGGAACTAATATGAACTCTATCTACTTTATTGTTACAAATAAAATGAAACTCCAAATAAGAAAGAGAACTTTACATAGCATGCGGACTGAATTGGTGGAGCAGGTTGGGAAATGTTTCTGCTTATTATACCTCATAAGATAATGCAGGGGGAGACAGAAACTTTACCTATTTGATTCTTTAATGTAAATTAATTCTTTTACTTGTCAAAATTATATCAAAACCCCAGTGGAAAGAACACACTATTCTTTAAAAAAGTAAACAAACAAAAAAGACAGCTTTGATTTGAAATAAAAACAAACAGCTATGAAAGATAGACTTTCATTATTCTGGAGACCTTGGCATTCTTGTGGATATATTCATGAATTAATCATTGAAAAACTTAAACTCAAATAAATCAGGCATTTTCCAATGTCAATATTCTCTAAAGAGTACTGCAAATGGTTATTAAAGCATAGTTCTTTAAACTTCTTGTATCAGGAATCTCTTTCACACACAGCTAACTGAAAGAAATGCATGACATTAAAGGCCCTGTAATCTTGCAAAACCAAAGAAAATTGTGAGTAGACACTAGCAGTATGTCTCCATGTATTAACAGTACTAAAATCTGCTAACGAAACTACTATACGTAAACACCAGGAGTTTTGGAATGTCATGCAGCTTTTAAATTATTAGCACTAATTAACCAAATCAAAAAAAGATCAGGAAACACATTAGAAGTGAAGAGAAGGCTACCTGTATTGTTGTGTCAAAATTACATTTCCAAACAACCAATTAGTAAAGATGACCTTTCAGCCCAATAAGCCATATGTAAAGTGGGACGGCTTCATTACGGTGGCTCCCTAATTAAAATGTAAAGGCTGCTGATCATTGCATAATTAAACAACATGTCATGTGGTTTCATCTGGCAATTGCAAGCAGCTAGGCCTAAAATCATTAATGACTAAGACATCGTCTAAATGAGTCCAGAGACTGTAGAACTACATTCTGTCAGAATGGAGAGCATCCTATGGTCATTATGGAGATAATATCCTCCAAAGGGACTGTTATGTACAAAATGTTGAAGTTATTTCTCTCAAAATGACTTTGACTTTTTATATCCAGTTTTCTTACTAATTAGCCTAAAAGAAAAAGGCTAGCAAGGATAATTAACTTCCAGCTACTGTAATCTAAATATGAAGCTGCAGAACCAAAGATTTTCCCTGTGGATATTCTTAAAGTTTGTCATAAGTTAAAGCTCTGCTATTGAGAAATTATTTGTGAGCTAACCTTATGCCTTGACTGAAAATCCCTTACGTGGCTTCTCACTTTACAGAATGCCTGAGGAGCAAACCCCCTTGCAGCAACAGTTCTCTGCGTTCCCTATATCACAGACAGTCCATTCAGCCGTCACTGATGATGCACCGAAATACTAAGAACACCACAGTGAGTTTGTAGTACTGTAAATTTACTGGAGAATTTTGGGGGTGGGAATTGTATTGCAAAATAATAATGCCAGTCACAAGAAGAGCATATATCGTGAAAATCACTTCTCCATCTATACTTTTGGAGTTTAAAAGTGTAATGGACAAAAGTAACATTAGTTCAAGTTCCTTTGAAAAGCAGAAGAGACAGGATCTTTTGTAAGCAGCCAGAAACAGCATCTGCTCCACATCCCAATCAATACTTTACAGTTCATCTTCTGCTCTTCTTACATCTTCCATGTGTATCCTTCACATACACCTTTACTGCACTAGGGAATTCAGGCGCCTTCTTTTGATCACTTAGATGCTAATACTCATTCAAGGGCTTTGACATGTAAAAGTAAACAACACTGCATCTAATTGAACTTGAAAGAAAAATACTTGGCAGAAAAATTAAGAAGTTCTTAGTGTTTGCCAGATTTGCAGATAATAAGGAACTAAATGAATTTAGGGGAGAAAGAATAAAAAATAATAGCAACAATAAATATCTGAATATGGCAAGTGGATAATGATCTGAAACTAAGGGTTAACATGCGACAAATGCATGCACATTTTATTTCTCAGCTCACAATACCTATATCAAGTTGTCAGCCTCTCACCAAAGCTCGGTGAACAGATAAAGAATCAATTCAAGACTTCGGTTTGAATGTCACTTTTTTTTTCTTTCTGCTATATGTACAATTTGTACATTTTTCTTGTTCCAAAACATCACAGAGACTAGTCACAAAGTAAACCACCAAGATGAACACTAAAAGTGAGTGAGACAACTCTGAAAAAATATATTATCTCTTCACAAACTTTGTAGTGGAAAACTACTTGAAGTGTTATTTCCAGCATTTGTACTGCTCTCGCACCCTCTCTTCAGCATTTCTGCGGACTTACACAGATATAAAACTGATCCAGCTAAAATAATTCAACTTCAACCAGTGTAAAGTGTGTAAGAAAGATAAGTAGCTGGCCAAATGCTTCTTACTGACTACCACACTTGCTACTTTATACAAGCAATTTACCTAAAAAAATGCAAACAAGAGTTATTTCCATTCTAATTAAATGATGCATTTGCTCTCTGAGGTTTCTGTATTTCTTGCAGTTCAAATTTCATGTTGGTTCTATGGCACGCTGTTATGATTGTTTTGACTATTCCGCTGCACTTTCCATCTAATAAGTGCAATCAACTTGATGCCAAGAAATCGCCCTCGGTATTTCTTCTGTTGTCTCTAACATAAGCTAAATTTTGCTCTAGATAGATACAGAACTCTCCTCTTTGAACTTGCTGGAGAATAGTTATCAACTGTGTGCGATCACTCTGCAGATCTTCTCTCTGGTAGAAACACCAGCCAGAAAATTATTGTAGTAGGAAATCCTACTGTTTCCTCATTCAGCCTCTTATTAACACTAACTTTTGGCCTTCTGTGTCTAATGGCTTTACTCCTTACAAAGACTAGAGGCGCCTTTACAGCAAATCAGTTAAACAATGCTGCCAACTGAAAAATGGGCCACAAGATTTATAAACACTCTGCTATTCACAATGAACTTTACATGCAGTTAAAATTGCCTTTTCTGAAAGAGGAAGTTCTTATTGGATTTCTCTCTACTGGGAAACAACTATTTTCCCATGGATAACATATAAAAGAATGACATATCCTTTTTACTTCCATAAAAGACCTCAATAAAAGGATATATTCATAGTTGATCCTTTTGATTCAAAAAGAACATGCTTACAGTAAGATTGCCTAATTATTAATGTAATTCTACAAAATAGCGAGTGAATGCTCACAAATTTTCATTTGCATTCATGATCCACCATCAGGTTTGGACTATAAATTTTCCATTTTAAAATACAGTAAAAAAATAATGCCCTTTTCTGAGGAGCATGGCTCAAGTAGACTATGTACCTAACAACTCTAAACAGCAAGGATTTTCAAAGAGCAGACCACTGCTGACTTGTTTAGTAAAAAAAACAACTGTTGCTGAATAGGGTTAACCCCACCATAGGGTTTACAAAGTATTCAGAATGCTGGTTACTCTGTTCCCTCTAAGATGATGTTTCATATTGTACATTGAAATTACTGTTTTATACACACTATAAATGTGAAGTGTCAAATGAGATTCTTATAGCTGTATTAAAAACTTAATTTTACAAATATAAAATCATAAAATACGGTTGATGTCCCCTACAGAACACAAACACACACCTTTCATGCATCCATCTTCGCACAAGTAGTAACAAGCAGAAAGTTATCCTTGGCCAAACTATTTTCTCTTGTTCTGATAATGGTGATGACTTTGCCCATTTCTGCATCTGAACATAAAATAGAACATAGGCATGGTCATAGCATCATAGAACCATAGAATGTTTTGGGTTGGAAGGGACCTTAAAGATCATCTCGTTCCAAGCCCCCTGCCATGGACAGGTACACCTTCCACTGCACCAGGTTGCTCAAAGACCCATCCAGCCTGGCCTTGAACACTTCCAGGGAGAGGGCACCTACAGCTTCTCTGGGCAACCTGTGCCAGTGCCTCACCACTCTCAGAGTAAAGAATTTCTTCCGTATATCTAATCTAAATCTACCCTCTTTCAGTTTAAAGCCATTACTCCTTCTCCTGTCACTACGTGCCCTTGTAAAAAGTCCCTCTCCAGCTTTCTTGTAGGCCCCTTCACGTACTGAAAGGCTGCTATAAGGCCACCTCGAAGCCTCCTCTTCTCCAGGCTGAACAGCCCCAACTCTCTTAGCCTTTCCTCATAGAGGAGGTGTTCCAGCCCTCCGATCATTTTTGTGGTCTTGTCTAGCCCCGCTGCAAAAGGTCCGTGTCTGTCCTGTGCTGAGGGCTCCAGAGCTGGACGCAGGGCTCCCAGTGGGGTCTCACCAGATCAGAGGGGCAGAATCACCTCCCTTGACCTGCTGGCTACACTGCTTTTTATGCAGCCCAGGAGATGGTTGGCCTTCGGGGCTGCGAGCACACATTGTCGGCTCATGTTGAGCTTTTCACCAACCAACATCCTCAAGTCCTTCTCCTCAGGGCTGCTCTCACATGGTCGACAAATGTGAGTAATCTGACAAGCCATCCTCCTAGCCACTCTGTTGAAATTTTTTTCCTATGTTTTCTAACTGATAAGCATAGAAGACAACAGAAATTCCTGGAATCTCAACAGAGATTATCAGATGATTACTGTGTAGAAACACATATTCTTTCCCCAAACATTCTTCTATATTATACAGATTTTCAGAGAAGTTTCAGAAGCAGAGCAGGGGCAGGACACATCATATAGACAATTAAATCCTTTATCTCCCCCCTGTGTGGTATGGAAGAACAGAAATCTGCATGTACATGATCTAGGGATGGAAAATGTGTATCTTTTAAGTCTTACAGTTGAAGAAAGTATGAGGTAGGAGTACATACTTCCTCAGTTTGAGGATGGAGAGAGATATCAGAAAATCTCAAAATCTTTAAAATAGAAGGGAAGAAGTTCAGTAAAGGCCAGGAGCAGTCAAGGTTTTGAGAGTGGTTTTTAAGTAGTCAGTCAATGGACAGCAGTTACAGAAAATAGAAGAGCTGCCTAATAATACCATTACATTTATTTATTACCATAGCACTGTCACCATCCCCATATTATGTCCATTACTAACCATAATACTTTTCTGATACATCTGTTAGTATTGTTACTTCATGATGCTGTGATACTTTCATGCTATTGCTGTCATGAAAGATCCAAATGTTATTATCCATCATTCTTCATAAACAAATACAATATTACAAAGCATCTCGAGGCAAAGGTTAAAAGGGGAAGGGAACAATAGCATTAAAGAAGAGATATCTGTTGCAACCATTTCAGATAAATAAATTATCAAAGGATAGCCACAGAGTAGGAAATGGTGGAAGGAAGAGAAAGGGGGACAGAGAAGAAAGAGAGAGTATACGAGGGGGGAGAGAGGGGAACAAACTGTGAGAATTTACATGGCAACTGCAGTGGTTCCAGATAACAAATAACCGGTCTGTGAGTTCAACAAACCATCAGATGTGCTTAGTTTGTAATAGACATATCCTATTATTACTCTCAGCCTCAGTGCACAGCTAAAGTCTGACTCTGAAATCTGTCTCAGTTTTTGAACTCTTTAGGTCATTCCCCAAATCAACCAAGATAGCAGCCATTATTTAACACAGATTATTTAAATTCCAGACCAGAAAATATATTTGCACTAAATTTTAAAGATGAGAGTATGATCAGACATGCCTTTTCTTCTCTATATTATTCACTTTTTTTCACCACAATTTACACTGAATTCTTCCTCTGCTAGGAACAATCTGAGAGCTGTCAACATTTCAGTGAAACCCTGGCAGACAAGCCTGTCTTTTCCATGCATACTCTTTCGGTTTTGAATGCATCAATCATGTCACAGCCAATTAATGTTATCCTACAAATTGATTAAAAAATTTAAATATAAATCCATGGTGAACAGATAGACAGGTGTCTTTTCTATATAATGTATTATTTGCAGCAAAAGATATGATTTCTTATGCTTATTAAATGTACCTGAATGAATTTTTCCTTCATTCATGTGCAGCTTATATGCACTGTGCATATCTGACTTGGAAAGCAAATGCGTGCTGCATGTCACTGTGTATATATCATGATACGAATACATGCCTTTGCCTATTTTCATTAAAACTATAACAGGCCAATTGCATTTCATGCACTTTTATAAGGAAAAGGTAGCAGCCCTTCTTTTCCTAACTATGATGACAGTAGTGAACCACAGCACTAACAGGGTTGTGAGACTTCACCTGATACATGAAATCATTAAGCTGCCTGGGAAGGGACCATTTCAGATGTATTTCACTCAAAGCAGGAACCAACTATGTTGTGTTCCAAAAAAACCCTGAGAATGGCAGACGTGTTTCCATATTTTTCTTCTGAGTGTCAAATGTTTATTTTCTTGCTGTTTGTTCTTTTTCCCATGGTACACTAGAAAACTGAAATGCTGGTATCCAAATAAGAATATACATTTTGGCTCCAATACATAGCTTTCTAGACAGCTAAGGAAGTTCACAGTAAAAGCTATAGTCTGTTATGTCCCTTTCTTCCCCACTATCACTCTTGATAAGCTAACTCCACAGAACTGCTAAAACACTAAGATGAAAAGAACCAATTAAAAAATACATAAATATGTAATTAAAAGCAACTGCAATAGAATTTCACCTGCCCCTCAGGAGTGGAGCAACCATAAAGATTCTGCATTTGTATCTCCCCTCTTTGTATGTTTTCTGTCATATTCCTAATACCAGTCTGCATTTGTTGATTTATCAGAAGGATTAGTAAACTAAGTGTACCAACATGATGGCTCCAGGCAGTATCAATTTATGGGAATTTATATTAGCAGAGTAGAGCCATGAGGGATCAGAAAAAACCCACTGAGTTTTCAAAGTATGGCCAAATCATTATTCCTACCAGTGAGGGTTAAGACTCCCATAAGAAACTACCTTTTTCAGAATCTAAACCTTCACATAGGCAGAGAAATCTACATGAAATCAGTCCATTACTGGGAAACTGTTAGCACTGGCAACATTGCAAAATGTAAACGATAAATTACAATGCATAATTTCTCTATAAAACTAAGAATTATTAAAGCATATTGAATATAAAAAAGAGCCAGAATGTAAACTTTTAAGAAATTCAGCAACAGCAATTCAAGCTTGCTCTGAGGAAGCTCTATATGCTGCAGGGCTGATAGTGAGTTTTTTGTATCTACAGTCATTCTTTCTAAAAGGCTGGAGTCATTGATCCAAAATCTGTTTTCATTTAAACCTGGACAAACTCCTTGCTGTCCAAGCACAAGATACAGTAACCAGTGAAGACCTCCTTTATGCCTGGATTCTAGAAAATATATTTAAGGGAAATACCCTAAGTACTCCTTTGCTTCTTTCCATCAACCTTTCTCAAACATTATCACAGAAAACAAATCTTATTATATGCAGTAGATAAGAAAATAATGGACTGATAGATGGTTAAGTAAATGGACACTTCACTACCTTGCAATACATTCTTAACGATTATTTCTGTAATAACAGAGTCAGAGTACATAGCTACCAACTCTTGTGACATCATAGATGATATAGAGATGCTGATTATGTGAATTTTGGTTAAAGAATAACAAAAATGAAAAATTAAAAACCTTCCTGCAGCATACCAGGAAATCTCACAAAGTCAAAAGTTTGTAAATAGATGGCAGAAGAAGATTTTAGCATAAAAGATCTGAAACAAAAGGAACATGAGTGGGGATACTTTCTCATCCTTACAAATAACTCCTTGTCACCTCAATCATATCTTGAATGCTAGCCAAAATATAACAGATACACATTTAATTGCAAGCTATTAGAATATGAAATATTAGATACAAATGTTCACACAAAACTTCCAGCATTTCAGCTCATTAAAATATCAGGATAATTCTAATGTACAAGCAGATTTTATGCTACTGTAACCCCATTGGGTTTATGGGTTTGTAATTTTTTGCATTGCAAAAGCTGTAATAAAAACATTTACTGACAACAGTAGAGAGGACAGAGGAAATCCTGAAATTTATTACATACAGTGAATATCCTTTACCCCCAAAATACTATTCATCATAGTATTTTATGACCATTCTCATCAACGTAATCTTCTGTTATTTCCTTTTGTTACTCATATTAGCTACTGAGAAGAGTGTTGTATTGACACTGTCAAGATGCCTAAACTGAGTTATTTCACATCACTTTGGCAACAGTATTTACTAAAAAGTTAACTGCACTATTTCAGGGAACTGAATAAAACAGAATTTGGTTTTGTATCCTACCTCATTATGCACAGAGTGTCCCAAAGCACTTCATAACACAGTATCTTACTGACAACACAGTGACTACAGGAATACGTGGCAGCCAGAATGCTCTCAGCAAAAGCTCAGATACATTCAAAGGCAATAGAAATTCTTTTATTCAGAAGACTTGTTGCCCAGAAACCTAGGGTTTATTTTTGTTCTTTTTCACAAGAAAGACCTGAGACAAGTTTTTCTTCAACAAGATAAGGATCCTCTTTACATCAGATGTGTTAACTGGTTTCAGTTACAAAACACATTATTTCACACCATTGAACAGAGTATTACAAATGGAAAGCTGAACAAAATTGTGGTGAAAATAGTACTAAAATACAGGGATTCTGGAGAAACAGTGTAACTTATACTGTTTTGCTGATACCATTATGTCTTCTGGAGTCTGAAAAAAAAACATATAACCCAGCTGATGTTATTCTAGATGACAAAATTCCCACTGCAGACTCAATTTAATTTACTTCAGCCAGTAAAATCGGAAATGTATACTAACCAACATATTTATGTATATATACATATACATATATTGCTAGCATATGTTACATCACAGCTATGATACAGGAAACACTGCAATGTAACTGGCAAAACTTAAATAACAGAATTGAGACTGGAATCATTCATTCAAAGTCTTGCACAGTTCTTGAGGTGACAAATATAGACACACATTTTTGGAAGGGCAAATGTTTTAGATATGGCCACTTGTTTATCTTCCCTGTAAATATCAAGATCCACAAAGCTTTAGCCTCAAACGTGTGTACGCAGCTGCCACGTCCTGTGGAGTTAGGATCACGTGCTTGTTTTACCCAGCCCACAGAAGCGATTATTTCCAAGGCCAACTCCACCCCTTCTGCTCACATTTCCTCTGTCTTCCACTTCCACTCCAGTCACAGATCACTCGAATTGCTGTTTTTATTTCATCTTAAGTGACCCCTCTTTATTGTCTGATCTTGCAACAAGTTGGTTTTATTTGCAATCAGAGATGGTTCGATTGCCAGCTCCAAAGAGGTTCTTAAATGTAGAGACATTACTTTCGTAGCAGAGGATGGATATCCTAGAGAATTACCATGGTTTAATATTGTTACCCCTATGTAAATATCCAGCTCTAGCAGTCAAAGAAATTAACATCACTTGGTGCAGTGCATTCACTAAGGGTCACAAACAGTACTCTAGGATCTAGTGGGAGCCTTCTTTTATTCCAGTACTGTCCAAATCCTTATTTAGGTTTTTTTTGCTAGTACCATGTATCTTCACTTCAGTGCTGCATTCAAATTTAATTACTTGGCTCCCCCAGGGCTGCAAACTGAGGCAGCTTCAAAATGAGGGTGGCTTATATTAAATATACTTTAATTACTGTCTTCTGCATCTGCAACAGTAAGGTGGTTCTGTTAATCAAGGGGAATGAATTTTCCTTCACTCAGATTAGTTGTACGTCCATTTTGGACTTTCACAGGGAGAAATATCAGTTCATATTTTTTTTTAATAAAATATATAACTGCTTTCTTAAAAATGATGAACATCCATGGAAAGTGGAAATCATAGTTCTGCAAACACAAGTTGCAAACAGATTTTCAACTATGTCCTGGCTAGTTGCATTATTATTACAAAATAAGAGGTATTGATTCATTCTGATCTGCAGAAACTCAAGCTGCTGTGCAGAGGACTATAGTTAAAAGCTGAAAAAGGGCACTGTGCTTATTCTTTCAGGGTTTCTTTTCAAACTCATTTTCACATTTATTTAAATTCTTCAATCTACCTAAAGACACACCTATGCCTTATTTGTCTCCAGCTGAAGAACCAGAACAATATCCCACACTTTAGCTGAATGAAACCTGTCAATCTTGAATTCATATTCATCCCAGCTATCTCAACAAGTAAAATAATTCCTAAACATCAGTTTCAAGTTTTTGCAGCTAAAAACCAAATCAAACAGATTTTCATAATGTCATCAAGGTACAGAAGAATGAATACAAGAATCTGTGAAGTCCAGAACCTTTGAAACAGTGCTGTTTGCTATAAAGCATGACAACATCAGAGAATACACAGAGAGTGATTCTGCTGGTCACTCTTCAAATATGCTGGACCAGAGAAGACCAAACCAGATTTTGCTGTGCTCAATGTAGTGCTCAGTATAAAGCAAATAGTAGTTTAACTGAAATTTCAAACTTCCTTTTTTTAGAAATGGAAAAATGTTGTTTGAAAGAAGATAATTGCTTATTTATTTGAGGGGTTTTTTAAACAACTATCTGCACTCATTGCACCTCTTGATATTGCTATGCAGCATTAGCACTGTTTCTATCCCTGTTTGCAATACTATATGTTAGACTCAAGCCTGATCTTGAGGGAATTACAGGTCACATAGCACTGTCCCTCAGAAATTGCTACTCCTAAGTAATACAGTTTAAAAAAGAAATAAAGAGAGAAAACTAACTAATCCAAGGTTAAAAATGTCAACCAAAATGGAAAGCGGGTAAAGGAAGAAACAGTGGAGATGATTATTTGAAAATTAAAAGCAGAGTCTCCCCAGAGGTGGTGAAAGTAGGAAGGACAGTATCATTTCACTTCTGCACATTTTAAAAGAAAATAATCATCATGTAGGCATATTTTGAGAACACTCCAACACTCCATTGGTTAAAAAAGCTACTGGGTAGCTAACTGGTAAGATGTTTAGGAAGTCTAAAACAATTCTGAAAATGATCACAGGCAGAGCTTGTCACCTAGATATTTTCTTTATATACTTTAGCCAACTCTAAGCTTAATTTTCTCCAACCCTGTATGACAACTAACTGGAGTGTTTGTATTAGATAGTATCTAAATAGTTTTGTTATTTCAGGATTAATTAATTTTTCCTCAGTCCGTTGGGTGATTTTGACTATTTTTTTTTAAGTAAGGCCTCAGCAATAAAACAAATACATTAAAAGCAGTGGGGAAAGAGAGAAAATTCTTCTCAAACTATTCAGGTCATGGTCCTTTGATGGAGCTTTGTGATTATATAACTCTATGCCTTTTGGTACTCTAGAACTAGAGTGGAAAAAAAGAATCAGGCCCAAAATAACCTACATTTTATTTAGGAAGGTGCTGCCTGTACACTTACTCTATTTTCAAGCCATCTACCACCATGTTCACCAAACATTTAGTTTGAAGGATCACATATACAGCTGATTCTTTCAGTTTTGAGCAAGCTGAGTGTTCCAAAAAGTCTTGCAGAGGTGCACTGAGACTGGCAAGTCTTCAGACAGCACTGAGACAAGGATAAACTTTGGTATTTCAAATATCATTATTAAAAAATTGATCTAAATTCAGTGGCTAATTGGGTTACAGGTTTACTGACTACATGTAAGCTACACCCCCGACTATGCAGTTACCCCAGGTATCAGAAGGTTACCTAAAGTAAATCCACAAACCACAGTGCTCCTGTTCTCCTAATAATATGGTTAGAGGTCTCTGCACAGCACTTAGTAATAAAGAACTTTCGCTTACGGAAAATAGCTGCTGAACAATGACATCTGCTGATACTGCAGCCTGTTATACATCTTACTCGAAACCCCCCATTCTCTCCCACATTCATATCCCCACAGTATCCTGCAGAGTAACTTCAGTGCATCTAAGAAAGGGTAAAAGCTTTGGGTTAATAATTCATTCTGAATAGTCTACATTTTCATGCAGTGTGTATCCAGGTGATACTATGCTTTATATAAATCCAAAATGTCAGCTTTTTTTTTTTTAAAAAAAGAAGCATCTCTGTCTTTGTTTTAATTGTGAATCCTCAAATAATTTATTCATAGTACCACAATAAACTGTCAGCTATCTTGACAACTAAAAATGAAGTGTACTGCACTCCTTGGAAATTCTCAGAAACATTTTTTTGTATTACAAAAAGAACAGAGCAAAAAGATAACACATTGAAACCCCCAGCCAGACTCCACATGCACAGAAACTTCATTCACATGCCATTGCACTAGGATCTGTAGAGCCCTTAAGTCATAACAACCTATCAGAAAAAATCACCTGAAGTGATCTCAGCATATCTAAAAATGTTCAACTGTCCTTTTGAAGCAGTAATTCAAGTATTTAAACTCAGAAAAAAAAAAAACCTTGACGGAAAATACAAGGAAAAAAGCATGTTACTGGAAGAGAAACTGCCTTAATTGGGTAGTTAAGAGTATTTGATAGGATTACAAAAAGGCAAAACTGTCAGAATGCAATTCTTCTCCTGGCCACTGGCCAAAGCAGTGCAGATTTTAGAGGAGAGAATAAACCACCACAATTAGTACAGCATCTCCCACACAAGATAATTTCAAAACACTTCTCAGCATTTCACTTTTATTTGCATCAGAGGTAATTTTCACTCACTTCATAGTTTCTTACTGAATTTCTTCAACATTTAAGTCTTTGCCTATAACAGGGAATATGCCCCAATGAAAAGCCACTGATAGCCAGCAGCACCAACACATATTTCTAGTGTGGACAAGCAAATATTCTAATAGCACCAGAAGAATTTATTCTTGTTTGAATCATTCCGCTCATGCAAAGTATCTGTACCAGAGGCTGCCTCAGTTTAGGCACACCAATGTCTCAGCTGTAGCTGGAGCTAATGTGCAGGTCAGCAGCAGCTCCCTGCTGTGAGACTTGTATTCATCTTCAGCTACCAAAGTGCTTCTCTTCTCCACATGAGCCACAACTTTCTTTTTCTCCAAACTTTAACCAGTGATTTTTAAAGGCTAACCATTCTTCTGACCTAAAAAAGCCTGCTGTAAGTGAGGAGAAGCTCACCAGGAAGAGAAGATAGAATGAAGATCCCAATACCTGTGCAGTACTGCTGAGACTGGTTTTATTTTCAAAACGAAAAAACTTGCACTAGTTGATACAAATCCTGCAAAGCTGTCAGAATTACTATCCACCCAGTGGAAAGAGGACATTTTCACTTGGTAAAACGAAGAGTCTCATGAAATACCCTCATGTCTGCTGCCTCTGAAGAGCAAAGGAAGCTTTTTTTCTTTTCCTGTAGGTGGCAAACTTATTTCTAAGTATTCTGTGATTACAACTCCTATATCAAAAAGGCACAAAGGAACACATGAGAAAAATGAGATTGTGTATTTACATATCGGGGCTTAAAGCTACATTTCACTTGCCCTTAGCCTTCAAATGGCTACCAATAGTTTGATAATTTGTTGGTTTATATTTACATATTTAAATTTTATTTATATTATGTATGTATGTATTGTACATATATATGTCTTATCCACAGCAGACATGACATATCATGCAGAGTTTGCTCATTGTTGTCTCGCCTATTTTCATTTCATCAAAGAAAAAAAATATTTGAATTGAGAAAGAGGCTCAGAGCTGTATTTTTGACAGTATCTGCCGTTTGTCACAATCCAACACATTCTGAGAACGGACATGAGGGATGAAAGTCCAGGAAACCAGCAATGCAAATGTAGGACTAACATCATCAGGTCAGTATTCCTCTTTCCATTCCCTTCCCTCCTACTATTAATATGACTTTCTCGATCAACATGGACAAGATACATTGACAGCAGCAGCAACTATGACTGCAGCATTTCTGTTGGGTCCACAGGGACAACTTCATTCAAGCAGATGAAACACATGGCGTTCCCATATTTCTGTTGATCCTTGTAGTCAAGGCAGCACTTCTTCAGTAGAAGGAGGCATCCAAGACAGCCATTTCAGAAGAAGTATTATCAGTCTGGTGAAGAGTCCCAGGATTTTGTCCTATCTTGTTTTGTCACAACTGCACATTAAAAATTAATACCTGCAAATATGACAGACAAAAAAGCCTCCTGACTTATGCTGAGGATGGTTGCAAAGTAGGAACCATGGCAATCTGCAATATATACCTCTCATCTGTACCACTTCCAGTGGTCAAGTAATGCTTTTAAGTGACATGTAGTATCCTTGCGTTTTCTTTCCGTTATTGGAGATGTTGAATTTCCGGATTGGGATTTCCAAACACAACAGTTTTGACAACATTATCAGATATCCCGAATTCTGGGGAAAAGAGCTGCTGCACAAAACCAGATCATCTCTTTATGGTATGTTCAGGAGTCAAACAAACATGCTCACGGCATGCAGAAACATTTCTACCTTTTCAAATTTCAATTTTTCATAGGTATTCTAACGACTGATCAATATGCAAAGTAACAGTTTATTATCATTAGCTGAAGAATGTTCCTTCGGTTCAAGTGGAAGTTACCATACCTTGACGCTCCAACGCTGTGAGGAGAATTACCATTCTTAGGATTTGGTATCTATTACAAACACTTAATTTGATATGGCATATTACAGCATGAATAATAGCTTAGTACAACACATTTTCTTGGTTCACCAACAACCAGCACACTCTTCATTTTCCATACAGATCTTCTGTTCTCAAATACAGCAACCCAGCCCATTAAAAAATAAATTAGTCTTTTTTTACTGTCACACGTGTGACATTTAAAAAAAAAAGTACTTCCTTTCTTCTTTCCTTTTTGCATAAGAGACACTGGAGTAATTTCTTCCTCCTTGACTCACACATTCTACTCAACATACCTGTAGTGTATGAAGCTAGCATAAATGACGGCATCTTCAATTCTTACTACTACATCTTCATTATCTAAAAAAATTCAAACTTAAGGGAAATTACAAAGTATATCCATGCAACGTAGGCTGCAGGAAGATTTTTTAAATTATCCTTCTAAGATTGTAAGGAATCTAATTACTCTGACAATCCATCATTGTCTATTGTGTGTTAAGAGAGACAGCTGGTACTGTTGTATTCAAACTCTTCTACTCATCTCTCACCTATAACTAGACAGCAAGGCCTAAGCTAGTCCACTAACTGCTTTTTTCTTGTGAGCAAGCTCAGCTGAAAGACGAGTTCTATTAAACAATTACTCTAAAACTAGGAGCAGGACTGAAACTACCATCAAATAGCCCTTAGTGTTATGAAGAGCAAATACAGTGACCATGAGTGATTCTGCCATGCAAATAATGTAATTACACATATATTTTCTATAAAAGCTTTCATGTGAAGGGTCTATAAATGGTTTGAGTTCCTACAGCTGCATGACAAGTTTTTTTCCCTCCCAAAACATTAAATCCAGGCTGAAAAATATATTTTAGAATCTCACCAAACATCAGCACTCTTCCAAAATAGCATTACATAACTTTTACTTCTGTTCAGATTTTTCTGCCTTTTAACTTGTACATATTTCATAAATACTGACAAATATTTTTATGTGATCATTGCTATGATAAAAACAGATCCCAATATCAAAATGTAATAAGACCTGAGATGAGGGAAAGAGAGACTCAATGTTCTGGTCTTATTGAGGGTCATAAGCCTGAATCATTCTACCTGAATAATCCTACCCTGAAACCAAAATGTACTTTAGGAAAACAGCATATACCTCGCAGCCCACAGCCCATCCAAACATATTTGATGAATCAGCACTTCTGCACCATGGAGAAAAAGATGAACTACTCGTAGCATACACAATTACAAAGTATATTCTTTTGCTTGCTTGAAGAGCATGGAGAGTAATAAACTTGCTATAAATTTGTTCCTCAATTACAAACCAAACAGCAACATAAGCATTTAATGCACATTAAAAAAAAAAACTTTACAATAAAAAAGTTAAAACAAAATTGTTTCACTTACAATTAAAAAATAATGAGATTTTATAAATAACAGATACATATATAAGTGAACAGAAATAGCTACAACAATTTACATGCTGCTAGTTGTTTAATCACCTTTACACTCTCTTTAAAATTTAATTTTAAAATGCTTTCCTGATCACACTTACTTGGCAAGTAAATATTAATATCAACACCTTGCTTGCTTTGTTTCCACATTTCATAAAGTTTCTATGCATTTAGACATTCCAGGATTTATATTTACTGGTTTGAAATCAGTGTCAAGGATCAAACATTCTATGAATTATAAAAACTGACTAACACATCAAACAAACAAAATATGTTTGTACTGTTTAAAAGACATAATCAGAGGATAAAGAACTAAGTTCAGACAATAAGTAAATTAGATTTATGTTTTGCATGTAAAGATCACTGATATAAAGTGCTCACTTGTCTCAATTCATCTTAAGCAGAAGTGAGGGTAATGGCACTTACAGAAGAGTCTAGAAATGATAAATTACATCTTATTGTATTAAGTCAAAGGTTAAACTTATTATTGCTCACCATAGGCCAACCTTAACCCCAGGATTAATGCCATAAACAAAAAAGAAAATTCAGTTTGCACACATAACGCACTGGGATAACGTCTCTGAAGAATTACAAAAGTGAAATGATGCCCCCTACTGCTCCCACGCAAGGTTTCTGTAGAAACACGGTCCTTTGGTTCAAAGGGAAATTATCATGTAAAGCCAATGAACATGTATTTTCAAACTAAGCAGTGCTCATTAGCATGACATATGCCAAAGACAATTTATTTCTCCTCTGGCCTTTAATTAAAATATATGAGGGCCCTTGTCTTGTAGAGGAAACCCTCAGGAACATAAACAGCTACAGTGAACATATAATCTAAGTTTCTCAGAAGTTATGTATTTGGGTTAAGAAAGTATGAAGACTTAATTCAATATTTTTTCTTGATGTATTTCTGAATACATCAAATTTCATATAACAACTTTTATATAGTAATGATATTTTTCACACAGCAAAGTTGATGATAGGATTGATTTTGCTGTCAGCTAGCAAGTTGACACAATTCATTAACAGCTAACAGAGATCATACAGTGCCTTTGAGTTGTGGAAGACCACAGTTCAATTCCCAACTCAGTTGTTTAGTTCTGGTATCACAGCTACTGTTGTAATGAGTTTCTTGATGGGCAGGTAAAGCAACGGGGTTATTGTTTGAAATACTTTTCAGGGAAAGAGACAGCTCAAATACTGAAAAGCCATTACCAAAGTCTCTTTTATTTGTTCTTTTAAGCCACAATAGACCCACTGATATCAATACTGTTAACTCCTGATTTCCAGCCGTGTGAGTGAAAAGTAAGCCTCAAATTCTTAAAGGTCTTTGGACACATTGAACTTCTCTATTTCAAAGCAAACTAGTTACATAAATATATATTGGGTACATTATTGCCTTTGATGATCTGATCTTCAGCCCCCTTTAGACAATTGTTAAAAATACCAAATCTTAAAATTGCTATCACCTATCTTTGTTCAAAGCTTGCAGAGTGAAATGGCTACAGTTCACAAGTGTTTACGGCACAAAAATAAACAAAATTAAATCACTAAGCAAAGTTAATGCACTGACATGAATAGGTATACTTTTTTGTTACAAAGTCCTATTTTGTCACAAATCCTACCATGTGTTCTGATGTTATTTATACAATACTATGATAACCTTACAGCAGTCATTTTCAACTCAAAGCACAACAAAACACAGATACAAGAGGATCAGATTTCATCTGATTCTTACATGGCGCTCCTGCAACAGTGTAAGAAATCAAAAAACTTTCTTGTTCATTGTCAGAGCATAAGAAATTGAAATTGCAGCATCTGTATTTCGGAAAACATTTGGATAGAACCATTTCTGCTCATTTTTGGGAACTTCACAACCCATCAGCAACACGAAAAACAAAATCATGATAGTTTACCCTTTAAACATTACCCAGATCCAAGACTGGCTCAGTGATGAGGTTTAGCAAAATATAAAATCTATTCAAAGTTGAAAGACTGTATGTCATAAAGACACATATAACATTTCTTCAAGAGCATATTTTCTAAATAAGCTCAGAAATCAGATTTTGTCCCAACTTAATTTTTTTATCCTGTTGACCGTTTCTGTCAAAGATTTTGGCCCTCATAGTGCTAGCTGAATAACACTAATTCAAAATATTGCAACATAACCATCCTCTTCCAATCCTCACCTAATATAAATCATCATGGGTTAACTGCACTTAGAAGTAAATACAGATTTAAATAAACATAAAACGTTTCAAGTCATAGGCAATGATTTTGAACCACTCAAGAGTAGACATTGACCAGGCAGGGAATTCTAATAATTACAGTTTATTTCCATAGCAAAATAGCATTTAACTGTACTCAAATACAGCTCAAATGCAATTGAAGATAGTCCTGACTTATGTATTTCTACATGTATGATAAAAGTGTGTTGTTCTAGGATTTAGCAGTATGGAGATGACTGGAGACTGACGAGACAGTAGTACGAAAAAGTACATAACATGTCTGACAAGTTTCAAAAATTTAATGTGTCATATACAGCAAACTACCTCCAAATCATTTTTCATAGATTTTTCTGTAGGAGTCTTTATCACAAAACAAAACTTAGAGCTGATTCCTATTACTTCTAGTGGAATAGGTTGAAATGGATAGTATATTCTTGAAAATGTTTTACTATTTATCTACCACTGTGAAAGCAAGCACATAAAAGGAGGCATCCCATTTCTCTAAATACGCTTTCTAAATGTTAAAGGGTTAAAGCAATTTCCAGAGGTCTCTGTCTAGAAAAAGCCCTCCACTGACATTTAATTGAACTGCCTTTGCTCTGAGGCGTGCAGTAAAGCACACTGGAATCAAATGTAAATGCATCATTGTCCTTTATGCAAAGAAAATCAGCTTAATTTCCTTCTTCAGTACTATTACACTTGCCTAGCATGCCCAGTTGGTGTAAGTAAAATTTAACCGAAATTGGTGGAAATATTCTGATTTACAACAGCTGATGATTAATCCCACTGACTTCAGTATGATTATATTAGACCCTATTCTCACAGAAAGTCTGTGAGCCTGATTTTTGGCTGCTGTTTTCATACAGACCCCTCAAGAGAGGATCAGTTACCATGTAAATATATCAGAACCGGTTTCACACACTTCAGCCAAGTAGAAGTCATTGTATGGAGTGAAATGTGCTGAAAGTCTGGCCCAGCTTACCGTCCATACATAAAAGGTTAAAAAACATGGTATAGTCAGAGGGAAAAAATGTTCTTCTTTAATTGAAGAAAAAAATATTGGTCTGTACAAGAAAATGTAAGCCAAATATTACCATTCTTTTTTAAAGTAAAATTGAAATGTAGGACCAGATTCTGGAAAACCTCACTGAAGTAAATCGGCACCCATGGAAAAGTCCAGCCAGTAAGAATACCTATATTCACTTGAAGACTATATTGCATAGCCAGATAGGTGCTTCTTTTACACCTGTAATCTTAACTTATGCTCTAATAGTATTCTAACACCTATTCTCACCCCGCTGTGCACAAATATAAATAGCAAAACAAAAAGCAAATCACCTGCAGTTAGGTTTACTACATTCTCCACGTCTTAAAAGCATTAAAAAGCCATATTAAGCACATCTTTCAAGATTATTGCACCCCTTGTACCTTTCAACTATTGGTGCCACTTTCCACCAACTCTTTTATACTGTACTAAACCTCCCAAAATAAACATAAGTCCCTATTAAGGCCCTGTTCTATCAGCAGTCAGCTACCAAACAGGTACAGCACATACAAGAATGTTGCTCAGTAACTATAGCTGGTGCTTTACAAAAAGGATTTAAATTCTTGTAGTCACACTACAAGGAAAATGCTTGTTTATGAAAATTTTGAAAAAGAAAATACTTTTGGCTGCAAAAGGCATAAAACCTTAATGGCGCTCAAGAGTCTAAATCTACCTTTTGATAAACTATAAAAAAATTACTTGAGAGAGCTTTATAAAATCCCTAGTTACAAAATTAGCAAGACTGCTGCTTTAATTTTTGCAGTTGCAGAAACTTTGATAATGTACACCAATTTTAAACTAACTGAGCATAGCACACTTTTTGCAGCATTTCAGCTGAAGCTGGGCTATGTATTCCTCAGACAGCTGCATGATGGTGACACCCCTTGAAATACCACTTGTCAGTTCTGGAAGTAATTCAGTAGTGTTCAGTCCCCTCTCACAATAAAGATTATACTCTCACATTATCATTTGTTTTGTCAGTCATTCAAGTGAAGCTACAATGTTTAAATACACAGCAGGCACACAGTGTGGAAGCTTTAAAGTGACTGGTAATAATGCAGCTAAATATTTACATTTAAAAAAAACACAAAACTGTCTTCTGGAACATTTCCCAGGCTAAATAACAGTCTTTGCCAATACACCTGCAGCTTTTTGTAACTAATTAAGAAACTTGAACAAATACACTCAAAAAAACCTCAAAAAACAGACTCCATTACATAAAAAGAAAAATATTACCCACTCTCAACAACTGATGCATGTGAAATTGCAGTGCTTTTGTCTTTTCTTCCTTTTATAATGATTCAGTTATTTACAGCAGATTCTTTTGAAAGGAATTTGGAATAAAGAAAAGTAATTAATTCTAAAATTAAGGGACAGAATAAGTTTCATGAACAGAAACTACTAATTACAGAATCTATACCTTCGATTATTTTCAAAAGGTTTGCTTCTTGGTGCTAAAGAAATAAGACCAAAGCTTTGATCTGTAAGCTCATTAAGATGTCAGCATTGCAATGAGGTCTCCAAAAGGGAAACCTTCTTAATCACAAGTGTCACCAGGGCTTGAAGCAAATATAAATGTCTGTCACTGCATAACTGGAGACTTGAACAAGATCTAGAAGTTCGTCTTTATAAAGCTTTGTGAAGATACTTTCTATACTCTAGTATTTTTGGCCCCCATCGTGCAAACAATTGAAGCTATATTTAAATTTATACATGTGAATAACCCCACTGAAGACCATAATACTAATAATGAGGATCAGAGCACCATCTGTAAAGTGCATCATCATAGACTGCATAGCTCATTTAACCAACACAGATCTGAAACACCATTTTAAGATTCAGTTTCCATGCTGTTTCAACTAGCACAGCTCCTATTTCAAGTAGGCAACTGAAGCCCAAACATTTCAGGAAGGCCGTTTCATCAAATCATTTATGCAACCAGTTTTCAATTGCAGAAATTCTAATAAAAATCAAGAAGTTGCACAAGACAGCTGAAGCAAGCTATTTTAAAACATGAAAGAAAAAAAACTATTTACACATTACTGCATTTCTCCGACAGTAATAATAATAACGAACTTGGCAACAACTCACTTACTTACTTCCAGGACAACCTGTAAAATACCCCACTGGTGTTCCAAGTAGAAATGCAAGAACAGACATTGGGTGTAACCAACTTCTTTGACTGCTACTACCTAAACATTGTACTTTCCCTTCCCTAAAACAAGCTTACAAGGTGCACCCAAAGATTCAGGAAACTGAAATTTCTCCTCCATCTAAACAGGGCCTATCACTTTGGACATTTTACCGTGAAAAGCCCGTAGGCTGAAAAAGTCTTTCTTCCTTGACAAATCCTCTTTGTAAGCAGCCTGTTATAAAATGTCAGAGAATTTCTAGCGTTCTCAACCTAGCTCACATTGGGTTTTTGTACACCTGAATATGTGCTTGTGACAAGAGGCGTGCAATTTCTCCTAAGTATGGGGAAGATGAAGTTTGGACTGCAGTTTCAAATGGACACACACACACAAAAAAATTTTAAAATTACTACAATTTAAATATTTTTTCTAGTCTGAGTCACAACAATGCAGGGATAAAATTCCTACTTATTTTAACAATTGACCCATGTTTGTAAATGTAAGTAAACCTTTTCAATAGTGTTGGTCTTTTCCACTTCAAAATGGCTTTAGTTTATCTTGAATGTTACAATGTCATGTAATACCTAACCTTAGCAGACTGGGTCACCGTCTTACAGAACCATTCACATTAATGACGACCTCCTCGAGAGCAGTTTCAGACCATTATAATGCTGGAAATGACCTTTGAATACAGATTTATAGAGAACACATACAGAATTATACAGATTACAATAAATTCACCACTGAGACCAAGTTTTGTAACATACAGCATGACAAAACAGACCACAAGAAAATATACACAGCAGCAACCATCATCCACTTTATTTAGAAACCAGTTAAGATTTCAGTTATCCTGGGATATTCCAAAAGGATGTGTTGCATGGTAGACAGAAATAAAAGAATCTTCATTCAGTTTTTTAATGATATTTTGTATCCCAAAATGCTGGTAATTTCATTTTTGTTATGAAGTTCCTTGCTTACAACTTCATTTGTAATTAATGACTACGATGCAACAATGGCTGCAGTGACTACATTTTAACAGTTGATGGCACCAATCACCTCAAGAAATTGCCTACCTAAATGTTAGATTACATTCTTACAAATTAATCTTGTAGAATAATTTGATGGGAAAGCAAATGTCTAAACAACAAAAACAGAACAACTGTATCTTCAGGGAAGTACAGCATCTTTCTCGAATATGACGCTCATCGTAAAAACCCTATCCTGTTTCAAATGCATGTATGTGTATAAACGCAGTGTGTGTACACAGATGTAAATTTTTCCATCTTACCATACCACAGCAAAAATTATATTGGACTCAAAAATATAACACTTCAAATTCAGATAGGAAAACGTATATAGCTATACCTGACTGTAAGCATTTAGCCTGATTTTCCAATGTGCTAAGAACCGCAAACTTTCATTTGGTTAAAAAGTTTCTAAACAGGGATAAAAATGCCTTTAAAAAAATGATATTTTATATTTTTATATTAATCCTTTCCTGGTGTAGCATACAAGTAGATTAAAACAAAACATGTTCATTTAGATACACAACCATAAAATAATAATCTTCCCTTTGGAGGCTGTATTTAATGAACAGCTAAACCAAGTTCGCAGTGACCCTAAAGAGACGGACAAAACAAGTGGGAATCAGACAGCCTAGGAGGAACTGTGAAGGTATCTACCTGCGTCTGGGATGGGAAGAGATGAAAGAAACGAAGCTATTCACTCCTTTGTACGACAGCTGGTCAGTACTGTCAACTCCAGGCATTCAAAAGTCTATTGAAGCCCCAGAGCTACTTTTTAAGATCTAATCTTATCGTTCACGTCTCATTTTAAAACTTTTTTAAGTAAAAATGTGCCCTCTGTTTTCCAAGCTACCAGAGCTAAGGATCTGGGGATGGGGGCTACACTTCAGTCCCCTGCAACCACGGTGGATGAAACTTACATTTCTTTTTAAATGAAATCCAGGGCGACGATACGAGAACATGGCTGTGCCCACAGTATCGCAAAACCAAACATGTGGGCTGGGAGATGGTAAAACAGGAGGGTTTCCTGCCTGCGCGGGTGGGCCGGAGCCTCTCGCCCCGCCTGCGAGGCGCGGAGAGACCGTTCTGCCAGGACGGGGCGCGGCGGGCTGTGAGGAGAGGAGCCACCACCTCCCCGGGGCCACCGGGGGCACGACAGCCGGCGCCCGCCGGCCTGCAGCGGGAGACGCGAGCCGAAGGACAAGCAGCAGGCGGGCG
>Ga0065711_1005181_pt1 | contig 41820 bp, 23 predicted proteins | sample Hoacrofraction12_FD_59098 | JGI IMG/M metagenome (GOLD analysis project Ga0065711, IMG submission 59098) | Hoatzin crop microbial communities from Cojedes, Venezuela - Epithelial fraction 12 v2 (version 2) | ecosystem: Host-associated > Birds > Digestive system > Esophagus > Crop | place...
CAGAATAGTAGGGGTTGGAAGGGACCTCTGTGGGTCATCTAGTCCAACCCTCCTGCCGAAGCAGGGTCACCTACAGCAGGCTGCACAGGACCTTGTCCAGGCGACACATACTACCTCAAGACCTCCTGGCCCATTTCCGTAAGACTTCAAGTGTACTGTAAAGTAGCCAGGACATCTCAAAGCAACAGACTAAGGGCCCTCACTAGCACCCTGTCCCTCTAACCTTGGCGTGTCATCCCACAGCTGGTCACGGGCAAGCCTGGTATTACCCCCCTCCCCCTCGAAGTCTAGTTTAAAGCTCTGTCAATGAGCCCCGCTAGCTTGTGGGCAAAGACCCTCTTTCCTCTTTGAGAAAGGTGAATCCCATCTGACACCAGCAAGCCTGGAGCCATGTAGGCCATCTGATTATCAAAAAACCCAAAACTGTGGCCTTGACTCCAGCCACAGTGTCATGTATTAATACATTTGTGGTGATGAAGTTCTGGCTCCTCAGTAAGCGGAGAAAGTGAACATCACCACATCTGCAAGATGGACAAATAGCCTCAGAAAGGTTTTTCAGGCTGTGCTCTGCCACATAGTGAATGATGTTTGCATTTCACAGACTCATAAATGGCAAAATTAGGTTTTTGGAGGGGGAAAACTTTTAAAAATCTACAGTTAGAGGACTGTTTTGCGAGATCTACACCGCTTCTATTAAAAAGATCCCCAAATATGCTGATCTCCACAGCAGGCAAAGAAACACAATAATGAATGCAACAACATCAAAGACAGTCAATTACCTGTGTTTATAACTAATGTGATCATGGTGCAGCAGCAAAGAGTGGGTATTCACTGTTTCTTATTGCAAATGATAGTTCTCAGGTTTTTGCATCCATGTGCATAACATAAAAAGAGGGCATAATTTTCAAAACAGCGGCTAATATCAAATGTCCCCATCCAGACAAGGCTGTGAGCACAATGTCTGATGTTCAGAGGTAAAAAAGCACCAGCAGCTTTCATTTCATCGCTTTAAAAATCAGATCAGTTGCTCGGGGGCTGCTGTAATTGGTAAAGCCAGTGCTTGCCTCAGAAATGTCCATCCTCACACCTCTGTGAAGAATATCCAGAACAGCAGTCCAGGACTAGGAAAGAAGTTTTGGCCTGCAGTGCATCTGAACAAAGTGGAGCTCACACCGAGGTGCTGATTATTTCAGGTCTGGGGAATTGAAGAAAGCCCTCTCTCTCCACACGCAGTATCAGCTTTCACTCAAAAAACCTCCCAAACAGTAAAAACTTTTGACTTGATTGCAGACGCTAAAGCAAGATTAAACGTGTAACCAATGTGTAAACTGAGATCCCTTTGACTCTGAAGAGAGCCTGAAGCAATGATTCGGAACTACATGGACTTTCAGCTTCATCTCACTCAGGTCTGTGGGCTCTTCAGTTGTGAAGCTGTGTTTTTTTCAATCTATTTTTTTTTTCTTTTTTTGCTACAGGGTTCATTATTTTGCAGAGGATGGGTATTTCTGCCCTGCAGGGATCTATCTATCACTGCTGACTCTCTGCATCTTCTCCGCATGGAAGAATTAATTGGATTGTACTTTCTGCACACGACCAAGACAGCAGGGAAACCCAGAGCTGTAGGCCAGAGAACTAAGCTGTCTAAAGGGTGGGGAAGCATCTGATGCCTAAGAAAACTAAATATTTGAGTCTAACCACAAGATCTTTCCTTTCTTTCCATGGAGGAGCTGGGACATGCTGAACTGCACTCACTAGACTGTACTGGAACTTGGGAAGGTTCGTGAAGCATGAAAAACAGAACCATCCAATTAATCCCTGCCGAAAACCAGCCCAGGAACATTAAACATCTGCAAACATTCAAAATGATAAGCCATGCTATGGGATGCTAACAGTTAGGGACATTTCTTAAAATTACAATACAGAAGCGTTACTGCAAAATATAGTAGTGTTTTCACAATGTTAGGGCCTCCATGTGCTACCACATAGCTGGGGTATAAGATTATGCAGAAGCCGCTGCAACCCTTCAGCCCAGAAAAAAGAAAAGAAAAAGCAAGTATTTCATACATTTCCAGATAGGGTTGTGTTTAATATGCCATTACAAAATGCCATTTTGTAACCTTTAGCGTTGTGATGTTTCGTTATTCCTAAAGACCAGAATCCTGACATTATCATGTTCCTTGGAGTGATTTGGAGTGATTTGGCAAAAAAAAGACTTTAAGCTGTAAGCTTTAAGAGTTTAGTAGATTTATTCTTTTCCTTCAAAGGAATGCCTGCTTGTCATTGTCAGCCCTCCACTGCTTGTCCTCCCCTCCACCCCCTTAGATCCAAGCTTAAAAAAAGAAACTGTTTGGAGCTTGATGTGTTGCTTGTAGCTATGTTAGAGAAACTGTACTATTCTGGGAGTGCTCAGGCTTCTCCAAACAGCAGTTCCATCTGTAACATCATGTATGGTTGCCATCTTAACCATAAGAATGTTCACTGGTCTCCTACCAAGTGCCACCAGCCAAAACCTGAGTACTGGCTGAGCTTCTGCAAGACCCAAGGAATGCGTGCACATGTGTGTGTGTGAGTGTGTGCACATGGGTGTATGCACACATACTCATTGGAGTTGTTGCGATAGGACAAGGAGTAATGGCTTTAAACTAAGGGAGGGTAGATTTAGACTAGATATAAGGAAGAAATTTTTTACTGTGAGGGTGATGAAACACTGCAACAGGTTGCCCAGAGAGGTGGTGGAGGCCCCATCCCTGGAAACGTTCAAGGCCAGGTTGATCGGGGCTGTGAGCAACCTGATCTAGTTGAAGATGTCCCTGCTCACTGCAGGGGGTTGGGCTAGATGACCTCTAAACACCCATTCCAACCCAAAGCATTCTATGATTCTATGATTCACACGTAAGAGAGGTTTAACAGTCAGCTTTGAAACCCCCCAACCCCGTTACAGCAGATCCATCCTGCTGGTCTGACTTAGACCACTGGCTGCCTTGCTTTAACGTGCAGCACCAAAACAGATTTGCAGACCTGAAATGACCACCACCGACAGGAGTATCAATGGGATGCGTTACCATGCTCTGGACAAGCCATCATCTCCCTCCCTCTCTGCACTGGAGGCAGAGAAGGGTGCTACATGCCCGTACGAAGGTCTGTGCCTCGGGAGAGCCCCCACCTAGGCTGTGCCACTTCAGACTCGCGTGAGGACTGCTTTGCACAGGGAAGGGACTGTGCTACACCAGAATGGCACCCCAAAACTCGCACTCAGCAGCAGCGGCAGGGTTTTGTACACAGGCTGATTCATGCGTTTCTCCTCATTAAATATTTGTATCAACCTTGACTGGAATAAAAGCACTGACACATGTGAAAAACTGTCTGCTAGTATTTTCCTCTTATAAAGAACACAAATCTGCATGATGAGCCAAATCTTCCTATTGCAAATATTATTTGTTATATGAAACAGCTAGAGCAGCAGAAAGAAGCCTTTCCTGGAATTTGCAAGGAAAAGGATTGTTCTCTACAGCAGCGAAACATCACCACTGTCCCACTCAACAAGTTAACGTTCACAGTAAAAGATGGCAGCTGCAAAAATGTGGGAGGGTGTGATCAAATCAGTATTTCTTAAACAGTTTCGGAGCATGCAAGCTGATATTTTGGAATAATAATAAACAGTGTATGATGTTCTGATTTGTCAGAGTTTCTGAGGGGACAGATTTGAAGGTCTGCGTAAGTTAATGCCTCCCAAACTCCAGCTGAATGGAAGATGAACAAACAGGACAACTCAGGGTGTTGTACTTACAAGTTGGATGAGTTATGTTTTGTTTTCTTTTTTCTTTTTTTAAGAAAATCCATAATTTAAATGCTGCTGTGACGGAAAACTAAAATTACAGAGTACCATACACAGATCTCCTAGGGATAGTATGAGTTGGCGCATGTGTGCGTGCATCTATTTGTGTTGTAATTTAAAACATAACATCATGCTAAGCTAAAAAACTTTAGGGGCGTTCTCTGAGAGAAAGTCTTCACCTCAGAAAGAGGACCTGTGGTAGTGAACATCAGTGTGGCAGCCAGAAATAGCATTTAAACCTTTACCAGCAAGATACGGAACATCAAAGAAGTTAAATTGATCTTCCTGCCTTCCATACCAAAAATAGCTGCTCTAAGACCATCCCCCCTTTCTCTGTACTGAAACTACACGGTGTTTCTTGTCCCCGTCAGCATACCCTGCATGCCATCTTTGTGACCACCCTCTCTCTCTGTCTCCACATGTCTGAGCTACAGCCAGAGGTTTGGATTAACTGCAGCAGAATTTTGCACGGGCAGTAATGCTGGGAAATACAGTGGAACCAAAGAAACATGGATCTTTAGCTTGTGAGCAGCCACAGACACTGGGCTTTGAGTACGCAGTACAGCTGAGGCTAAACTTGGTATCATAACAAAGCATGGGTCTAAATAAAAACTGCCTTAAACTCCCCAGGAGGTTTGATTTTGTATGCAATGACAGTTGCTAGAGCGTATCTCTCCTACAGAAACAACCACACCAAATATAGCATGCTGGAGTAAATGCAAGAGGCAACACTGGAAGAAAACTAAGAATGCTTTGCTTGCTCTCTGTATGCAACCCTGTTTCTGTAAGAGGCCATGGATACCATGTCTGAAAGTATTTGTCCCTGTAGCTCTGTGATTCCCTCAACTGTTAGCACAACACAGCCGTTTTCAGAAGCTCCAGGTCTTGCTTGAGGCCATGCTTTGAGCCAGGAGACTCCTTCATGCACCAGATCCCAAGAAGTTGGTGAGCAATTTTCTCTTCCAGATTACTGCCAACTGCTTTGAAGGTAGGCCACCAGGAGACCCTATTTATGTCACCTTTTCTGCTGATCTGCTATTGATCAGTTGCATAGCCAGTCTTGATTTAGCTGCGTATTCGTGCAGGCAGCAAGATGCAACTAGGAGAGGAAGCAGCCAAACACAATCATGTAAACATTCACTCACTTTACCACAACGGTATATTTTCTGGTGCAGCTTCTCTGCTACCTCACTCCTCCCGGCCTGCTCAGGATGGCACGTGGGTTCCTCGCGCAGCTGCCGTGACCTGAAGGAACTTTGCAGACATGTGCAAGCCGCAGACATGTACAAGCTGCAGGAGCTGGAAGACAGCAAAGCGGCGACCTTGCCTGGAAGCTTAGATACACCAAAGCCAAAGGCAAAGCTCCCCTTGACCTCTGAAGGTCCAGATTTTCACCTGTGGGTTTCAAAGCACAGCATGCAGCGGCGCTTGCAAGGGAGCTTCTAGGAAGATACGTTCCTCAGCCTTTTTATTCCACACAGGTTTCCTTCTCTGCATCTTCTTTTTTGATGCTTTTTTATGTTGTTGTGTTTGGAGCTGTTCGAACTTTAGCAGACAAAGCAGAGCTCTGCAAACCCCCCTGTATGTAAGCACAAAACCCTAGCTGGAAATGGTTTCGATTGAAGCTGGGCCAGCTTTTGCCGGCCCCCATCCATAACCCTTTCAGCTACCCTGAGGAGCGATCTTGTGGGAAAGTGCTGCAACCGGCCGAGTCTGGTGTGGCTTCTTGGCAAGCTGGGCGAAAACACAGCCACGCCGCTGAATGCTGCTCCTGGGTTGTGAGAGGGATAAGAAGACCGAGCACTTTTGTGTCTCCACAAAGTAAGTGCTCCCACACTGCAAAATGTGGGTCTCACTTGCTGTGGGGCAGGGACAGAAACTGCCACCTGGGTGATAAATATTTTCCCGTATGACCCTTGCTGTAACATACCCCTGTGGGTGCCAGTGGGAGTTTTGCCTAAATAAAAGCTAGACTTCAGACTGCTACAAAACGGGACACGTCCTAGCGGAGTTTGCATGCCTCCAAGCGGTGGCTGGGCAGCTCATGCCGCCCATGGCCACCAGCTCTGCGGAGCTGGCCTTACGCTTAAAACATAATCAACAATCTAGGCTATAAGCCCGCACTGTTTCATTTTAAAATTAAAGTAATTTTCTGAGTCATAGGAGCACATTCGTGCTTGGAAACCATAGAGCACTTAGCATCTTTCTATTACAGTGCTAGAAAAAAGAAAGGGACAAAGAGCCAGGAAATACTGTTTCTTGGCTGAACTCTTGTAGACCAAGTTTCAGTCCAGAGTGGGTTTTTTGTGTGACTCACTGGTAAATTTCTGAACAAAGAGCTTTATGATGTAGAGGCAATACTGTCAAAAGTGTTTAACTCTAGCTGTGCTGGAGGTGGTTTTGATAACTTCTGGCATTTTTTCTTTCCTTCTCACAGCAGTGCTTGTAAATGGATTGAAGCCTTCCTCGGGGATTTCTGTAACAAAGTGGGTAAAAATTTAAGTAAGTGCTTTATAATCTCTATGGGAAGACTTACTATCAGGTAGAGTAGATAAATTGAATTACTTAGAGCAACGATGCTCTTGAAAGCTTTACTTCATTCTTGTGAAAACTAGTTTGTAGCACAATTACCTTCCAAAAGCTCCTTCGCGTGCTCCCCTAATGAATTTCTGATTTACGTGTAGTTTGTAGAGATGACTTCTCTCCCCTAATGTAGTTTTCTTCCATTTATTCAAGCTGAATTTCTGTTTTAGGGGGAAATATTATGTAGTGTGGATAGCCATTGTGGGGGAATTATTGCAAATATCTGATTTGCAACGTTTTTGTTCTTCCACTCAGAAACCTCACATCTCGCACTTCCATGGAGGAGAGGATATTGTGTTTGACTTATTTTCAAGCCTAAAGCATTATTAAAATTGACTGCAACTAATCACTAAAATATGCCTTTTCGTTTTGAAACTATTGTGACTCTTCAACACAGGAAAAGTGCTTCCTATTTCAAAATATGTTTAGTTTCTAATTTCCCCCCCGCCCTAGGACTAGGTCCAGGCCTATGTGCCTCCCTCGTCAGCATGCCCATTAATGTCATCAGGATGAAGGGCGTGAGGAGGATGAGGCCTGCAGTGCCTGATACTGAAAGCATGGTGGTACGAGGCTTGAAACGAAAAGTGACCATACTTCAGACAAAGAATGAGTAGGGAACCTACTGAGGTCTCCACACAGGTTTCCACCAAGGCAGATGTGAAACTGTCTCATGACACAGTCTCTTCTCCCCAGTCTCTGAAGATGCAGCTTCCACCATGACCCATCGCATCTTTGCCTCTTTGTGTAAGGCTGGGTTATCAGTAGGAGAGTTGGGCAATTTTTATTGTCTGTTGTCATATAGTAATTGTGCTGTATTTTCCATTCTGTTTTTTTTGTTTTGTTTTGTTTTTTGTTTTTTTTTTTTTTTTGTCATGACAGCCACTGCACTCAGATACCTATGATACAATCTACTTATGTAGTGGTTTTAGATCATACAGGACTATGGGCTGGAATTAGTAGTTTATTGAAGGATAATGCTGAAGAAAGGGATGTCAGGTACTGTGCTGTGGTTTGGAAAACTGGACACTAATCCAATGTTATCCAACAAGACATCCTGAGTTACAAGATGGAATGAAAATTGTCTCAAAAAAACAAGTGAAATAAATTTGTGCTTCAGGGCATAAACAACGTTTGTAAAAGGTTGGAATAGGAATAATATCCCCTTCTGACACATTACTTTATAATTACAGAATGTAGGACTGCTTGCATCTTTCTCTGAGGGATCCAGTGCTGGCAATTTTAGATACTAGGTAAGTAATTTTTAAAATTTATAGATCCTTCACCTTCTTTCAATGGAAATACAGGCTGTCAAGGATATTTTACACAGGTCAATTGCTATGTAGAGACCAAGAACTTAATTTCCTCAATCACATTTCATGACCACATTAGAGGTAGTCCACAGATGCCCCGGGACTGATGAATCACGTGATGAAATCCACAAGATGAGCGAGAGCAGGAATCAGATTCTGTCTGACAACTTTCTTAACACCTGATGTCTTTAAATCAAGGCTGGATTTTTTTTCTTTTTCTTGCAATAGACATGCTTCAATCCAGCTAGAAAATATGAAGTTGAGGAAAGGACTTAGAAGTCTGTTGCAAGCCTATAAGTACTGGTGTACTACATGATTATAATCATAGAATCATAGAATCATTAAGGTTGAAAAAGACCTCTAAGATCATCAAGTCCAACCGTTAATGCAACATCGCCATGCCTACCACACCATGTCCCGAAGTGCCATATCTACACGTTTTTTGAACACCTCCAGGGATGTTGACTCCACCACTTCTCTGAGCAGCCTGTTGCAATGCCTGACCGCTGTTTCTGTAAAGAAATTTGTCCTACCATCCAATGTAAACCTCCCCTAATGCAACTTGAGGGCATCTCCTCTCGTCCTATTGCTAGTTACTTGGGAGAAGAGACCAACACCCACCTCACTACAACCTCCTTTCAGGTTGTTTAATTCTAGACTGAAAATCAATGAATCTACAATGTTCCATGTTTCTACAAAAATAAAGACGTAAATCCATAGCCACACTGGCAATGGATGTGCAGACTTCTCCTGGGGAGTATCTGCAAAGTAGCCCCACACCTGCGGGAAGGGTGTTCCCAGAATGATGCCACCTGTCTGTATCACAAAAAAATTTTCCCTTCGCTGGTCTGATGAGGGTTTTTAACAATTGCCTCCCATTTACTCCACAACACTTCATTGCTGAGTAACTCGAGACTTCTTCACACCGTTTGACTATGATAGCATGTACAAGTAATGCAGATACCTTGCTTTCCTGGGGGAAATTAAGACAATAATTCATTCTTTCAGTCAGCAACTCAACTGAATCCAATTTGGGCTCATTCTTTTAGGAAATGTGTTTAGTTAATTCTGTCACATTAAAATATAAAAGGAAAAACATCAATAATGCTGACCATCTTGACATCATGATTCTTAGTTCTTTCATACCATTTTCCCTCCACTGACATTTTTATTTTGCAGAGGGGGAAACTAGAATAAAGTCTTAGAAGGATTAAGTCACATCTGCAATTTCTGCATATTACTAAATACTAGTATGTATACATGTACATGAAACAAAACCTCAGCAATGCACTTTTGGTGTTGATTTGACTTTTTGGTTTCATTTGTGAGCTTTTATTTTGATTTTTTTCTTACATTTACTTTAGTGTCTATTTGCCAGATGCATTGTATGCACAGTAAGAGGTGTTCTAACAAGACAGAAGTGTCAGCTGCACTCTGTGTCCTTTAAAGACAAAGAACAAATATTATTTGCACATTTCTATGGTACAGGGCCCTCCTGGCAGCTGCTGAGCTCATCCCCATCCCTCACACATGGTTGTTAACACAGGGACACATAAGGGAACAGCCGAGGACTGGAAAGGCCAAGACCAAAGTGAATATTGATTCCCTTCTTCCTCGGTATGACTGGCTGCTTAGAAAACACTGATCACTACTGCAGCCTTGAGAGAAGGCTGGACGAATTCAGGGAAGAGGAAACCCACTGAGACCTCCTAAATACACAGAAAAGGAGTCTGGCTCAGGATGTGTCTGGGCCACAAATGGCTGCAAAGTACTTGGAGGAGAGGGGAAATACTGTTTGCACTTGTCTGGTCCCATGCTCCTCCTTTCAGCATCAGCTTTTGGGCGTTGGTATTAGCTGTTCTTGTTTCATTATGCTTTTATTTACTGTTGGAAGGAGGTGAGGACTGGAAGCCACCCAGGATGCCGGCTGCAGCCTGCCGAGAGACCCTTTCTCCTCAGGGCTGGCTGCAACACAGAGTATTGACCAGCATTGCAGCTGCCTGGTGAGCGTGCTTTATAACCCAAACAAATTTTCCAAAGTGCCTAAATGGCTTGAAACTACAGTTTCTGTTGGCCAAGCTCAAGTGACTTGCACATGTTGGGAAACTGCTTCCAGTTAGCTTTCTCTCTTTTTGTCTCTATCCCTGTGTTTGTGCATTTTCAGTTATGCGGAAATATACCTTTAAGCTCAATTTCTCTTTATTTAAGAAGGTGAGCAACAGTCAGCTTCAAACTTCTACAGAACCGCACAATACCTTGAAATATCTTAACTCAAGCCATGCTGTCGCTGATACAAACCCACATATTTTCTTGTTAATTCTCAGAGTCACATTAACTGGTGATCCTTTGTCCCTGTAAGCATAGCACACTTCATGGATAGACTGCAGGAAAACGAGTTACATGTTGCATTTAGAAGCAAGTATCACTTTAAATAATATTATCTGCCTGCCAAAACTTGACAAGACAAGAAGGTAAGTTCAGCTCAGTGCACAGAGCTGTTCCTCACCACCTGACTCTCCTGCCGGCTGCTGGCAATGCCTGGTGTGTCAGGTAACACATGCTGAGCAACAGCCGAAAAGCACTTCATTGCTTGTTGTTGTGGTTTAACCCCAACTGGCAATGGAGCACCACACAGCCGCTTGCTCACTCCCCCCACCCAGGTGAAATGGGGGAGAGAATCGGAAGGGTAAAAGTGAAAAAACCCGTGGGTTGAGATAAAGACGGTTTAATAAGTGAAGAAAAAGCTTCACATGCAGGCAAAGCAAGACAAGGAATTAATTCACTAGTTCCCATCGGCAGGCAGGTGTTCAGCTGTCTCAAGGAAAGCAGGGCTCCATCACAAGTAATGATTACTTGGGGATACAAACACCATCACTCCAAACTTCCCCCCCTTCCTTCTTCTTCCCCCAGCTTTAAATGCTGAGCATGACGTCATACAGTATGGACTATCCTTTTGGTCAGTTGTCCCAGCCGTGTCCCCTCCCAGCTTCTTGTGCACCCCCAGCCCACTCGCTGGTGGGGTGGTGTGAGGGGCAGAAAAGGCCTTGACTTGGTAGTGACAAAAACATCCCTGTGTCATCGACACTGTTTTCAGCACAAATCCAAAACATGACCCCATACTAGATACTATAAAGAAAATTATCTCTATCCCAGCCAAAACCAGCACGCTTGTAAAAATGAAACAAGATCTGTATTGAAAAAAAGCTGTTTTCAGAGATACTGCAGCTGCGGATAGCTCTGTAGCTGTGCTGCTCAGTCATCACGCAGAGCTCGGGTGCCCGGCAGAAGCCAGATTTAAGCAGTGCCGGTCAATACGTGTGTAACAGGGACCTCTGCAATCCTGAAGAGGCAATTCCAACTGCCTTGTGCCAGAGCATGAAATGGCTACCTTCCCTCACATCTTCATTACCCAAGCAACAAACATTAACACCAAAAGAGCATTAACAAAATATATGTATTTAATTATTCACCGTCCATAATCCAGAAGAGCCCCTGGGACATCCTGTGGGGTTTCTACCTCCAGTTCTTCCCTGACTCATCAGCAACTCTGTTGGTTCGTGTTGGTAAATCTTTCACTTCTGGCTTTGCCCTGCCAGGAGCGTCCATAGTGTTATATGCAGTTCTCTCCTGGTTGGGCTGCAGCTGGCTACCCCCTCTTGAGGAAGACTACAGATTTTTCGAGGCTGTGGTGATCTGGTGTTACAGGTGCTGTACAATCTCAGATAGGAGGTCTTGAATAACAGAGTCTCCTGTCTGTTCAAGACCTTCCCAGCTGAATGTCTTTGTAACCTTCTTCTCTTGTGCTTGAGGGTGGTATCAGCTGCTCGGGCTCTTTCACATGACAAGGTTTGTAACATCTGCCCACTGCCGTGGGTTGCAACAGTAAACGATGCTAACAAACATCTCCAGGGTTTTCTCAAGAATTTTCAATCTCTAAATGGTTTTCAGACTTCCTGTGCCCTGTACTTGTCTATATGACCTTAGAAATAATAGTCGTGGTGATTTGGGCCTTGAGGATTCATGTGAGGCTGGCACAGAGGCTGGTGAGAAGCTGCCTTGACCCTCCAGGGCTGGGAGCGTCACGCCCTCCCTGTGTTTGGGCTGAAACCAGAGGGGCTTCAGCAGGACTCGCCAGACCTGCACATGATCCAGCTTTCCTCTTTGTGTCATGGGACCTTCTGCACAGCCAGCAATTACAGATGTACCCCTAAATTCACATAAAGCTTCTGACCTTTTGTTGCATACTGTTTTATGCAGTGTATCATGTCTGACATGACTGTAATCTGTCTTCTGTCTTACTCCGATCCAGCTCTGTCTCCTGCTATTTTAACTCCTCTCCTAGGAGTTTCTGTCAGGCAGACTTTTCCTTCCATTCTTCACGTTCAAATCACATTTCACCACTGTTTTGCCCCAGATCAAAAAACTACAACCTCGCTGCCTTTGCACCTATGGCTCCTAAAAACTAGAAAGCTGGTCCGAGGCAGCTAGTCTCCGTGGAGCTGGGACAACGAGCTGCAGTGGCTGTACATATTTCTGTTATTAAAAACAAAGAGACCTGTTCAGTTTTTTTGTTCCCAAGGGTCAGGCTGGGCTGCCTCCCTGCCAGCTCTCTGTTTTCCCTGTCTGACAGTGTTCGCTGAGGGCACTCATGCTTGGCCGGAGGATACGCTCCCTGGCTCTGCTCAGGCAAGCCTGTCTCCCACGTGTTCAGCGTACATTGGGTAGGAGATGTCAGATCTTTGCTGGAACTACTGGGGGGCTAGTTAAGAAAAAGACTGGGAGTTAGGACAGGCACGTCTGGCAGTGCTCATCGTGGGCAGTAAGTTATAGCAATTGCCAGAGCCTCCCTTCTGGGCCGTAAAGGTTCTGAAAAACAGACATCTGTGTGGTACTCGGCACAGCATGCCCTGCTCGGTGTATTGCCAGAGACACTGCTGGGCAGCACCCGAGAGCTTTGGAGTCCCAGTGACATGTGTTATAGTTGTCTGAACACTCAGCAGTGACTTCTTTGTGATGATGGCTAATTTCTCCAGGGCTGGATCTGTTTCTCTCAATAATTTCACTTGCAGGCTGGAATCCCGCAAGCAACTCTGTTTTTAATTAGGGGCTCCATAATGTCTCCAAAGATACGCATAGTGTCAGAGATCTTACACCTGAAACATGAGGCTCTATTGCCCCTTATTTTAATTCTCGATTTTAAGTATGATTACTGCATCCCTCTACAGTCTTATTCTGTCCAGGTCTAGTCTTCAAATAACTTTCTCAATGGTTCAATTGTTCCAAGTATTGTTTTTAAAATAGTCTCTCTCATGTCACTTGTTGTCCTCCTTGCTCAATGAGACAGTACAAAGTTTGACTTCCATGTTTTTTCACTGTCTTTCATGGCCAGCTCCATGTATCTATTCAGGTCTTCCCTCTGCTGAATCCATGCCCACATGGTGACTTCAGGTTGCCTTTTTGAGCTCTCAGTGACCCGAGTCCCTTCTGGTGGCTTGCCTGCTCTGTTTCCAGGCTGTCTTTCTAGGCCTGGATGATGGGGCAGTTCGTCAGCAAGGCTGCTACTGTGATGATGCACGTACAGCACTGGCTGATGACATAAGCTCTGTCCCACCTCTTATGAAGGGACAATTTATCTCCAGCTGCAGGTCTTCCTCTTGCTGTATGCTTCCTGATGCTGCCTCTGAAGGCTTCCCGCCTAGACCCTCCCTCCTCTGGAACTGAGCATACAGAAATACTCAAAGAACTCAAGCTAAATAAAATATAGCTAAATACTAAAAGAACTCAAAAGCAATTTCTACCATCCCTTATGGACTACCACTGCTACTAGTGTTAGTGAGAAATCCTGATAGGGCCTCTAGCAAACATCCCTCAGATAACTGTGGCAAATGGGTAGCATTTAAAGGTGGGCTGTGTCCTAATATCATCTCCTGGAAAGGACTTTATGTTCCATATATTTCATGTTATGGCCCTGAAAGACTAAATGAGGAAGCACACTACTAATTGAAGTGCTTATGGAAATTAAATCCATGTTTAAATGAATTTAAAATTTTTAATGCAAAATTCAGCAGCTAGAAACTTTGCATCAACTTCTACTTAATTAAAATTAATAAGGTTTCAAAGAATTTTAGTTGGGATAGACCAGGAAAGAATTTGGCCTTAAATGTGTAATTAAAATACAATTACATTGGAAGGAAGTAATTACTGAGGTTGTACCTCAAAAGCATACCTAATGGGCTATCAGGAGAATAGGTTTATGCATTTGGTAGAGCAGCTATAAGATATAAAAGGATGTAGTCACTGAGAGAAAGAGATATTAGCAAGGTCATTTAGGTAGATAGTAACAGTGCTTTTATGGTCAAATCCTTCTGGCTATATTCAGCAAAGGATCTGCTTCGTCTTAGGATGGGATGTACAAGGCATGTCCGCAAGTTTCCTGCTGACATATATAGTTGTTTCCCAGCCCCCTCCTGGGGCTGTGAGCAAGGGAAGCATCTTTCAACCAATGTCAGACATCTCTGGACGAGGGAAATATTAGCACCAGAAAGCTTAGTTGCCCAGTTTTGGGAACCATTTGACAAAGGTATATTCAAAGTGAAGGGCCTAATCCAACCCTGGTTAAAACCAGGGAGGGAGCTCTCCTCTTGGTCCCTGCACCAGTCTGCATGAAACCCGAAGCTTAGCACCCAGAATTACAGTGTTAGTTATGCACAGTTCTGCATTTGCAGGTTTTGTTTTTCCTTTATTCCTACAGCAGACCTGTAAAAAAGAGTTTAAGAAATTTGACACTCCACAAGATGCACAGAACAAACAGGTTTGGGAGGTAAGGTGGAAGTGCGAGCATAAAACTGAAGCCACTTTGTGCTCTCTGGAGCCATAACAACACATCATTCATTCGATTTTGTTGTTGTTGTTGTTGTTGTTTTGGGATTTTGGGGGGGGGGAATGTGATATGTTTTGGTTCAAAGTCCACTGAAGTCAGTGGTGAGGTTCCTGTTGACTCTACTGAGGTCTGGGCTAGGTTTGTGGAAATGAAAGAACTATCTTTTATAATAAACTTTACAGGTAGTCAAAGATTCAGAGTTCACAATCCCATTGGGATCAGCTCTTTTCCAAAGACTCAGAGTCATGAATTGATCTGAACGATTTGGAACACCTGGATGTAACCTTGAGTTCAAATCGCATCAAGAGGATTTGCTTGTAAGATTTTGATTTAACCTCGTCTCTTCACATAACTTTCTGAGTTTTTTTACGGTGATTTTTACAAGTGCAATGAGTCTTGTAAAAGAAGTGTGGGAGAGGGAATGTGGATCTCTCAGCTGCGCAGTGTCCCCTTTGATACAGTATAAAAACGGGTGTAAGTAGCCTAATGTTTTAATGAACAGAAATATGTTCCTGGCAAGGAAGAGAATTTAGCACTTAGTGAAATGCACTCTGCTGAACTGGTGACATTCAGTTCATAATCAAACTTTTATTGTTAAAGAGAAATTGCGGTCAGACCCTTCGTATTGAAGATTTAGTTCAATAAAATAAAATTCTGCGACAGTAATTTCTCTCTACACTTAGATTCCCTACAGCAATGCTTGTTAAATGGATAAGAAACACAGGGAGCTTGAACTAGCCTTTCTCACACCAAAGTCTGATGTTTTCACTGACTGATACTAACCAAGGATGTTTTCAAGCAACTTTTTTCATTTTTAATGTGATATTGAAGATGTTCAGTTGTCAGTGTTGTGGCACTTCATCATCTAAAATGGTTCCTGCCTCAGAGCTCCCAAAGAAACCTGCAAAGGGGTGATTCTGCTCCAGTGTTACTAGCACTCATCAGCAGGGCAGGGCTGAGTGAAGTCAGCCTTCTGTGGCTATAACAGCACGAATGCGTCCTTCCCTTATACAGTCTCTTTTTTCCTCCCCAGGGCCTTGTACTAACTCACACCTGAAAAAGCAGCCTTTATATCTTCCTCAAGCTAATTAAAATACAGATTCAAGCAGATGAGCAATGCAATATTGCTAAAGTGTCTGTTTGTTAAATTGTTAGTCTCTGAAGAATTTCCCCTTTCAGTCGTGACTGAGGCTAGTGGCAGTAGAGTGCTCAGCCATGGAAACCACAGCTGGAAAAAACCCACCTCTTGAAACCACAAAACTCACATGGTTTGACACAGTGTGACATTAACTAACAGGATCAAATAAGTGGAGTGAGAACATGCTCCCAGTCATGAAGGTCACTGAAAAGCCACACAAGTTTGGCTTCTGGTGAGTTTTGCTTTTTGTACCCACAAGAAACATTTTTTTTTAATGCTTCCAGGGTGGGTGGTGAAATTTAGCAGAGAAACTAACGGCCTGAAGCATACAGCAGAGACAGGCAAGGGACATTGCTAATGTTCACATACTATCGACATCAACATATTGAGAGTGTGACTTGTCCCCTGCAAGCCACCACCTCTGCTCCCCTCCAGCCAGAGGCACTGGTTGGCCAGGTGCTGTCAAACAGAGAGCATCTTGATGGCTGGATCCTGTCAGGTGTGGCCAGAGGCTGGACGGAGGCCATTCAACGCTTTTCACTTGTATTTCACACCGAGTATGGAACAATCTAGGTATTCACAGACTGACATCTATGCCATTCAACTCACAGGACTGTCCAGGTCCTTTTGATTTATATTTTGTATCCCAGTGCACAGGTGAAAATATGTGTCTTCTGTCTAGGCTTCTAATTTATAAATTGCGTAACTAGAATGCATGAGGGTTTTATGTCCAAGAATTTCATGATTTGCCATCAGTTTTGCATAGGGAAATAGGGTAATGCCTGCTTCCTTTTTATTTTTTTTCTTTTACTCCTTAAAGGCAAAACACAAATCTGTGCATTTTAAAGCAGCTATCAGAAATTGCATGACCATATAATTGCAATCTATCGGACTAAAAATTAAATCTAAAATTAGACATAAAAATCACAACATTACCAGTCCTGGATTTAAGGCTTATATTTCTGCGAATTTCTAGGAAAATATTTAAGAATCAATTTAAATGCTAATGAACTGGTTTGCCATAAAACTAGATAGTAGTCATACTCAATAGCTGCATCAGAGCCATAATATCGGTCTTTCCTTCGTCGGACTTCACTTGTGACATTACGTACGTAAATTCACAAGTGTTGCTGTGTATCGCAGACCTACGTACCACACTTCAGCAAAAAGGGACTTCCCTGAAACCCTACAGAAAAGAAGTTCTCAAAAACTGAAATCGCCCATGTGGACTGTGGAAACCTGATTGTAGAGCCAGAGATGAACTCATGGAAACCTGAGGGAGAGTTAAGGGCAGGAGTACTTGTCTCTTCTCCCCCTGTACCTGGTGGCTTGCTGTGTTCCCCAGCTTTGCCTACGGGATGTCCCCTATAGCTTGGAGACCTTGAAACAGTCCTAGTCGGATGCCTCTGCCAACTTTGTGCTGACCCTTAGGGGCGCACTTCTTCGGGGACCACAGGCGCTTCCCACTGTGGGCAGTGGTGGAGTTGAAGTCCGTTAGATGCTATTTCCATTTAAATGGGGAGCAGCTGCATTATTGCATCTGAAAGGCACCACGGCTGGGCCCTAGACCATGTGATAGAGGTGACAAAGAGGTGGGTCCTTTGCCCAGCATGAAACCAGTGACTTCATTATGCATTTCATGTAAGGACCCAGGAGTAGCACTTTCCCACACATTTTCTGAATGAGCCATGAGCAGTGCTGTACAAGCAAGTGGCCTGGGGTCAGGCTGTCCACTCAGCCAGTCACTACCAACTCATTCCCGAGCTGATGAAATCTGGTTTGTTGTGGGGTTCTGTGGGTCTCTGGTGTCAGAAGAAGGCTTGGTGTAGATTCCTGGCTGTCTTCTATCTGACTACTCATGTCTGTTTGATTTGCAGGCATTTCCACTTGCTTACATCCATCCTAGAAAACTAAGCCATGGCCTTGGGCACACTGTCATCTACACAGCCCAAAGGTGATGGTGATCCCTTGCCCCATTTTGGCCTACGCTGACCAGCACTCTCCCAGCAATTCCTGGACCTGATGTGGGAGTGAGACCCAGGACCATTCCCAATACACAGTGTGGAGGAAAATGAGTTGAATAACATGGGCAAGAACTGTTCTGTGCCAGGGAAGAGCTCCAGATCCATTTAATTCATTTCTCTATTTGTAGCATTCGAAGACACTTCTGTTAGATCAAATTTGTTTGGAAACTACCTAGCAAATCCCAAAATCATTTGGGGGAGCTGAAAGGGAAGAAAAGAAGGAATAAAGAAGCAAATAAACACATTTGCTAGCAGCATTTTTTGCTAAATAATTGGATTGAAAAGAAAAAGGAACATAGTAGTAACATGCCACATGCTGTGAGCAGGAGAAGAAAGTTTCCCTCCTTGCACATGTGGATTGGGTCAAAACAGGACAACAACCTGCAACCACAAACATGTTCATGATCTGTGAAATGTGTACACAAGGGAAGGGAAGATCCAGGAATGGCGAGTTGAAGGTGAGTGAGAAAGTTGCCCCGGTGGAGCTGTTGATGAAGGAAAGTTGTCCCCACATAGCAGAGTGCATTCACCGAGTCTGCTGAAATGCCACCTGGACTTTCTACCAGAAGAGGAAACATGATTTTGAGATGAAGCCCAGCCTGAAATAGGACAGAGGGGGAGAACAAAGACTCAAACCCTTGCTAGCCTGGTGGGACTATAGGCTGTAAGACAGAGAAGATAGGACAGTTCTGGAGAACCAGACACTTTACAAGCCCAGCAGCTGTGTGATGCACAATGCCATCTTCTCTACACTGTATTTCTGCTGAGGTCGTGGCCGAGAGAGCTGCATCATGGATGTGGCTTCCCTGTGCTAAGTGTCAAGCGCTCAAACACAGCAGGGAAACGTGGTCCCTGCCAGAGGGCACCGGCACCAGGGAGCAGAGACACCTCCGCTCCCCTTCTGCGGGCAGAGGGGGAGATGGGGCACCATGGCTGTGCCCCCCTCAATGTCTCAGTGAGCTCAACAACCTCGGATGGGACCGAGATATGGGGACGTCTGCCTGCACCTCTTCCAAACAATTGGAGGCTCATTTTCATCACGTTGATCGTTCATCACGCTGATTGCTAATGCATTTGGAATTTAAATATTAAAGGGCAGTCTCAGAGTTAAACAGCCAGAAACCCCAGTCCTTTTTCATTAAGAAAACATCTGGGGGCTTTTTTGCCCTCTCCCCTGAAGAAGGTTTGAAAAGACAAGTTATCCTCATAAAATCTTACAAACGCCCACGAGACAATTTTGCTTTGAAGTATCAGTGTGACAGGGCAAAAGCAGAACAATTTGATACTAATGATTTCAGTCACCATCCTCATGCTTCATGTTTTAAAGATCATTTTGCAATAAAGACATCATGATTTTACAGTCACATTAGAATAATAAACCATAGCACTTACGGAGTACTTTTCCTCTAAAACATGAAATAAATTGGAGCAATGAGTGTTTTTCTCATTTTAGAGTTGGAGAAACTGAGGTCCAAGGACACGACCTTCTCACTGTACAGACTGGGACAACCTCACCTGCCTCCTAGTTCTGGGGCTGCCCTTTGGGTCGTGCTGTCCCTTACCTGCTAGTCCAGACAAGATGACTGATGACAACTCTCTGCAGGAGAGAGCAGATGCAGATTGATGTTCTCGCTCCCTCCCTTGTGACTTCAGGCACTTCACAAAGACATCTCAGATAGGAATGTTGAAACTCCCATTAGCAAAAAAATAAAAGGAGAAAGAGGAATTGGCAAGACCTATTCACAATAGACAAGATGAAGATAATTCACCAGATCTGCTGATAATCTCCGGAGGGCGGCGGGGTGGCCACAGTCAGCTTTCCTCATAATTTTTGCTGGCACATTCTCTGTCCCTTCGTCTTTATAAGAGAAGCAGCAATGTCGTCCCCGACTCAGGTGGCTGCACCTCACCCTGGTCCAACCAGAGGCTCCATTGCTGACATTACGGTCAGCAACAGGCGGGGACCACAAAGACACGCAGCTGCTACTGAGCATCCCTTCGAGTGCAGGGAGTGCAAAGGCTCTGAGGCTGCCGATACGTCAGGTTTCTAATTAAGATTCATCAGCCTCCAAAGTGGCTCGATTCATTGTTCATCTGGAAATTTTCTTCCCTATCTTTCTTCTTCGCTTTTGCTGTCACCCGCGAAGCAAAGATACACATTTCCCTCCCAGAAGCTCCATCGACATCACTGCTAATACGCAGCTCTCAGGTTGTGACAGAAGAGAAAGCAATGGTTGCAAACCAGGTCCCAGAGCACTCATCAATATTTACAGGCATCTGACAATGACTTATCTTAGACTGTCTACATTTAAACCACAGAAATGCGAATGAGGTGATGTTTGCATTGCGAGTAGTAAGGATGGGATATTCTTACATACAGCTTCACTAGTAGAAGGCTCTGCCTCCTCCAGAAATGTTTCCTTTTGGAGCTGTTTTGGTATGTTGCTGTAACATATAGTCAGCAATTCAGTTAGGAAAGGCAATACAAAAGACAGAGTGAGTTTCCTGGCTCAGAAACAGGTGTACATTTTTTAAAATTTTGGAAGAGGGAAGGGGAGAGGAAAAACTCTTTGCAGCCGTTGTTCACCATCAGAGCCTCTGCTGCTCTCTTTCATGGCAGTTACCCAGCGAGGTGTAAGCACTGAGCTGATTTAAAAGATTGATCCAGATAAAATATTTAAGGATTCACGTAATTAAATATGCAGGGTTTGAAACGTACATTTCACTCTCCATCTGCCTTCTGTGAAACATGATCCTATGCATTGCATGCTGAGGGTAGGGTGGGATGGGGGGCAGAAACTGAAGGAAAACCCCTAAACCAAAGCAATCACCGAAGGCTGTCATCATGGGACTTCAGAGGAAAGAAAGCGTATACTGATGGGGACGTGATCCCTGAGATGAGGTTTCGTTGCAGGATGCGCACTGGGGAGGAAGAGCATGGCCTGCTCCCCGCTGCCCAGGGGAAGGACCCCCGGGTCCTCTCGCTTGTGACGGTTGTACTCGCTCACTGTGGCAGCCTGGCCCTGGGACACTTGTTGAAAGCTGTCCANAGCATCAGGTGGCACATCAGAGAGCAGAAAGCAATTTNGGCTGNGGGACTGCTTTTGTTAAAGGTGCTTGTCGCCAGTTCAGGGCTGTCAGTCTCCCAAGTTTGTACTGTCTCCCAGGGAATTTTTTTTTTTTAACCACAGCAATCTTTATGCTAGGCATCATTTGCAGAATTGGCTGGAAAGATATAGATCATCATTTCATCAAGATTCCTGGATCTGAATCTTCATCTTTATTTGTCCTTGCATAACTGAGGAACGCACCCAGGGCTGCTTTGCGAGTAGAGGCTACCTCCATGAAGAAGGAAAAGTCCCATGAGTATAGAGATAATTTCGCTGCATCTTGGATGTGTGAGATGTGGGAGGAGAGCCCCCCCTCTTTTTTGCCGCTTATATTGCTATGTATGAAAAGTTATTTCGAAATGATGAAAGTGTTTGCCAGGAGTAGACAGGTAGTTATGAATGGCATCGCTTTTGAATTTTGTTTATAATTAACCTCCTTCCCCATACACTTTTTCCTCCATTTTTTTTACTTTTTATTTTTAGGGCCTAGTTCTAGTACATTTCTTTCCCTTACATGAAAGACTTAATAGTCCATTGCTTGATTTCCATGTTAATTAAGCACGTGGCTTCTCTCAATAATTGCTACATCCTCGCTTACTTAATATGTACTTTTGTGCCCTTAGCAATGATCTGATATCATTATCAGAGCAAAATACATAGAACAAGAAACCTTGGGGATTAGATACCAAGGAGGACACTATAGGGACCGTGTTAATTGGGGCGATCAGCAAGATTAAGATAAGTCTTGCTGCTTCCTCATATTGGTCTTAATGGCACAATGCAGAGCCCAAAGCACTTTACCTGCTGTACAATGTGGCTAAGTCGCTTTCTTCCCTAGGGTGTGTAATCTAATCTTCTAGATAAAACACTTAGCAGAGGGAAACCAGCTGGTGTTGAAAGCTGCATTTCTGAGATACGGCACCTATGTAAAGTTTTAAACACTACTAAAAATAGTGAAGGCCAATAAAAGTTGTAATTTGTTGTGTATATGCATACACAGAAAGATAGACAGAAATGTGTGTGTGAGTGTGCTGGTGTTGTACATCTGTGAGTGCATAGGCTGGCCTGAAATAGGTTGCTGCTGCCTCACCTTCAAGAAGGAGGTTTGCCCAGGCCATCTCCAGAGGTCTCTCTAAACAATATTTCCCAGATTTTCTGCTACGAACCCATGGGAGTGGGGGTGCTACAACTGGGCTTTATAATCTTAAAAAAGATTATTCCTGCTTTAAGAATATTGACTTTTTCCTTAAAATAAAAAGGCTTCTTTCTGCAATTAAAATGAATACCCCTCTGCAGCAAATGATTTTTGCATAAATAGGCTTTGAATAATGGAGCTGTTGTCAAGAAAAAAATATAAGCACTACCCAAACCTTTTTCAAATCAATTCTTGACAGAGTTCCTCAAATGGAGATAAACATTGCTGGTGTAATGATTTGCCACATGACCTTGCACTTGACGTGCCAAGCAGAGTGAAAAATAACACACTCAAACAAGAAAAAGTGCTGATTTTGATTCCCAAAATAATATTTTTCTAGCTGGAACTATTTCTGCTATGGGCTAGCATGCACATACAGAGAGAAAGTTAAGATTTTCCTTCAGCAATATATGACATTACCCTCTCAACTAGATAACTGCGAGGCTATTTGGGCTCGCTAAAAACACTTCTGCACATCTGGGAGCAGAACAGCTCAAAAGCAATTTGGGAGGAAGGAGAAGTCTTGCGATTGAGGCACAGGATTAAGGAGGAGAGTTCAGTTCGACTCTGCCCTGCCTGACCTCTGAGCCAGCCTCTTCCTCCCTCCAAGCCTCACATTCCTGTGGGGTTACAGGGATCGCGGTGTCCCCCTTGGCCAGAGACCCTCTTCCACCTCGGTGTCACCAGAGCCCTTGTTCTCCATGGGTTTATAGACCAACATGAGGAGTTTGGGTAGCAAGCAGGAAGAACTGAAAACAACCACTGGTGGAAAGAAATCCGATATAACCGACCTACTGAAACTGCCTGGAAGGCTTTGTATGATGGCAGTGTTAAAAGCACTGGATAAAACCTGCCTGGGCAAGGCACAGGCTGTGAGAGGGGAGGTGGCATGTTTTCCACCGTTACTGGTTTGGGGACACCAGGCATCTCAGAGACAACAAATCTCCACTGCCTGTGTGTCAGGGAACTGCTTCATAAATTGCACTTGCCGGTGAAACCAAACCGGTGTCCTTCAGAGAGGAAAGACCCTTTGCAGCCCCGGCTGCAGACTGATGTCCTTCTTCAGCACTGGGCTGTGTGGCAAGGAAAACTGTGCCGAAGCAGAAAGCAGAGGCTGCCTAGGGACAGCTGCCATTACTGTCCTGACAAGCTGTGTAACTCCAAGCACCACGTACGCTCGATACTTGAAGGAACTAGTTTCCCAAAATAAGAAAAGTTACAAGTGAAACTGAGTGTAAAAAATTATTACGAAGAAGCTCATATTAAATGGCCAAAAAGTCATTACTTCACAGTAAAGGAGCTGAATAATATTGGTGAAAAGCCCATTCTCTTTCAGCGGAAGAATGCAGGCAGGAATAACGAATTAAAAAGCAATGTACAGCATATGGGAAAAAGAGGGAGGTAATAAAAATCCATATAAATAAGAACTTATGAAGTGTAGAAAATTTATAAAGAATACTAAAGACATCAGGAAAAAATCCATGGCTGATCAGGCTTTGTTTAAGAAGAAGGGTTTCTTGAAAATTTATGAATAATTGTAGAAAAGATATAAATGCCATAGTCTCATTACTAGCTGGAGACAGCCAGGTCATTAATAATGATGAAGAAAAAGGCAAAATTGTTCAACAATTATTTCTGCTCTCTATTTGGGGTAACATATTTTCTGACACATTACTAATTAAGAAAGATATTGAACAACTTGCACTAGGGTTAACAGCTTTTGAAATCTGAAGGTCCAAAAAAGTGACTCCCAAGAGACAATGCAGGGTATTTTTAGCTTGTGTATGTAAATTTTTAATAAATCATGAGATAATGGGGAAATTCTCAAAGGTCAATGTCAATATTGTGTAAAAATTTCAAGACAAATGAAACCACCCAGGTAAATATAGTCCAGTTTACTTGATATGAAACCCAGGCAAAGTAATGAAGAAATTGATATAACATTTAATCAATAATTAGAAGATAGGAGTATAATTATTATGACCTTACTGAGAAGGGGTTTGTGTTTTCAGACTGATCAACTGAGGTAGGAAGCGCAGTTGACAGAGGGTAACTAGGCAGGACCAATCTGTTTAACGTTTAAGGCTCAAGCGTGCAGGACAGCCAGGACCAAGGCACCAAAGACCAGAGTTCTGCTTCCGCTCGGTGGCCAAGAGACATGCTGTAATTCCTCCCTCCAGCTGTCCCCTAACCCAGCGAGGGGTGAGTAGCCCACATGACTGGGGGAGACAGTTTTGAAGAAGAAGCCAGAAGAGGCAGGGACAAGGAGTCTGAAATGTCCCAGTGGGGAGGGAGGTGGAGGACCATGGTGGCTCCCTGTGGCAGGGGTGGCCCAGAAGGCTGAGGCGGTGGGTGCCAGGGGGCTGTGGCTGTTACAAAATGAAGGACACCAAGATAGGGACAGGGGGTCAGCGGGGCAGGAGGCAGGGGTGAAAGCAGGACCAGCAGACAGGCAGCAGGACAGGGAGCTTAGGGGCACAATGAGGAACATCTGATTTTGGCAATCAGGTAACATTGCTGGAAGAGCTGCATCCTGAGCGAGAGACAAGGCAGGGTTCCAAGGAAAAAACAGTGGGTGATTTTGCCGTGGCCCACTGCACTGTCACATGCAGTAGGCATGGTGGTGTTGGGTTGATGGTTGGAGTTGGTGATCTTAGAGGTCTTTTCCAAACTATGATTCAATGATTCTATGATTATCCTATGCATGTGAAATGCAAGCATTCGACTTTAACCACTGATTTTTGCAAGCAGAGATATTTCAAATGGCTTTTCTGTTTTGATCTGCTGTTCTTTAATACAGCAAAGTCATTCAGATAAATAAATAAGGTGATTACGCAGCAGCCTGCAAAGAAATAAATAAAGCTGAGGCAGGAAACAAGGTGGTGCAGGCTGCGTCAGGAAGCGAGGGCAGCAACTGGGCTGTGAGCTGTTCAGCTGGCAAAGAAAAGGATGAAGAGGAGAGAAGGAAAGGGGCATGTGATATAGACTTTAAAGGCTTCATCAAACGTCCTTAACCATCCTTCAGGAGATGATGAGTGTGTGACTGAACTACCCTCCTAAAGGAGTGCTCTGGCAGATTAGCAGGGAATAAAATGAAGGGTCATTCTTCTCTTGGAGCTGTTGAATTCCTTCCTTTTATTGAAACAGTGAATTGCAGATTGTGCTTATCAAAGGTCCAGATTCCTTTGGAGCTGTTTGATGATGAGCCATATTCTGCCTTGACTTCCATCCCAGGCATCCCCACCAAGTTCAATGACATCTCGTGGAGAGTAAAGCAGGACAGATGTTACCTTGATGTTTTCAACAGTGTTGTGGCTGCTAATGAAGAATGATCTGATCGGGTACATGTTCAGAGACTCTCTCCAGTGTCTGCAGTGGAATAGATTGTCTTTAATGTGAAGATGCAATTGCAAGTACGTCATATGTACAGGAAAGTAGAACAAGTATTCTCTTTTGTTTGATTTTGTTCCCATTGAGGAGTCACTCCGACAAAACATGCAAGACACAGTTTGGGCATCTTTGGCAATGAAAAGGCTTCCTTTACCCCCACTCCTGCTCCATCCAAAAGCAATGGAGCTGTCTAGCTTGTTAGATAGAACAAGCAAGGTTTAAGACTCCTAGTATAAAAGAAAGCATGGGAATTTTTTCTTTTATAAGGAAGAATTTCAGAACTGGAAATGATCCATATTTGGGACATAAATGCAAGCTGTTATGCAGATCAAAGTATCTATTTGGAGACGAATTACTAAACAGCATCTATCTATGCCTTTTCAACACCTGCGGATTAGCAATGTAATCGTGTGGAGGTTGCTATAGCTACATCTCTAGAGCAGGTGGAGTTCTTCGTCTCTTGGAGCACCATTATGTTCATTCTTTGCAAATAAACCATGTAAGAGTATATTTAAAATGTCACCCGAGCAGCGTCAGCCCCCTGTCTCTAGCTGACACTGTCATGTCAGATCTGTCCTAATCCTATTAGCCCTGATTGTTTTCTCTAGAAACAAGGCCACTTCCCATCTGAGCATCATGCCTTCCCCGTAAAAATAACGGGCACCAGGGCCTTGCCGATCCAGACCTACTAAAGTCATAAAGCAAGTGCTTGAGTTTAAGCTGAGAACTGCTAAAGTTCATCTTGTGCGTATGTCATCTTGCCTCAGGGTTGATGGTGTGTAAGGCCGCAAGATGGAGCTAGGAATGTCACGTAGCAAAGCTACCAGCCTTCAGCAACAACACTTCCCAGGGTCTGACCAAATGCTCAGGTTGCGGTCAGGCAGCTGTTTGGGATGGTTTTCAACTTGTTTGCCGAAGTCTCTGCCCGAGCAAGGGCTCTGCTCACTTTTTTGCATCAAGTACTTCAGCCTTCTTGCGTGAGCTCCCCCGCTGTTTACTGTAGCAAAGGGTTGCCCAGATGACCTTTCCTTCTAGCTGGCTGTCTGCAGTGACTGGCATATACAGTAACCCTTAACCCTCTGCCGGTCAATCCCAAAACATGCTAACCTGTGTGAAAACTCAATAGCAATCCCTGTACAAAAAGCTGATAGTCTAAAAGAAGAGCCCTGACAAGTAGAAAAAAAACAGACAAGAAGCTAAGAAGAGCAAGTACCAAAGAGTAGATAAAAAACAAATCAAGATGCTTTGACTTGTCTAATTTTGTCATTCTCCTTGTTTGTCTTTTGCTCTAGCTCTGCATCAAGCGCAAGGTTTTCATTCCCCAGTGAAGGTAAGTAACGAGAGATTTCTTACTAAAAACTGTCAACAGCAAGAACAACAGCAGAGCATGTTTTCCCTCCCTGGCCAATTTCAATTTCTACACTAGAAACCTGAATATCAAAAAATGTTCCAAACATAGCAATCCTTCAGTAGCTTTTCAATAGAAATCTCCAGCTTTCCCCAGAAAGCAGATGCCTTTGAAAGGGTATTTAGCAAAACTGTAGACATTTTTGCCAAGTGGTAGAATGACAGACTCCATCCTCAGTACCTCCCTGTTTCCACTTACTCCCTTTCCCTCCAGTTTGTTTTTGTCCCTTGAGCTGTGTCTCTTTAACCTTTTCCAAATTCGTGAAATATGTATGCTCCTTGGAACCTGCTAACTTTCGTCTGCACTGAAAAGCAGTGCTGTAAAATTTATTTCCATAAATTCAGGAGGATAAATATAAGTCATGTTGCTCTGAAACAAATCCATCTTCAGGTCAATTGGTGCATGACATGTCATGACTGTATTTCTCTCCCTCTGTCTTCAGGCTGTTATCTTTCAGGCAGCTTCTCCTGTATGTTCTGCAGACTGCTGGTACCAATGACAGTAACAAAGAGGCCACTCATTATGAGAGAGGCTGTTTAGTGACCGGTCTTTCCTTTTATTTGGGGAATGGCAGCTGAAAAAGTTGAGCCAGACAGAGGCAGTATGGAGGAAACCACATCATCCTTGCCTTTCTTTTCTTCTGATGCAATCTTGGTCATAGCCTGCAATCAAATTGTCAGCAAAAACAGAAATGCATATTCTAGCTTTGAAAAGAGTATGGGTTTAAAGCACAGAAGTGAAGCCAACTACAGCGCCGTGTGCTGCGAGAGACGGCTCCTCCTATCTAGGTGCTGAATTCCTGTCAGCACTGAGCCATAACAGAGTGGGAATTAAGCCTTGGTAAACATACGACTCGGGGAAGGTGTGGCCAATTGACAGCTATGAAAATGGATTAATTTGGTTTTTCAAGCTTCAAGTCCAGAATGAGGGTTTTTTTTTTTCTCTTTGAGCTGTTTCTTCTCTAAGGCCTATTATAATTTGTAAACTGTTAATTTTGTACTACACCAAATTAAGAGTAACATTTGTTCACGATTTAGCTGCCAGAAACTTGAGTTTGCTTTTTCTGGCCTGCCTGGCAAAAAAAAAGGTACACATACAAATTTGCTATACACACACATGTGTGACCAAGGTTTTCAATGCAGTTGGCAAAGTGGGAGACTGTGGTTTCCCACCCTGAGACTCCTGCGGTGAGCTTCCTTCCCTGGGAGCAAGCCTTCTTTAAGACATCTCCAATCAAGCAAATAAAATTTTAGATATACCTGGTATTATTAGTCAAGTTGAAGCAAGAAACAACCATCAAAAAACAAAGAACGCAGTCTTAATAATTGCCAATGTGTCCCTGTTACCCAAGGCACCTGCAGAGCTTTTTCTGAAGGTGAAAAACTCTTGCTTGGAAGTCTCCTGGATAGAGAAAATAAAAGAAAGTCAGTCCGTTTGAAGCGACAGCAATCAGTAGTTAGTCTGAGGCATAATCTTGTTTCTTACCTAAAAGAAATACAAAGGGAAAAGACTATGACACATGGCGTCTGTTTCTTTTTTGGTGGGGCCAGGGTGGGGGGAGGAAACTTATCCCCATCCCGAAGGATGGCACCCAGCTCGCCGCCCCTTAACCGGGCTCAACCAGAGACACGGCCCACGCCGTGCCTTGCCGCGGGGGTCCATCGGCGGGAGAGCGGTCCCGCGCTAGCCTGGCGCATCCATCTCCGGCTGCTGGCAGGAGCCTTGGGCCGCGGGCCGGCACCTCGCTGCCGGTGCTGATACGCCCAGCGATTCGGAGGCCAAAGAGCTGCGGGTCGCCCACAGTTCATGGCACGGCTTCCACTCTGTTCCCATTGCTATGGAAATTATTTCTTGAGGCAACCCTAATTTTCCTTTCATCAATCAATTAGGGGCAGGCTTTGCACTGGGTTGTTTGTTTCCCCAGCACTGCTCCGTTTGATACTATTTTCTCCATGACAAATTAACCACAGCTGGACCTGTCTTGAATTGCTAAGGTTGCTCTTACATAAAGTGAAGAAAAAAAAGGAAAAAAAGACATAGTAAGCATGAGAAGCAGGAATAAACTGCTATTTTGAAGGCAAAGGAATGGAAATAGCAGGGACTTGGCAGCTGCCCAGGGAAGAGAATGTCCTCTGATTGCCTGTCTGGTCAGGTCACACCATCTCCCAGAGTCAGGCAGACTAAGAGTGTGGTGCAAAATCCATAGCTCCTGTGTGTATTAGTGGTGACACTCCTTGTTATGCTGAGCTATGTAATCAGCCAGGAGCTTTCTGGAAAAGTCCAGTAATGAGGATCTCCCTTATCCCTTTAACACAGAAGCCAAGACTCCTGTGTTCTACACAGGGACATGTCCTCTCAGGGAATAAGAAAAGGGGGGAAAAAAATTCTTTTTTGGCTGCTATAACAATCTGGCATCAGGAGCTTTGAAATTCTCACATCATGTGCTCCTCTAGTTCAAACAAAACTTATTTTACATTTTCCTTCTGCCTTCCCCCACCTTCTGTGTTTCATTTCTGCAACAGTCTCCCACAACACATTAGCAGATTAAAAATAACCTTCTGCCACCCTTCCTCTACTTCGGCCAATTTAAAACTAGATAAACTACCCTAGGCACTGCAGAGTAAAGGAAGCAACATGTGCACGTGTGGTGCATATGGGCTCTGACCTAAAGGGAACAATTCTAATAACAAGAGTCAAGAGGTTATTTTTATTTCCAAGATATCTGGTTTTGCACCCCTCCTTTTCTGCTGCTTTTTTTTCTCTTCTGCTAGGACAATCAGCCAAAGGTCCAGAAAAGTAATAATTGCAGTTATTGTGTGACAGGAACAATGATTCATGAACAACAGGATGCAAAAAAACCCCTGGAAATGCATTAATCTTTCCTGAAGCGATCAGGTTCTAATGATTAGGTCTGAGTGAGCAGCAGGGAGACCTACGTGCGGAGAGGCAGAGCGGCGTTTTGGATTGGCCCTGGGTGCAGTTGCATCTTGAAGACTGATGTCGAAAGGTCTGTTAACTGCCAGCTTGTGCCCCCTGCCTCCATATGGAGTATTTTGAGAGGACCTTTGATTCAAAGGGGCCAGCAAGACGGAGAGCACAGCACCACGTGAAGAATCAGGTATGGCCTTTGTGGTGGCTGCATGCGCTTGTGAGGGAAGACGTAAAGAAGCTGAGGAATACGAGGGCTTGGAAACGTCAAGGAAATGTTAATATCATGGGTATTCTTACAAAATTAAAATAACTACAATGCCTGTATAAGCACGAGGATGTTGGACAGGAGCAAAAATCCTGTGGGGTATGGGGGGAAGAGGAGCTGGGAGCTGTGTCCTCTGCCCGCCCAACGGCTGAATGGCTCAGGGTGCCTGAGGTCCAGCCGTGCAAAAGGCAGAGGAGGAAAACTGGGCAAGAGCAATCCCAGCACCCCACACAACACTCTCCTGTAGAAAGGGCCGTGTAGCTGGGCCATGTAGCAGGGCAATTGCATCCCAGCTGACGGCCAGGTTTTCTCCTGTTATGCATCTCAGTATTCACACAGAAGCTTTTGTGTAACAACTGAAGTTACAAATCCCTTTAGCAAAGATTTGGAGCAGGTTTTTCTCAAACAGTTAACAGTTTCCTTCAAAGATTGTTTGTGCTGCTTATTAAGCGGTGTTAACCAGGTTCAATCAATCTAGCAGCCAGGCTGGATGGCAAATTATAGAAATTTCTGGGTAACCTGGGCTGACACAAAATCTGTTTCCCCATTGTGGTCCCTTGAGCACATGTGAAAATCAATAGCTCCGAAAGCCCTTCAATGCCTCTGTCCCCACATGAACTCCATTTTTTCCCCAGCTGCTACTCATTTACCTACCTAGGCAGCCAGATGCTTTCCTGAGGATCGCTGCCAGTGTTGCATCATCAAAGGTGAACTGATGTCAAGACACTGAAGGGTACGTGCTGAGAGACTGAGCTTATTCAGGAACCCAGGTTTGTTTCCCAGATCTTCGCACACATCTGCACCTATTCACCCATGCATGTAACGCCAGAAGAGCAGCTGTTATAGAGACAACCATGTCATCAGACTGATGCATCCTGTCTGCTTCCCCCAGCCCACACCTTCTGCTTCCCTCCCACTGTGAGATGCACCAAATTTCAGGCTGGACCAAACAATATTATCCATTTGGACCTCTCCAAGAACTGAACTTGATCAACAAGGCATCCCTGCAGAAACTGTGAAGGGAGCAGTGTTCGGAGGATTGCTTTCTCCTCTGACTTGATATATAGCTGTTCATTGCGTGTGGAAAAAAATGACATCTTGTTAGACAAGTCCTGGAGCACGCTACTTTCTCATACTGCTGCATGGTTGCATCTCTGGCATAAATCTAGGATCCTAAGCTGACCTAACGTCTTTCTTATTTACTACACAGAGTTCTTAATGATTTGTTTAGTATTGTTGTTGGTTTTACCCTTCATCTGTTAAAAACAGTTCCTGGCAATGGAGTATAGAACAAAAACTTTGAGATATATGAACTTGGTTGGTTTTGTGTGGGGAGGTAAAGGACAGTTCAGCTCTGAAAATTGTGCTTTAGATACCCTGCTTACTTAGTCGGTAATTTTCTTTAAGATTTAGATACTGCCAAGGGTGAAATTAGAGCTGTACTTTTCATATTTAGTGCACATTAGGACTTGTAAATTCTTTGTTGATACACTAGTTTGGGGAAAATGCTCATTAATATCTGTTATTTTCTTACTATCAATAATTCTTAAAGCCTGTTGCACAAATACTTTGGGTAAAATCTTGGTGATTTCATCAGAGCACTTCTTCGTATTGTTAGGGTGGCAACAGAAAACAGTTAGAGCCTTGACTTTTTTGATTTGCTCTGCCAAGTCATTTAGCAAAAAATACCAACATCAAGATGGGAGCAGTCATCTCCTATGCCCCCTCTTTGCACCTCTGAATCAGTTAATTCCCATGTTTCCTGCATGTAGTGACCAAGTATTTTGTGTTATTACACATCCTTTTAAAATTAAGCCTTTCCCTTTGTGCATGAAAATTCCAGGATGATATTTCTCAGCTTTCAGCATTGTTGAGCAACAACTAGAGCTCTCAGCAACACCACTTTGGACAGGCCCGCTCGTGGGCAGAAGCTGGGGAAGGAGTTCCCTACTTGGTACCTTGGGACGGAGGCAGCCATTGCGGGTGGGGGTATGGAGAAGACATGCCCACTGTCCCACCTCTTTGCTGTGCAATTAAATCTTTCAGCTTGACTGGAGTCAGCAGAAACCAGGTCTCCATGCCCACATGGATCACACTGCAGACTTGGGGTTTAATTAGCCTGCATAATGCAGAGGTTTCCTCCTGGTGGGCACTCCTGTGCTCTCCTTCTCCAGCAAGCAGCCCTGATTCAGGAAACTTTTTCCACTGGTTGGGTATCAGCGGATTGGTAATGGGGTCTTGGGGTCCTGAGGAGTAGGATGATGAAATGCCAGATAGATGGCTGCCCTCAGTCACGTGCTTCTTCCTCTCTGAAACAGAGTGCTCCAGCACTGACATCCACTTACTTGTTTAACCATGGGCTAACTTTTTTCTTTGTTTTCTCTAAGCTGTTGTGGGTTTTGTTTCCAGTAGGCGTATTACTTGATTAATGATCTTCTGTTAACACTTGCTCGTATTCCATATGGGATCTGCTTGGGTTATCTAAATGTACAAAATACTTAAAACAATCTTTTTTCTCAGTTGTGTTTTTAATACCACAATATATTTCTCCCCCCTTCCCTCAAGAAAAAAGAGCATTTTCTACATTTTCTACCTTGTCCAAACTCACATTGAACCTTACTTGTGATTCATGTTGTCACCTTGTGCAATATTCCAAGAAAACAGAACATGGACATGCTTTGTCAGGAAGGGTTTTGTAATGTATTTCTCATTTCTATTCTGTCTAGATTAAGGGCTAAATTTTGGATGGTAGATGTATATGTAGACCCCATCTCTCTGAAATCACACCAGCTTTCCAAAGGAGGGAGGTTTCTTTTCTTCCAACCGGTGATGATAGCATGTTTCTAGACACAGGTTGAAAAATATTTACATCAGTATAAATAAGCAGTGTCTAACTATAAATAAAGAACACATGTAATAAAATGTTATCATTGAAGTTGAAATTTAAATTGAATCCTGCCAAGCCCTACACATAGATCATGACAGAAAAATCCAATACACCTTTTGTTTTGGAGGTGCTGTAATTATAGACTAGGTAAAGGAAAAAAAGATTATACAGCAGACATAATTTGTAATGATTTTGATAAAATTTCTGATGTAATGCCATGAAAAGAATGACTACTTGTGCATGGCAGCTACACCTGCATCTACATCCCCCCGCCGAGAGGTGCCCTCCGTAGAACCTACCTTTTAGCCCGAGCAGTGCCATGGGCTGAATGACCATGGGCTGTATGGCCACAGGCCTGTTTCCAAAGAGGATGCATTGGTGCCTGCTGAGTGACTCCTGCCAGGGCTGTCCCCCACCGTCACCCCCTGCAGCATGGTCCCCCTGCCCAGGGGAGCCCGTGATGTGAGACCCAAAGACAAACTGGGAAGAAGTTTCCAAACATGGGGAGAAGCCCCACCTAACCAACAGCTAGGTGACATCTCACAGACCATGACAACAGCATGGGGCACCCCTTGGTGGGATCCCACCTGCAGCCCACATGCCCCATCGCAGCCTGGCCTGCCTCCGCTAAGAGATGGCTCTCTCCCCACCATGGGCTGTCCCGGGGGCCTCTCTCTCAGCACAGGTCCCACTTGCCCTCCCCGTCTCTGGGCCAGGAAAGCTGGGCTCCTCTCCTTTCCTGCAGGCAGTTTATCCGTGCTGTAACTAACTGCTTGCTAGCTAGTGGTTTTGCAGAGAAAGATAAATTAAGAAGCCCTAGGGTGGAGGGGTATGTTGACTACACCTAAAACCAAGACTTTCATCTCAAAGGAAGATACTTTTTTGTCAGAAGGGCTGTGCCCTCCACTGACAGAGCAGGAAAAATATTTGCATCCACCAGGACAATGGACCAATGCGGGGAAGTGCAGGTGGGCTGAGAAATGCCCTCAGAGCTGTTCACACCAAAGCGGAAAGCATTCCCCTTAAGTTACCAGGAATGGAGTCTCTTGTTACCTCTCTGGAAAGCAAGGCTTGAGGCCAAAAGCAATTTCTTGTACTTCAATAGCTGAAAATAAAGCTTTAAAAAATAAGAACATGTCAGGGAATTAAATGGGAACCACAAATTTAGCAGGGCAAGTTATTGCCCAGGAGAATACTGAGGAGAAATGTATAGAAAAGAGGGTTTTTGAGACACAGTTAAGTGAATTACTGGTCCCATCCGTAACATCTGTTACAGTCCTGGCTGCTGGGTATTTACTTTCGAAGAAATCAGCATCCACTACTGTCTGCCGAGGAGCTCTAAATCAGGTGTGCAGATGCTATGACTGAAAATGAATCTGTCAGAGCAAATCTCACATAATCAAAGAGTCCTGTTTGGGCTCCCTTCCTGAACGTATCTTTGCCTCAGGGATAACCTAAACCAATGTTCCTCAAACCCACCAGGAATGAGCAACACGGGAACAAGCCAGACATACTAAGCAGGTTGACAAAACTTCAAACTATTTCCCACGAGCTGGTAATGGTATCTGGGAGTCGGCAGTCCACAGGGAATGGCAAGTGGTTCTATCTTTGGATCTCCATAAAAGAAGTCAGGATTATTTTAGTGCCAAACAGCAGACATAGCCTGATGAAATTTCAGAAGCACTGGCAGTCCCTGATGGACAGGTTATGCCCAAAGCTTCTCACACTTTCATGTGGTAGCAGGTACTTGTTTTGGCAGGGCTGTAGTGCACAGTGTGTGACAGATGATCTGTAAAGTAGGCACAGCTGAGGAATGGGCATAAGATTCTCTTTCGCTCCTCTGAGCGCAGCCTAGTGACCTGGGTCTCTGAGCAATGATGTCTTTCTTCCTTTAACTAGACCTCCGTTTAGTTGTGTGTTCCTTATTATAGATGGGATTCCTCCCCTAGTCTGCCCTTTCTCTTTAATCTGTGCCAGTTTCTGTAGGAAATACAGACACATATGTCATAAGTTATTGAAAATGTCGATAAATGGGTATGCTAATATTTCTTATTTTCAGACATATTTTGGGGATTTTGTTTTCATTGTTCTTGTTGTTTTAGGTTTTGGGGAGTTTTAAGAAAAATTTCCAGGAGAATTTTGCAGTTAGAAGCCAGGCATTGAAACCTAAGGACAATCAAAGTCAGCTGCAAAATTCCCTTTAATTTCTGTGAGTTGAGAGTTTTCAGCTACAACGCTGGAATCGGCTTCCACCTCTTCAGCACACCTTCACTGTGCTTTGAGCAAGTCACCTGCAGCCAGGTACCCAGATGCCTCAATAGCTCAATAGCTTGAAAATTTTGCTCAAGGGACTGCTGTTGACTGAGGCTCTGCAGCACATGCTTGCTTCAGTCCCTGCGCTGCACAGCAAAGGACCTGTGCAGCAAAGGAAGCCCATTGAGCCGCGGCTCCTGATTAACTTCAGGCAAACGCTTCAGAGCTTTTTTTGAAATGGGACAACCTGTTGTTCAGAGCAATGGTTTCTGTCCTGTCCCTTCTGTGAAATGGGCAGAAAAAAAGGTAGGTATTGCCTTTTCACAGTCTTTGTCAGGATTACTCCAAAAACCTTCACCCCCAAAGTCCGTATAGCTCGGATGAAAATGCTTACGTAAAAGTTCAGGTTTGACAAAGGTTTCCAACATTTTTTTAAAGAAGATATTAGGGTTTGTTTCTTTACCTTCTTCCTTTTTATTCAAGTTTGGGCAAGGGGGAAAATTTTAAGTACAAGTTTTGTATTTTATGAGAAAAAAAAAAATTTTTATTACTTCTCTAAAAAAAAATGCTACTTTCAACTTTCAATTTTTTATCCAAATATTTTTATTCTCTTCTGTACTCTGGACATTTGATCTATATGAGACATCACTGTGTTTAACCTTGCTATCACTGAAAGCAATAAAATATGAAATGAATAGGTGAAAAGGGGCAGTAAATCCCCATTGCAGAATTATCTGGCAGGCCCTGAGTCAGAGGAAGAGGTCAACAAAAAAAAATGTATTTAATATTAATAAATGTGACAGTAATGCACCAGGAGAGAAAGAACAACAATCAACACAGATCGTTAGAAAATATTAATATAGAAAAAGACCTTGTGTTTGTAGTGGGTAATGAAGAGCATAAGAGTTCACATTACGAGCAGGGAAAGCGCTGTAGAGGGTGCAGAGCTTAAAGAGGGATCTGTTGTGTGACAAAAAGGGAGTGACAAGTGCAGCATTGTGCAGTCTGGATAAGGCTGGAGCTGGAGCATGGCATGCATTTTTAAGCCTCACTTTCTAAACAGGACACTGGAAAGTGGCAGACAGCTTAAAGACGGGCAGTGGGAATGTTGAAGGGAACTGTGTGTGCTGGGCGTGATGGAGAGCAGCTCACAGGGCAGGAGGGAGCCGCAGCTAGCGCCGGGACAAGCACTAATATTTGTGTGCCATTAGGATGGACCTTCCCTGCAGCAGAGGCAGTAAAAGGGTCGTGAATTAAAAGTGGAACAATCCCATTTAGATACAAGAGAAACGACTTAATAATGAGGGCTATTATACAGGCAATAGAATAAGCTGTCTGGTGAGGAACTGAACATGAGTCACTATCGGTAGAAGGTTTCCAAGGTGAGACTGGAATAAGTAGCAGTGGGATTGCTGTAGAAGAGGCCTCTCAGCATTGTTTGAGCGTGGCTGATCCGAAAGGTCCTTTGCCGCCGTTTTCATCTGCGGTTCTGGGATCTCATAGGCTGCAGAAAAATTACTCCACACACAACAGAAGAGGTGATACACCCAGTTTATTAATTAACTCCATCTGCCGCATGCGATAAGCCTACATTGTGATTGGGACAAAAGGTCCAGCCCTACAAGCCTCACCCCAGCCATTCCATCTGCTTTACAAGCATTTGCAAGAGCAGGTCCAAAGGCTGGAGACGCTGCGCTTGGAGTCATCTGCCGAGGTGGCTTTTGCCACACGCGTTTGCAAAGGGAGCTGGCACAGCTCCTGTCTATTTTGAAACGTTTGCTCCTGGAATTTGCAATGCTTGTACCAGTTAAATACTAGATTATCATAAATGTAATTTACATGTTTCCCAAACAAGGGAATGCAAGTGGAGAAGAGAGTTTCTGAATGTTCATATTTCCGAATTAAAGGAATGTAAATGAGCCTGCTGTTCAATTTAGTGTGTAATGTGTTATTTCACGGTTGTCTCCTTGATATTACAGGGCCTGTTTACATTAAGCAATGTCACATCCCACCCAAATCACCATGAGATAAAGATGTTCCCCTTTAATGCAATAAGGGACAATGACAATATTCCAGCAGAGAAAACAGCATGCATACTGATTTGGTACAAACGCACTGTCTCTCACTGGAAATACTCCACAACACGCAGCATTGCGGAGCACCTTTCGTCAAACAGCCCTTCACGGGGAGGCTGCCGCTGACTCCTAGTCCCTTCTCCCAGCACCCCACACCTCACAGAGGAAGGAATTTCTTCAGCTTCCCACGGAGCGGTCCATCTCCTGACAGCACAGGCGTGATGCTCAGGACCACAGCTCAGCCTGCTTCTCACCAGAGGATCTCTGATTTGTTTGTTTTCCTTGTGTCCTTATAGCCAAGCAGAGGGAAATTATAGGATGTCTCAAAATTCGTTCATTAGGGGCTGATGACAGCTGTTCCCTCCCACCCTGATTATCTTTAAAGGAAAAGTGGGTGCTGTGTGCAGCGTGGTTAAAAGGCCGGTGGGAGGAGATGAAGGGAATGATTTGTTTGACTGTGAGTCAATCACAGCTCAGTCTGGACAACCATAAAACATCTTTACTTCTACCAATAGGTGAATTTTATAGTGCTGTTCACTAGAAAGTGAAATGCTCCCACAGGGTGAGAGGAAATCTAGAGAGTTTCCTATTCATTTAAAGGGAAATGTGTTGCTCCTTGCTCTCTCCTCCCCAGCTTTGCTTTCCAGCAGACAGCCCCATAAATCTGTTTAGGTGATGGCCCTTTGGTGGTGCCGTGAAGTAGAGAGCACATCCCGAAGGTGCAGGGGCTTAGGGACTGGTCAGGGGAGCTGGGCCCTTGCTCCTTGTGCTAAGGCTAGCGCTGCAGGGCTGCTCCCATCCCTGCTGCAGCCTCAGGGTTTGCCCAGGTGGCTGGGGACAGCCCCGGCAGCCTCTCTGCGCATTTCCTCACCTCTCTGAGCTGCTGGACTTCTCAAGGTGTCCACAGCACCAGGGGCATTGCCGCTGCCCCCCAACTCCCCCCAGTACGCCATGGCCGCCTCTCTGCAGGGGCCTGAGAAAAGTGGGAGAGCAGCCTCAGGTGCCCTTTACATTACAGCGACTGACTCCCTCTTGCTACTTGCACCATCCCTCGGGCAAAGAGTTATCCCTCTGGATCCACCACCCTCCTCCTGCCCCTCAGCTGGGCAAGGGTCACTCAGCTAGGAAAAGATGCACAAGTCCTCCCCAAAGGAAGGAGCGTTGGCCCCTTGTGCCCTCCAGGGCTCTGTCAGAGGCTGTGCTTTGGGGAAGAGGATGGCCTCCTCGCCCAAGAGTGTAAAGAGCATCCAAAGCATGACGCTTTCGCCCCAGGAGCACAGGAAAGTCCTGTGGCATTTCCTTCAGCTCCTGTCACGATAGCTAAGCTGCATGAGGCGTTTTCTTGGAAGGAAATAGATGGCCTCCCAGCCTCCTGCTGTCCCCGAGAGCTGTTAAATGGAACTGGTGGAAGAGCTGCTCATTTTGGGGGAGCTGGCCCTCTCCCGTATCTCAGCAGGAGCCAGCTCACAGTGAAGCAATCCTGTCACTCCGGGTACCTTTCTAACATCTGCTTTGGCTGTGCCAGTATAACGTCACACAAACACAACTCCTGCAGGTGATTTTCCAGATTCCTTTGACCCTATCAACAGCTAAATGACAGGGACTGAAAGGGCAGAGCCTACGGAAATGTAAAACTACACAACACACCATAAGCCAAATTCTGACTGGGTGACCCAGTGCATGTAAATGCAGCCCCATGACACTTCTATTCATGCAGCCTTCCAGATTCACAGCATTATCTCTGAAAACACTCACTGCTTTTAATACTGCAATTTCTTTCTACAGTCAAGGGTAAGGCAACACGCTGAGAGCTCAAGACACTGAGCACTTGTGTCTTACGTGCAGCTCTGCCACTGGTGTCATGTTAGGTTGTGATGTCTTGTCTTTCCTGTCTGAGACGATGATGCTAAGATGACTTCAGGATTGGCTGGTTGGTAAAATAATTTTTTCTGGCTGTAAAACAGTGATATGACAAAACAAGCCTTTCCTAGGAATGTATCTGTCGTAACAATTTCTGTGTGGCAGACAAGTTTCTCTGGTCCAGAGGGAGATGTCCCATTTCATCAGAGAGATTGTTCTACCTCAGCTGTGGAGGAGTAAATGGAAAATGACTGCTTGGTGCTGCGTGCAGGGCAGCAGGGAGAAGGCAAGGGTTGTTATCCACAAAGGAGAAGCAGGTGAAGAGCACCTGCCCTCCATGATGTCGCTGGGACGAATGTAGGGGCAGCACATGCACATGCAGAATATGACAGACCCAGCTCAAATCTGCATGAGCCAGAAGAGGCATGCGGAAGTGCAGCTTCCATCTCCCAGCCAGCTGGTCGGCCACAAACCCATGGAGCCCATCCTGTCCCTGTCAGTATGAACATCTCCCTAGAGGAAAATGACTGCAAGCAATGTAGTAGTTAGGGCATGTTTAAATACAAAGAATACTCTGGGCTTGAAGGCTAATCCCCCTCAGCTTGGATGTGCTTAACTTATGGTTTGCTAACAGTCTCTCCTTTTTTATTAGTATTTTTGAAAGGCTGCATTTGCTTCTATTTCAGAACGGAAATGTAAGAGCCCTGGATTTTTTTGATGAACCATGTCTGGCTAGCCCTCATTCTGATCAGCATAAAATGCTTTATGAGATATTGATGAAGAGCACTGTATAAGAGGTATTATTCCTTGGGTGTTCTGGAAGATTTAAGATTTACTGTGTACTCTAAATTGTTGTTAGTTTGCAAATTCAAAACACCAAATATTTCAGACAGAAAGGCAGTTCTCTTCAGTAAGTACTAATTTCACAGGAAGTTTTAACTTCCAAGATTTATCCATATTTTAGCATAAGTCTCATTTGCAGTTATTTCATGCAGTTTTCTGCTTGAAAAAACAGTCTTAGCTTTAGGAGATAGTATATCTTGTCAGCCTTCATAATGTAAAAAACGGTTACAGCTATTACTTGGCTTAAATGCCTGGGAAGAGAATTTCTCCCCAAAGAAGTTTTGCAAAACTTAAAAGAGAAATAGAAACTGAAGTTCAGAATGGAAATAATTCTGCGGCCTGGATTGCAATGGGAGTGAATGATACGTGGGGGAACAGAAAATACTTATTTCTTCTGTTGCAATGCTGGAAGACAGATGTTATTCACCAGAACATCATAAGATCCAGCCAGTCAAAAGAAAAAAGAAAGGCTGCTTTCTGAAAGCATGTTCACTTTCATAAGCAGTACTATTGTGGCTAAGTTATTCTGTAGCGCTGATTGACTGAGACGCTCGATTGCTGCATTCCCTATGGCAGCACGAATGCCATCGGACAATCAAGCTAAAGTGAGCAATTGCGAGTCTAACCCATGTGCCGCTGTTCGCAGCAGCGCTTTCCCACTGCAGCAGAGCCACCTGGGGAGTTTTCCTCCCAATCCTGCAAAGTGGGAGCAGGCCAAAACAGGTTGAATCTGCTGCCCCTCATTCTTCTGACAAAATGGAAATATAGGTATCAAAACAGAAGAGTGTCTCAGGATCATTGCTTCCTTCTTTGAAAATAAACATTCTGGCTTTCCATCTGTATTTACCGCATTTAACGTTTATGCAGCAGCAGGAGACCATTATCCTGTGACAATGTTCTGCTCTACTGACGTTACCTCTTAATTATATCTACATTAAAACCAAATTAGAAAGCGGTCAGGAAAGTTAAGCCAACGGAATTGCTCATTTGGCTGAACATCCCGACACCTTTTTTTAGAAAATTGATGCTGGCTTATGCAACAAAATGTTTAATGATCTACCTCACTTCCGCGAAGTGTTGATTTTCACTTTAAATGGTGAACTTGCTGCTCAGTCACACTGCGTTCGTTCTGAAAGGACCCTGTTTAGTTACACACTAGCGTGGCGGTGCAGCTGCTTTTGCCTGTACCTGCGAGGTAATGATGCCAGATTAGGTTTGCCACTGCAGACTCTTGACATCATTTCTGCATTAAAGCTGAAGGCAGAAATAGTCTGTGCCTGATGAGTACAGAATGAGCCAGGAAACTGTATTCCCCAGCAGCGGAGAAATGGCATTCTGCAGCAGCAGAGTCAGTACCTCCCTGTCACTCTTGCCTCCCCTGCGCTGTGAGTAGGGATGCCGGGACAGGCATCAGCTCAGCCAGCCAGCTGCTGGGAACCTCTCCTTCTCCTGAAGGGCAGAGGCCAGGGCTGCCTGCCCGCAGCCCAGCCACGGGAGAAGGTGCCGCACGCTGCCCGTACTGCGCAGTAACATTTGACACAGGCGTACCCGGGCTGCCTGCGTGCATCCTGCTTGCACGCTGGAGCAGGCAAAGCGCGGCGTGGCTCCTGTTGCTCTCCCAGAAGTGGGATCGTTTACCTGGTGTGCGATACGCCAATATACACAGAGCAGAGGGATTGTCTTTCTTGCATATTTGCGCACATATCACAGAATCACAGAATCACAGAATGGTAGGGGTTGGAAGGGACCTCTGTGGGTCATCTAGTCCAACCCTCCTGCCGAAGCAGGGTCACATACAGTAGGCTGTAGAGGACCTTGTCCAGGCGGGTCTTG
>Ga0065711_1001597_pt1 | contig 41814 bp, 33 predicted proteins | sample Hoacrofraction12_FD_59098 | JGI IMG/M metagenome (GOLD analysis project Ga0065711, IMG submission 59098) | Hoatzin crop microbial communities from Cojedes, Venezuela - Epithelial fraction 12 v2 (version 2) | ecosystem: Host-associated > Birds > Digestive system > Esophagus > Crop | place...
GCTGCGTTAACAGCTTCGTGGTAAGCTATCAATCAGCAGAACAGTGTGTAACAAAGCATTAAAAGCCACCGTTGTAAACACATGTGCGCATGTGTGTGAGCTCTGCACCCCACCAGCAGGTTCTTCCATTGCTACTCCCCTGGTTGAGCAAAGCCCATTTCTCATCTGGTTTTTAGAGGATGCTTTGAAGCCCTGATGTGTCGTCAGAGATGGTGATGCCATCTGGGGACAGACACTAGCAGGGAGTGCTGGGCCAAGAGTGGCCGTCTGAAAGAGCCCGGCTGAACACCATATGATCTTCGGTACCCCTGCCACTTTGGCTGGAGTAGCATTGCTGCAGAGCTGGTATGAGAGCCTGGTATTCTTCGGGGTTTTGGTCCGGTCTTAACATTATGGCTGTGAAGGGGAGAGAGGCTGGTTTCTGTAGTACCAGCATAGAGCTCATTTAAAATAAATGAAGTAGCAAGATGGACCACTCATGCTATTTGAACTGCAGGATAAGATGTGCTGAAGGGAAAACATGTATATTGAAAATAAGGGACGTCTATGTGGTTGGTGTGTGCCTAAAAGACATAACTAGGGCCTAGAAAGAGCATGTCCCCTCCACCCGCTGTTCCCTCGGCTGCTGGCTGGGAGTTTCTGGCAACCAGGCAGCTCTGGCTGCAGAGCGGCTGAGTCCTCCTCCAGCTCGCAGAGCTCTGGCAAGCGGGATATGTGGGTTTCTGGCTTATCTGTGTTTTCTCAGGGTGGCCGACAGCCTGCCTTCACGTTGTCTGAGCACTTCAGGATGTCTGTAGCTTTTTATGTGCTGCTTCCCTTGTCAGCCCCCTACTTCTGATGCCGTTTTGTTTTTTGCCAAAACTGTGGCAGCCCACTGCAAGCACATATTTCTGGCCTCTTCCGGCTTCTGCCACTTGTGGAAGTGATAAGGCCAGGCGGGGAATAAAAACGCATTGCTTAGGGGTCACCGGAGGGGCAGACTGGAAGAATTTCCCAGGCATTGGCTGTGCAGGGCTGAACCGCTGCGCTCCGGCAAGGGGCAGGACCTGAGGAAGCCGGAGCCCCGTGCTTGGCATTTTATAGCAACTGCTTCCTCCATGACTATGGAGCTGTTCGGGGGCTTTTGCAAGTGCTACAGCATAGAGTGGTGTGGGGAGGGCTGAGAGATGACAGCGTAAGTCAGATGATGCTGCAGAGAGCTTCCCTCTCAGTCCTCGTTCTCACAGCTCTTGCCTCTCCTGTGCCCAGCTGTCACGACGTTTTGTGCAGGCTGATAAAATTGTGTTTCCCCATAACGAAACCCTGACACAGGCCTGACAGGCTTGGTGCCAACCCTGCCGCTTGGGCCAGGAGGGGAAGACACAAAGCTATTTTTCTTTCTTCCTCTCAGACTTGGCTTGGGAGTGCCCATGGCTCTGGTGATGGGAAAGGGTTTTGGTTTTTACTCACTCTTCAGCTGTCCTTTCCTGCAAGCACGTCCCTTTGGCGTGCAGGGGGAATGGCACCCAGCCACCCTGCACGAGGGGCATCCAGCTGTAACAGCGTTGCCTCCCTGCACTGCTGCTCCTACAGCCAGACACCCGCCTCTCGCTGTCGACCGAGACATGGAGAATTTGGCCCAGAGTGTGCACAGTTCCCTGCTGATGTGGAGTTTCTCCTTTTCTTCCACAACCGCAGCATCCCTATGAGCCCGATTAGCCCGACTCCCGTGGTGCCAACCCAGCTGAGCGCTGCATCCCCCTTCCAGCTTCTCCTTGCAAGACTCCCTGAGCCCTGTCTGAGTTTGTGGCTGCGGTACCAGCAACCTCCTGTCCGCTCACGCCTTATCAGTGGGAAGCAAGAGGGATCCCCTGGGGCCTCTGCCGAGCTCCGAGGCGTTTCCTCCAGTCACTGCAAATTGTTGGCACAGCACACAGAGAGCTTTGAGAGACCCAAGGCACAGCTTAAGCTCGGTGGCACTGGGAGCTGGGTGACAGCCCCACAGCTTTCCCTGGTCCCTGGGGTGTGGGAAGGACAGCCAGAGGCTCCTGGATCCCCAGCTAGAGCATGGACATCAGCTTGTGGTGCCAGCAGTGCGGGCTGTGGCGTGGTCCCTGCCCCAGCTCAGTGAGGGACGGTGCTTCCCTGGGAAACCTGCCCAGGTACCTGCTGCCCCGAGGGGTGCGATGGCAGGAGCTGCTGGGGAACATCAAACACTTCACATCAGAAAATGCTCACCTTTCCCTTCCAAAACTCAGCTCGATGAATTTATATCCTGAATTTTCACATTTGAAACTGCAGTTGCAACACCAAAAAAGAACTGTTTTTTTTAAATTTGAGATGACTCTTGTGCATTGACGCTTCAGTTAATTGTTACCAAAAGCACTTAGAGAATAACCCAGGGGCTCTACGGCTGCTCGGTTAAACTGAGCCTGGCTTGCTCTGGGGCTGTGTCAGGGTTGCTGGGAAGTTCAGGAAAACTGTCTCCAGGGCTGGGGTCTGAGGGATCTGCAATGGCTCTTTCCCTTGTGGATTCTCCAGTGTCTAATCCAGGCTGAGCACACACTGCAGCTTTTTGTTCAGTTGAGGTTACTCATAACATCTCTCTCTTTTACGTGGATGTCTATTTTTGCAAACCTTTGAGGAACTGAACCATCTCTGAGGCTGTTATCTCTGTCAAATTTGGCTGAAATTGCTCAATGAGTTCAAAGTTGTTGAGGGAGACACAGACAGTGTGAATAGATGAGCCACAGGAAATCAGACTGACAGGCTGAAATAAGAAACACTTTAAAATTGTCAAAACACAAAGCCTTCCCAGTGGTCTGATCTGACTTTTTGTCCAGATTATTTGCTCCTAAAGCCTGCTAAGATCTTGCCAGCTACCCCAGCCCCAAGGGGCTCCTGAGAGCCCCATGTTGGAAAGCACAGCTTGTGCTGTGCTGACAGTACAAGGGACCCTTGGGATTAGCAAGAGGCTTGGCACCTGCTTTTCCTGTGGCCTCTCAGGTCTGGGAGAGTGGAATCCAATGGACAGAGGCCCATCCACTCTAGTAGTGACCCATCCCAAGAGGAGATTGCAAGGCAAACTGGTTTGGTTTGTGCTCCCTTTAGCAAAATGCCTTTGCTTGAAAAGAGATCTGACACCAATTAATTAGACACAGATGAAGGTTAGAAAAATAGTTGCAATAATGAATCTCATTTTACTGGTCCCTGTTGCTGTTCCAGTGGTACTATCGCAGCCGTTCACAGGATGGTTAATCTTTTAGCTAGTGCTTTACGCGTTTGTGCAGGGAGCTACGCACCATCAAAAAGAATGAATGACCCTGTTTCTCTTCCCTATCGTGGCTATCAACTAGAGCTGCCTTTGGCATGGCTTGTAGGTTGATTTCTGGTTGAACATTAGAGGCAGAATTCGTCTGTCCAAATGCAGACATCGAATTGTGGATGTCTACATCTGAGTTACTTGTCTAGACTCTTGTTTATAGGAAAGAAGTGGGCACCCCAAGGACATGAGTCATTGTATGCTAGAGTAAATGTCTAAAATAGGTCAGATGAATCATTCTGTAAATGGGCCTCTTTCTCCCCTGTGACTGTAAAGGAAGTCCAGAGTCACCATGCAGGAGGGAACAGAGAGATGTCTCTGAAGTACATCTGTGTTAGATATGTTTCTGGGTATGCATAGTGAGCTGTTCTTCTGCTTATACATCTTTCTGATGTCCTCTGTCCACTTCTTGCTCTTACGATTATAGATTAGCCTGGGAATGAGATACCATTTTGTCCCTGTAGCTACCGCTGCAGATATATCAGTGACTTGTCCCAAGCACCTGCCCCTCCCCTCCTCTTAGTGTCATCAAACTGGAGTCACCTTCATTCCAAGCCTACGGCTGGGCCTGGAACTCTTGTGCGTCCCTCCTTTTCCCTCTCTGTGAAACGCTGCTGGGGACCTGCTTTCCCTGCAGCCAGGTACGTGCTCTCCTTTTTCTTTCCACATGAGCCATCTGCAAGCATTTCAGGTGTCCTCAGGTTCTCCAGGCCAACACAACCTGCTCTGATTTGCTCAGACTTTCTTAAGCCACCACTGGTAAGCAGCCAGAGTCCCCGCCTGGTCTTTGGTTTACTGCTTTTCCCATCTCTGTTGCATCTGCTAGGGTGGGCACTGGCACCTGACCACGAGGGACTCACAACAACTTGGTGTCACTGTGGTTCAGATGAACTCAGATGTCACTGGCTTGTGCTGATACACGGTCTCAACTGGGGGATCAGGGGGGTTAGCCTGAAGCTCCATCACCGATTTACACCCGTCTTATTGCTGTTTGTTGAACAAAATATTTATAAGATTTGCAAATCCTTCCAAGTAGGCTTGGAGCGTTGTCCTAGAAATGTAGCACTATTTTAATGAAACCAGTGCTGTGCTGATAAATGGGATAGTGGGAGGAGGGAAAGAAACTATTCATAACACATGGTGTAGGAGATGAAGGAGGGAAGAAAAGAAAACTGAAGAGTGCAGATAAGATTTTTACTGCAGGTGTTTTCTCAAGTTCTGGCTAGGAGACAAAGGAAAACCCACAGACCCTCCAGATAAGCCCATTAGTCAGGTTAGCTGAGCACTGTTTCATTTCTCAGAAGTGCTATCTGGGTCCTCCGGCCTTGGCAAAATCCCAGCTTTATTCTTTTCTCAAATAGTATCTTATTAAAAAATAATCTGTGTGATTTTTTTTTTTTTAAATACCCCATACTGGAGCCTGAGAATATTTTCAGATGCTGGCGAGCTGCATCCTTGTGTAGGAACATGGATGTGCCTATGGTCTCTTGCCCCTCAATGGTGTTGACTTTGACTTTAGTTGGTTAGATGTGGCTCTGGATCCACGTGTCCAGTTCTGACCTTTGTGACGCTCAGCTCCTTGCACCTAGAGCTGATGAGGGCTGTGGGACATGGACCAGATGACAGGCTGTGTGAGTGGCTCGGGAGGAAAGAAGAAATAATCCTCTCCCCTGGAGACCCGAGCAATAAGAAAGGCTGTTAGGCGGCAACTGCTTTTCTCAGCATGGGAAACAGCTGGGACTGGGAGCCGTTGAACGAGGTGCAACAACCGTTCTGAGCAGTTCGGCTGAGTGCCCGAGTGAGGAACCCAGTTGAACTTCCTACCAGAGAAGTTAAATTATGTATCATAATACATATATTCCTGAGAACTGGGCATGCACGAGCACTTGCTGGAGATGAAAGCTGACAGAACATGCAAACCGAAACCACAGCGAGCCTCACTCTGCTCTGAACCGTTTCCCACTGGGAAACTCCTCACCACAGCAGCCAGCTTTCCTATTTGCTCTGCAAAGTATCGCCCATTTGTACGTGGCTCTGTGGCAGGAGGCACTCCAGGAGGCTGCTCCTTTCTCAGCACTCATTGCTAACAGTAAACAGAGCGGGGATGACTCAGAGGTGTTTTCCCTTCCATTGCAGAGGTTCAAAATCAGCCCATGTTAATAATGAGCAAATGTCCTCATCATTCATCTGATGGTGTTTAGTGCTCTCATATGAAATGAGTTGCCAATTGCTGTCCAGTTCCTAGTAGGCTGTCACCTACTTTGTAGAAAGACCCGTCCTGATACTCTGATCAGAAAGGTTGACATTTGACTGAATTAGCAGCCCAGCATAAAGTCGGACCTCCCACTGGATAATGATGCTCTCACACCATTGCACAGCTCTGTCTAACTCAGCTCTTCTGTTTATATCTTACAGGCTCTCTGTGTTTTTTTCTTATATCCAGAATTAACCTTACAACTAAAACTCAGTAAATCTCTTGAGATCCATTTGTTCCTGGAAGCTTTCTCACTACCATGATACTTGTGTGTGCTATTGTCCTGCAAATACTGAGTTAGAGGTTTTCACTGATGATAAGAGATGTCATTACTAAAACTGAAGCAGATGGTAGAGTGGGACTGAAGTAATACTATGGAGATTGTTCCTAAAGTGTCATGCATTTTCCACAGTTATGAAGCACTTGAATGGCTCACCTGAGGAAGCTACAAGACCTGCACATTTTAGAGGTCTTTTTTTGAGAACAGTGAACATTTGTCAGGGATGACTTCATTACCCAGTCTGTCTCTGGGGAAGGAGATGAACTATGTGGTTTCCTGAGGTCCATTCCAGTCCCAGGAAACCCAACCAAGAAACTTAACAGATACTGAAAGGGGTGTAAGGTTTGGCAACGGAAAGGAAACGTTCGAAGAATAGAATGTATCTCAGATTCAGAGCTGATTTCTCAGCAGGAGTGTCGAGTTTGACTAGAGCAAATCCTGTCACATTCGGCATTTGCAATGCTCGGGCAACAAATTACATGTGATTCTTAGGACAGGAGGAAATCAGAGTGGAGTATGCTTGTGGCAGAGCATGGTGTGGTTTGCTTTGTGCTCTGTCTGACCCAAGCTGTGGCAAAGTGTAAAAAACACCACTTGAAATTTCCTCCTAGCGTTTAGACACTTCTTAAAAAATGATGATGATATTAGATCGGGAGCAGTGGCTAGGCTCAATTTGATCCTAGGTTAATTTGCATTAAGTGCTTTTCAATTCCTTCTCTTTAATATCGTTCTTATGCCTAGCCTGTGTGTTGCTCATTTCCTCTAGTGGAGAAGTGAGAAGCACATGCAGTGGAAATCGAGCAAGCCAATAAAAATGATGGGGCAGAGGGAAAGAGAGGGACGTTGCAAACAATCCCTGTTTTGGCTGATAAAGGCATCCTCAGGAAGCTTGCGTCTTGTAGGAGTCTGTCATTTGGCTGGTCTTGGGAGAGGAATGGAAGAAAAATATATGCACAAAATAAGCATTTCCCCCTTTGATTCAATTTCCATAATATTTTAGTACTTATTCTACTTTTGCAGAATGCAAGGCAGAGATCCAGGTTTCCTCATCCAGGTCTGCTGATGCTTTGTCTTCCAGTCAGAGATGCAGAAGTTCCAGATGCTGCTTACTGTGGTCTCCAGCTGTGGAAATCTCAGGAGCTGTGTTCTCCAACTATGGAAAGAGGAGGCTCCTGCAGGTGGTACTACCTTATGTTCCAGATTGTCGTATTTTCCCAAACCAAGCGACACGTTATCAGAGCAAAGTCCTTTCTGAACTTCTGCAGTTATTTAATAGGCGCAGACCAACGTGGTCAGTGAAATCACATCCTGGAGTGTCACGTTGTGCGCCGCAACCACGTGCTGCCAAGTCAAGCAGCCGCCAGTGGAGCACTCCGGCCAGCCCACCGGTCCCAGGCTGGTCCCAGGCCCTCGCTGAATGCCCAGCCGTCGGACGGGCAGGCTGCTGTGTCAGGCTGCGTGGTTTTCACCCGCTTCAAGCGGTGTAAGTGGCAATGCTGCTTGTAGTGACATGGCATCGGAAATCCCCAACATGCAATTGTGCGAGAAGGTCACAGCTCAGTCAGAACAGCACATTAAACATTAAACGCTCCATTTATACGCACTGGTGGCGTCATGCCAAGATGAATCCGAAATGATTAAATCTCCAGCCGTGTCGGTTCCTTTCACAGCAACATAAAACATTTTGCTCCGCTAGTCAATGCGATGATGTTGTGCCGAGGACAACAGACTTGGGCTCTGAGCCGTGTTCATCTCAGCGATTTGTCATTAAAACGCATCTCTGGCTGAGACATGCTACTGGGGTTCCCGGAGGTTCAAGCTGCCACTTGGTTAAGATGCATAGCAGTTTCCACTGGCCAGATGACTCACCTCAGCCTCTCTCATCACCCGAGCGAGACAAAGGCAATTGGAAGGCAGAGAAGAAAATAACAAACTGTTGACCACATCGTAAATCCAAAGACGTGGCAACAACAGGGCTTAGCTCATTCATGCAGGAAATATTGTAAATGAAACAACAGTGTTCGGATACAGTGTCTGCTGAGAAGGAAATCTCTTTTGGTAGTTTGCACCTGTTAGATATAAAAAGAAAGGGACTGGATTTCATAATTTTGCAGGAGTCCATTTCTTTCCTCAAAAGGCAGCATATTTATAATTCTAGTAAAACTGCAAAAATTGGTAAATAAAAAGAACCCTACAAGAAGAAGAAATTGATTTCTGGATCTGATCAGAGCAGACCTCTTAATCTTTGCTTCTCTTTCATAGAATTGCTTCCTGGAATCTGCCCCTGTGGGCCCAGGACCTAATGCTTTACTTAGTCCATACCTCAGTGGAAAACTGCCAGGAAAGGGGAAGAATCTTAATTTCTCATTTCTTGTTTTCTTGTTTAGATCAATTGTTCGCCTTTGCTTTTTGTCTTCCGCAGGTCACAGGAGCAAGTGAAGACTGTCTTGTAACCCCTTTACCAGACATTTCTGAGCAACAGTCCTCAGAGCTCGTGGAGATGGGCTCCCTGACCCTGTCCCTGCTCCAGGGCAGGGCAAGGTGCGGTATGAGGTTACACAGGGGGAGAACAGACGCATCGACCTGAGCAGGCTCCAGCTGTTGGCTGATGTTTTGGAGATTGTGGCCGGTGGGCACAGATGAGTACAACCCTCTGACTGCTGGTCTATGTGCCTGGGGGTCTTAAGCAGAGTGGCAGTGAATGAATCCCAGCCAGATCAAGCAGATTTGAAGATGATGTGGTGGAAGAGAGGTTAAAACTGGTCCTGGGGGGTTTAGGTGATGTACACACGTCCCATCTTTCATTCCCGTCCTGGAGGTTGCAGTTCTTGGCCTTCTCTGTGATGCACCCAGCTCTTCACTTACAAATTTGCTGTGAGTTGCACAGCTTGGCCAGCTATTGCTACCATGCGTGCATGCCTCAGGTGGATGAGGTTCACCATACAAACAACAAATCTGACCCTGAGGCCAGCAGGCAGAGTGTCACCAATAGCATTCAAGTTAAGTGGTGCTGCTACAAAAAATGCAGCATAATGAGTGAGATGATGTGCCTACACACCAAGCCGACGTGTGTAAGCAAACTCATGCCTTGTGCAGCCTCATGAACCGTTTTGCATAGCGATAACGTGAAAAAGCAAATCTGCAAGCACTCACATGGGTCCACATGTGCAGAAATCACAGCAGCTGACCGCATAACACGTAGAGCTCTTTTAACAAATCAGTCCACTTGCCTTGTGATATGAACGTGTAGCAGAGGGAATTCTGCTCCATTTATAACTCAAAGGCATTGGGGCTTTAAGTAGCAGCAGAAACAAGTTCTGCAAAAGGCTCTGGAAGAGGCTGTAGAAGTTCCCTGTGACGGCATCCTGACTCAGACAGAGCTTTGAAGAGGACCTGCTCCATCTTCAGTCAAGGTCCCCAAAGAAGATTTGAAATTCTTTAAACTTAAAACAATCAAACAAACGGAAATCAATCAAACTAGGTTTTATTAGAATAAAACCAGGGACAATGAACTTTGCAAATGGAGAAAATGCAAAGTAGTGTCTCTGCCCTCCCTGCCCTCTGTCTGCCTGCTGGCAAATGTGTCTTTGCTTCCAGAACTGGTTTTAACTCGGTGACTGAGCGAGCTGCAGTGAACTTCCAGGGAGCTTCCCTCCACCGCATACAAGGCCCGGCTGCCTGCTCTCGGCAGTCTCTGCTTCCCTTGCCTGGGGTGCTCTGGGGTCCTGCAGAAACGTCTCCCCAGGGAAGCAGAGATAGTCATGGCCCCGGCTGGCCTCTTCTTCACAAACGAGGAAAACAGTGTCATCGACAAGGAAGCAAAACCCCATGTACCGAGTGCCACGCTGTTGCAATAGAGAACTCCTGATGGGAAACGGGGACCACAATAGCACACTTCAGAGCAGGGTGTCTAGAAATTTGGCAGGAAACCTCCTCTGCAGACTGGCATGCGATCAGGAGATAGTCAGGCAAGCATCAAAGGAAGGGAAATTAGCATCTCGTTTTCATTTCTGAAGCTGTAGTTGAATCAGCCTGGTATGATGCTTGTGCTCCTGCCTCGGCACCGCAAGGCAACGCTCTCTCCCCTCACCTCTCTCCTGGCACCGAGATCTCACAGGTGTCTCCAGCAGTGCCGCAGTATTTCAGTTTCCTATTTGTTAATAAAGCTAGAGGCTTTGAAAAGTCCTGTCTGACTTAATCCCTATTGATCACAGATCCGAGAGCCTTGATGTGAAGGAATTTTAAATTTCCAGCCTCCGGCTGTTTAACAACTTCTCACTTCAAAAGCCCTAGGAGCCTTCTTCTCCTTTTAAATACCTGTTGCACTTAAGGAAAATACAGTCAGTCCCTCATTAATGTGCACTTCTCCCATAATTATACAAGTGTTTGTAGCACAAACGCTCTGTTCTCGTGCCACGTGCACATTCTTCATTCATGAAATCAATAGGCAATAAGCAGTGTCCATCTCTGATCTTTACAGAAGCCATTTGCTGCAAGGGCAAGTTTTACTCAGTTTCTCAACGTAGATGTAAAACAGACGGTCTTAAAAAACACACAAGTCTCTGCAGCCAACAGCCCGCTGTCCCCACATAAACCAGCGTGTATTTTCCAGTACGAGGTACGTGGAAGCCCAGGACGGTTCTTTTTCTCTCTGTGATGGCCCTTATGCTGTCCGTGGCAAGGAGGTTTTCGGTAGCACGCTGCGCTGCTCCTGCTGCAGCCCTGGCAAAGGAGGGGCTCGTTAGGGCTTTGCTGGGGGTCTGACCTCGGGCAGGTCACGGCAGGCTGGCCTCTGTCTCCCAGTTTCTGTTCCTGGGGGTCTTGTATGCAGAGCTCTGATCCCGGTGCCTCGGAGGGCCCCGCTGCATGAGCCAGCCTGCGTAGCCCCGGCACCTCGTCCCTCCTGCCTGGGGACGTGGAGCTCTGCCCGAAGGCTGGTCCCCAGGCAAGATGAGGAGCTGCAAAGAGGCCTCTCAAGCACGGAGGGTGACAGTCTGAGTTATAGCCCTGAGTCAGGGAGCGTGAAGCAAGCTGGAAATGATTATGGAGCGTATGGGGGAGCTGGAGAGGCGGAGAGACTGCAGAAACCACGCTAATCCCCGGGGAATTCAAACCGTATGATTTACACAGGTTTGTGCCTGAACTTACCTTTACAGTCATGCTCTGGGAAGAGAGTTTACTTAAAAAGGAGGGGATACATAAATCTCTGGGGCTTAAAAGAGGCCAAGCAGAGTCGAGTTTGTAGGGCGGAGATTTGCGTGCCTGCAAATGCACGCAGCCTTCCCGCGCGGCTTACGGCGGGCACGGGGGTGGTGAGGGGGTGAGGGCTGGCAAAGCCTGCAGCTTTGTCCGGCGCTGGCGTGAGCAGCGAGTGTCGGGAGCGGGGTGCGACTGCGGGGACCGCAGGGCACATGGCGAGGTGGCACTTGGTGATGCTCAATGGCAGGTGGTGTGAGTGGGTGCTACGGCCTCCTGGAGACAGAGTTGTTCCGGATGCAAATGGTTGGGGGACATTTGTGAAGGTTCTTGCATAAAACTGAGACTTTGTACTTCTGAGGTTTTTGGTTTTTTTCTGGTTTTGTCAAAAAGAGAAAAGAAAAAATTCTCACCTCCCTATGACTCCCCTTCCCAGATCACCAGGGTGACTAAAGAAAGTGAACTAAAAATGCATGCCAAGCGTAATGTACACCTTCCAGCTTCTGAAACAAACGGAGTGGGGGTCCCAGACGCAACAGCTTTCTTCACCGACCAGTTCTGACTCACCCTCCTTCTGGAGAAAACATGAGACATAGTGAAACCCCGTGGTCTCAAACTGTTTACAAAATGTGCAGGAAGGCATTAGTCCAACTAACTTCATGTTTTTTTGGTACTGAGGCACACTCAGCTGTGCAGCCTGAGACGGCAAACCAAAGCTGTGGGTGGAGCAAAGCGGGAAGCTGCACCAGGCTACACAGAGCTGCAAGCAAGTCTGGGACCAGCACTGGGCGTGAAAAAGATCTCCAGTGATCCTGAATCACCCTTTTCCTTAGAAAGAACTGGCACTGAGCTCATACTCTGTTTTTTCCTCTGATTACATTAATTTCAGATATATGCAAACAAAAAGGCAGTGAGACACAGTCCAGCAGCTTTTCACCTCCACTGAGTGCTGTGGTTCAGGAAGAAATAGCTGCAATGCTTGCTTCCAGACAAGCAGGAGAGGAGGCTTCTCTGCAGTGTGTTGGAGGGCGAGAAACTTGCTGGAGTTACATTCACGTTGGGTTGTAGCTTCAGTGGACAAGGGGCTGTGGAGCTCTAACGACAGTCCCTGCAGGGATCAGGCCGTTTGTGCATGCACACCCTTGCACAGCTCCTGCACTGGTGCCAAGCTTTTCTGCCCTGGAGGTCAAGTTTTCTTCTATCATGCAGCATTTTAATGGCCTTTGGATATCTTTGTAAACCTGAGCTTGTGTCTTGATGAAACTTTTGACAGGCAGTGAATAACAGGGGCATTATTTATTCATGTCAGATGGGACTGAAGCATTCGCGGTTTCTTGTTTATCCTGCCAAAATGGTAAATGAAAAAATGGACTTTCTCTTTGACCTTGGTTTTGGTTCATGCTGTAGATCCCCAAAGAAGAAAATACCTCAGTAGTAAGTGTCTTATTAACAGAAAGCATCTGCAGAAGGAAGAACAGTGTGTTCTGGCCCAAAATCGCAGCTGTGGCCACCAGCTGTGACAGCCCTGTTACTCCAGCTTTGCCTTTATTGTGCTATTTCAGTGGTAGCTTTAAAGCAGAGAGAGAAGAGCTTATGAGGAGTCTGGCTTAGAAACAACCTGCTGCAAGCTACAGAAAAACTCTTGGGTCTGTGAAGGACTTCAGGAGCCCTGCTCTGAGGGCTCAGCAGACCAAAGAAATAGGCTGACACCAGGCTCCAGGGTCCTCGCAGGCAAGCCAGGGAATGGTGGAAAACCTGGGGATCTGGTGAGTGGAGATGTGTTTCATAGCAGAAACGAAGCGTGTGCCTTCCAATCACAGAAGTGGTGTAAAGACTTTGGCAAGTCTCTAGACATCCTGTTGGAGATCATCACTGCTCTCTTTCCATAACTTTGGGTCTTTCATGCTTCAGTTTGATTTTAGGTATTGGGAGGTGTTCAAAGATCTTAGGTGGCCATTTCCCAAACAACTGTCTGCTCCTCAGGTTGTTTGTGACTGCTCTGGACTTGTGCTCTAGGTAGCTCTTCCCAGTACTGTCCTCCTTTGAAGCAAGGACTGCATAGAGCATTCAGCACCTACTGAATATGGGAACATCTTACTCTCTGCTGCTGATTTGCCTGACCTACTCCTCTACTTTGTCCACATGCTCTTGACGTTTTCCTCTTGGGAGCTAATTCAAAGCAGGTACCAGGAAGATCTGCTCTACTGGGGCCTCTACCCCGGTGGCCTGGCAGCTTGGGCTGAGATGGGATGATTGTGCTTGGGCTACAGCTGCTCTTTACAGAGTTTGGGTGTTGTTTTGTTCATGAACTGGTCCTTGAACATTCTTTGAATAAAAAATAATATAAATAAATAAGTGAAAACACATTCCCCTCACCTCCACCCCAATAAAACCTGTTGTGTATAGCTTTCTCTTACATAACCCATCTGACTCCAAGAACAAATGCCCCTAATTTCTTCTGGATGGTAGGCTTTGTGGAGATTTAAAGGGCAATTTCTCTCTCATTTCTTTAGCTCTCACAAAGTATTACAATAAGGAACTGCAGCGACAGACAATACTTAAAGGCATGGTCTAGAAGTGATTCATCTGTGAAACATGGTGTAGCATATTTTACTGTATTTTAGCCAGTAAAAGCTGTGCATTCTAGCCCAGCTCTGTCAGGCTGCATGGTAAATTATACTTTTAGGAATCCCAGCCACCTAGCTGAAAATAAGTACCCTCCATACAAGAGTTAATGCGGTAGATTTGTACTTAGACATGTATTTGTGAAATATTTAAGCTGCATGAAAAGGGCGTCTGTAGGAAGATCTGACTACAGGATCACGTAAGTGCAGCACAGTGCTGTCGTATTTTAAGGCTAAAGAGCAATTATTAGGCATTGGTGGACGACGCTGAATCCATGGGGGAAGCGCAGCCCTTTCAAAGGCTGAGTGGGGCAGGAGGGAATGGGGAACACCCTGAGTCTTGCATCTGCTGCCCCAGCTGCAAGGTGGCCCCAGCTTGAGGGGTGGTGCTTTTACTGCTTCTGGGACCCTCCTATATCGTCTTCTAGCAGGAGAAAAGAGCTGTGGGAAATGCCTGCTTGTGGCTCATGCTTTATGCCTGCTACTAACCAGGCAGAAAAGCACCGACGATCAGGAGATGTTCTTCTCAACTTTTATAGCAGTAACTTGTCATTCCAAGGCTGCTAGTGCTTTCCAAAAGCACACAGCAGTTCCCCAAGCTCTCCAACATATCTGGGCAGTGCCTTGTAGTCTGTTGGCACAGGGGTGTTTAGTCTGCTAGTGCATCAGCTGTCAGGAAAGCAGAAAACCAGGGTGTCAGTCCTTATTGCAGAGGGACTGACTTAGACCTGCAGATAAAACCACACATCTCCGTACCATGACCACAAAGCTCTACTGAGTTTTAAGCAAGCCAGACTTGAATCTTCTATAGGCTTGAGTCTTACTTATTTATCCTCATAGAGCTAGCAGTTTTCCAGCCAAAAGGGAAGAAGGACATTTCGGGTACTACGGTACAAGGTAAAGAATTGGAAATTTTTGATTGCTGAGGACTATCCCTAAATCGCACACAGTCTAAATAAGCTCCAGTTCACTTAGCAGGCTTCCATTGACTTCACTGAGCTCTAAGTGCATGTTTAAACTGAAGTGCATACTTGAGTTTTGCTGAATCATACAGCAAATAAAATATGCAGAGCTGGTCTTTAATATAACCTACTGATTCATGTGAAAACTACACATTTCCCGCAAAGCCTACTTTGAGTTAATTAATGGGCATTAAGGACTCACATTTTTCTAGCGAAGAAGGGCCCCAAGGGATCGCAGCAATTTGTGTTCATACCCTGAACGGTACCAATGCAATCTTCCCACGGAGACAAAGCCCCAAGCACTCCCTCTGCGATAACCGAGCACTTACATTTGATGGATGGGTTTTAGCTGCCTCTGACAGCCCGTGGGTCAGGAGGGAGGACCTGGCCTCTGACCCGTCCCTTTCATCCCCTCCGGCTGGAAGCGTGCCCACTGCATCGCTGATTTTGGGGGGGAACGAGGAGTGTCTGCACCCTGGGGAACCAAGGAGGGGAGCGGAGGGTCTGCCTTCTTGAGCTTAAGTTCCCAACATTTCACTCAACCACACCAACTCCCGTGGCTGTCGTTAACAACCTTCTTCACGAGCTTGACAAAACAAGTCTATGCTCCGTGTCCGCAGAGCATGCCGACCACGGGAAACCCTGGCTATTCATTTATTTCGGAAGCAGGGCCAAACGAACTGGAGCAGCTGGGTGTGACAGAGGGAGGGAGGCTGAGTGCAGCTGGAGCAAGGGACTGCCAGAGCTACAGCACAGGGTCCCAGGGCCTCTGTAAGATGGGACTGTCCTCGTGCAGCCCCTGCCACAGGAGGGAAGGGAGGACTGCTTCGGGAAATAAAGACGCAAATTCCCAGAGTGCCGGGAACAGAGCTGGAGCTGAGTGTTGCAGTGCAGTTCTCTTGATTACCTCTTCGGTGTCCCAGCTTTATTTGTTTGGAAGCCAGGTTTTAAAGAAATGAACCTTGGCAGCTGTGAGCTGAACAGCTCAGTGCTTTCAAGGGAACTGGAGGGAGCACCAGGCTGGAAAGACCTCTGCCATCAGCAGGTCTGATCCCATGCGTCCCAGGCAGCCACCCCTACAGATTTATCAAGCTCTGTCTTAAAACTACACAGGTTGGCTGATGGTTTTCTTGTCCTTGATTTTTACCCCCTACTACTGCTTACCCAGGTCTGTTCCAGAAGCTGACTCTGCTGGTGAGAAATTATTTAATTTCCACTCAGTCTTATGTCAACATTGCCCAGTAGCTGTTTCCCTTCTTTCTATTTATCCTCATAAAAATCACTGCTCAGCCCTATTCCCAGCCCTGTGTGGTCCTCCTTCAGCTGGAAAATCAGGGGAAAAGGAAGAGATTGTTATGGGAAGCACTAGAACAATGAAATTAGTGGTGTTGTAAGATGTGTATGAGGAGCGAGCCCAGCAAGGACGTGTACTTGGAGCACTGGTGGCAGGCAGGGCTGGGGGAGAGGGTTGTCCAAGGGAAAGGAGATGTCTGTCCCTGCTGGATGAAGCCACTTCATGCTTGGCCTCAAACCAACCATTTCGGCAAGGGGCTGAGAATGCTCTGCGTGTCTGCAGCTGTGAGGAGCAACAAGACAATATTGGTCAGGAGAATTACTACGATATCTTCTTTCATGAGGGATGTGGAACACTTGAGCTGGACTTGAAGCACAGAATTATGTTCACCAGTTGTTAAATATTTGGCCTGGGGAACGCCACATTTCAGCCTCTTTGTTCCCGTCTGTGAAAAACAGGGTAATAATAGCCAGTCACCTCTCCCCAGGGTATTGTGAGGGTCAACGTCTGCAAAGGGTGTGGACCATTTAAAGCAATAAAGAAATGGTAAGTATCATTATTATTAATCTTCCTGTGCCTTGGTTCCCCATTTGTAAACTCTCACCTAGTACATTTTGACTCCTGTTTCCTCATGGAGCTCTGCCCAAGGAGGTCTCACTTGGAGATGAGCTCTTCAGGTGCTGCCACTTGTTACCATGGCCCGCTTGCAAAGGACCTTGGGAAGAAGACAAAGTCTTGATGCTTTGGAGGGTTTATTTCTATTTACAAAGCAGATTATTATTAATTTTATGTTCATGCCATTGTTGCAGAAACTACCGACCTGCTGGGTGCACACACACCACCATGTACGCACCCCTTTGGTGACCAGAGGCTGATGTCCCTGATGTTATCCCTGCTCACAGAGCCTCCCTGTCACATGCCCTGAGAAGTCGAACTCTTCCTCTTTTGGAGATTTACACTTTCTGGTGTCAAGTTTATGGCCTTTAACCATTTGCTTTAAGCCCGTTCATGGTGTAACTGTTAACATCTGAACTGATTTCCAAGACAGAGCTGCAAGTGGTCTTGTAAACAGTTGTCGGCAACAGAGTTAAATTAAAGAGTAGTGAGGGCAAACACAAACCACAATAGCAGCCTGTAGGAGTTACACTGCTGTGTCAGCTTTAGTCTGGAGAAGCCCTTAGGGCCATGTCAGTGCTTACAAGGGCTTGGTGCCGGTTTCCCCTCCTTGCTCCCCTCTTCTGAAAGGGACAAAAAAAAATATCAGCTAGCAAACCTTTTGCTTAGGGAAAGCCAAGGAGCTGGCAGTGTAAGAAATGTTGTGTGCCTGTTTGACAGTGCCTCACAGGGCCCGTCTGCAGCAGAGACGGGACAGAGCTGCTTCATCCCCCTTCCATCCCCCTTCCACAAAAGGACTGCCAGGGCAAGAACAACCACATGGACCCTGAGCATCGGCCATCTCACTGGGAGGTGGAACAAGCCGCCTCATTGGAGGTGGAACAAGCTGGTCGAGAGACATGGGAGAAGGAGACATGGAAGACAAGGTCGAGACATGGGAGAAGATTGCTAGGGATGGATCTGCTGGCCCCAAGCTCCAGAGAGGTGGTTGCAGCAGAGATTACCTACACCAGGAATTAGCTGCAGGTTAGTTTATTTCACATTAAAATAACTCACGCCACCAGTTTGTTTTATCTGATGTGGATCATTTGATGTTTTAGTGCATGCTAAACACACTCTGGAAGTGGGTCTGCTGAAATTTGCCTGCAGCAGGAATGAAGCGGATCCGCAAACAGCTGTTGAACTTCTGCCAGCTCCTCAGGAGAGCCCACACCCCTTTGCTTGTCAGCTGGAAGCAATGCTCTCATCACCTGTGTGGTCTCTCCTGCTGCAAGGTCTCCCAGAATGGGCATCACTATTCCGTTCAAAAAGAAGCTCTCAAGTAGCTGTGGCTCTTTCTGTGTCCTAGTTCTGTGCTGGGGTCCTGGGTGATGTTTCCTGCCGAGTGGACTCACAGGGCCTTGTCTACAGACAAATGCATCCAGTGTGGCTGGGAGCACAGCCAAAGTGCTGTGGGAAAGCAAAGGAGTTTGGACTACGTGGTAGGAATGGGAAGGGCAAGAATAGGATTTCTGGGACTACCTGGGCTCTGGGAACAGGGAATGCTTCTGTGATGGGAAAAGACTTTGGTATTCTCTGTCTTCTCCTGAGCCCTGCTTTTCCTACGAAGGAGATGCATCCCTACTTTGAACCAGATCAAAATCGGAAGCTGATCTTCAGACACTTCACAGGGATTTAAATTTTCTTCCGTTATTGTTGGATTCTGTTTATTTTTTCAGTGCCCTCCTATTATCTGTCTTCTCTTTATTTTCCAGCTGGGTTCTTCTATGCAATTCAAGAAAAATTACTCGGAAGATTAAGGGAGTGCCTTGTAGAGGGTGTAATTTCAACCACCCCTGCAGCGACATATCCCATTCTTCAGAAAAGCAGATGTGAACCCCCTCTTCCAGCAGCAGCACAATTTTAGGTAGGTAACTGCCTCAGAGCCACTGGGTCAGAAGGATAAGAAACGTAAGGTAAAGGGAGCAGACTGCAGGAGACATAAGCCTTTGGGCAGAAAGCTGAGTAAAGCCACAGGTTTGTAGTTGGATACTCATTTCTGTGTCTGCTTTGTGCTGCTGTAAGGAGGTGCAACTTTGCTTCTGCACACTTCTTAAAATATTGACTTTGCAGTTGGTTCAAAGTGCGGGGAAAGCTTTTGTGGGTTTCAAGTCTGTATGCTCATCTGCCTCGGCCAAAGCCTGACTGCTCTCTTACAGTAAAATAAGCCCTGTATCTGGTGTGCCATGTGTCACTTCAGTTCTCCCCAATCCATCCTTGCTCTGTAGCTCTAGCAAAGTCATTTTTCTCAAGCTTGGCTTGTTTGTCAAGTGAAGCATCAGACATTGCCTGGAGCCAGGATGAAACTCTTGAAACCCGACAGTTTGCATGCTGCTTCTTCGGAAAGCTCGATTTACTTAGGATGAGTTATTCTGAAGTAATATTTTTTTTTTTCCTGTTTATTTTTCCTGACAGATCTTCTGCTTCCCCCGTGTCCTGTTACATCAAACCATTTGTGCACAAAGCAAGCAGTTTGGATTTGCCTTTGTGACTTTACTGGAACCAGTTGCTTATTCCTATCTGCCAGCAAGTGCTTCAGTGAAAGAAATGATAAACTACCCACTGCAGCTACTACATCTCAATGCAGAGTTATAAGTGAAATCACATTCTCACTTTAGGTTAATGATCTGATACATAAATGCTGAAAGCTCTCTTTGAGCTTTATCTTGAGAAGTGCTGCAGCATCCAGAGCAAGGAGCAAGTCTTCAGGAGACCACCTCCTTTTCAGAAGCGAGCCACCAGCTCTGCAGTGATGTGTCTTTCCGCAGAGGTTGATGAGGGTGGTGTCACCACTGAACAGAAGCACAAGCTGCACCCAGCCAGGGAAGAAGAGCAAATCTTGAAATCCCACCAACTCATGCCTGAGGCCACCTCCTCTTTCTTTCTTACAGCACCGACTTCCATTGGATGCAAAGAAACATTTATTCCATGCTTCACAAGTGGTGTTTGAAAAATTCTCCAACACTAATTTCGTTTCACTTCCACAACATTAGAAATAAGTGGAACACAAGGTTTCCTTCTTCGCAATATGTTTGTTTTTTGAGACTGCCATATCCAAATGTGTCTTCAATCTATTATCTCTTAATGCTTAAGCAAAGAATTACTCATGGGGCTATCCTTTTTTTTTTGTCTTGAAGGCAGTCCCTGTTACTCCACAGCATGGAAACCAAGTGGGAAAGTAATCTATGCAAATTACATGTCTTTTTCTGGTTGAATCATGTTCTCTCCACTCATGGTAATGAGTCACTTGGCATAAAGTGGACTGTTACTATGAATGGATAGAGCACACCAGGGCTCTGCTTCTCAAGATTATTTCCACTTGCTGAATCTCGTTTAGGTCTGGAACCACAAATGGTGACTCTGCTGTCAATCTCTCCATGCTTCAGTGACTGTAGTTACTCAGATTTTTGCTGGTAGAACAGGGGAGAATTGGTCCCAGACTTTTGTTACCCTGCAGTGCTGTGGATGATAGTTCATGGGCAGTCATCAAAGCAGTCTCACACAGTTCCCAAATCCTAGCCACATGGTCTTTTTCCTGTAGTAATACTGAGACTAAACCAACAACTGACCTCGGTGAAGAGGAAGGCAGAAGTGAGTCCCACACCGTATGTGGTGTCTGAGAAGTCAACAGCTCAAAACCCAGCCTGTCTGGCTGAGGGACTGATTCCTGCAGTCAGCTGCCGTCTCATAAGTGGACCTGTTTGTATCTCAGCACTGGAACAAAGCAACCTAAATCAAGTTATCACTTATTTTCTTGTATTTTTTCCTATACAGTAATTAACCCAATGACCAGATGATGAGGTCTGGTGCTTAGACCAAAAGCAGAGGCATCAGAGAGCTTGGATTTCCTGCTCACAGCTTCAGAAGCACTACAGCAAGAGAAACTCCCATGGGCATGACAAGTTACGCCTCCCCCGACCTTACATAGGCTTACATTGCTTTTTCTTCACTAGAATACATAATTCTTCTTTATTTATTGTAATGGAAACAGACAACCGACACTGAAGTATTATGACACCAATGATTGATAGTCGAATGACAAGTTGCAATGTCACTTTCTTACGAGAATAACTATCCCAAATTACAAGGGTAGTGAATTGAAACGCATCCTTTAGAAAGATGCCTAATCTCATTTTTAAAGCTCCAAGTGATGGCGAGCCCCCTATCCTGTCAAGTAAGGTCTTTAATTGCCCTTACTGCTAGGATAGTGCATCTTATTTCAAGGTTTTTTTTTTAATCTAATGGCATTGACTCACTGTGTGACCTTGGATGAGAAGAGATGGATCAGTTGTTTAAGGCTAAATTGATCTTGGAATTTATGTAGCAATATACCCACTCCCGGACAGCCTTCAGGGTTGTTTTAAATGGGTGAACCCTGGATGGAGCTTCAGGCTCAGTTCTTATTTTTTTTGTGTGTGCTTTTTCGGTATTGCTTTGCATGCTCATTAGCCTAGGGTTTAAATTTTGTTATGCAGGTGGCCTGGGCTCACTCCATGCAATGGCAGGTGAGACATTTGATCGCCTGTATCTGCTTCCTGTGGTAATATTCTTTCCTGACTTTAGGAGGAGCAGTGAGGATGAACCTCTGCGTGCTTTTGAAGCTGCGATGCTGTGGTGTAAGGAGCCTGTAAACACCAAAGAGAATAAATGCCACAGTGCTGGTTTCACCAGAGCTGTACACTGGTTAGATCACATGATGAGAAGAAGTAAGTACAGTCTGAGTGACAGCCCAGGTGAACTGTCACACATCTGTCACCAGAGCAGCTTTTAACTAATTAGGAGATAAATGACAATACCATTAAGAGTACATTCAGACCAGTGAAAAATATTCCAATGTTGACAGAAATCACATAAAATAACAGTCACTGAAATAACTTGTCAGGTCTATGCTGTTTCTGGAGTGTAACTTAACATGGGGGAGCCCCTAAGCTTTAAAGAAGTGTCTCTCTACCCTGATCTAGACAAATTACCTTTGTACCTTGATCTAAACAAGCTCTGATCTCTCTTCTGCCATTGAACTCACCTTGTCTGAAACCTAATCTGACTACTTTAGTCTACCTCTGTACTGGGAATTCACTCTATCATTAGCATTTCAATCTATTTAATTCACTGAGGGTCGCTGAGCAATGTAACCGAATCCATGCTAAGCTACCTCTGGCAATTTAGCTGTCAGATAGTCTCACCTTCTATTTTTAGTTGCACTCAAATTCTTTGCTTACGGGGGTGCACAGTGAATTTCTGGATTTGGCTCCCTCTGACCCCTCTATTGTATCACTGTCAGTCATCTTTAAGTTAAAGTCCTATTTGCATTGTTCTATTATACTAATTACTGCTTGTCAAAGGCATGAACAGTGTATTCGGACACTGTCCAGTGGCCAGTAACTCTGGGTTTAAGCCCTTGCGTTTAGACTTGCCAGTGCTCTGTATTACTGCAGTGAAGAAAGTGTTTGCTAAAAATAGTTTTTTAAATTGCTCAGCCAACACCTCCAAAATCTTAAGGCCTAATGCTTTAGGCTGGATGGTCAGTCTCCCCTTCGGCTCTCCATAAGGTACTCTACAGTGCCAGATTCTTATGCTTGCGTAGGGCAGCAGTAGCATTGCCAAAGTTCACATTTTCAGAGGTAAGGGTTTAGGATAAGGCATGCAGCTGTACGGTTTCTTTTCTAAAGAGTTATTTCAAGCAGCTGTGCTCCCTGGCCTGCCGTGTCTTTCACTTCTTTTCTCTTGCACAGATTGCACTGCATTTTATCTTTGTATTTATTTTCTTCTGCCACACCTCTCTCCCCAAGCTCTATGTTCTAATGACCTTCTTAGCCAGCCCATATGCTGTGGCATATATCTAGTTTTGAACGAGCTTATGGCTCTGCTTCGGTGCAATTCAGGGCAGGAAGCAATTTGTTCTTGTTAACAAAGCTGTGTACACATGCACATGCCTGTGTTAGCTGTAGTTTTGTTGCCTGTTAAACTAGCTTTAGCTCTGTATTCAAGCCATCTTGAAGTGTAATTAAAAAGTTGGGCAGACACTGGTAAAACACATACATGTATATAGGCAGAAAGCAGGCTTTATTGGGAGGAAAACAGGCAGATTGGGTATTTATCTTGTAAAATTAATCAGTAAGTTTACTAAATTATATTTCTGGTGCACTTTGGAGATCAGATTTCTTTTTTTTTTCCTTCTCCAACATAAGCTTGGTGCAAACTTCTCTGAAGTCAATAGAATCAACTTTATGGGAACATGAGAGATTACAGCCTGCCAGGGTAAATGAAGGAAGGTGGTAGCATATAATAGATTATTTGACTGCAAGGTGAGAGTCTCAGCTTCACTAGCTCTACTGCTGATCTGCCCTCTGACTTCATGGTCACTTCACTTCTTCAGGTTTTAGCTACAATCCAGCCTTCAAGTCCTGATGCTGTGGACTGTAACGGGTGCTCAGTGCATGCATTGGTGAGCCCTGGTCTGAGCTGGGCCATCGGTGTGAGGCTGAGCAAGGCTGCTTTGGGGGTTGATGCTCAGAGATAAGTGATACAAGACTGCCCTGCTTCCTCTGCTTCCAGCTCTGCCTGCCATTGAGTAAATACTTTCCTGTGCAAAGGTGAGTAAAGAGCTGTGGCTGCTCCCTAGGAGGATCATTGCTGGGGATGAAACCGGAACGTTCATTGGGAGCCTCAGTAATATCCAATTCAGATTGCTGATGAACACATCCTGACTCTGGGCACATACCTCCTGTTAATACTAATGGGAATGTCACACCTGAATGCTGGAGAATATTGCCCATTATTTTTGGTCCCAGAGCTCTGAGCTGAGAGATTCCCTGAGAAAAACAGCCATTTGCTGTATGTTGCAGGCTGCAATTCGTTATACACAGTGCATGGTGACTGTTATTTACCTTACAGAACTGTAATGTGATAAGGAGTCTATGTAAGCCACTTAATGGTCTGTCTACCTTAAAGAAAATGTGTACCTGATCAGCCTCTGATTTATGCCACTTTCACCCCAGTGCAACTCTATTGGCTTCAGTGGTGTTATCCCTGATTTATGCTAGTCTTCGTCGGACTTCATGAGTTTATGTGCTTTATAGGACTCATGTACGCGAGGAAAATGTAGTCTAATAAAATATCTGGCTGTGCATCGTGGCTGCAGGTTCTTTGCAGAACTATTAACAGGGGTACTACAAAACCATATTCTGCTCCTCTGCAGTGCCTATATATTTCAAGGGCTTATATCCCATATCTATAGAGACGTAACTTAATGGTCTCATACTTGACTAACGTGCTGCCTTCTTGGCACAGCGGAGTGTTAGAGCTAGGCAGCAGGCACAGTAAACCTGTAGCACGAGAATAAGAATTTGACTGTGGTAGTTGGGCTGTTTTTATTTTTTACTTGGCAGATCAAGTTCCTTACCTAAAAACAAGGAACTTCCCACAAATTATGTCCCTTCACTCTGAAAACAACTGTTCTTATCTCAATCATCTTGCTGCATCAGCCCTTATCTTGTGGCTTCGGGTAGGAAAGTAGTCCATTTATGATGTTTATATTGCAGTAACAGCCAGGACACATAGTCTTAGATGAAGAACTCCTTGTGCTAGAAAATGTATAAACAGACCAGAAAACTGCTGTCTGGCCCAATGATCCTGTGCTCCTGTTAATGAGCGCTTCTCTGATTGCCACGGCTGCCTTCATCACCTGGCCTTGTCTGCAAGGGAAGTGCTCTTCCTCACATCTCTGGAACTGGAGCACCAGCCTGAGCCCTGATGAAGTTGCCGGGGAAATGTCCATTACTGCCGCTGGATTCCAGGTCAGCTCAACTTCTCTGGTACAGCTGATTGCTGATGCTCGGACTTGACACCCAAGACCACTCTGCAGTTGCTCCTTGTTTCTTTCACTGTCTTTCCCTATAAACTTTGCCTGCTTTCCTATTAAGGTCTCAAGCACATTTTCATCTAATGAATGTGAGTGACAGGTACATTCCGGTGTCAGGCGTAAAATACAGAGGCTGGGTGAAGTTCTCAGGGAAAATGACAAAACCCTCTCTGGGATTTGTCCTGTACTGCAGGGACAGCATGATACATACGTAAGTCCCAGGGAGGTGTATCTTGGAGATGCTAGTAACCCTAAACTAGTATCCTAGTTTGCACAGGTTTTTGGATAGCCTTTGCTGAGCAGTGTGATGGTAAACTGAGATACTGTCATGTTCTGTTGCTGTATTTCACCAACTGCATTGGCTTGTTCCATTTAAAAAGAAAATAAAGCTGCTAAGTTCTTAAAATGGAAAGTGCATCTTTCTTTGCATGGTAAAACAGCAAGTTGAAGGCTTTCTCTGCCTGTACTTAGCTGTAATTTATGCTTCTGCTCTCATAAGGGGTCTGCTTGCCCTTGATGCATGTGCGTAAGTCCCATTAACGTTAATAGGAGCTGAACGCAAGCATTAGCTGACGCCGAATTCTTTAAACGCTGCCTTCAGTTCTAAAGCCAAGATTTGGTCCCTGTCTCTGCAGCTCATCAGCTCCTGGCAGCCCGGAGCTGCTCCCCCTCATCTCTGGCCACGCAGCCACCAGCCCAGGCTGAGGGCTGCACATGGGGCGGCTGTGGGGACGTGTCTGGCTCCCTCGGAAAAGCACCCCCTGCTCCAGAACGGGAAAGAGATTCGTCAGCGAGGGATGTTTTCTGCTTAGCTGACGCTGTAATGAGCTCAAGTCCCTGGGTGGAGAAAAGAGGGGTGACAGGAGAAGATGGGGAGAGGGGAGGGGAACAACTTGTTTCAGGCAACAAATCAGTTGCTGTCTCTGATCCAAAGCCATTTGCATAGAAGACGTTGGCCCGGGGTGGGTTGGTAAAATAAGGCATTCTGTAGACAGCTGCCCAAGGGAATGCTAATTAGCTGGCAGGCAATTAATAATTAATCAGACTTTTGTTCATTGTGAAGACAGTGTTTTCTTTGGCAGCTTCATAATGTTCTGAGTTTGCCTGGCGTTTCTTTCGCAGGCTGATGTCATCGTGCTGGAACCAGGTTTTGCAGCGACATGCTTCTCCCTCCCTTTGGCATCCAGCTTGCCCGGTCCACATGTGCAGTCCGGGCCACGACCTCGGCGCTTGGCTGGGCTCTGACGGCCCATTTAGCAGTCAAAGGCTGGAAAGGGAGTTGCTGGTGTGTGTTATTTTTAACCAGCTGGACCGTTAAATAATTCAGACGCAGACACACACAGAGTGGTCTGGGCTGCGCCTGAGATTTGAGAGGGGTGAAGAGCATTGCATGGCCCCTGCTAGGCTTGCTTGACCTTATTAAGCATGGGTTCCCAGGCTCTTTAACACCAACACAAAGCAAAAACCAGGCCTCCAGGAGTGAAATCCCTGCCTGTCTGATGTCGGTGGGACTCCTGGCTCTGACTGCGATAGAGCCTGCATCACACTTAGCTGCAAGGCATGAACTGTTCAGTATTTCCTTGCTTTCTAATGCTGCAGAAGCCTTTTTTTCCTTGACAATAAACCCCAGTTATGGTGTGAGTAGGAGTCCAGAATGGAGAACGTCAAAACTTCCAGGGAATATATGAATAATTTCAAGTAAGATTTTTAGAAATCGGAAGCTCCATGGATGGCTACTCCCCTTGATTTCGCACTTAAGAAGAGAGTTGCACAGAAAAACAGTTCATCCCTGCTGTTCAGCCCAGTTGTCTCCCCAGCTGCCCTGTGGAGCGGCTCACAGCTCGTTGAAAACCCACCCCTCTTTTACAGGGGTACCCGGGAGAGCTATGGTCATGCTCTCCCCACCAAACAGACTTCACCTGGAGTACCAGAGTCCCTGCTTTCTCTGAAAGCAGGTGGTGGTTTGGCTCTGAGGTATGCGAGAAGGGCATTCACAGCTGGAGTTGTTCTGCAGAGCAACAGAGGTGCCAGTGTGTTATTGCAGGGCAAACAAAACCTGTGGTCAGCTGCTCTAAATTTGGCCAATAGGGCATTTTCTAATTCTTTGCTCTCTAAACACACGGAGCTATTTACTTCTTTAATTTGTTAAGGAGACATACATTTCCCGGAATATTTTTTCACTCTCCAACGGAGCTAAAATAAGAAGATTTACTACCACTTAAAATTGATTTGAACATAAATTATCTAGCCTGGTCTGCAGATGATGCCTTTATGATTATTATACCCGAATTTCACAGTATCATTGTGGAGAGGGGCGATACTATCCTTGTCTGACAGATGGGAAAGTGCTGGAACAGTCTATAACAATTCAGCTGCCCGTGTACCCAGAAAGACTTTGATCCAGGAATTGCATGAGTCAAACGTCTTGAGCTTCTATAAATAAGCCCTTTCTTGTGCTCTTGTCCTCTGAGTCTGCTTGCCTTCACCAATGGGTAGTGCCTACTGTCTCCAACAGAGATACAGCTTCTTGTTTAATTTGGGGCAAATTTGATTGGGGGAGGGGAAAGGTCTTGCAATTAAGAAAAGGTACCAGGTTGTATAGGCAAAGCAGACCCTGTTAAACCCTTGTCCACCAAATAAAAGGCACAAATTCAGTCTTCTAGGCATGAGGGAATCCACAGAGGAGCCCAACTTCGAAAGACAAATGCGCAGCCAAGCAGGCTTCACTGATCCTGCTGTTAATAGGACTGCTTGTTTCCTTTGATTCCTGTGTGTTAGCTCAGCTGTGTTTTGGGACTGAGCAAGATCTTTCCACTAGTTCAATTTCAAACACGTGGTAAATGACTCTGTGCCTGGAGCACCCAAGATTCCCGGGTGGTCTCTCTGCAGAGACCGGGGCTGCTTCTGCTGCTGAGATCAGGCGAGAATGTGGCTCCTTCCTCCCGGTGTAGCCGTGTCACTGGGAAGCTAATCGATGTGAGCAGGAGGATGTTACGAGCTCCTTGTGCATTCCAGGTTTGAGGTTCTCCCTCTGTCCCAAATCTTGACAACATTTGTCAATGGAGACGTGTGAAGTCTCGTTAAAAGAATGCGGCTTGTGACGAGCCTCGGTGGCTTTAATGAATCATTTGTGGCCGGGGTGACTCAGCCAGATCCGGCTGGCAGCCAGCAGCTGGGCAGAGGAGTCCTGCCGAAGGCAGGGGCTTGACAGCACGTACAGATAGCGCGTGCGAAGAGCATAGCATTTTTAAAAGGTCAGCTGTGACCCATGCAACGACCACGTACTTCTGACAGCCTGTTAGTGGAACACCAGTAAGCAAAGCCAATTTGGCATCAGAGGTGTATTTTTCTAGCCACAATGTAGGCAAGTGGGTGGGATGGCTGGACATCCAGAGCTCATGTTTGCAAATGGAACTGAGAGCACACTTGAAAAATGCGACCTTAGGTTTACCAAATCCCACTTCTTTTTCTGCAACTGCGTGATGTCTGTCTGTCCTTCCTTCCAAGCTGCAAGGGGACATTCCTCTGGGAGGCAAATGCCGTGCCTGTTTGGGATTGCGTGCGAAATAGAATGCTGTGCCCTACACAGTGCAGAAGTTCAATTTTCAGATAATATGGAATTGGGATGTCTTATCTCATAGTGCTGGCAGACACTCCCAAGAGTCTGCACAGCAAATTTCACCTGCTTAGTATGGTGAATTTAAATCACTAGAGCCACACTGGCAAAACTCTCCTGTGCAGAACCTCATTCCGGACTAAAGTCCTTGAGTAATTATTCTGTAATAAAGTCACTTAAATTTTAGAATAGAGTGTCCGTGTGGAGAAGTTATACAGGCACAGCTATAACAAGATAATTATTTTGTTATAGCTATGCCAGTCAATTTCTCAAGGCCTCAGTCACATGGGAAAGTTGAAATGATGTATTTTTTACAGTCTCCAGTAATTCTTTATTTTTTAATGTCCATTAGTGCTTGACTAATGCTGAATGATAGTGGAAATTCTCCAGGAGGAAGACAGCTTTCACAATTTCCTCGTGATTATCAAAGGAATTTGGATCTTTCCTGTTGAAGCTAATATGTAATGAATTGCTTGTGATTAGGGGTTTAGAGCTGAATTGACTGGGAATTATGAAGCCACTGTTTACTAAATTCAACTGAAAAAGCTGAAACACAGAAATTTGTAGGGAAGGTCCCTATTTATGTGTTAAGAAACCCCAAGATTTTTAAAGAGTACACAATAAAACAGCTGAGGATACAAGATTCCATTCTTCCCACACATTATTGGAAGTTTCATCTTTCCACGGAGAATTTTATGACTGCGCTTAACAATTTCAGGGGTGTCTGAAATAGTTTAGTTTCTGAATGAGTTGTTGCAAGATATATGTGGTATGATTCATTAATAATTGTGGTGGAAATATAGTACTTTAGGATAAAACTGCACCTGTCAAAGGACAGAGGCATGTATGAGATTTCTACAGAGATATGCCCGAGTCAGCTAGAGTCTGGAGATTAAAGTGAAGTGGGAACTCAGAGCCTGGCTCCCCTCAGAGCTGTCTGGTGAAATGTTAGACGTAGCAAACAGATGCCAACTGAATCTGTCGCAGTCATATTTGAATCTAAATCAAAGAGTTACCAGAACAGGGGAGGCCAAAAATCTCAGTGCACATCAATGCACTGTGTGGTTCCTGCACGCCCGTCTGGGCACACGGCAAGCTGCCTGCGGAGCCAAGGAAGCAGACCTGATACGTGCTTAATTGAAAGTACGACTCAAAATGAAACCTGCCTATGGTTGTCAGCTGTCTTACAGAAAATGTTATCTAATTACACGTATAACTTCTTCCTGCTTAGAATAGAAAAAAAAAGAGGTCGGGTTTGAGGTAGAGGATGCCAACATGCATGTCCGAGTGGACGTACCAGGTGGGATGTACACAAGGACAAGAACGGAGTGTGATCTGCAGGGCCACGTACTGTGTGCATGCTTGGGTAGATGGATGGCTTGTTGGTCCTTTGTCGGCCTCTCCCAGTGTCACCATGCCTGAAGGAAAGCTGGCTCCTAACTCCAGTGCTTCTTGCTGGCAGGTGAGCCGTGCTAGTTCAGGTAGGGTAAAACCACCCAGTTTTGAGTTCCATTATCTCCGTGTGCTCATCTCTTCTGCTGTTTCTCTGAATGTGGGTTTTGTACACATGGCTGGAGGGGAAGGCCCGTGCTGCAGTGTATGCGCACAAGGATAAAAAAAGGACACCCGCTTCCAGGGCTGCAACGCAAAGGCTTCATCATGTTCCAGAATAACGGGAGTTACAAACTGATGGGGCATTTAAAACGTTCTCTGGTTCCAAACATCAAGCGTTCAAATTCTGCCTTAAGGGGACATTAGCTGATTGTCAAATCACAACGAGATTCTTATCACTTTATTTTAACCAACAGTTTTCATAAATGTTAACATTTTAATGGCTGATTACATTCATATTTAGCTAGCAGATGCATTCATTTTGATTGATGTTATTTCCATGAATACGAAAGGAATTAAATAATGATTTGTCACTTATGGTAAAGAGCTGCTCAAATATCTTTTAAATACACAACTTTATTTGTGGCGTTGGCTAAGCCGGCGACGCAGCAGCGCAGCGTGCCATGGCGCAGCAGCCGGGCGCTGCGGCTGGGGATGGGAGGGGGCCCACCACCACCACCACCACCACCACCACCACCACCACCATCACCACCACCACCACCATCACCACCACCACCGCAGCCGGCAGGGAGCGTGCCCGCAGAGAGGAGGGGCCCTGCACCCAGCAGCCCCCAGCACGCGGGGGGCACCTCCTCCCCATCTTTCGGGGGCTTTCATGCTGCCTTCCCCCGGCGCTGGGTCGCAGCGCAGAGGCCAGCCAAGGCGGGGAGGACACGGGGTGAGCTGAGGCGGGGGCTGGCGAGTGCGGGGCACGGCGCGGCCGGGCCCCGCAGTGCAGTGCTCGGTCCCCCTCTTGTGGCAGGCGAGCGGGGCACGGCAGCCGAGGGGCTGCTGCGGGCGGGGCCGGTGCTGCAGGCAGGGCTGGGCCGGGTGCTGCAGGCTGCAGGCAGGGCCGGGTGCTGCAGGCAGGGCCGGGTGTCTGGGCCGGACAGCAGCACGGCCCGGCCGGAGGCTGGGGGTGCCCGTGCTGCTGCAGCCGGAGCGAGCCGCAGCCCCCCGGCCCGTCCGCCTGCCCCCCCTCCGCAGCAGCGGTGCTCCGTGTGCAAGGGGGCTGGGGGAGCGCCCTGCCCTGCCCTGGCTCCGAAACAGCCCCCTGCCCCCCTCCAAACTCTGGTCCCCGGCAATTAGCCCCCGTCAGCCCGCCCTCCTGTGAGCCATTAGCGCTGGTTAACGAGCGCATTGCAGGCACCGGCGGCAGGCGACCCCTGGCCCGGGCTGCGGGGCTGGCCCCCCTGGCAGGCCCGTATATAACCAGAAAAAAGCGGCTTTTGGGTTTTGCTCTGCTTGGTGGGACCGGCGGGAGGACGGGGGTGCCCGCTCCCGGCTGCTCGGGTCCCGATGCAAGGTACTGGGGGGAGGGGGGGCTGGAGGCTCTGCTGGGCTGTCACTGAGCCGGGACTGTGAACGAGGGACTGTATGGGAGGTGACCTCGTTTTTTAGGGTCGGTTCTTGATGACTGACGTGGGGGTGGTTGGCCAGGAGAGTCTCGTGGGGTTTTATTCTCTGTAATTCTTGCCGCTTGAGGACTTTCAAGAGGCCTGAAGCAAGGCTTTGATGCGGTGTAGACCTTCTGGACCTTGGTCGCTCCTAGCTGCTCGCAGAGAGGGAAGGGAGACTGTGTCTTTAAAAGGCGCAATTAAGTGTTTTTCGCCTGCTTTCCAGAAGTAGTTATTAGGTTTGATGGATCGGTTATCTGCTCCAGCATGACAGATGGATGCAATGTTTTTGTCTATGACTAAACCTACAGAGGTTGCATAAATAACTTCATAGTAAATGTTCCGATTTCATTGTAAGTGTGTTTACATGTAGGTGTCTACATTTTTTTTAAAAAAAGAAAAATTTTCCTGAGGCTTTTCTGCTATGAACCACTTTGAAAGCCCTCTCCTTTTTACAGCTGTGCCCAGCCTTCTCCGCAGTGCCCCTAGCTAACATAGCGGTGAATGTAGCCAGTGAGCCACGAGCTGCCTGAGACTTTCTCGAAGGCAGCTCCACAGACCAAGCTTCCAGCCTGTCTGCAGAGGCCTGGGAGACCCCTGAGTGCCAGCAGTGATGCTTGCTGTCCCAGCTGGCTGGCTCAGGGTGGGAGCGTGGCTTCTGGGTGGCATGTTCACTGGCTGGCAGAGTCTGGTAACCGGTGTCCAGTTCTCCGGTGCAAATAGCTTGTGTTTAATAATGGAGCTTGTTGAAGGCAAGTGTATTCAAATACTGCTTAAATGCCTCAAGTCGAAGATACAGCTTTGCACACACTGTGAGTACCAGGAGCTACCTGATAAGCACTAGTTATATCCTCCTGGTTAGCAGCCGTGTCTGGGCAGTAGCAGGTTGCTTCCTATGGGGTTTCATTTTACCTAACCGTGTCCCTGTGAATCTTGTGCTCTCAAGCTTTTGCCTCCTGTCATGTATTTCTGTGCAGTTGTACTTGTATTATATCTTTTCCTGAGAATGCACTGTGGCATTTCTACTACTCAGTGAACTTCACTGTAGGCGGTGGTTGGATGTAAAGCTATGTGCTTCTGAGGACTGGCGTGTATGTAGCAGCAGGCCAGTGGGAAGTTTCCTGGATCAGCAACAATGACCTGGGCTGCTGTTGTCCACTCTAATTAGCAAAGGCACCTGCTGAGGCCCCTGCTGAAAGCAGCCTGCTTTAAAGTGTGGTTCAACACGGATGGAGTGCTCCTGGCAGAAACTCTTGCTGTGGATTGCTGCAGATGTCCAGAATCACTGGAGTGATGCTTAACCTACTGGAGATCCTATCTAATGCAGGCAGGCTACAAGTGTTGTATGGCAACTGCATTTCTGCAAAAAGATGAGTGTCTTAAAGAACTAAATATCCTCATTAAGAGTCTCTCAGCCTGGTCTGTGGGACCAGTTGCTGCTATTGCTTTCTTTTGTAAACAACCACCTAAGCTGCTTGGTGGTTCAGTTGCATTTGACTTTGAGCTAACTTACAAACTGAAATACAAACAAGAATTTCTAACTGTTTATAAAATAGTTTGCCCGTGAAACCAGTTTCTATGCAAACAGTTTTTACATAGGTTCTTGTCATGTTGATGTCATAGGGCATCACTGAAGATCTTTATAAGAGTCATTAACAAGTCTTGACTGTTCATTTTAAATGGCTGCATTTAGCTGTGAGGAAAGATAGATTTGTTAACAGCTAATTGGGCTGTCAATATGGTGTATGTGTTGTGGTGTGTGTGTTTGGGTTTTATTTGTTTTCCTCCGAATGACTGATTCCAAAAACAACCAGTGATAATGGATGGGGGAGAAGAACTGTTCAAGATAGTTGCCATGTTGGCCACCCACGATTTCCAGCAGACTTGGATGTGTAATGGGCTTTCCTGGATGGTGGTCAGAGTAAACTTTATATCCAGGACAGCCAAAATAAAATGCAAACCAAGCTCCAACCTTTTAAAGGAAATTAAGCAGTAAAAAGGACAAACAAACAAACAAAAAAACCCCAACGAAAAGTCACAGGTCCCATAGATGTAAATAACATGGTGAAGTTAAAAACCTGATGCTGCAATCTACTGTGGACAAGAGCAGTGGTGGACAGTTTGCTTGTGCTGTTCTGATGTATGTTTCAGACTAGCAGGTGCCATTTTGATGTCGGACTTTCTCTGTAAAGGCAACCATTATTAAACAAATGCTGGCCTACATTTTTACCATGCAAAACTGGTTAGGTTGTGGGCTCCCCAGAATGTCCATGTGGCAGATCTGTCTATGCCTGGGAGCCCTTTCTGATGGAAGGATTTATAACAGCCAACTGCAGAACTATTTCCCACACACTTGAGGGGGATTAGCTAATGCACATTGGTGTGGTGCTTCAGTGATGAAGAAGAATGTTGTCATATTGTTGGCAGAGTTAACCTTGGACTGGCAAATCCTTTGAGCAAGGAGATTATTGGTTCTTGGCTCTACCATATGGTTTCATTACGTCTGGTCCTAAGAGGAGGTCCAAAAAGGACTTCTGCAGTGACTGGAGATAGAGCTCCAGTCCTCAAGACCTCTGCTCAGCTTCTGTCTGGTGCTTGAGATGCTGATACAAAGTGGCATGTGGCTGGAAAGTTTTCTGAAAGTGTGTACAAACTCTTCACGCTAAGAAACGCCTGCTGTCACCAGGTTGAGCTCCAGCCTAAGGAACCTGAAAAAGGGAACCAATTCCAGTCCTTGTACAAAGCCTTACCCAGATCGAGCAGTAATTGAAAGAAAGGTTGCATGAGAAGTGGCTGACCAAAGCAGTCTTCTGGGAAATGAATATTATGTGGATGAGGTAGAAAACAGGAGGAGAGAAAATACTGTCCTGCACTGTAGGACTTGCTAACAGAAGTAGGATTCTCAGGAGCTGGCCCTAAGCCAGGGACCCTCTGCCCTGTCAGATCTGGAGCAGTGGGGCTCTTTGCCTGCTGATGAGCTTGCAGGGTTTAGTGCCTTTGATTCTGTTTATCTCCTGCTGGCGTCCAATGTGACCTGTTAACCCAGAGCTGGGTACTTGGGAACTAAAACTGACTTTCCAAGCGCTGGCTGACAGCCAGGTCTCTGGGCTGCCTGAGCTTTATGTCACAGGGTGTGGCAGTGAGTGGGTCACTGCTGGTGCTAAAAGTAAAATGAGAAGCAACATGTACCCCATGATAAAGATGAACCAGTTTTGCAAACTAGGTGTGTGGCTGTGGACATTATATGTGGGACCAGCTGAGAGAAAGGGCAGTCGGGTGTTTGGAGGGGTAGCAGTTGTTAAGGTACTAGCATCAGCAGAAGCCTTAAAACAGACATTAGAGATGTTCACAGAAAAGATCGGTGTGAAGCCTGCTCTCTTTGAAGCAGACTGGTCCAGCTGACTCATGCTAGGTCCCTTCCACCTCCTATCATCTGTGAGTAACTTTAGCTCCGTAGTTTGTCTCGGCTGTTCTTGACATATTTCATGCTGGGAACTCCTCAACTCCTGGTGGCCAGAGGTTAACTCTGATGAGAGCTGGCTTCCACTGAAACGCGCCCACTTTCTGAAGACTAGGTCTGTGCTTTTAACAGATGTCTAATTCTCTTTTCCCTCTAGGCCAGGGAGGTTAATTGGAGGAAAGTGACTGTACATCGGGCCCAAGAGCCTCCTACAGAGATACTTGGCACAAATAAATCAGCCTATTTTTGATGAATAACAAGGCCCCAAAGGCTCTAGTTCTTGCTGCCTGCACAAATTGCAGGTATAAATTTCACAGCTGATCACAGGGACTCCAGAATTCAATTAACTCTCTGCTCATATAAAAAAAAAAATGCTGCCTGCCTATTTAATTATGAGTGTCACTGATACTACACATGCTGTTCAGGAAAACTCCAATTAATAAAGCATTGCATCATTAATGTGAGTGACAGCATGAAGCCTGTGACTCTCTCAGGAGCCTGTCTTGACCCTCTGCAATGACTGACTTGGGATTTACTGGAAATGGGTATCCTTTTCTTCAGGCTTGGGTGATGCTGAGGGAGCTCCGAGATTGTCTTCACGCTTTGCAGGCTGTTCTGGTTGCTCTGTTTTGAGTGGCGGTTGGGATGTAAAGTAGCGCTAGCAAAGGATGATTTGGACCTTCTGGTACTTGGGTAACCTTCTAGGCTCTCTGTGGGAATGGGGGCTGCACAGAGACACACAGGGCAAAAATCTGCAGAGATTAACCTGTGTAAGACACGATGAGAAGATGACAGCAGTGTTCTTCTCGCACTGCCTTTACCACATTAAAGTGCCTTTCACTGCCAGGAAGGGTGTTAACCAAATCTGTACAAATAACCACGTCTCTGCAGAATGTTTTGTTTTTGAGTATTCTTGATTTTAAATTTAGCTCAGTCTCAAAGATCTATCAATAAACAGACAGGTTTCATTTTGACTTTCTAAGGCATCTTTCATTTTAAGCCCAAATTGATCTGACCTGCTCATTCTGTGCCTCTGCTTGTGCCCATCCTCCTTCTCTCTTGATTTCACACTTTGCAGGTTGTGTTATTGGTAGTGACCTCCAGTTTTTGCAGCTGCATCTTCGCGCTTCGGGACGGTGTCTGTGCCGCATGACTCTTACCACAACTTGAATATATGATAAACAAAAGGTACTTGGCCTTTCTCCCCAGACTGTGTCCCTCCTTCCTAAATCACTATGTGTAACCCACCAGGATCTTAGTCTAGCATTTTCTTTACTCTTTCTTCAGACCATGTCTAAAATGTACCTCAGCTATCTGACTACTGAATTCTGCTTTCTTTCCACACTACTACTTTTCTTCTTCCATGAGCAGCTCTGTTCCTGACTACAGCAATCTTCTTTCCAGCAGTGGCAAAAACAATCTCGCTGCTCTAGCCAAAGGCAGATGTCACCCCAGATTAGATGTCACGGCTCCATCGTGGCCCCAGCTCCCTGCATCTTCCTGGCATTTCCACTAGTCACCAGTGCATTCAGCAAATGTGCGTTCAGATGTTGTTGCAAAAAGTTGGTAGTCACTTTGACTGCCTTGCCTTTTTCCAGTCCGCTATCATAAACTGCTTGCCTTCTCGCCCGTTTTCTACGCGGTGCAGTTCCCTGTTGTCGATCAGAGTGGCAGCTTTCACTGCCCCTTTGCCACATTTAAGTCAGATGTCTTCTCCACTTGCTTTCAGGCACAGGACTGTCATCCAATAAATGCCTGCAGGACTACCTCTCTTGTCCACAGTATTATCCTAAAGCTAAAACTGGGAGAGATGCTTTCCCACCCTCCTGCATGCCTCTGCATTTCTGGTCCCTCTCTAAAAGCTACTTCAGTGCTAGAAGAGGGAGTGGATGTTTTGTTCGAGTTTATTTTTGCTCAGTGAATGGTTGCACAAGCCTTGGAGCTGTTCCAAGGGGTGCAACGAGGCCAGCATCTCCGACACCAGCAAGAGTTCAGATATAAACCTATTCTTGAGCTGATGCAATCTGCAAATATGCAGCTGGTATCCTAGGAATGCTCCCTTCATGCTACCCACTTTCATTTTGTACTTACTTTGTTCCCCTGTTGCCTCATCTTTAGCTGAAGTAACTTGTGTCCTGGGCCTGGAGCTACCTGTCTGTCTGGTACTTGTACAGCTTGAGGCTGAACAGGGCTCTTACCTGTGACGTGGGGCCGTCAGGGCAGTGCTAAAACTCAGCTGCTGCATTCCAACGCTGTTGCTTGCCCTGCCTTCCCCACACAGTGCACACCTGTGCTGTCTGTAGGGCTGTCGCCTGGCTGTGACCAAAATCCCCTGGACGGAGGTTGGGAAATGGCGTTGAGCGACTGTAACCCACTTGAATTGGTAGGGGATGGTGGTTGGTGCTACAGCCCTCGCATGGTGACTTTTAGTTCTCCTGCTCTGGCTGTGCAAGCCCTGGAGACCACTGATTCCTACCTCACTTTCTCAGGTAGGACTTGGTGGCTGTAGCACAGGGCTCATCTTGGAGAGACTGGCCAAGACTCGATGGGGACAAGGGGGTAGGGTGCTTCTTATGGAAACGCTGAAGTGGGTCTTGTTTTCATCCCCTGTTGTGGGTCTTCACAGAACTCACTTCTAACTTGGCTTTCATCTGCAGAATAAGGATAGCACAGTAAGCTACAGGAAGGTGTGAACTTTAAATTAGCATGAATAGTGAGCACAGTGTGTACAGCAGTTGCCAGTGATTTAGGAGAACAGGGTTCAAGTCCTTGTTTTGACAGAAATGAGACAAGTAGGCTGCGCTATGGGAGGATAACAGGCTGTTTCTGGTTTTGTCAACTCTAGTACCTGTTCAAACTGTTCTGCAAAGTTTTGATTGTTATAAAATGACATTTTGCAATGAAAAATATATTGTCAGAATTCCTGACCAGCTGCAGCTGGGCATGTAGGTTGCTGCCATTACTTGTCTTGTATGACTAGGCAAATGCACTGACCTTCCTGCTGTCTGTCATCTTCTGGCTACCTGTGGGAGCGAGGGACGAGTAAAGGTTGTGAGCCACTTCAGTCTGTGCCCCTGAAACAGCAATGACTTAGCTAGTGGAGCTGCGATGTTTATGCAGCCTTCCCACACATCCGTCTTTCTGAAAGCATCACTCATCTGCAGTGAAATTCCTTGTAATGCTGGAGGAAACGCGAATGTGAGACTGCAACAGAGTGGTGTGCAGATAACGGGAGCTCCCCATGAAAGGCTGAAGCCCTCTGACAACTCCTGCCTCCAGCTTTCTTGGCTTTGAAGTTGGATTCTCTCATGCCAGCCGTGTGAAGGTGTCAACTTCACCCATAGCGGATTTCCTCCACTTTAAAGGCTCCCCCTGGCTTCTTCCCCCTCCCTCCTCCGTTTAAACACTCAAACCCCAACGCAACTGAAGATGACGCCCACACTGACCGCACTCTTTGGGAGCGAGGGAGGTGAAGGGAGGAAGATACAGGGCCCTCGGTGCTGCCTGCTAGCTCTGTCTTGTCCCAGTAAGTAGTGCTGGTCCAGTCCCCGCTGGCACATGCAGCAGGAGGCAAGGTGCTGCCTCTCGGCTGAGGTTGCTCCCTGGCTGGGGCAGGGTCCTCCAGCCCCCTCGGGGTGAAGCTCAGCTGCCAGTCCCTGCATCTGTCGGCCTCAGGGCAGCGTGTTCACCTTGCCAGGCACAGCTTTTGTCAGCGTAGCCCAGAGACGAAAGGCACCACCGTGTTCTTTGTCTGAGACAGTTTAAAACAAAAGTTTTTTGCTTGCTGTGTAATAAGCCCAGGCCCGAGGCAATTCAGGAGCCAACTTTTGGCACTCTTTGTCCCTGTTTGATGTTAGTGAGCTGCTGGTGCAGGGACACCCAGCTCAGTTTCTCAGTTTCATGGAGTATTAGGTGAGTATTCCACACTAGTGTATTCCCCTCACCTTTTTAAGCCCTTTGAGGATCTCTAAAACCCTTCCACTGAGGATGGAGAGCCCTCCAGGAGCTTCATGGCTGTGAAACACATGCGTGCTCCTGTTGTACAACCTGTGCTATAGGGATGTGTGGCCTCTTGAGATTTGCAGCCTCCTGCTTGGAAACCTTTCTTCTGCAGTGTGTGGGAGTGCATGGCTGAGCAGGGAAGCGAGACCTGCAGCAACCTGCGATTTTCCCCCTTGCACTGCTGTGGAAATATGTTCTCAGCACGGAACAGAATGCTTATCCCTGGCTTTAAGGGAACACTACTAAGATCTGGCTGTACCCTTTAACAGGCTGGGAGCAGGAGAAGACACATGCTCCAATAGGTGCATTTTTCCTTTGGTATGATGCCATTTACCACTTCAGGGATAACCTAAATAATGTCAGCTGTGAGTGTTATTGACCAAGTTCTACCAGAGGATCCCCTAGGTGACTACGTGTGTGAATAAAGCTGATAAACACTGTATTATAATAAGCTAGACTTCAGCTATCCCTGGAGGCCTGGGATTCTAGTTTGGTTTGGCATCAAATTTAGAGGCTGAGCTGAACCTGGAGGGTGGGAATCTAAAGCGTGTGAGCGCTGCCTTTCCTGGGAGGCTCCTAAAACTTGGTTTCCTGTGCTGAGGCTGATCTCCAGGTATTTGCTTTTATCTTCAGCGTCGTGTTCCTATCCCAACCTGAAATCAGAAGGGCAAGACAGGCAAAAATAAACAAATGACTGAGTTTGTGGTTGAAGCCTGACCTCTGTGTTCCTTTGGTGTCTGTACACTCAGGCTGTGCATAGTGTTTTGGTTTTTTTTCCTCTTACACATCTGCTTATTCTAATCAGGATCAACCTTTAGATGAAACTAAACAACTTGAGTAATTGCCCAAACTGTGAAGATTCAGGGTTTGAGTTTTGATGAAGTGTGGTGCAGTTCTTGTTAAAGTTTCCGCAGCTCTGTGGTATCTGGCTGCAGCTGGGAGCAATAGCAAAGGTGCCAAAATAAAGCAGGGGTGGCTGGTTTTGGGCTTTTCCAAGCCTGACAAAGAAAATAAGAGGGCCTGTTGTTAGCTGGAGTGTTTTCTTACTTCATGGTGTAACAATCTGCCTTGAAGGAATCCAGCCATCATCAGAGACCAGCGCAGAGCATCCTTCTCCTCCCAGTCCTTTCAGGAAGCCCTGTGAGGATAATCAGTGGGCTTTATTTGAAATACTGATTGCTGTCTTGGAGGTATTGGGCCCCCTAGATAAATTGCTGAGGAAGGCACACATTACGAAGGCCTTTCTCCCCACCACCTTTCTGGAGAGACACTGAAGTCGCCGCTGAGTTGTACTGCTTTGGAAGAGACGTCACCTGTCGTGGCTCCCAAGGAAGATCCCAGCTCATATAGGTGTTTCTCATGAGAAACCTAAATAATAGTTACTGGGATTTGAGAAACATACATCACTGCACTACTAGAATATTTACACGCAAAATGTCAGAAGAGCCTCAAAAGAAAAGCACCATTTCTCTGAGTTAAATTATAACAGCTTTCTTTGATAAGTAGGAAGCTGACTTTGTTTTGGTTGGTTGGTTTTATTCCGGTGCTTAGAGTTAAAAAGAACTTGCAGCTTTTAAAATCACTTTCTTGGGCCCAAAGCAGGCTTTTCTCCCCCTGCCACTGGCCGTGCCTTGACTGGTGTTATCTGAAGAGTGCCGTGTTGGGAAGATGGGTTTGTGTGCAAATTCTCCTTGATGGACTAAATCAGTGAAATCCATCATATAACTCTCTATTCTGCCTGTTTCTAGAGCTTGCCAAACAGTCCCTGAAGACTGCAAATAAATAAACCACGTCAGGGCCTTATCTTGAAGAAACTCAACTTTTCTGCTTTGCAGACATTGCATACTGTAGCATCAGCTTTGCAAGGAATGACAGAAACCAGAATCCAAAATTACCGTGGCTGGTGGTTATTTCAAGCATTTAGTTGTCAGCTGAAGCTGAATTTCCTGATTTTCTAATTAGAAACCTTAGCTGGCTGGAGGATGGGATAGTTTCACTGGAAGCATTGGCAAAGCACCTAAATAAGCAGATTTTACATCCTGCTGTTTCCCCGCTATAGAATTTTTTAGTTATTGTGCTAATATATAGGGAATATACGAATTGAGTGTCTTGTCCCAGATGCAGAGGTAGGAAGCTGGGTTTAATCTGGAGACTGGTATTTGCTAGCCTACCACCTATAATATGGGCTGCTTGGGCTTGGGACTTTCAGGCTAGTTCAACGTTCTTACAGAAGCTGGAGTAAGCTAGCATCCTATGTTAGAAATTATAAACATTTATAAACATCTTGTGATATTGAGAACAAAGGTGGCATCCTCTGTATTTTTCTTCAGCTTTTCTCCTCTGCAGACTTTTACTTTTCTGTTCAAAAAGGAATGTGAACTTTGCCATGTTCAGTATTAAGCAGCCAGGTTTTGCAAAACACTTTCGTTTTCTCACCCCAAGCGTAGGAGTCTGGTCTTTCTTATAGCAGTCTCAGCTTGTATTGTTTTGGCAGATTAAATACTAGGGATAACTTATTCTGATCCAAGCTAGGTGCTCTGGTTCTCAAATTCATTGACCCTTGCAATATTTTGGTTTGGTGCCCATACAGGCTTTTTTGTTCTTCCCATACAGTATCTCTTCACAGACAGAGGCTAATTGTGGCGCTTTTAAAGGTTTGTTAACCTCTGTAAAATCTTTGAAAACACTATATTGAATCGAGTTGCATATGCTGCTTAGCTGAAGCAAGGCTGTTCATCCACATATCCCGAGATACTCGTGTGAAGGAATATCTGGATGTACACGAGAGGTTCAGCAAGTTGCTATAGCTCACTCAATAGCAAGGTCAGGGTGATAACACCAGTCTTCTGGGAATGACGGTTATTTCTGCCAGATATGGTAATGTGAATATCTGGTTGAATTGCGTAGTAACTGGCCCAACAATGGTGGTGGTGTTGCAGGTGTATTCTTGAAAGTAGGCCTTGGCACTGCTTATTGCCACCTCACCACGATGGCTTTGTGTGCTCTGGCTCTCGGCACGGAGTTTCTACTACTGGAAATAGGGTGGAATAATGAAGGGCAGCAAATCTGTTATAAACCAGTAAATTTAGGAGGTGAAAAGGTCTTTAAATGGCAGATTGAGCTGGTCTGGAACAGTTATGAAAGCCTTCTTGGTGCCAGAACAGGGTAAATAGCCTAGGTGTCCACTTTTCTTCCTCATTCACACGTATTTCTGGGGGGAAAACAATTCGGAAATCTTTTAGACTAAACAAAACTCTTTGACCTCTTGTTATAGCCTCTCTTCCCCCCCCCCCCCCCTTTTT
>Ga0065711_1001598_pt1 | contig 41811 bp, 21 predicted proteins | sample Hoacrofraction12_FD_59098 | JGI IMG/M metagenome (GOLD analysis project Ga0065711, IMG submission 59098) | Hoatzin crop microbial communities from Cojedes, Venezuela - Epithelial fraction 12 v2 (version 2) | ecosystem: Host-associated > Birds > Digestive system > Esophagus > Crop | place...
GGCAAAAAAAAAAAAAAAAAAAAAGAATCATTTCATAAAAGGCTTTAAAACAGCCCGAGCACTATTTTTGTCACCATCTGCTCAATTGTATTTTGTGCTCGTAGCAGTTTTCCAAGCACAGGTATGTCTGTCTTGGTGGAAAACGGTTTGTCTTTGTTAAGGGAAAGTCGAAATCCTTAGCTTGTTACTGGTTTGACTTTCTTTTCCTTTTTTCTCCCAGTCCCGTTTCCAGGAACTTCATTCCCTTTATTTCAGTTTTCTAACTCTGGAGTCTCTGTTCCTTTCAGGAGTGCTAGTAAAATGAAATGGTTGGGAAAAAGAAAATAAAAAACACAACAACAAAAAAAACCACACACCACCAACAAAACTCGCAGCCAGGATAAAATCCAGAATATCGTTCAGCAGACAAACACAATAAACTTCCTGTTTATAAATTTAGCGATTCATTTTTAACTAGTGGCAAAGCAGAATCTCAGCAGGACATTTAGACAGTAGTATATCCAGATGGATTCTCAGTGTGAAGGGAGTCTGAAACACACTCCCTGACATAATAAAAACAGAGTTTTCAGGCTTGCAAAGCAGTGGCGTAGGGGCTGTGAGTAAATTTATTTCACAGGAAGCCCATACCTAGAGCTAATGGGAAAATGTAGATCTTTTTCCTTGCTCTGTATGTGGTAGGTCGTAGATATGATGGGATTATAAAGGAAATGGATCTATGTGCCACAGCCCCTGACAGCACTGTGCTACATTTCTTCACCCGTGCCCTAACTCAGAGTCACTAGCAATCCCTTCTATCAGCCAGTCAATGCTTTAAATGGCTCACAGCTTGACTATATCACACAACCCCCCAGGGGCAAAGCAAACTTGTCAATAATTCCTAAGCACCTTAAACAAAATATGTAAATGCAGTAATTCCTACAGAGAAGAGAGATGGGGGAAAGTGTTTCAGAATAGAAGAAATGTTGTTAGGGGTTTTTCGGGGGGAGAAAAGGAGTGGTTTGAAGAAGCCAGATTGCTAGCAGCTGAAATACTAATAAAGATAATAATAACGCTCAGATATATCAAGGTGACTGAAGTCAAAAGCACAATGTTTTAGGTGATTTCAGTATCCGGTACCCAATTGTTCACATGGTAGGAAAGAGATAACAGCCAGGATTTTGTAGAGTGGGGTCATCTGCACGCATTAATTTCAAGAACATGGCAGAGACCGAAATGTATTACTGTGCCATGCCCTGTCCTCTTACGAGGAAGACCTCTGCTCCTTCTGGGAAAGGCTAGTCTCCTCCCAGAAGACAAATATCACCTCCTATATCACAGACTTAGAGGAGGATGGAGTGAGAAGATGCAGACTGGTGGTGGATCTTGGCTCCAGAATAATGAGCTATGGAAACTGGAGGTGGTTCAAAGTGTACTGCACGTACCAGCCTTACATCAGGCAGAGCCCGTGTTATCCTGATCCCTGCACCTGCACAAACTGCAGTAGGATTTTGGATAGGGAAGGGTGGTGGGGTGCAAGTGGAGTGTGTATACTTGTATATCTAGCAGGGACCTGGAGGGAGCCTTGCCTGTTCATCTATTTTCATGAAGGAGCCCCACTTGGATGACAGCTGGGTGTCATGTGTGTCCCCGGCAGTTATGTTGGAAAACCTGATTGCAGAAGAAGGAAGAAGAGGTGGAAAGAGGGCAGCTAGTTCCCACAGTGGAGCCAGACCTTTTCCCCTGTTGTAGCTGATGAAAATGAACAACAGCTGCTGGATTTTTCCATGGAAAGAGGTCTGTTTGCTGAGAAACGGCAACGAAACCTTGGGGTTAACTGGATACATGATCAACAGACACGAGCAGGCAGCCAGCTCTCTAAAGAGTAAAAGGGAAGAAGGTGAGAAAGGCAGAGGGAAACCGAAGAAAATGGGAAAGTTGGCTGGAGAAAGAGGAGCTGAGGAGAAGGTGTAGGTAGAGACACTGATGGTCATAGGAGGTGAAGGCAGAAGGGAGGATGCTGCTGCTTGTGCACAGATAGTGTTGAATGCAGTCTTCCTTCCATGTGCCATACCATACCATACTGTACCATGCCCAGGGTTTTGTTCTGTTGAGCCCTACAGTCAGAGTTTCCACTGTCCTTGTGGTTGAGAAAGGCTCAAGCTGCCCATATAGTGCCTGAGCATGTCATGGTGTATTCTCCAACATGGTCCTTGTCCAGTGTCCCTTCAGTCAGTTGAGAAAGTCATCACTGGACGTCTGACAGGAAATAACAATGTTGCTAAAGTCCCAACAGGTGCCACACAAATCAGCCATAAGAGGGTAAGCGTTGTTAGTAGTAACGTACATGGGGACTTTTTGCACTATGTGTGCTGACCTAAAATTTCCTCAAAAACACTTAACAACAAGAATTGTTGTTCCATTTCCATTCTGATGATGAGCTTCATGCTGAAGTTAAACAACCACCAGTGTTGTTAAGAGAGAAGAAAGTGCATACTTGTCCCTGGAGAAACTCACTAGATATTGCCACTTCTTGGTGCAGTGCATAATTTTCCACAGCAACCCATGAGGCCCTAGAGTATGACAGTGACAGAGTGACACCCCTTACACTTCTCATAGCTGTGCATCTCCCCTAGGAATTGCCAGATAAGGACACTTGTCACTTCAGAAAGCCGTGTGCCATTGGATTGTTGCTTTGGAGTATGTCCGTGTCACCTACAATTGCAGGCAGGGATGGGCCAGACTGTGTGGGGCTTTGCATCAGCCACTATGAAATTTTTGCCTTTGTATCTCCAGAGAGGGAGACTGCCCTGGCCATAGTGTTGTGAAGATACATCTAGACCCGTGCGGCTACACAAAAATGGGAGATTAGCCCTCCTGTTTGACCCAATAGGTGTTTTGCACCCTGGGATGGACAGACTCCCAGGAGAACACAATATTAGCTCTAGGTGCTGCTGACATGAACCCCAAACCACTGAGATATGCCAGGCTTGGTCCTGTGGTGAAGACCACAACTGTTAGTTCAGGACAACTGCCACAGAATGGTATTATGCCTAGTCACACACAAAGGAAGCAGCTACAGAGTTGTTGGAAAACAGGTAGCAGATAACAATTTGCTAGAAAAAAATAGTTGATCTATTGCCCTATTCCCTGTCCATTTCTGTAAGGTCCCCAGAAAAGGAGGAAAGATCATAGGCCTCATGAATTATTCAGGTAGGCTGGGCCCAACCCATAGATCACTCCCTGGCTGTACATGCACACTTGAAATTTTTCTAAAGCTTCGCTTTAGGCTTTAATCTGCAAATAACTCGAGCATGTCTTGAAACAGCTGCTTATAGCAAGTCAGGGAACCCTACAAAGTGTTTTGCTGGAACAGTATTTTGCCATCAGATGTAAAACTGAAAAGTTCCCACGTGTACAATCTTGAAGCTCATGCTAGAATTCCATGTAAGAAAAAGATATGCGTCTGTTTATTTGTGGTGGTAAGCCTGTTAATTAATCACATTCATGAATTTTATGAAAACAAACTCTTCTGATCGCCAAAGCTTTCTACGAATTCAATTTGGTGTGATGTGGGAACTCAATCTGAAAGGAATCTATCTTTAACTAGCTATAACTGCTATTTCACTAACAGATAATTCACAAAAGAAAAATAGTCCTATGTTAGAAATTTTTAATGCTACTTCAACATCTTCGTGTCAGAGACAGAAAGTAAATAAATAAATAACTTTCACAGCAAGATTCCTGCTTTGGATCCAGGTCAAAGACATTGAGGGTTGTTGATCGTTTTCTCAAAGCTGTCCCCTGGCAGAACTTACACTGCCTGATTGCTGCGCCTAACCATGGGTATAGCTACAATCAAGTGTAGCGTAAGATGCACAATTTACCCTCAAGTGAGTAATTTGCCTAGTAACACCCAAACATAGCTTAGTACAGAGCTTCACTGAGCTCTTTGGATTGCCCTGCATTGTACCACTGTGTGTACCTGCAAGTCTCAGCACCTGACTGTCTGAAAACACATGCTCAGTACGGGACTGCATCTTCATGACAGCTTCTGGATGTGGCACATGCTATCCCAAAAGGGGATTAAGGCACAGTTATTTTCCCTACAAAAAAAAATAAAGATAGTTCTGCCAGAATCATACACTGAAACAAGGTCTCTGTAATCTTGCTCTAGAAAGAATGGAGTAAGTTCTTTCGTGGCTAAAAGAAGACTCCATTGTGCTAGGAGAACCAGCTGAGGAAGAGCACTGTCAGAAAGTAGGACTGAAATCACTGTGCCTTCGCCTACAGCTTGTTTGGCTGGTCAGGTTTGTTTCCCTGCTTCTCAGTAGACATAAATCAGGTGTAAATGCAAGTAGCAACAGTGTTATGCACCGTTATCAGACATTGCACAGCAGCAGGCACGGAAAAAGAATGAACCGTCAGTGCCAAGGATGCTTCTTGAAGCAAAGGCATGAACGACCAGGTCACCTCCTTGCCTCTTAAGTGGCCTGCTGCAAATCACATGATATATCTCAGCCAAATCCTATTTGGTGCCTGCGGTGACCAATTTCTTACACAGTGGGTTTTATATCCTACCCAACCAAAAAGTTACTTTTATACCTACTTTGAGCCATGACTGCTGTGTACAAGGCAATGCAGAATCAGATCCTTCCTTCCACTAGTCTTTCCTGGCAATCAGCCTGCAAGACTGTGAAAAAAAATATTCCAGACATGCTTGTCAAATTGTACTGTGATTTAAAAGACATGGGACTGATTTCCTATTCGTTCCAGTCTACCCTGATATTATTGTAATGCTTCATGTACATTTTAATCCAATTTTCAGTAGGGTAACCCTGAGAGGAACTGGATTCTTTCATTTTGCTCCCTGCTTAACTTTGAAGTCCTTAATGAAAGAGTTTAACATGCACATCTTAGCAAGTGTCCTTGGTTTCCAAGAAAAAAGCTCTTATAAAATTAGCCAAATAGCTCAAATGTAATGGGTAGATCACAAAAGTAAGCAAATGTTAAATAACTTTACATAAAATATTAAAAAGCAGAAACAGATTTTTTGTTTGTTTGTTTTATTTCATTTTACTTTGGCTTAATTCCTTACTGGAACCACGGCTGCTGAAACAATAGTGGCCCCATGCGAGTTGCTGGATTGCAGCTCCTGACTGCGGTGCCTCTTCCCTTGCTTTACCTGGGCACTGAGGGTACGCAGCTGGGGAGCTGGGCTAGGGGCTAGTCCGAAGGTGGGAGGAAGCATTCAGGGAGAAGTGGATGATGGCTTTCTCCCTGCTGAAGGGTCAGAGGTGAGAAATTCACAGCGTCCCAACTGGAGCTGTGATGATGGGAAGGGAGGTATTGGGATTTTACAGACACCCTCTCCATAGTACGCTCCACCAGCAAGAAGCAGCTGCTCACTGTTCCCCATAGCAGAGAATGAGCAGTGAGGCCACGTGTGACACCAGCGCTGCCCCGTGCAGCATGGCTTCAACTCACCCTCTCTGAAGTCAGCCCATCCACCCTCACTGACTGTTACGGCACGCTCACCTCGTGGTGTTTAATTCTCTCTTTAGGACCACGACCTACTGTTAGCAACCCAGGTGATGCAAACCTTTGGTTTACAGACATATGTAACGAAAAATGTAGCTTTTTTTTTTTTTTTTCCTTTCGCATCCAGGTTTGCGGCACTCTGGAGCGATCTTCCCCCAATAACTATTTTTCTTCTGCCTTCCCATATGGAAGAGTTAGAATATAGAGAGATAACACAGAGAATATAGGTAACACAGAGAGTGTGTATAGAATATATATGTTTACTTATATATATCTATATATAAATGCATATATTTGTATATTTTGTAGCTATATACATATACATACACAAAAATGCGTTCTTTTTCTAGGAGATGTGGAAATTTACCAAGCCAGCCGGAAGGGAGCAGGCAGGAGGACGGTGATACAATACCCTGAACTGCCTCGGTTCTCCCGCTTGCTCTCAGTCCCCCCTGCCCACTCCCGGCTTTCTGAGGATGCGACAAGTCGCAGTGCCAGAGCGCAGCATCCTCGGAGGGGCGATCCCCCCCCCTCCCCCCCCGACCCCGTCCAATCAGAGCGCAGGGGGAGGGATGCTCGGGGCAGGGATGCGGGGTTGCCAGGCGACAGCAGCGTCCCCGTGTCCCGTCCCCTCCCCTCCCTCCGTGTCCTCCCCCCCCCGCCGGGGACCGGGCTGCGCTCCTGCCCGCGCTGCCGGCGCGGTTAAACAGCGGCGGGGAGCGCCGAGCAGGGGCTCGGCTCCGTCCGAGGGCTCCCTTGCCACGGCCCCGCTCCCGGCCGTGCCGAGGGCGATAGCCAACTTCAAAGTTACAACTGGAAACGCAGTAAATTAATAAACGGTAGGACTGAGCCTCGGCCAGCCGCTCCGCGCAGCGCCGGCCGCGGAGCTACCGCACGCCCCGAGCGCCGGGAGAGGCGGTCGGCAAACGCCAGCCGGCTCTCGCTCCTTGTCTTCGCAACTCTAGCTCGCCTCCTAATTTTAAAGCTTTGCACCAATCCCCTCTGCCAGGAAAGGAGAGGAAATCTAGAAGGATGCCGGGCTGCGAAAGGGGACCCCGATTCACAGCGCTGGTACCAGGCGCTGCGTGGCCAAGGAGAGCCAAAGTTTCCCGGAGGGAGGGGAAGCGGGTGCTCCAGAGGAGAGGGGAAGGGAAGGGGAACATCGCTTGGTGATCGCAGTCTCTCCCTCCCGCTGTCCCCTTCTCCTCCTCCTCCCTCCCAGCCTTACCCCTGACCGCTTCGGCGGCCTTCGTGAGTTTCCACCGGGATCCGATCCAAGGTGGGGGGGAGAAAGCGTGACTGTTTCCAGAGGAAGCAGCTCACACAAGTTTGGGGGGTGAGACTCCCCGGTGGATGTTTAACGAGCGCATCGGGAGGCCCGCGATGCCCGGGAGCGGCTGGACACCCTCGGTGGGACCTACCTTCACTGCACGGTAAGGAGCTGGGCACTGGTACCCCGCATTCTGGTCCCTGCACCCCAGTCCCCGCATCCCGTGTTTCGGATCCGTGCATCCCCGTCCTTGCATCCCTGCATCCCGCCTGCCAGTCCTCTCCCCTCAGTCTTCGCATCCCACACCCTGCAGCCTTGATCCCTGCATCCCGGTTCCCTGCAACCCGCACCACCCCCCATCCCGACGAGGCGCAGCCGCTGCTGGGGGGATTGCGGGTGGTGCAGCCGGGGAAAAGTTTAGAGCTGCGGTCTGCGAAGAGGTTTGCTGACCGGAGTCAGCGGCCAGGAGAAGGGAGAAGGGTGGGGGGCGGTCGAGGGCTTTCACACGTAGAGAGGACAGGTAGGGTGCAGGGGGACCCCTGTAGTCGGCAGCTGGGGGGGGGAGCAGACAGAAAGGGGCTGGATCACCTAGAGCAAAGCAGCTGTGTCCAGATGTTGCCCAGAGGTTCGTGCTCCCTCAGAGGCAGGCTTTAGGGGTGATGGGAGGAGATCTTAAGCTTGCCATCCTATAGTGTTCCTTACTGTGGGGTGGAAATTGCCAAGCCAGCAGCTGGGAGAGCAGTGCTGGGTACCCAGCTCATCTCCCTGGATCTGCTGCTGGGAAAGAGGGGGAGAGAGGTGGGGAACCTTAAAGAAATAAGAAGCGCTTTGCCTCTTCTGAGGTATCTCCCCCGCAGGGACCTGGCTCACTCCAGGGTCCTAAAATTGGAAGGCTTCAAAAAAAAAAGCAGAAACTGGCAGGGATGATAGAGCCAGTGTAAACTCTCCCTCATATATGCTGTATCTATCTGTCCATGTGAGTACACGTCCAGCTGTATAGGTATATGTATGTGTTTCTGGAGTGGTTTGTGCCTATGTATGTGCTTTGCCTATGGTCCCGTGTCTCTGAGTGTGTGTCTCTGTGTATCTATGCTTGTGTCTGCTTGGATGCATATAGATGTATCATATGTATAGATTCATAGGAATGTGGTTTATATTCCTAGGCAGTGTTTATCTAACTCTGTGTAGACTTGGAGGTGTGTGGGTACGTATCTTTCATCTGTGTGTGTGTGTCAAGCACACATTTGCTGAGATATGCATGTGGGTGTGAGGAAGTGTATCTCTGTGCCACTGTATAGGTAGGATTTGGGGTGAGTGTTGGATTTTGGGGGCTTTCCCCCTCAGATGATCATAGTGTTTCCATGGATCATTTCACACATACATCCCTGTAGTTCAACAATCTTGATAAAAAACAAGAAATTTTTGAAAAACTAGGCATCTTACTGATACTGCATTGAATGGAACTAAAGATTTGCTGGCACTTTGTGAGCTCTTTGCCTTTTTTCTTGGTTTATGCCACCTGCTGAAGATGATTTTAGTTCATTTCTTAAATAACTAATTCAGCTTTAAAAAATCTCCTTCAGAAGACTGTGGAACAGAGCAGCCTGGGACACAGACTGGTACCTATTTCAACTTGCATAAGTACATGTCTCACATTGATTAAATATGCATGAAAACAATTTGAAAAGCACACAGCCCACCTGATCAAATACATATTTTAGGAAAATGACTTTTTTCATTTTCTTCAAATACACCTAAATCATTATGACTTCTGCTGTTGTTTGTGTTGATCAATGCAAGTATTACAAGAAAATGTAACTTCGCATTATATTGGGCGAAATTTCACATTAAGCTGTTTTTATTCACACTTAGGGTAACAGAAAAATTGTACTTTTGCAATGTTCACTCTTTGAGTAAAATCAGTAACAATCCATGCAATGCCTTCTGAATAAACTGATTCCCTGAAGAGCAATACAAGCTAATTTGTTCTCTAATAGAATATTTCATGATTTAATTTCTGTGGCTTTTTGGCTTGTTGCTTTATTTTAAAGAATGGTGCTGTCTGCTGCTACTCTCAGTGTTTCTGGAGTCCTGCATTCTGTGTAAAACACAAAACACACTACAAAATAGAAAATCCACTAATTGCTTTACTGCTCTCTAATTTAAAAACAAGTAAAATGGCACTGGTATCGAGTACATGAAAACAAGATTTTTGTCCCAAGAGCTGAGACACTTTGCTAATCGTTGTTGATGTTTGTCTAGGTTACTTATGCTGATGACCTACTTATAAGCTTCTACAAATAAAGTTTTTTAGGCAAATGTTGACACTTTGTCTAAGAATAAGATTCTATTTTTACCACTGAAAGAGAGAATCTAAAGCAAGAAGCAGGGGTTCACTTACTGTTTTTATACTTAATTAAATTGTGACCAAGCAAAGTACTAATTCAGAGTGGGAAGCCAAATGAAAAGAAATACATTACAAATGGTGTTATCATTCAGTTCAGTGGTCTGCATTACATAAGTGGAGCTGAATTTGGAAAAGAATGAAGTGTAGGAGATGTACTTGCACTTAAAGAAAGATCCATTTGGATGCTTTGTGCAAAGACAATGTGCCCATGGAAGTGTCCTACAGAATTTAAATTATTCTGAAGCTTTCAGAGCTTCACATAGAGTACTATAAGACCTGAATGACCTGGTTCTAATGTCACGTCTACCGGGATCAAACTGCAATTATTCCTTTAAACCTGGTGGGCTAAATTCTCTATTGGTCTACAAGAATTCAGTCAGAGTCACACAAGGTGTGCACCCACCAAGAGTCTGGTTTAGCAGTGTGATTTGAGAATCCAGCCTAAAGCTTTTACAGAGTGCAAGAACCTGCCTATGAGGCTGTTCAACTTGCCAACAGCGTCTTGCAGAAGGGACTTCGCTCTCTGTTCAGTTTTTGAAAGATATTTCCAAATCCCTATAAAATGTTTATCAGGATTTCTGCGCTTCTTTCTCCCAACTTGTTTAACTATCGTTATTGGTCAGTTAGCATGATTTTTTCTGGTTGATAAAATTGTAGGCATACTGTCATGCTCCAGATGCCACAGAACAACATAGAGATGTTTGACACACTCCAGCATCAGACAGCATTACTGTTTGTGTGTGCATACATATAACTACAGTAAGCTGCATAAGCTCTTGTGAAGAACATCATGCAATATTGACTGGATTTTTTTCTGCTTGATGATATAAAACTGGTAGCTGATCTAAAGCTTAATCAAGAACTTAGCCCAGGTCAGAGCACTGAAGAGAGGATTGTCTTTTTTCTCTCTGCTAGTGTGGAGAATGAGGTTATGCTTTAACCCCTGGGTGGACTGCGTGTGCAATGGAGGGGCATCTGCAGCCAGCGAGATGGGGTCACCAGAAGGGTAGTTTCCCACCCTGCCCATGCACCCAGTGCTGAATGTCCAGAGCATGGTGCTGGTGGACCTGGGCTCCAAAGGTGGCGAGGAAGGAGCATAGTCTTCACCTGGTACCATCTTCCTAAATCTCTGCTGGTGACTGCTGCTGGCTATGAACTTCATAAGGTCAAGTTTCACTGTGATAATATAGCCCTAAACTGGCAGAAAAATCTGGGATGCTTTTCACCTCATGAAAATACAGATTGGCTTGAAAATCATGAGTTTATTTTAGTAGATGGAGTAAAACGATAGAAAAATAAGAATTCCTCCTGGGCACAATGATGTCTGGGAACAGTCTTAGTGTAATTGTCAGATATTTCCGCTGAGACAAAAACACAGTTCATTGTTGGAAGTGTTTTAACTACTACAGATTAGTGCAATTGTTTTCTTTCTTCAGGTAAGCCCAGAATCCAGTGTGTGACTTAAATGAATTTGCTGGCTTATCTATTGTCTTATGAGGTTTTCGGACATATTATTTCAGGGATGTTCACTTTTTCAAAAATACTGCAAGGAGTATACTGTCTTGTTTCTAGCTGTGTTTCCACAGCAATGCAGCAAATTTTCATAAGGGGTAAATTGCTATGAACCTATTAAAGTCAAAAAGAAGAGAATTTACTCGCTATAGCAAACTACACAAAAAGAAGGCTGTAGAGCTATGTAGCTTTTATCTCTTATTGACCTTCTCAAATATAAAATGATGTAGTTGGAACTATCATCATGCTATTGTCCATAGCTATGCTGAGATTATGGGAGCGTTTATGTAGTTAGCAAGTGTGCTGCTTCTGTAGGAGCTTATGGGCTGCTCATGTAAATCAATAGGTTGTACCAAAAACCTAAGTAACGGTGTAGCATCTTTTCCAAAAATTCTAAGACGAAACTTATCTCCATGCAAAGGCATGGTCTTAACCCCATTTGATGAGACAGCCTTCCTTCAGAGCACTTTAAAGTCTAGTAAGTGTCTTGACCTTGATAGTATTGATGACGTTGACCTTGGAAGTCCCTTTCCCTTCACATCCAAGGTGATACAGGATGATTACCAAGTATACAAACTGTATCAGATACACATCAAGCAAGCTGTGTGCAGAGGAACTGGGTGATGAACATTTCATGGATGAAATGGGAACTTGGGGCCGACTTTTAGTGGATGCTGCAAGACCTTGAAATTCTCCATTAGAAAAGCGAATAAAGAAGAAAAAAACTGTGCAGACAAAAAACGGGAAAGTTAAGAAGAAGAAAATAGCTTCATAGGAAAGGAAAGAGCAAGCAGCAAAGACACTCGGATGACTATTCAAGCTGAAAGAAATGTAAATGCAGTGGTAAGTCAGTTGTGGGATAAAGATAATCGAAAGCAGGTGAAGGTGGTGAAGAAGACACTCTCACTGATGAGATTAGAAAATGATCCCTTGGTCCATCTAGCAGGGCAAAAATATTGCATATGTTATGGAAGAGGTAACCGCAAAATTTAGCAATGCAGAGGATTATATTCAGGCAAACTGACTAAGAAAGGGAACATGAGAGGTGTAGGAAAGGGTGAGCTAGTAGAGAAAATGTCATAGAGCTAAATTTTTTTCCACAGTAAATTAAAGTACTAAAACAGATAAAGCAGTTAGGTGGAGAGGTGGAAGGTAAGAGAATTTTAAAGTCCACGGTGACCAAGAAGTCTTACCAGGTATCAGTATACAGTACTTGCAGGTGACCACACATCAACAAATTAGGCGTATCCTTGAGAAGAGGGAGGGCAAACTTGTAATCATGCATGGGCTTTGGGTAAAATCCAGAGACATTGTAGTAAAAACAAAGGAGGCAGAAGTAGATTGATGGGGTCTCTTAGGAAGTCAATGGAGAGAATGTCAGATTCCACAGGAAAACTAAGCAAGTGCACGTAATGAGTCAAAAGTTCCGTGGGTGACCACAAAGTCAGCAAATTCACAGGTCAGAACTGTATTAGGAGAATTACTGTGTTAAAAGGAAGCTATTCTTGGGAAGAAGGGTGAATTACATTATCTTAGAGTACCCTTCAAGGAATAGGGCACCTGAGAGAAGTGGTGCTGTGAAGGGGAGGTGGAGTATGCAGGTGAGAAGAAACAGGACTGCTCTTGAGAAAACGAGGAGTGCTTGAGGAGAGGACAAAGGGAAGAATAAAATAGGGAAGGAAAATTAAAGGGTTGAAACTGCGATGAAACCAGAGGGAAAGCGCGGACAAAGTCTGGAAGCAGGAGGGACTGTTAAAAAGAGGAAAGAAAAGAGGAGCAGAGGGGATGGGTGGTATGGGGAAGTCACCTCCCACTGGTACAGTGGAGGAGGCAGAGCCTGGGCTAGCCAGAAGGAAGGAGTTGAAGTGAGCCTGAAAACTGTGAAAATCCTTTGTGTAGAAGATGACTTGCTGGTGGAAAACAGAGCAAAAAGAAAGTGTGTGGGATGTAGCGACTGAGTATACCCTCAGCTGAGAAATATAGTAAGACTCATACATTAACTTCCATTCCCATGGAAAGCTCCACTAACGAGTCCACGCCCAAATCAGGAACTATTTTTGTGTTGTCTAAATGCTGCATCTGGAGTGGTTAATGTTGCTACAGCTGATCCTGCTGCATAAACTGCATAAAGTAGGGCTCTGCAAAGCCTCAGCTTCTCTAGTTTGTGGTGGTTGGTCCTCAAAAGCACATGTTGTTAGGCTGACTGAGATAATACCATGCACTCTGAAAAGGAGGATCCTGCAGGCAATTTACTGAGTCTGAGAGTGGCAGTACTGGGACTCTTCTCTGCAATTATCCTGCAAAGAGGCTAGCTGAGATAAGTGGCTGACGAGGGGCTGCCCGATTCTATGGTGCAACTCCATAAACCTCTTCCAGAAAAAACAGCGTGTCAGATGCCAAATCTAGCACTTCAGGACATCAGTGGTTTGCAACAGTCATTGAATACTGTGTGGTCAAACCAATGACCATCACACCAATTTGTGAAGTATAGAATAGGACATGTTTGAAAATCTTACTAAATATTGTTTCATCCCTAAATTCCTGAAATTTATCCTTAAATTTATTCATAAAATTTTTCATCTCTAAAAATTCCTAAATATGGTTTCATCAGTGGTGTATGTAGCTCCCTCCTCCACCTGTAACAGCAGGGCTGAGATGGTGCAGAAGATGTCAGGCAGCTCCTGTCCTCTGCTATGGGAACAAATACACCCTGCATGTTAGATACTCTCCTCCCTGGTGAGAAATGGAGCCCTGTGGAAAGCTAGTCTGTTTTCTGAGAGGGTCCTAGGCCACTCCTGTCCTTGCTGACTTTTTGACTATCTTACAATAGGATATGCATTGCGGTTCTTGACCATTTTAATGTACAGCTCACCACATCAGGATGGTTGACCTTTTTTACGTAACGTAGCTGTGATTAAGGCTCCTTAGATCCCATACTGGCTCCAGCTTCCATGTGCCTTGCCTTCCTGATGGGACAGTTGCATCTGTGCTTGAATGAATATTTCTACATGTTTTTTTTTTATAGGACGTCTTTGGCTAAGCTGTTTTTTGATACAATACTTACTGCCTAGCAATTTCTGTATTATTTTATACTTATTACATATATATAGTTATTGTTAATTTCCTTCACAGTGGTTGCATCTTCCAGTGAAGAAATTATTAGGAACGCATGAGAAGACATTGTTCTGCTAGTGTTTGAAAATATAACATTACATTTGTGATGCTTAGCAGAAATTGGCTGCCCTGCTGTTAGAATCACACACCCAGAGATCTGATAAAAATCAAGAAGTAAATTTTGGGGATGTTTCCAGAACTCATAGAATGCTTTATTTTTTTTTCCTCATTTCTGTGTATTTTCATGAGAAAATAACAGATAAACAGACAAAAGGATGGAGGCAAATAGAAAGATAAATGTATTGTGCGGTAAGACACGTAGAGTTCCATTCCGAGGTATTAAAACTGTTTGCTTGGATCTGCTTACATGGCTAAGAAATGTCAAAAATTATCTTTATCTGCAGTAACATTTAAAAATTGGTATTTATGCAAAAATACAATTGTTTTTTCCATGATGAGGGCGTTTTCAAAAAGCCTCATTATAACCTTTGGTAAGATTATGTGTTTATTTGAGTATTGTGTGTCACCAGCTGACAATATGGCCATAGAATTCTTTGGCTTTTTATAATAGATTTTTAATGACATTTTTACTAATGTTCAGTCAGTCAGAAAGACTTCTTCACTGTGTGTCAACTGACACCTAGTTTGGTTCCATTGTAAAAGATTCCAGAATTTTCAGTATACAACAGATGAAAGATCTTGATTTTACCTTATAACAGATGTATTTTGCCAGTATTTAACTCTTGCTTGTAAAAAGCAGGGAAAAGAAGCACCCACGTGGGACATCAGTGTAAGAATATTGGATTAAACTTCAGCAAAATTTTGTGAAAAGAATACCTTACGATGCTGGTCTGTACAGAACATTATTTGCATTGAGAATAATAAGGGTGTGCTTATTCTCATTATGGAATACTTGTCCAGTAAACACTACTACAGAAGGACATTTTATTAGAAACTTTACAAAACTGATAGTAATCATAGCAGTTTTTTTCCAAATGCTATAAGGACTCACTAACATACACTTGTCAAATCTACCGTACAACTGTTTTCAGTGTATTCTCTTGGGCTTTCTTAACTGTGTTTGCTCACTTTCTTCCTTGCAACCATCAGGGCTTTAGAAGAACCCTGACAATAACAGACTATGAGATCAATAGACAATGCATTTTCTCGGAAAGAAGTGAGCCCATCCTACATGGGACTGATGTACTAGACTGAGTTATGAGGCTAGTCTTTGCTCTCAAAAGTTGAGAAAAGGGTAGCAATTGTCTGTGTGGGAATGATAGATCAGTACTAAAGTCTGTTTCAGCCCAACACTACTCTTAAACCACCCAGCACATGCTTCTTTATCTTACGAGTATTGCAAGATGCATTTACCTTGAAGAAGAACATTTTCTTCATAACCAGGAAATAAGCTGCCGGCCTCAGGGTCTGGAAAGCAGAACAAAAATGACTCCTATTCTAGCAAAAGCAACATGCAGTCCGTGTCTTTTTTCATCCATTCACTTGCCAATGCCATTGTCAATAAAAATGTATTTACATATGGCTAATCCCACAGTCAATTCATTAAGATCATTTTAGGAGTGAAAAGGCAAGGTGACCTAATGGGGTAGCTCCAGGAATACAAATAAAGTGAGATAACTTTCAGAGAATAATAATTTTCTTTCTGAAGAGGACTTTAGATCTCCAAGAAGAGAATAACCGTGTTTAAAACAACCTTTTCTTCTTCACTCTGAAGTGATCTCCAATTAGTTGTGCAGTTTAGCTGAACTTTGCTTTCCTTGGTATCCTAGGAGAAAAGCTCTGACAGACTGGGAATTTTAACTTGTTTGTAATGTAAACTCAGTATACTGGTGGTGCTTTTTAACACTCCAGAAAGTGTTTGAGAGGAAAAAGAAATAAATAAAAAAGCTTTGATCCTCTAAGCAAACAAAGAGGGGAGAGGGAGGTTAAAAGAACCATCATTTGTGAAAGGCAGAGATTGAAAATGTGGGAAAGGTGTCTTAACTTTAGCTGTTTCAGAGACTATTTGAAAGACTATTGGAAATATCAGGCACTTCAACACCATTAGAGCCCTCTGATGAATAGGGAAATATTGATTTCTTTTATTGATTGATTGAAATTTCTGAGATTTCTAAGGATTATGAATTTCTCAATGATATCAGTCAATCTGACCAAGATTTTTCCCACAAACAGATATCCAGGACAAAGCTTAGAGATTAATGTTAATGCCTTGACTATCAAGCTCAGATAAAAATATTCCTAGTGGCATTATTCAATAGGAGGAAAGAAAGAAGACTGTAGCCCGGAAGTAAACACCAGCTCCTGGGAGCTGGGACGTGACTTGAAGCCCAGGTTGCTTGACCAAATGGTGAAATGTAAATTGAAGCATCCCGATGCAGCAGCAGGGAGTGGTGTGACCCAGCAATACCCTGTTGTCTCCTTGTCTGAGAGAGATGTTCCCGCTCCCTAAAATGTCACTGATCCAGGTATTTTGGCCAGTAGGTAAGAAGGTGGAGACAAGTCTCCACTTACTCTTTTCAACTTGTCTGTCTATTCAACATTCAGCAGTTTTAAGGAAGGAAGCAGACAAATAGCTCCATTTAGACCTAGATACCTTAAATCAATGTACAGGGAGCAGCTGCAGATAACCCTAACCCTAACCCCTAACCCTAACCCTAAGGTTAAAGTTCCCTAGTCCCAAGATTTCCTGGTGAGAGCACAAGGTCCCAGTTAGAACTTATTCTGAAAGGGTGCAGTTTCCATAAGGGTAGAAATGTGTAGAAAGAAGCCTTTTTATGTAAGCTTCTTCTTTTTCAAAGATTGTACACAACATTTCATTCTTCTGAACACAGCATTTATAGTTCCACAGATAATAACACCAGTAAGGCCTTCATTTTGATCCATTTCCCCCTCCAAAGATGGCATAAACTATCTCTAAGTCTTTATTATCCAATATTTGTTGAATGATTCCCTTAAATTCTGCAACAGCACAGTTTTCACATCCCTGCAACAGCACATGCCTGTGCTTCACTGTTCTTCTGGACAGAAGGTCTCAAAAAGTTTAACTAAATCCCACTTTTCGCAACCAAGTCTATCATTCTTGTCCTCTCTGCTGTGGAAGTTAGAAGCATTTTAGTCTGTTCCTTTCCATTCCAGCCTTTTATGTAGCAAAGGGATTGGATTTTGGCTTTTTAATGTTCATTTACATAATGTTCCCCTCAGTTATCTCCTCTTGACTCAATGAAAAAGCTACTTTTCTTTTAGCCATGTGCTTTTTTTTAGAATCTTGTTATTTTTGCTGTTTTGCTTTGGACCTTCTCCAGTTGCCCATTTGGACCTGTACCCAAATGATGAGTACAGCTGATGAATGGCTTGACTTCACTTGTCTTGAACACAACATTCCTCAAACAAATCCTTTGTGCCATTTCTTTGTTCTGTGCTCCAAGCCTCACTGCAGACAGCATTTTGCCCAAAGAGCCCTCAGGAGCCTCACAGAACCATAGTGATGTCCTTGTCCTGTAGGAGCCTTACAGAACCATGGTGGTGTCCTTGTCCTGTCACCTTCCAGTTTGCTACATTTTTTCTTGACTGCTTCTGCTCATTTCTAGTTTGCAAACACATACAACTCCAACCAAATAATTGTCAGCCCTCACATCCACTTTCTTATTTCAGAGGAAAATTACTGACATAGTTTGAACATCCTGTTTCTTTGTCTTTGCCAGCGGGATCTATAAGGCCAACAGCTTCTGTTGCTTCAGTCTTTAGTAAATAGAGGGATGCTTAACTGCTGCATTTTCTAGCATGTATCATGTTTAGCAAGAAACATATTTAGCATATTCAGCATGAAGTGACCATCACAATCACTAACTTCAGTTAGCAGCCTGACTGTCTGTAATTCAGAGAAAAGCTCCCTGGGAGCATTTGCAGCAGGGAAGCCTCCAGGCCAACTCCAAGCATAAAATATACCAGTAAATACTCCAGACCTGAGTGATGAATACAAATATGGGATCAGTATTCATTTGAGTATTCTAGCAATAGGCCCATGAAAAGACAGAAGCTGCTCATGTTTTTAGGATCATCACTGCAGAGCAATGCATCAGGAACTCTCAGATGAGAAGTTCGACTTTGCTGCTGGCAAACCCACACAGACTTCATCTACATTAAGCCTGATGAATGGGGCATTAGGCAAGAATCCAGAACCTCATGTCCCCCAGACACATTTTCTGCCTCTTTTGTTTGATTTCTCTTCTTTTATTAACACTCAAACTTTTCCCTGGCCAGACTAGATCGTATCCCAAACTGGCTAGGACACAGATAATGTCAGAGGGGTCCTAAAGGAGCTGCCACACGTACTTTCCCCAAAGGCTCCTTAGAGAACCCTTTGCAGCTGTTAGGTTCATGCATATGAGAGTAGCAATTACTACCAAAAAATGAAAGCCTCAAAAAGGAAGCAAAAATAAAAAGCATTCATTTGACTATCTGCACCAATTCATGGAACACCTTAACACTGCAAATAAAAATGTCCCCTCTAGCCTTCAAACAAATCAACATGATATTTTAATATATCTCAATAAATTGAAACACATCTGGTTCATCTCATTAGTTTCTAACTGTTAACTTTCAAGTCTTTTCAAATTCCCACTGAACAGGTAAGAAACTGCTCTGAAGATTTAACTGGCCTGACTCTAGAAGAGTACAATCCACCGTTATGCATGAGAGTAGTGCCTTTCCTCCACACTCTGTCTAAATGATCACACTGAGACTCCTAAATAAACACTACTTGGATGCACTAAGTGAAGGGGAAGGTTGGTCTCTGTGAGAGGACTTTTTACAGTTGGGGTGCAAAGACACATGGGTGCACGTTCACGAACCCAGTGGGATGCAGGCTGATGCTTTTTCCCTCCACTAGTAATACATGGGATCAGAGTTTAGCAATCCCAAATGCTCACGTGACATGTTGTCTCTTGAACTTAGATCATGCTAAGTACCTGAGATATACTGTCTGATCACAGTCAGCAGAGCCTAGCATTGTAATGCTATTTATTGGATGATCAACAGTCTGTTCCCAAGGCCTTCCACGTACAGAGTCATCTATATTTATTCAAGAGCAGTCATCTCAGTCCAATTTTAGAGTGCTGCAAGTTTTTTGCTACACTTTTTTTAAAGCACCAAGTAATGGGTGCTCTAGCATGTCTCATTTTTGTCCATTACCATTATAACATGGTTTCCATGCCCATGATTACAATGTAATACTAACACGACTAGTTTCAAAAGCAAAAGCACATTTGGAATCATCCATGTTTGTCTTTAGAGAGGAAGAGCTGCAAAAACAAATGGATCGAGCGGGATTAAACAGTAGGCTAATTGTTAATTAGGCAGCCTAAGACCGAATAAGTGTGCTAATCCATTTAACATTTTGTCTTTTTGTTTCCATTATCATCTCTGTCAAAATTTTTTGCATGTATGAATTCACCTATGTTCATTTATTAATAAAGGAATTCACTTGAAATGCAGATCTTGAATCCTATAGTCCTTTCTCAAGCAAAACTTCCATGACAGCAGCAACAGAAGGAGTTCAAGAAGTGGCTGGAACTCTCTGTACTACTCTTTTTTTAAATTAAAACTTAAACTCTTTCAATAAGATTAATGTAAATGCATTCTCCATCTGTATTGATTCCAAACACTCTCCATGTTTATTTAAGACATATTATTCTTCAAAATTATGCATAGTTCTATGTAATGTTCTATGAAAGTTGTCCTGATTGTACCTGACCCAAAAGAATTGTTCTAAAATTGATTGCTGAATGCTAACTACTATGGGGTATTAATTTTTACATTAGTTTTGTGTGTAATTGACTATCTTTTTGCCAGATAAGTAGAGGACAGAGAGTTCTTGATAGCTAACTTGGTTATCAAGTCTTCCACGTTCCAGAAAGCAATGTATTTTTCATATCAACTACACTTTAGTATTGCCAGATTCTGGCTCACAAAATAACCCTTGGAGGAAAGCAGACTCCCCATAAAATCATTAGGCTACAGAAGGTCGGAAGGAACACATGGCTCAACACTATGGTATGTTACTACTGTGAAAAAGGGAAATTTCCTTCTGGGATTAATAAATAGGATTATTGTCTGTAAGATGTAGAATGTAAACATTACTGTCTACTCAACACTAATTGAAATACATTTGTAGTATGGTGCCTGGTTTTGAGCATTATGTCTTAAAAAGAAATCTAAATCACTGAGAGTCCAGATAATATCAACAAGAAGAAATAGCAGTGTGAAAAAAAGGGTTTATCATGGGTAAGTAACAGGCTTAAATTGTCACACAGAAGACTAGACCTCAGGAAAAGCTTTTAATGGTAAGGAGAATGAAGCAACAGATAAAAATGCTGGGAAGTCTAGGAAGTTCCTATCATCAAAGGTGTTTAAAAACAAGCTAGCCAATACAGGAGTTAAATAAGACATAACGTTGATCCTGGTTTGGGTACTAGCAAAGGAAGATCAAGATCTATGAGGATCCCTTCCAACTCTCTTCTCTAAGTGACCTGAACATCATTCAGGGTTCCTATCCCAGAATCTTGCAACAGAGCAGTCTGTATAGCAAATACCTACCTTCCCAGGAGGCTACCTAGACATCTGTCAGCAAAGCAGAGCTTCCACTGCTCCCTTTGTGAGGTGAAGCAGATGCAGGGCAGTAAGAGCAGAGAGCAACACACTTCTCTCAGAAAAGAGGGGAAAAAATGGACTCATTTAAGGACCAAGCAACGTCGTCCTGCAAGAGAGAAGTAAGCTCTGCCATGCAGAGGCAGATCATGTATGTATGCAGCGAGAGAACACATGAGAAGTCTCTGCTCAATTCACACACAAACTCCTTATGAGTGTGTATTCAGTTCCTGCTCTACTCTAGGAGACACAGCATGCTGCATCATCTTCAGTATAGACAGCAACACAGTCTGACATGTAAAAACCATTAGCAGTCCCACCTCTTACTGTAGGTGCTGTGCGGAAGTGTATGTATCTACAAAAACCAACATTAAATGAGCTCTAACATTAGGACAACAGAGAAACAAGAAAGAAAGGGAGGAACAGCACAACGTGCACTGTCAACTTTACAGTCTACTCCACATGTTCATAGGATTTGATACCCTCATGTGTAGGCAATCCGCTATATAAGGTTATAAAGTAATCTACATTTTTGGAGTATTTGCATAGGAAATGAATGCAGTATATCTATTGACATCGTCAGTGCAGAGCTACTGTAACTCCAGTGCTCTCTGCACTGCAGTGATGATTATGAAACTAGTAGGCATTTTATGTTAACTCAAGGCATTATCTTTAATAAATACTCATAAAACACATTGACAAAAGCGTAAACTGCAGAAACATGAGTAGGAAATTTGTGATCTGTTCCCTATCGTAGACAAATTGTTGCTACTGTTACCCAGTAATTATTTAATCAAAAATATATTTAAGGAAAATCTGAAATAGCTAAGAGATTTCAATTGTTAAAAAGAAGGGTCCTATCTTCATGTTAATTACTAAAGCAGGGTTAGAGTATATTTTAATAAAAGTGTGAGATAGTATTGAAATTCAAATAACTCCTTGGAGGTTTTATGGCTCATACAAAAAGCAAAGAAATTCAGAAAGAAGGGTTTTCAAAATTAATAACTCTTTCTTAAAGAGAGATAAAGAATTATATGTTGTCTTCTAAATGGACATTATGTTTTGCTGTGAGTTTGTGAAAAAATGTATTATTCATATCTTTGATATAAAAGATGTTTAGCCTGAACTACACTCTTTCCTTTCTACCCTGAAATTTTTCTTCCATTCAAAAACTACTGTATCTTTCATCATTCAAGGCCCCTCTGCATTGACCCTGGAGAATACTGAAATATTCCTTTTATCCACGTTAAATCAGGTGAACAATAAAAAGGTATTGATTTGTCATACAGTATAAATAGTTCATGAATATATAAAAATTTAATTCAGGATTCTGTGGGTCAAATCCTAGTCTGCGATAAATTAGCAACAAAGTCAATGGAGCTGCTCCATGTTACACCAACCAGCAGTGTTGTTCAATTTGTCAGGTGTGCTGCACTTCAATCATTTAATAGCTTCAAAAGATCAGTAAGATCTGCAGTTTCAGGTTTTCAAATGTCAGCCTGCTTGCTTCCCATATGCTTACTCAAGCCGTAGAGAGTACTTTGCAGCAAAATCATTGCATTACAATAAACTATTACCTTCAGGCATGTTCACTAGTCTGTCTGATTGAGACTGGATACTGCACTCTGACTCTGAGCTTGGTTGTCACCAGTGGGAAGCTGCTGAGCACTTGATGGAATGAGAACATGGGACATGAACATGTTATCCCAGTTGCCCAAGTAGAGTAGCTCAGTGTAACTGCACTTTTACAAGCTCCAAGGACAGAGATAGCTTGTAAATATGGGAAATAGGGGGGTTGTGCAACATATATAAGGCTGGAAGAGACAATAAAAGTTTTTTAGGTCTATTTCCTGTCCCAAAGAAGAGTCAAGATTATCGTGCCATTTCTGACTAAAGTTTGATTAATTTTTTTCTTGAAAACTTCTTATGGTGGAGACTCCATAATTTTCCAAGGCAGCGTGTCCTGATGCCGCATTACTTTTATGAACAGAACATTTTCCTTAGTATCTAGCCTAAACATTTATTTTTGCAGCTTAATTTCATTTCTGCTTCAGCTAATAACTGCAGCCAAATTATTCCTCTCATCCCAATTAATTTCTCACCTCCTGAACTTGATGCAGCTTTGCTTACTGTCTCGTCCGACTGCATTTGTGATGAACCTCAGACGGCTGATGGAATCTGGAAAAACGTGAGTTTCAGGCCAGTCTGTCTATGACTTCTCTAGTCCTCTGAAACTGGTTCACTTCTTGGTCTGAGACAGCTTCTAATCTGGTGAGCTGGCCGTCAAGCTATGAAACATTTATTGCCACTGGAAAGACTTCAAGTAATGCTTGTGGAACAACTAGAGTTCTAAGATTATTTCTTTTTTTCTTTGTCACCTATTACAGGGACATTCTGTTATGGTTTTTAGCCTAAGAAACAGAAACCAAGACATGCTTTAAACTGTTTGTGAAACTGTTGTGGTGTGTTCCAAAGGAAAGCATTTCTTTCTGTTTTTTGACACAATCTCATCAGTGGGATAACATTTCATTTCTAAGTTGTAGCACCAAATAATCATGCTCCTTAGTGAGATGACAAACTTCAGCCTGTGCATTGTTTTTCTAATGGCACTGAGTTCATAGAATTATGGAATCATAGAACAGTTTGGGTTAGAAGGGACCTTTAAATGTCATCTCGTCCAACCCCCCTGCAATGAGCAGGGATATCTTCAACTAGACCAGGTTGCTCAGAGCACCATGCAACCAGGCCTTGAATGTTTCTAGGGATGGGACCTCCACTACCTCTCTGGGCAACCTGTTCCAGTGTTTCACCACCCTCAATGTAAAAAATTTCTTCCTTATATCTAGTCTAAATCTACCCTCTTTTACTTGAAAGCCATTACCCTTTGTCCTATTGTAACAGGTCCTGTTAAAAAGTTTATCCCCATCGTTCTTATAAGCCCCCTTTAAGTAGTGGCAGGCTGCTCTAAGTTCTCCCCGGAGCCTTCTCTCCCCCAGGCTGAACAGCCCCAACTCTCAGCCTTTCCTCATAGGAGAGGTGTTCCAGCCCTCAGATCATCTTTGTGGCCTCCTCTGGACCCGCTCGAACAGGTCCATGTCCGTCCTGTGCTGAGGGCTCCAGAGCTGGACGCAGGACTCCAGGTTGGCTCTCACCAGAGTGGAGCTGAGAAGCAGAACCACCTCCCTTGATCTGTTTGCCATGCTTCTTTTGATGCAGCCCATGGTATGGTTGGCTTTCTGGATTGTAAGCAGACATTATTAGCTCGTGCCCAGCTTTTCATCCATCAGCACCCCCAAGTCTTTCTCTGCACGGCTGCTCGCAATCCATTCATCTCCCAGCCAGTACTCATACCTGGGACTCACTGACCCAGGTGCAGGACCTTGCACTTGGCCTTGTTGAACCTCGTGAGGTTCTCATGGCCCCACGTCTCCAGCTTGTCCAGGTCCCTCTGGAAGGCATCCTGTCCCTCACGCATGTTGACCACATCACTCAGCTTTGCATCATCTGCAAACTTGCTGAGGGTGCACTCGATCTTGCTGTCTGTGTCGTTTATGAAAACATTAAACAGTACTGGTCACAATACAGACCCCTGAGGGACACCACTTGTCACTATTTTCCATGTGGACATTGAGCCGTTGACCACTACCCTCTGGATGTGACCACCTAACCAATTCCTCATCCACTGAACAGTCCACCCACCAAATTCATAGCTCTCCAATATAGAAAGAAGGATGTTGTGGGGGACTGTGTCAAACACCTTGCAGAAGTCCAGATAGATCACATCCATAGCTCTTCCCTTGTCCACTGATGTAGTCACTCCATCATAGAAGGCCACTAGGTTGGTCAGGAAGGACTTGTCCTTGGTGAAGGGCAAACTGCCTGTCTTAAATCACCTCCTGTCCTCCATGTGCCTTAGCATAGCTTCTAGGAGGACCTATTCCATGATCTTCCCAGGCACAGAGGTGAGTCTGAAAGTCGGTAGTTCCCAGGGTCCTCCTTTCTGCCCTTTTTAAAAATGGGTGAAATATTTCCCTTCATCCAGTCACCAGGGACTTTAGCTGAATGCCATAACTTTTTAAATATCATGGAGAGTGGCTTGGCAACTACATCGGCCAGTTCCCTCAGGACTCTGGGATGCATCTCATCAGTTCCCATAGATTTACGTGTGTTCAGGTTCCTCAGATGGTCAAGAACCTGAGTTCTTGTTGCACGATGTTCCAACAAATGATTAACATGATTTGTTGCCATCGCTTATCCTCTTGAAAGAAAATATATAGATTCTAATAAAGGACTTAGTGTTTGGTAAAGGAAATAATATCGATTTGAAAAGAAAACAGAATGTAAGTAAAATAAAGATCTATTGCTGGTGAGAAGGGGTTGATGAAAAAGGTATTGAGAATGACAGAAATGTCTATTTTTCTCTGATAATTGCTTTTCTATCAATGGACTATTCTGTCATGATTAATAAAACCTCTGAGACTGACTCAGATGGTTTAAGAGTCACTGTGCTTCGTAAGTTGATTATTGAAAAGAAAATAAATGAGTTCAAAATCTTTCACTGGTAAACAGTTGCTGGCAACACTTCATCCTCCTTGTTCATTGTTCTACGCTAGGGCTTGATCTTGTCTACCAAAGCTACCTAGAGGCAGCAGCCTTGGCTAAACTTCAGTCTGGTCGGTATTTCTTTGCCGAGGAGATTCACTAAGGTATTTTCCTGGCCCATGCTCAGCCTCCACTTGGTGTCAAGGCCACTTCTCTTCCCTTCTGCTGAGAGAGAGGGAAGGACTTCTGCACCGTCTTGTCACCAGAGAGGTGTACAGACTTTTCTATACCTGTTGTCCTCATTGCTGACTGTCAGCCATGGTCTAGGGCTTGAAGCTCTTCCTCTATTTGTCTAATCCTCCTATTCCACTGCAGAACCCAGGCACATAGTTTAATGACATCTTCCAGATGCTTCCAAGCCACTTTCCTCACTGAAATTTTCAAAGGTCTTCCAGACTATGGACAGATTGTCTATCAAATTCCTTCTTGTCTCCTTCATCTTCAGGAGCTGGTCTTCTATAGCTTCTAACACCCATGATGACATTTTCAGAGTGCCAGCAGAGAAGAACACCTGAAATTATAAACGGGCTAATTTTCTCAGCTCAAACACATTCCGCTGGAGTAAAACCACAATTTGCCAGAGGATATTTGTGCCTGCAGAGACAATACAATCTGGATCTGTGCCTGGCATGTAGGCAGTTGTCCTCTTGCTCTAGCCCACAAGCCTCCCAGTGCCTGTAGTGCTGGGAATCTTGTGCCCTGAGCCCTTGGGGTCATGTATAACTCCAGCCCAACCAAGTATGTGGAGAGCAACTGTAAGGGCTCAGCTGATTGCACAACTATGCTAATTGTTTTGCCTTGGGGTCTGAACTTCATATCATTTAGTCTCCCTATGAACTCCTTGCTGTTAACCAGATAGAAGCATTTGGTCTCAGACACTTCAGACTTACATCACATAAAAATATTTTCTAAGAAAGCAAATAATCCTTTCCAGTTCTGTATTTATATTGAATCCTTCTGCTTGTGATTAATACCAACAGTGGAGGTAATACTTAATTTGCCTCATATTCCTCACAAAGACCAAAACTGCCTTGACTCACACTCAGATATCTGGAAGAACAAGCAATCTTTCTCCAGTTCCCCTTCTGAGAGATAATCTCCCTTTCTTCAGGTCAGAAAGAGCTTATGGACTTGGGGGAGGGGGTGTAGTACCTGTAGCAAATCGCTCCACTTCTCACCACTTCTGTGACTACTCTGAAACTGCAACTTCTTTCAGTCATTTCACTCCACAACCTCATTCTTTGTTCAAATCAAGGAAAAGAAGCATGTGAGGGTAAGATTTATCTCAACAGACATAGCATGAAGACAGAGATAGCCACAATGTGGAGGTCAGCATCTTTAAAAAATCTTACTTCATGGTAAAAAGAAAAATAACTTTTTTAAGGAGTGATGCAACTGACCCATTTTAGATATCTACTGTAGGAAGAGAGGAATTGTATTCAAAAAATGTTTTGTTTTTTCTATAAACTGACTGTAAAGGGACCTTTGACTAACTAGATCACATGTAGGAACATATCATCTGGATGTTCGCTTAGAAGAATCTCATGCATGATTGAAATTGTAGTCATAATTTTAGCCAGAGCTTGTTCTGTGGCTGACCTCAAACAAAGTGCCATGTCAGCAAGAGAGGCAAACCTGTGCTGCAGTTTTTTTCTCTGGTCTTTGCTAGATTGTCTTCCCTCATTTATTTCCACAAGAGTCTGCTCTGCATGTCTTCCAAAAAGGAAATCTCTGTGCAACACAAAATCCTCAGTAGGAGGAAGGCAAAAGGTGTCTGAGACCCTAAGATACCATCTTCATTATCTGGAGACAAGTTTATCTTGCATAGCGAATTTTCCTTCCCAGAATTTAGAGTTTGTCCTTCCACTGAGATTTAACTTTTTTATCACACACAAAAGCAACAACTTACTTTTGCTGATGGGGTTTTTTTTACCAGCTGAATCACTCCATACATGCACTGTTATACCTATGCTTCCCTAACTGCACAATAATGACCTCTGTCAGAGACTGAATATTGACAGACTTGGGCTACATGGGCCTTTGCTGCAATCTAGCCCAAAGGTTCTTAAAATCTTAGTGCTAAAATGTTCTATTTGAAGTGGGAATTAATCCAGGGAAGCCCTTTTGCTTTATATGAGAGATCAAGCTGGAAGGCCATTATGGGCCCTATGTGGTTAAAGTCAGTAAATTTGTGAATTAGCTATTCATAATCTTCAGGGATGATAAATTAAAACCGTGCTAAAGTGAGGAAAATGTATTATTAGAAAACCTGGCAAGCATTCAAGCCTAGGCCCACTGTTCATCTTGATCTTGTTGCTTTGAAAGGTTTGCATTTCAGACTTTGGAGAAAACATTAAGTTATTCCTCCAATCATCTCGTAGTGTCAACACTCTGGTCCAATATTAAAGTACTCAAATATGCAAAATCTTCTCAGTTTACACACCTTGCATATGTGATAACTTTCATCTTGGTTATAATAAGGACTGAACCAACAACTTCCTAAGCCAAAAACATAACATTCTTAAACTTAAACACTGCTTCTTGCTCATAAAGCTGAATTAGGCTCAGAGCTTCTGTGGTTTGAGTGTGGAGGAGGTTACACTGCACAAATTAAAGAAAATATACTTCCTTCCAAGTGATGCTGTCAGAAAGTGACTTCTGCTAGACTCAAGGTTTTCATGTAGAGGCGTTTGCAGTATCAGAAATATCTGCTCTTCCTCCTCAAGTCAAGAGGTCCTGAGACCTCGGGTCCCCTGATTTCCTTTTTGAGCACATATTCCCTGACAGGGTTGACCAGAGTTTAGTTTAGTTTAAATTCAGTGACTGGTGGGTTGAGTTCTTTCTTTTTTTTCTTTAGCCTTTGCTGTCTTTTGTTAAAAGCTGTCATGCATTTGAAGCTCTCTGATAAAAGCCTAGGCTTTCCCCCTTCTGCATGAAACAGCATGAATCTGAGTCTTCTAGCCCCCAGAAGTGGATTCTCATTATTTCCCTCGTGTACTCCTTTCTCCTGCTCAAAGCCACGTTTTATTTCTCCTCCCCTGCTGCACTTTGCAGTGTCTCGCATTCTGAGGTTGGCTCTATTACAACTAGGGGAAGTCTTTCCTGGGACTGTCAAAGCTTCCTGGAGGTTCCCATGTACAGTAATCCTGCAAAGACTTCCCAGCCCACTTGATTTTCTTCTCTCTAACTAAGTCAGCTGACTTTAAGCCCTCAGAGACAGGACTATTTACAGGCTCAAGACAAGGCCATTATAACATCCATCATCTGTTAGATGCATCTTCACTGCAGTCAGAAATAGAATAGCTTCCCTGGTATGATTTGGGTTAATACAGTGAGTTCCTTTACATATTCAAATTGTCCTAATTATTAGCTCAAGATGGTCCTTCTGACTTTGAGTGGCATAACCAGGTAATAGCAACAATTACAAGTACAATCCCCTGCTGAACCTCAAGGGGATGAACCATCTGCATCGTTCAGTCCTTATAGCCTGGGTTGTACTTATGCTCTGGGGTTCAGGGATTTGGGGATATTTTCCCTCTTTTCACCACTTTATGTTCTGTCCTTGTACGAAGGGCCTACAATTCCCCCTCACACACACACATCCTTCCAACAGTATCTGTTAAGGTGGCAGAAGACTAGTTACAATACAAGTAGCCACTGGACCTGCACTGGGACTGCACATAGCCCTGCCCTGCTAGTACTGGTCTCTAGTATTGATCTGCCAGGATGATGCTGTTGCACTGGTGATTTTCGTGATTTGGTTTTCCTTGTCTAGGTCTGAATTACAAAAATTGGAATTTAGTGTTAGTATATTCCTGCTGTGTTTAGGAATGTCCATTTTTGCTAATATCTCTACAGCTGAAAGTGTCTCTCCAGCATGAAACTGAAGGATCTCTACTGAGTTTCGCTGAATAACTTTTGGGTTACAGCACCGTAAACACCAGGGAAGCAGACCAAGTTATTCTTTTGGGATTGTTTAGTCTGGAGAAGAGGGGACTGAGGGGAGACTTTATCGCTCTCTACAACTACCGGAAAGGCAGTTGTAGTGAGGTGGGTGTTGGTCTCTTCTCCCAAGTAACTAGTGCTAGGAAGAGAGGAAACAGCCTCAAGTTGTGCCAGGGGAGGTTTAGATTAGATATTGGGAAAAATTTCTTTACTGAAAGAGTTGTAAAGCATTGGAACAGGCTGTCCAGGGAAGTGGTGGAGTCACCATCCCTGGAGGTGTTCGAAAAATGCATAGACGTGGCATTTTAGGACATGGTTTAGCAGGCATGGTGGTGTTGGGTTGATGGTTGGACTTGATGATCTTAGAGGTCTTTTCTACCCTTAATGATTCTATGATTCTTTTGCAGCATTTGAATTTGCAAATCTACCAGCACTAACTATACTATGGTCACAGATGTAGCTAAACAGACTAAGGAGGCTGTTTTCATAGATAAACCTATATTTATGTCTCATCAGGCTGTGCATCTACCTCTTAAATCAGTCAAAAAATACTTACAGAACAAGGAAAAAACTCTCCTTATGACTCATATATTACTAGGTCCAAACTGTTCTTAAACTGCTCCAGTCCAGAGTTAACATATTTTTAAAATAAATCCCAACCGTCAATGAATGACTAGAGGTGCAGAACACACGTCTAAAAATTATTCAGTTCTAATGTGATGTTGTGTTAAAAAAAGAGTGTGATATTAGGCTAGACATAATACTGGACATCTGTGTTTGACAAATAAAGAAGTCATATTCAAGCAAAACAGCCCTAGGAGAATATTAATAATGTTACTGATCTTTTTAAAAAGAGCATAATGAATTGAAAGAGTTAAGGCCTTGTTTTCCGCAAATACATGTGAACAAGCAGTTGAAGATTATTAAGATGACATCAAAGACTGTAATTTCGTATTTTATCCACAGCATCTATCGTACATCTGAGCTCTGCTATTTCAATGCCCTCCTCCATGATTTGCTCAAAGACATGGATTTTGCCGAATTCCTCCTGCATATCATGTGTTTTATCTGGACAATTAACAGCCTGTTTTCCTGGATGATTTTTTGGTTTGGTTTGGTTCTAAGAGTTGAGAAATGCCACAGATACTGAGCAGAGCAGACAATCTTTGATCTCCAATCCACCTGCTAATTCTCCATTGGATGTTCACCGCAAGTTCCTTGCACAGACCTGCCGCAGAAACGAACAGCAGCTCAACGTGCAGCAAGTGAGGAATGCAGACAATGCTGAGGAGAAAGCTGGCTGTTGTTCGCCCCTGATGGGCTATTTTTAGCTCACAGACTGTTATTCCACTGAGTAAACTCAAGTCAGGTAAAAGAAAATGCACTTTGCATGCTCATCTGCATCGAGCACTGGATCAATCGGAATTCTCAATACCTTTAATGCGCTCATATATTTAACACTTGGCTGGCTAAGTTGCATCTGGCAGATTGCTACAGCAAATCCAGCAGAATTTTTTCTGTAGATCTGTCATCCTGCTGTATAATAAAACACCCCCAAAATTTACGTTGTGCTAAAGTAGGTGCTGTGATCATCCAAAACCAGCTGGTTAGCAACTTGCAGAGGCCCATGCTATGTTTATATCATTGTAATAAAAACAGCAATCAGCAGTTTCCCTTTCCTAACTGTTTCTTGCCGACCTCCTGGTTCTTTCCCCTGTGATCAGGAGTGATGATAAGATCTCAGGTCTCCGATTTCACAGAGCAAAGAACCATGACTCATTCATCAGGTTGGAGATTTAGGCCACAGTATAAATCTCCGATTCCCAGTGATCAATTTATTGAGTCTGACTTCAGTTCAGCACTTTCTGTGTTACTTTTTTTGTGCAATGACTGTGTCATTGTTGTCAGCAGTGTCAAAGACTGTTGCCATCTACCTTCTCTGCCTTTCAGTCTTTCTTGATACAAGTGTAGGTGGTCCTCCATTAACCAGCTTGTTTCCATTTAAAAAAAAAAGACCACGGGAATCTTGATCCCTCTTCTCTTGTGTTGAGTTCAAAAATGTTCCTTTTTTATCAGTGGTTTTCTCTCTTTTTCTCGTTGTTTCCTATACTGCCTTGTAGACTCAGATTGTGCTGTAAATGTATTGGAATTAGAGTTGCTTTTCTCAGAAAAGTAGAAAAGCATGGATGTCAGGAAATTAGTCTTTGGAATCATGTGAATTCACTGACCACAGATTGAAAACTACAATTTTACTGTTCTTGGGAAATAGCATTAAAAAACTCCAAATACATTACCTTAAAAGCCATCTCTGGGATACCAGATTGCACATTGAAAACCAGTGTTTCCAACAGATTTCTGGCTCAAAGTTTAGAAGAGCAGACAATTATATGGATTAAGTTTTTCATCACCTAAGTGCTTTTTCACAGTACTTTCTTCTACATTATCCCATGCGAGCCCATTGAAATGGCATTTTGCACTCTTGGCTTCTGAGGAATGCACCTCTAACTGAAGGATCTACCCAATTCATCTTTGTGCTGTCATTCCCAGATACAGCGTCAGTACTATTAATGCTGAAATACATTAGTAGAAGCATATCTTACCATGATGACAAACCCTACCTGTGTTCTTGGTTCAGCAGGTAGCTCTTGTCGTTTTCCTGGCACACTGGCAGATACATCTCTGCCATGTCTGTCTCCTGACACGTAAGATATTCTGGTTTGTGATTGCTGGGTGGGGTGTCCTATGCATTTGTCCAGTTGACTCACCAGAGACGGTGTCCAGCTCTCATTCTGTTGGTTCGTTACTGGACAAAGTGAAGCAGATCTCCCTTTTCCTATCAGCCTGACTATTTCCCATGTAAATTCTTGTCAGCTCTTTTCAACCTGTTAAAGCAGAACGGTAAAAAATTCACGAGAGGGCAAGGCTTCTCCGGTTTCTTTGCCTGCTTGAAGATTTGTGGCCACAATTCTCAAACCCCTGTGTGATATTAGCTCACACAGGTAACTTCCCCTTAGGCTCACGCAGGTACACGAAGTGTTTACAAAGATTATATACAGGTTGTTGAGCATCCTGAGCGTCTGGTACAACTGTGTAGCTCTGCTTCCAACGTCTCACATCTGGCAGAGACTTTCCAGTGCATCTTGCAAAATCCATCAGCTGCCTCTGTGTTATTAGACAAATAGAAATGAAGTATTCTCCATTGCACAATACCAGAAAGCACAAATAACTCTGCTAATCCTAGTCATGCCATAGTGACTCTAGGCCATTTTAAAAAAATGTCTCAGAGAAGAAGGAAGCTCCAAAGTGTAGCTGTTGAAAGGGTTAGACACCCTGTCTGTGTAAGACTAGATTAATTAGTCTTCTCCAGTTAAGGGAGAGGCAGGGTCTCAGCTCCCCGCTTTTTAAGCATTTTTCCTGGGTTGGGATGAATCTACCTCTCTTGAGGTCTCTGCCTCTCTGCACTGATGCGAGAGGGAGCTCTGTTGATATACATGGCTAGGCTCCAATCCTTCGGATGATTAAAATTAAATAGGATTAAATTCACTCATTTTGCTTTTTTTTTCCACCTATTGTAAAAACTGGGAATAATTTGCCTAACCTTTCTTCTCAGTAGCAGTTTGGAGACATTCTTTTTTATCAGTTTTAAGTTTCAGATTTTTTAGAATAAACTATGATGTGTATTATCAGTGGAAATATTATGATATAGTAGGCACTTTACCACATACTTCTGCCGTTCTTATAACCATTATTGCTGTGCCATTTTAATGCAATTTTCCTCAGACTCCCACGTTATTAACCTGCATTCATCATTTATATCCCTCTCCTGAGGCTTGTTGTAATACTCCATAGAAGAAGATAAACAAATTACAGATACACGAATTAATTGTTGGCTCATTGGAGCACCCCAGTCAAGGGATTTTAGGAACATTGGTTGGAGTGAAGCAGTCCATAGGCTATGCTGGTGGAATGGTAGGAAGAAGGATTATACAGAACTGGAGAAAATAGTAAAAAAGAAAATGCATGGATTAGGGCAGATATGAAAATAAAATCCAGGGAAAGTGACAAAATTACTGTAGACCTCCAAGGAATGCAGCTTTGCAAGTCAGATGTTAAATACCCCTTGCAGTAAGGTTTGCTCCGCATTGTTCACACACCCTTTTCTGCAAGCCATGTCACCTCTGCTGAGCTCATTAGACAGCTCCACCTCCTCTTTCTCTTTATTTCCCTGCCTGCTTAGGATTAGGCATAGAAAGCCCCACTCTGAAAGAAGAGGGGTCAAAGTGGCTCGATCGTTCCTGCCAGATCCTGGCTAGCCCCTGGCTTCAGCCCCATCTCCACCTCAGGACAGCTGCCCAGGGATTGGCAGCACAGCCCTTGACGAGGGCAAGGAGAGCGTGGGGAAAAGGAAGAAGGAACACAGTGCCGAAAAGGAAGACGATGTTAAAAGAACAGTAGAGAGGGAAGGAAAGAGGAACAGAGGGGCGAAGTGAGTTCAGAGAAATGCAAGAGCACATCAAAATAACCTTGCATATTAAAGAAGCATATGGTGCCTTGAATCACAGGGGAGCTGTGTTGTGCTACAGTGGGTAATAACACAGAGTAACAGACTGTCCCTTTCCCTGAAAATTGTGTGGTTGAAATGGATAAAATACATCACAGTGGAGAGGAGTGACTGGCACAGTGTCCAACAGGACCTCTGCATCAGAGCCGCCAGGTAGCATCCAGGCTAGCCTCAGCCAGATGTGCTAACAGCAAGGCACTGCTGCCCTCCAGGAGCAAGGCAAGGCAAGGCAGGGGGAAAAAAGGGGCAATGGGAGACAGAAAACTGTGATGAGGCAGAGGGTGTGAAAAGAGCAAGGGAAAGATGCAAAGTTTAGCTCCAGATTCAGGTTTGCTAGCCTGACCTCAAGTGTACAGAGAGCCCATGAGAGGATCAAAGCATGACGGAGTTCTTTGCTTGAAGCAAAAATAGTGACTGTGAAAGAAAAGGGAAAGAGGCAGGCAGACACGAAAGAGAAGCAAGCTGGAGAATAAAGGAAAAGAACATGAAAACACTATCCTCAAAACCAAGGCAGACATGCCAGTCATAATAGTTCACAGTCTACATGTCCTTCCTCTGCTGCAGCTCTGTGAGGGATCTGACCACAGTTAAGTTGTGTTTAATAATAATAACAACAAAAAAGCTAACGCCAACACATAAAAGTCAAAGGCTTGGCTTAATTATGTATGAGGAACTTAAGGAGAAGCTTTGCATGCAGGTGAATGTGTTCTTCTCTTTCTAAGGAAGAGATTTGTGCGTGGTTTCAAGTAATTTCAGCAGCGGAGCTGCTGATAGTCCTAAAAAACAATCTCTTCTGTTATGTTCTATGGTTATTTTTTAGCCACAGCTGTCAACCAAACTCCTTTTCAAAGAAGGTGAGTGTCAGTATCTCTGCTCTGTAGAGGTAGCACAGAGAGGTGAAACAACATGCTGGCAGGCAGCCTGTAACAGCAAGGATCCCACCAACAGGGTCCCAGCCTGGCCCACATCCCCTCTGTGTCCCTTCTGCAAGGGATGGGGGGCTTTGCTGTTGATCTGCTGGAATGACAGTCAGAAAAAGACGCACACCTCATTCAAAACCACAGGGCAGATTCCCATTTACCTCGGCTGCTGTGTGGCCAAAGGAAAGTGGTCATTTCTATGCCAGTGAGCTGAAGCAGATTATGAGAATTCTGTTGGACATGTGCACTGCAATAACTAATTGCACAGGTGGAGTTAATGTTTTTGCCTTGATTATAGTCATTCAATGTATTACTGAGAGAAAGAATTTCATGCTTTGAACAATGATATCTAACATCTGAAATAGGTACCTCTCTCTTTAACTTGTCCTGTAGATCAAAATTAATTCTGCACATAATAGCAGCAACAGTAACTGGAAATTAGGAAGATGTTTCCCCCACGTGTAATAACACAGCCTCTACAAATTGTCTTGTACCTTCCTCTGCAGCATCTGGTGCTGGCCACTCTCTCACACAAAATGCTGGACTAGATTTGACTTGGGTCCGGTCCAGCCTGCACGTGTCTGTGTCCCGAAAGAAGTCGTGAAACATTCTCACATTCTGCTTCTCAACCTGTGAGAAGCCCAAATAAAGTATAATCTTCCCCTTCAAGAAATCTCACGTTACATACCTTCTTCTATTCTGCAGCAAAATTCCTTTCAATGCTCTCTTCAAAGCACTTGTACGCCTGACAACATTTTTGTAATGTGCTTATCAAGGCATTGCTTTCCCAGTGGAGAGCCACACTTCATTACTACAGTCACAGAACATTTGCAGCGGTGGTTCTTCAACACCCTGCGTCCTCAAAGGTGTCCGGTTGGTTACTTCTTGAAGTGACCGCCTAAAGTAATGGAGTGGATAGAGATGCTCCAACTGCTTTGCAGATTTTAGTATGGGATTATTTATCACCTCCCTACTTTGAATTTCCAGTTTGTTAAACCAGAAACAGGAGATGAAAACACAACTTTTGAATCAGAATTCCAGGGTCCCATGGGAAAATGTTTCTTTTTGCACTACAAATGGAGGATAGATGAAGAAAAATTATTTGTTTCGAAACCAGACTGGCCAGTTTGGTGCATGGATGAAATTGTTCATTTTTATTACCCCCTTAAATTCAAATCAGTGTTTTTTTAATATACTATTTGCAGTTACAAAAGGGTTCGTGTCTTTCATTACATGCACGTAGCTTGCTTAGCAGAAAGGAAATGTCTACATTCCTTGACTGGGACGCTTTCAAACAAACTATGTAATGAATAATCAGCATTTACATTTCACTGTGGAAAAATGCACCGTCCCAGGGCTCCAGCAGGCAGAATCCAGGATCTGAAACGCAACATCTAGAGATGTAATGGGAACAGATGTGGCCGATTATCTGTGAGGGTCAGGCAGAGACCTGCTGCCCTATATAAGAAGCTGGTAGATAATGGATCCAATCTTGCAAACAGTGGTGAGCAACCTGAGCTTTCAGACAATTCTGCGGGAATGATGAGGCAAAAATCAAGTCCACATAACCAATAGTCTTAAGCAGAAATAGCTTCAAGGGAATCTTGAAGCTGTGGATTCCCAGAAGCTGTGAGGTTTATTAAAAAAAAAAATGTTTCTCTGTTCTTGTATTTTGTGTGCTTCTGTACTGTTTAAGGAATTAGGTAACATACAAAGGAAGAGGACAAAGAAAATCAACCAAGCCTCTCAATCCATACAAGACACTGTAGAGAAAGCAATCAACCATATTCATCACCTTCGGTTCATCCAATTTACACCTGCTGTAGAGCTGACCCCTGTAAGAAAAGAAATACCTGGCAGCTATTGTCCAGTCACGTTAGGCATTACATTCCCTCCCCACAGACCACCAGTGGCCAATACATTGATTTTACAGTCAGTCCAAATGCAACATCTTTAACACCACAGTGGATTGTTGCCCCGGCTCTGACTCAGGGAACATTTCCTCTAGTTTTTGTGTTTTCCTTGGAGATGTCTCCATCTAAGCACTGACCAAGCTCAACCTGCTTTAGCTTTTGAAATATGACAAGGTAATCAATCACGGCTGTGGGCAAGCGAGGTGGCTGTGTTATTGTAGTTTAGCAGGAAGGCTGCCATACAGTGCCATGACAGCTTCCCACTTTGCTCTCCGTGGGCAGCTGTGTGTAGACCCAAATCCTACCCTGAGGTCAATAGAAATGATCCTCCCTGTGTGCCCACAGCCCCACGGGGTGATGGGGAAGGGATACATGTAACAGGGACACAGTTGCAGGAACAGATTTTCAAAATTAACCTGGATGTCGCAGACTTCTCAAACAGGCCGTAGGACTCCATCGGGAGCACCCTCCATGGATAAGCCTTTATCTCAGGTGTTGGTAACCTTTCTCCTGCTGTGTGATCCTGCAGGCAGGCAAGCAGTAAAGCCCGGTGTTCAACAGCATTGTGCTGCAGCAGCAGGCAAGCCCCTTGAAGCAGTCCCCACATTCAAAGAGGCACCTGCTGCCCACCCCAGCAGTCTTTCCTCTCCCACATAACCCAGCTCCTCCCAGCACACCTCAGAGCACCACAATTTTGTCAAGAAACTTTGGAGATGTGAGGACAAACACTGGAGGAGACATTGGGTGACTTTGAGAGCAGTTTAGGGGATTTTAGTCCAGCAGGTAAGAAGTATTAAACAGCAGAGTCCAGTCCCACAGCTGCTTCACTGCCAGGCTCATCACAGCAAAGCTGGGCACTCGGTCTCTAGCTGGCAGACCCCTGCTCAGCAGACCAGCTCCCTGCTGACAGGAGGAATCCTCTTCCAGGCACTTGCAGCCAGCACGCAGCTGCTGCAACAGTTTCGAGGGAAATCTGTCCCTCTACTGCCAGCAGCAATTTATGCTCATTTGCAGGTGTGACACATTTGCTTCACATGACCTCTGGGAAAGCAAAAGCATTGCCTTGAAAGTGTGTCAGTGATACCACTTAGCACTTACATTTTTTACTTCAAAGCCTTCTACCAGCATTAATGAAGTGAGCTTAAAAATAAGAGCTGAAAACACCCTAATAACATGAAAATATTGCCCTGGAACAAGTATATAAGCAAGAAGGCAAGAAAACCTTTATAAAATGAGGACATTATATTTTTTTTCTTTAATGAGCTGGCTTTGCCCAATCTATTTTAAATGTAGCTCATCTGTTTAGCTGAAACCCTCCAGCCATTTCTTGATAGTACTGTGCAGTGGAATCTAGCAACTCGAGACGTAAAATTTCAGTTCCTGTAACCCTGGTGGTCTAGGAGAATATAGTACTCAATTCAGGAAGATCTTGAATTACTTCACTTATCACTCTAGACTATTTTTTTGAGATATATGTAAATGTATGGTACAGGTTCCCCCAAAGAAAAATTCAGTCCCTGTTTTGACGTTCTGGGACTGAGGGACTCAGCTGAGATTTGACCGGAAGCTGTCAACAGTCAGAGGTGCAATTTTCTTCTGAAAGTATCATCGGGGCACATGTAACTGTGAACAGATCAGATGCTAGATAGGTTTGAACAAAGCAGGCAAAATTGCCACATCCAGGCATCTCTTAAGCTAGTCTCCCATTGCTTTTAATAGGGTAAAGATTTTGCCTGCTGGACTGAATTCCTAGCTCTACATTGAATTTACTGTAGTAGAAATCCCTTAATCTCTCTGTGCTTCCTTCTCTCTGTGCTCTTGCCTATCTCCTCATCCACGGACAGGGATAATACTAATGTCAGCCTCCATGGGTGTTATGAGAACTAATTAACTGAGCTTTCGGGGAAACTTCAGCAGAAAAGGCAAATATCTCATCTGGAGATGAAATACACACACAAGTACAGATGTTTGTGTGTATAGGGAAATAGGTATATAAGTATAGATATAGATATAGACATAAAAGTCATACCTATCACCATCCAGACCTTTCTCAACATCAAGGCTCTTTTTCTTTTTGCCTTGTCTTTCTGTTACAATCCCGCTATTTTTAAATGCTGGGCTTTATTCCAAATCTGTGTGGGAATGTGAGGCAGGTAGTTGTTACAAAAAAACAGAAAAGCCTTTGCCTTCTCTTTTTTTAGTAACATTTTTGTTCTGCAGCCATTGTTCCTGCCAGTCAGAAAAACTGATTGGTTTTTAATGAAAAATCTGAACACCAACAAATTGCAACCCTCCCTTTCAACACAGACGTGCCCTTTGAATTTAATTATGCCTCAGGCAATGCATTAGAACAGGCATGTGATAGGTGACACCAAAATCTTACAACAAACACAGCAAATATCCCCCATCCGGTAAAAATAACTCGGTACCAGGCTGCCTACTTCACTCAGGGCTGGAGCTGCCTAATTTACCTGACCTGGGCTGAGGTGTGGCAGCCTGGCCTCGCTGATGCCAGGAGAGCTGAAGCCCTTTGCAGCTGCCGAGGGTCCACGATCCCCAGCTCTGGCAGGAGCAGACGGCTGCAGGAAAGCTCTAACCCCGTGGAAGGAGCGGAGGAGCCCGCTCCGGGGCAGGGACATTCTTGGTGGGGTGATTCAGAGCAGCCAGCGGGAGCTGAGAGGAGCAGGGGACAAAGGGAGTGGAGGGGTTTGGGAGGTTTCCTTTCCTTCCAGAATAATTTCTCACAAGCTGTGTCAACTACCCGCAGTTAAAAAAATACTTGAAATATCAACATTTCCCATTTGGAGGGAGAGGCAGCGCCAATTACCTTTGGTTTTGTTGTCTTGGGAGCTGCAACAGACAGCGAGAGGAGACTGCCTGGGATTTTTCTGAATGTTCACAGAAGAAAATTTCCTTTGAAAACAAACACCCACAGCCCTGCCTGTGATGCAACACCAGGGTCAAACTCTGTCCTTTGCATTCTTCTGGATGCTAACACGGGATAATGCAATGGCCCTGTGTTATCTGGATCCTCTGTCATGGCCAGTGACTCCCAAGGAGCAGCAGACCTCTGTTTGCCACATTTTTGATGGTGCTGGTGGCATACAGTGGTTGGGTCTGCTTATTATCAGGATGAAAAGTATTCATGTGTATGAGGAGACAACAGTCGCAGGTGTGTCCTGACTGCTGGTGGGCAAATATCAAGACAAATTCCATCTAACCTTAAAAGTCATATGGCTATAAACACAAAATGAAGCAACAGCAATTCTGCCAGAGAGATTCATTCTTTCAAAGAGACTGCATTTGACCTGGTCTCTGTCTTTCACTCATTTTCTCTTCTGTACAGGTACCTTGGCTCACTGACATTTCAAGAGAGGCAATTTTTTTAATTGCATATCAGATATAGATGCTCTGGGTGTGAAGACCCTTGCTCTTGTCAGGAAAGTGGTTCCCTGCAGTCGTGCAGCTCTCTTATGAGCTTCTGCTGCAATTGTTTTTGTTGAAGTCTTAAAGATGAAAGCCAGATCGTGCTTTATAGAAGGGAGGGCTGGGACACACAATGAAGTTCTTGCAGTTTAATGTGTTTCTGTGCAGTAGCTGAGCCACACCAGCCAGCTGGGTTCACACCTTCGGCTTGCGGTCAAAGCAGGGTTTAAACTACACGTTGCCATGGCCTGAGAATGTCTCTGGTCAGATATTCACAATAAATCATTCACTTTCTTGAGCACAATAACTCCACCATCTAACTGAGTCCTCCAGGTACTCCAATGTTTAATTCCTGATTTCACCACTAACTTGCCCTGCAACCACAGGTCGTATAACCTCCCTAGGTTTTAATCTTCATGTGCAAAATGGATACAACAGGAGTGCTTACTCAACAGGGTATTGTAAAGACAAATACAATAGAGCCTGTGAGGTGTTCAGGTATCCTGAATACCTCAGCTAGCCTGAGGGACATTTTACACACACCATTCTGCTAATAGGAATCAGAACAGCAGTGCTTTGTTTTGAGTCATTCACAGTGATCCTCTCTATTTATACAGCTGTGGAGCTGACAAATTATTTAGAGTCTTGTCTTTTGCTGCAGTAAATAGAAGCCAAGAGGGCTGTGTTGCTCTACAGGAACTGATTTGCTGCATGTTTTCCTGCGAACCTGCAAGTCACAGTTCTTGTACAAAATATTTCCCAGTGTATCTCCTTTGAAAGACGAAATTTTAGGAGCTGCTGTCATATATCCCACATAAACAATGTGAAAGAAAATATCAAACATTTGGAAAGTGTGCATGTGCACCAAAGGGAAATATGGTGATTTACTGAGCTTTAATCAGTTCAGTTCCATGAATTTTACACCTAAAGGACTCAGATTGCTGTAACCGTTACCTGTGAATAAAGCTTGCTTCTGGCAAGTGATAATTAATTCTGAAATCTTGGAAGCTTCTGAGTTTCAGAGATCCCTGAGCACATTTGTATGAAGATTAGACATTGTTTCTTTTCTCCTTTTTTCTTTGAAGTCTTTTCTTCAAAGATTGCAGCTCGCTGTTCAGACTGCGTAAACCTTCTCTTGACAGAGACCGCTTTTCTCTGTGCTCGCAGAGGCTTTGGGTCTGACTCTGCACTCTCTTACTCCACTCTGCACCCCACCAAAGTGTACAGAGAGATGTCAGCATCACATCACGGCGACTGGGGAGGAGAATCAAGCCCTTTACCAAATGTGTCAAGTGAATTGCTCACCCCCTGTGGGGAAAATTTACCACGTAACAACGCAGTAATTGATATTGATGGTGCATGTTGCTCACATTTCATTTTTTCAAACACTTGTTTCCAGGGTTGTGAGAAGCCAGGTTACAGTGATCAAAGGTTGAAGCCTTAAGTTCCCTGTAAAACAACTTCCCTGGGCCTAAGCCTAATGTGGAAAGAAATTAGTGGTGAGATTTATACAAGGCACATAACTATGCAAAAAAAGACCAAAGATACCAAATTACAAAAGGGAGATTTTCTTCCTGATTACATCCCTATGATTTCAAGCAACTGCTCTGATGCTGAAGGAATGACCTCCTCCCCATTTTTAGTTGGAGTAGGAAGTGTTTGGTCCGTAGCAAACGTAGCTGAACTCTTACATTCACACCTTAAGAGAACTTCTTATTTCTCTCTCCTCAAGATGTGCTCTTCTTGATTTTGTTATGAAAAAATATCTTGCAGCTTCTTTTCTAATGAAAAAAAAAAAAAGAACTGTGCAGTTAAGGAGAAGTGCTTGGTTTTGTTCGGGTTTTTTTCCTGTTCTGAGGAACTGCTTTCTGTCAGCTCACTGTAGGGGAAGGGAAAGGGAAAGGGAAAGGGAAAGGGAAAGGGAAAGGGAAAGGGAAAGGGAAAGGGAAAGGGAAAGG
>Ga0065711_1005122_pt1 | contig 41802 bp, 26 predicted proteins | sample Hoacrofraction12_FD_59098 | JGI IMG/M metagenome (GOLD analysis project Ga0065711, IMG submission 59098) | Hoatzin crop microbial communities from Cojedes, Venezuela - Epithelial fraction 12 v2 (version 2) | ecosystem: Host-associated > Birds > Digestive system > Esophagus > Crop | place...
GAGGGGCGTGCGTGTGTGCATTCGCGGGTGTTGCTGGGCGCGGCAGCGGAGCTGCTGCCCTGCGCCGGGCGAAGCCTGGCGTGTGCGGGAGCTGCTGCCCCGCTCCTGGCGGAGCCTCCGCGCTCGGAGGGAAGGCCGAGAGACGCCGGCGCTGGGCGGGTGGGCTGGTGGGGGTTGGAGCGAGGAGTCCCGGGAGTGACCCCCGCCGGCACGGAGACCTTAGAACCGCGCTTGGCTGAACGCTCTGCTGATGTAAGGTGTCACCGGGGCGCCTTGCTCCGTCCGGCTGCGCTGAGCCGCGACGCTGTGTGTCTGTGTTGTGCTGGGTCCAGGCCTGCGGTCTGTGCCCGCCGTGGTGTCCCGGAGGGTTTGGTACACTTCTGCGCACTGAAACTGTGGTAGCTGCAGTCAGAACAACTCCTGAGAAACAAGTGATGCACTGGGGCATCTGGGAGAGAAGAAGCTTCCCCTTGTTGGAAATGCAGGAGCTGTGCCTTTGTGTCCTTCTGGGAGAAGGAAATGGGTAGCTTTCCCAGCCCGTGTGAGAGGCGTGTGCTCTGTTTCCTCGCAGCTCGGAGAGCAGGGGGTGGTTGGTATAACCATTTGCACTTGTGGTTTCTTTCCGTGCGAGCACTTGGTGTTCTCTTTCCTGCAGGTAGCTGGCCAAGGGCGTGCGGTGGCCCCGGTATAAAGCAGCCCTTCAGTCTGTGGTGGGGTTTGTGTAGGCTGTTCCCTTGTCACGGGAAAGGTGAGTAGGATGATTTTCGTGTGTTGCTCTAAGGCTTTCTAGCTTAAATGCTTCCAGAAGTGGACTGATATTTAAACAACCCCATGACTGCCAGTCCTTTCTAAATTTGTTTCCTGATTCTCCTAATCTTTTATATAACTGAACTGGAGTTTATGGTCTCCAGATGATTTTTAGGTCTCTGCATGAGGTTTTTATGTTGTATTCACTGAGGTTTTTACTGCTTTTGGCCAGAAGTGCCTAACTAAGAACACATGTGAAACAGGTGCATCTCCTCTATTGTTGAGTCTTGTTTTTTTGTATCGGGTCTTAATTTGGTTTTGTAAAGTTTGTAATCTGTTCTTGTGGATGATACAGTCAATTAATGTGAGCAGCGAGGTATCTGCGGAGATAGTGTTTTATGGGGCTGTGTTTTGTGTAGCAGTTCATGCCATGAACACACTGTGGTTTTTAATCGTATCTATGGGATTTTGGAGAAAGATCACTTTGGTTTTAGATGGAAATGCTATCTGATACTCGGTTTTTCTTATAAACCTTGGGTCTTGAAGGGTGTAGTTTAGTATTGTATCTGATGTCACATAGCACCTGAATCCTAACAATCGTTGATTTCTTTGCTCAATGTGCAACTGATTATTGTAAATGGAAACATGCAAGGGAGTTTGTCTGAGATGCTCCTTGTCATACACAAAGTTGAGGCCTCCTTTGCATGAAATAACAGAAGACTTTCCGTTATATTACCAACTCTGTATTGTGTGTCAGACAATACCTCTTGATATTCTGTAAAAATCTGTTAGTGTCAAAGGCTTTATAATCCTGAGCTGTACCAGTAGTCAAAAAGTAGAGCTGGGGAGCTGTTGTATAGTGTCCTTGTGTGAGGTAGGCTCTGCCTTCTGTGGGAGTGAAGAACTAAGCTGCTGTTACCATCAAGATCAAATTACTGAGGCTGTTAATGAATTAAACTCTTCTATACACTTTTTGAGGTGAAAATGAATGCTGATACAGTGCTGGTGCTTCCCAAAACACAGAGTGCATGGCCCATCCCATCCTGCTGACTTAATTCAGGGTCACAGTGGGTCAGAATGGAGACTGTTGCAGTGTGACTGAAGTAGCTCCCACTGATCTGAGATGATGGGAGCTCTAATAAGCATGTCTTATGGAAATCTAGTCCACAGTTGGGTATGCAGAAGTCAGATCTCAGTCTCCCCCATCCATGGTTTTGAGAGCACTTAATGTTCATTTGAGTATACAGCAGTCCTCCCAGTGCAGAGAGTTGTATTTTTATATTTTTCCACCCCTACTCTGTCCATTGCTATCTAGCCTGTGACATCTCAGGCCAGAATGATCACGTGGGGCTTTCAGAGTTGCAGTGCTGTGTTAGATGCTTCTTTCAGACATCACACCACCTACTAGGAGGTCTTTGGCCACATTGCAAAAGCTTGAATGAGTAATCAAAATCCATCTCCCACTGAAGACAATCCAGAGGTGGTGTTACTTAGCAGGAGCAGAGGAAGGTACCATTTGACTTTGAGCGTGCAGCTGTCTGTTATTCAATAAGGAGAGGAAATATGCCATTTGTGCCTACTGCAAAAGTAAAAACACTAATCCTGGTGCCTGAGAAACTGACATTGTAATTCATAGACACAAGAGGGGAAAAGTATACTTGAAAGTCAGTAAGGGGATAGAATAGATTATGTCTGAATTCAGTGAAATGGGGACTCACTAGTTGTGCATTGCGTCCAGAGTAGGTGTGTTGTGGCACTTGAGGGTGGAGGAATGATGGAGGAGGTGGCCTGGAGAAAAAAAATCAAGCAGAGACTGGCATAATTAGCAGGACAAGATGGGGATGTGAGGAAACAAGTTATGCAGAGCATGATATGTCTTTTGAGGAAAGATGGTTCTGTGTATTGCCAGTTCCAATTCTGTGGTCCTCCTCTCCAGTTGCTCTGGCTGAGGATCACAGCTACTGTCTGTGCCTGCACCCTGTCAGAGCCGCTGTGGCTCTGGGCAGGTCTTACAGGCATGGGCTCCATGTCTTGCCTCAGTGGTGAGAGTGAGATATGCTTCTCTAGTTGGGAGCCTCTGGTGTTGGGTGAGGCCCTGTTCAAGCACTTCTGGGAAATATGTAGGCAGGAACAGCTTGTACAAATCTACTACTGATCAGTGGGTTAAGTGGGCTAGTTGCAACAAGCTGGGTGGAGGATGGTGCTTTTCCTCCCATGTGAGAGTGGGAAGGAATTCAGATTTCAGAGACCTCAAAGGTAAAAACATAGCAGACACTTGTTTCTGTGGCTGCTCTGATTCTGGTAGTTGTCTACTCTTTGCTGTATTACTACTTTTAATGCATTATCTGTGGGACGTTTGATGTATCTGTCTCCTGTCTCTGTGCAGATGCATCATTGTTAGATGCCAGACCTGTTGTCATCTGTGCTAAGCTGCAACTGAAATGGCTAAGTACAGGCTTGTTCTCTTAAGACACGGGGAAGGAGCCTGGAACAAGGAGAATCGCTTCTGCAGCTGGGTGGACCAGAAGCTGAGCAGTAATGGGGTAAAGGAAGCTCAGAACTGTGGCAAACACCTGAAAGCGCTGGGCTTTGAGTTTGACGTCGTCTTCACCTCTGTACTCAGCCGCTCCATCCAGACTGCATGGCTTGTCCTGGAAGAGATGGGCCAAGAGTGGGTCCCCATGCAGAGCTCCTGGAGACTGAATGAACGTCACTATGGTGCACTGATCGGCCTCAACAGAGCAGAAATGGCTCTGAATCATGGGGAGGAGCAAGTGAAAATATGGAGGAGAAGCTATGATGTTACACCACCTCCCATAACTGAATCTCATCCTTACTATGAAGAGATATACAATGATCGCCGGTATAAATGCTGTGATGTCTCTCAGGATAATCTACCGAAGGCTGAAAGTCTAAAAGATGTGCTTGATAGACTCCTTCCCTATTGGAATGAAAAGATAGTACCAGAACTGAAAAGTGGCAAAATGATCCTTATCTCTGCTCATGGTAACAGCAGCAGGGCATTGCTGAAGCACATAGAAGGTAAGGGTCTTCCTGTCAGCCTTCCCCTCATCTCCTTACTCAGCTGCTTAGAGCTTTACATCTTGTTCTGTGGCATATGGAATGGGCAATGTAACACTTAATGTCTGTGGTCTACATGGAGGAAGTAAGAAGTTGACCTATTGGAACAGGAATTGAACTGGGGCATGCGAAAGGGGGAGGGAGTTAGGTTAATGTAGTTAAGAGTCAGATGCTTTCCCCTGATTTCTCACTGCTCATTTTGAACTACTGTATTCAAACTAACTTTGTGGTTGGTGTAGATCGACACAAACTCTTCAGGCTATAACTATTTTTAGATTTATTCAGCTGCTTTGTCAGAAGAGTTGAAGTCATAATCTGTTCATTAAACAAGTGTTGCTATAACACAGCAGAAAAAAGTGCTTGTCTTGAGTTGTGGAAGGTGTTCTTCTGTGGTGGTATTACTGTGGTGGGTCACTTCTGAGGCTTCATTCCTGATAATTCTTTACTTAAAAAAGCTGGTGTGACAGGGAGTTCTGCAGAGAGTAGGCACTTGCTAAAGCTTATGCAAGTACTGTATTTCCCAATATAGAAAATGCCTTCCAATAAACAGCTAAGTTGGTAGCTTAGCATGAGGCTGTTTATTTGAGACTTGAAAAGGATGTGATTTGTATTTAAGTCATTGCTGGCTTCCCCCTCTGCCTCTTTAATGACATGATTTCTAGTTTAGGTCATCCTAAACTGGAAGATGGACTGTATTAATTTCTTTGTCTGTGGATAGAGTAGACTTTAGTGATTATACATGTATGAATGCAGCCTACTAGAGGTGTAATTGCAAGTATGCACTGACTGGATTATGTCTGCTCAATTTTTTAGTTACGAAACCCTCTGGTGTGTGCCTCTACAGCTCTGACTCTGCTGAACACTTCTTGCATTGAGGCGTGCTGGAGCAGTCAGGACAGATGATGCTTTAGCAGGAGTCAGAAGCCACTTGTACATGCTTATTCCCTGGGCTTCTGGAACTATAGAGGCTATGAATTCTGGTGTACGGATCACTGCTTGGATGAAGGAGGAAGGCTGGTTCAGCCAGTTCCACTGATGTGCTCAGGGTGGTTGTCCACACTGTGTGAAATGATAAAGAATTACAAAGGAAAAAGGGGCGGGAGGATCCATGTACATGGTGTCTCCCCACCTCCCCCCTAAAGAACTGAATCAGTTCCATGAAACCACACTGGCCAAGCCCTTTAGGGATGAAATGCTGCAAGCTGACCACAGCTTCAGCAGAAGCCTTGGGCTGTTTTCTGTGCAGACATGCACCAAGGCTAGAACTACCAGCATCAGTGACTGGTGAAGGTTGCTTTAAAGTCAGTATGGCTGGATTCCTTGTGATGTTGAGATCAGAGAACAGTGTAGGTTAGAGGAGCTGCGAAGCTTTTACTTGGGACAATCTGTTAGATATAACTCTTCAAGGGCTGCCTACACTCAACCAATGTAGAATAGAGCTGTGTCTCTTGTCTGTCCTACACTACACCTAGTCCCTCTCAGCATATGCTTACAGAGGGAAATGTGAGGAATCCTTGGCAGAGCATCTAGCTAGTTCTGACTGAGGACTGTCCATAAGCTACCCCAGCTCACAGAGGAGCAGTTGCCAGATGCCCTTTATGCACTGGAGACTTGGGACTGCTGTAGAGCTGGCCTGATGGGTGGCATGAACAGAGCTTTAAGACCCCTGATTCTGCAGCCTGCTCTCTTAATTTTTCAGAGCTCCAACCTGTATCTGGCTGGATCTAAGAGGTTCCTTGTCTTCATTGCTGACTGCCTCTCCCTGTCTCTCCTGAAAGGCTGTCAACTGTGAGCTGCTGTGGAGCCTTGCTGAAGTTAGACCTGATTCAACAGTGCCTAAAGTTTGTCAGTCTGTTGTATTTATAGCACCTGCTGTGAGGTGGGCTTTGCTTTTGTGGAATTTTTGGCAAGTTTAGTATGTTCTGCACTTGAGTGGAAATATCTAGGCCACCCTGTCTTAGCTGCAGACATGTTTTTTTTGTGTTTAGAAAATTGGGCTCCAAATGCCTCAAGCAGCAATCCTACATGACTGCTTGGATGTTTTAGTCATAGTGATAACTTAATCCTGAAAGCTGTAGCTCAGACTTTAAAAGGCAGTAAACAGGAATGTTTTAATTCAGTTTGATCTGGTGAAACAATTGTAATTGTTTTGGTGTGAAATTTAATGTATTTTCTGAAAGACTTCAGAGTGTCCTTAAAGTTACTATTTCAAGGAGGTATTTTTTGAAACATGCCTGCAGTTCTCTTTTTTTTTTTTCCCCTTGTTAGGAGTAATTGGTAAGGAGCTTGAAATGTGGATCTGTTTTCTACTTGCACACAAATCATCAGAGCAACGGAATGTCAGGCTAACAAGGCTTTGATTGTGGGTTTGGATTCTTGTTTTCTCATTACTCTGGACCTCATTACACGCACTTCATATACGTTAGAATTTGCCATGGTTTGCATGTGAGAACTTAAAAAGTGAAACCCCAGTAGTCTTTCTGAAAAGTGTTTAACACAAACAGAACCATACTATTGAATGCACTTGGAGATCAGAAACAGCAGCTTCTCTGAGAGCTTGCTCTTCTTTCCTGGTGGGCTGAGTTACGTTTCTCCCAGAGGGTGCAGCTGAAGACCTCCGTGCTGTGAGCTGTTAGGTCCAGTGGGGACTCTGGGCTGTGTTCCTCTTTCTAGGTAATCCCTGTGAATATGATAAATGCTGCCAGTGACAAATGTGGCTGTTTTGTGTAATCCTGACAGATACAATGTTAGCATCATTTTCTGAAGCCTTGTAACTGAGCTTGTTCAGTCCTTTTGGAGCACTTATTCTTTGCATCATATTCAGGTGATGTATGTGATGATGGTAGGAATCACAGGCACAACTCAAACTTGGCAAAGCAAGAGGACAGTTTTCATTATATGTTAGGGTTAGAAAGGCTCTCTAAAAGTAAATTTTTCTTCAGGCAACAGTCTTGTGCTTGCTGGTGGAAGAGTCTTGTCATAACTTGCAAATAGTTTGTTCTGTGACACCTATTGGTGTGGACCATGACCTCTAACTCAGGTCTTTCGACAGCCCATAGTTTTGTATTTTGTGCTATACCATCTTTGATGCATTGGAAAAGCAATAGCAACAAGATGTTAATGAGAAGAGTATCTAAAGTAACCATAGGAGACTTGTTTGATGGATTTTACTTTGGATGCTGAAACACCATACTGATTATGCAAGCATCAGTTGATATGTGCTAACTAAGCATCCTAGATGCACAGGGTCTATTTACAGGTAATTTTCTCAATTCTTTGAAGGAGAAATTGTTTTTTATGTAATAACTGATACTTCAGATTGAGACTCTTAGCAGTGTCCCATTGTGAAGACATTAGTGTAATCATTGTGACCAGCTTGCCCTGTTTCTGTTGAAGTACTAATTGGAGATCAAGTCTAATGGACTAATTTTCCAGATGTCTGGCAGAAGAATTGATGGGCTGTCTCAACTTTTCTTGCCTCCCAACCATCCAACCCTGAGGACTGGCATTAAGTTCCTCAAGGCAGCATCTTGTGGAAGGCCTGATTCTAGAATTTCCTCCCTGTTGAAACGTTGCCATCTCTTGGATATGGTGTGGTGGTCACTGAGCCTTGTGCTCAGGGTGGAAAAAGAGGGGAGGAGTTATCTGGTCTCTGGGAGAAAGATGCAGACGTAGTACCCATTGGGCTTGTCTGGTTGTCGTGACAGAGCTGGGACAGAGCTCTGGAACTGGGCTTGCAGGTGGAATGTGGTGACTGGGAAGGCCCGATGCTGGTCTCGCCAGCTGGTGAGCAGGGAGAGCAGTGCCCTTGAGGATTTTACTTTTTTGCATTACTGTGAGCGTGATACTTGCGTGGTTACAGTTTTCCAGTAGTTTACACACTGGAGCTAGATGTTGTGAATCCTGGTGTGGATGGTGTGTTGAGGACTATCTAATAAGGCTATTTTATTGATTTTACTGCTCAACCTTCTTAAAGAAATACTACTTATGTGACGGATGTCTGAGGGCAGTTACAGAAACCAGCTTGAGATGTAACAACTCTCTGCTGCTGAGATGAGATGGTCTTGCACTCCCTGTCATTCATCCCGCTCTGCTCTGTGCTTCTGCTACTTATTTCTTGTGAGCTTGCTGGGCCTTTTTGCAAGTTAGGTTTGCCTGTCAACTTGCAAGAAACAGCAAGGAATGGGTAGTTTTCTGTCATGTTAGTTGTTTGAATCAGCTCAGGGAAGGGCCTGGCAAGTGCCTGATGATAGTGCAGAAGTGCTAGAACAGCCTGACCAGGGTCTGCAGCTGGGACAGAAAGTTTCAGACATGAGTTATTAGCAACAGTTTTCCACAAACTTGGGCTTGAGGTATTCTCAATACGGCTTCAGCCAGAGATGGAGACCTTTTGCCAGAGCTCTGTCCAAGGGCAGTATGTATGCTGGTAGGCTCTAGAGTTGCATGGTCAGAACTCCCCTTTGTCACGGTGTTATCCTGAGTTCCTAGTGGTGGTAGTGCAGACATCCAAAGTCTTGGCAGGCATAAGGGTGAAACAGATGTAGATAACATGCTGCATCCATGGTTGTAGCACACCCCTCTTCCTCCTTTGCTTAAAATCAGTGCAGTGAGCTAATGTTCTGTAAAAATTAATAGCCAGGTTCTGACACTGTGCCCTCTTTTCTCCTCTGCTGAAGGTAGATCCTCTGCCAGCCTGCAGAGAGGCGAGAATCTGGCCCTGAATATTTAACTTATTAGGGTAAAGCTTCACTGTTTTCATTAAGCTTGTGGGAGGGCTGCTATGACCTGATTTGGACCTCAATTACAAAGTACCAGTTCTAGAGCAAGCCCATTGTGGCTAAATTTATATGTATCATGTGTATTTTGTCGGATGAATCATTTGGCCTCAAGTGTAGTTGACATACAGGGGAGGAGGGGTGTAGCTATTCTCAATAGCTGTTGTGGTTTTTGTGGTGTTCTGACCATAAGAATAGAAGGAAGGACCTTGGTAAGAGCAGGTGAGATAGGGGGACAAGCTAAGCTTGTAGAAGTTGGGTGTAGGTGCTCAAAATCAAGCCCAATGGAACTTGCCTCTGTAGGACTTTACAAGGTGCATAGAGATATTACTGGTCTCTGTTTGATCACACAGTTCAGCTAAATGGAGCATGTGATCCAGGAAAGAATTCTGAATGTGATTTTGGAAGATCTTTTTTGCAAGAAGTGCTGTATGAAATTCTTACAATGTTCATGTATCTAATGGCTTCCTGCTATATAGCTGCTATTAAGGAGCAGCATTTAGCAGGTGCTCATGAGAGAGAACATGGGAGTTGTCACAGAATCACACTTGAGGAAGGTAGTTGCCCGGTCAGCATTTTATCTGGGGTCCTGGGGAAAGGCATCCTGAGTACTTCAGTAATGTCTGTGGGTTCTCATGGCTGTAGCTAGGTAGGACCTTCGTTCTAAACCTTTGTGGAGAAGGACTGCTTCTGGCAACACAGTACCCTTCAGCAGTGCTGAGAACCCAGGCTTTAGTGCTATACTGGAGGAAAGTGTGTTGCTTCTTACGATCTTAATTCCCATTGCACCTTGTAGTCAGCAGTTGAGTCCTTGCCCTGATTTCACCCTTCTTCTGTGTGAGATAGGGTGGGCTTGTGACACAGGCAAGTTCAGATGAAGTGCAAGAAAAGGTCACTTGGCTGTAATTACAGCACATGAAGTAATTGGATAGCAGTTAGCTTGTGCTTGCAATGGCTGGAGTGTAAGATGTGATCTCTTCACTGTCCACCTAGCCTGCTGGGTGGGGAGTGTTCTGTGTGCATTTTGCCTGCAACTGGAGAGCCTGGGTGACAACCCTGATCAGCATCTTGCTTCCTGAAGAACAGAAACACTATGCAAAGACAGTAACAGTGCTGAAATAAAGCAACAGGGTGCTATTGTTTCTTTAGGATTTCCACCTGGCTTCAACTTGCAGTTCCAGCCTTCTGGCTGTGAGGCAGCGTTTCTGCGTGAGGAAGAATCTTGAGGAGAAAGCCAATGTGCTTGCTGCAGCTTGTTTATCCCAGACTGCACTGTTTTGTGTTGTAAATCAATACTACTTGACATTGGTGTGGTCACTTTGTGTTCTGTAAAAACAGTAAAGTGCATTTCTGAACCCACGTAGCTACAGTAGTTTTGTTTAATCCATCTTTAGAGGAAATCTTTAAATATCCTGGCTGCTGACCGCATTGTGTGGTTTGCCTAAATACTCCTGCATGACTTCATCTGCTTTGTGTGTATCTGAATGGTTTCGTTTGGGAGACTGTGTGGGAGGTGGACAGCACACTTCCTAGAGCCAAATTCTCTGTGGATATGCGGTGATCATGTGTATGTTGTTAGAATCTAATGTGTTTAAGGATGCTTGGAATAAGAGGTCAGGCAGCTTGGCTGCTTGTTTTGCAAACCAAAGTCCTTGAGAATAGTGCTTGTGCCTGGTACATGGACTCGGTATTTTTCCTATTGATTTTCATGTGGTTTTAAAATCTTAGATGTTCTTGAGTGTTTTTCTGTTGGTCTGTGTTTCTGCTGCCTACAACAGGTGAATTATTTATCCCTTGTGTGCAGGGATTGCTTAAACTGGAGGAGCATGACTCTTTTTAATGGACTGATGGTTCAGTATGTACCAGGGTGTAAGCCTCTTGCAAGCATTTGTCTGTTTCTCTTGTTCCATGCTCTTCTGAAATTTAGGGCTAATCTGCATCTGAACTGAGTACTTAGCCTCATCAAAACGAGAACAGGTCACTGCCTGTGTAGTCTCTGAGCAGGGGCATAAAATGATTCTCACCTTGTGATTACTTCTGTTTTTCCTGACCTGCTGTCATCCCACTGTTGCTGAGTGGCTTGACTTTGTGGGTTTTCCTGTTAATACGTTGGCTCTGCTTTTCTACTTAATGTGAAAATCACTGGTATATTTGCACCCATGTGTTATGAGAACCATCTGTTCTGTCAGCTGTTCAAGAGGATGTTTTCTTCATGTGCCATGGTTTAGTTCATATGGTGTCATTGTTTTAGAAGCTTGATTGTGTGCATTTTTTAAGCAAGAATTACTTAAATCTGTCCTGCTTTACAACAGCAGGCTGCTGCTGTGACCTCAGTGCTTCTAAAAAGGGGAGAAAAAGAAATACTGACATTCCCAGTGACAGTAGATTTCTTTTGCCTGAAATTTGTGAGGAATAATGTCTCTGCAGTCACTGCTGCTTAATACAACTACTTAGACCTGTGTGGAAACTTTAGTAGGAGATTTTGTCTCCAAATTCACTTGGGTGCTTTGAAGACTTGTGTGTTAGATGTAGAAATAACCAGCAATTTCAGAGATTAGAGCCCCAGAATATTTTAAGCACAGCTAGATAAATAAATTTTCTCCCCAGGTACACCTTATTTCATTGAAGTGGAAAAATACAGGAAAATGCTCCAAGCTGTATATGTTGACTTTGTCCCTTTTCTTTCCCTCTCCCTCTCTCTCATTTGAAAGTGGAAATGAATATCCTGTGTCTAGTAATTCTGAGAATAGTACTGTAGGTAAGACGCTATAAACTTGCTTTTGAGAAATTGGATGTGGGCAAATGGTGATCCTTACACTGGAAGAATTAAATACTGATTTTTAAGACAGCTTGTGTGAGAAGCTTTGCATAGAGAATTTAAGAGGGGAATTAACCTTTGTGTCCTGCCCTTTTAAAGAGACTGTTTGAACTGGTTACTTAGCAGAGGTTGTTTCATCTTGGAGTAGTACATGTGGACTCTAATCCTCTTTTGTGATGCATGAGTTGGGAAGATATGGAGGAGAACATATTATCCTCAATGTCCTGTATTAAAGGAAAGTTATAGTCTCCAGGGCAATCTTTTCCTGTTTTTCACATGTGTAGACTGAAAAATGAAGTCACTGTATTCACCTTGATGGGAATTCCCTCCTTTAGCTGTTGCTAAAACACTGACAAAGCTGTGATCTAGCTGGGAATTGACCCTTGAGTAGCTGGTGTTGTTGATGGAGGCTGGAACATGTCCTTGACTGTTTTAAGATTCGATAATCTCAGAAATAAGGTTGAGCTAGGTAGATGGCTAGGAAGCTGTTCGCTAGGTGTAACTGTTTTTTTGTTTCCCTTTGCCAGGCATCTCTGATAAGGACATCATGAATGTTACTCTCCCAACTGGTGTGCCCATACTTCTTGAACTTGATGAGAATCTGCACCCCCTGGGTCCTCACCGGTTTCTGGGTGATCAAGAAGCTATCCAAGCTGCCATCAAAAAAGTGGAAGATCAAGGGAAAGTAAAATCTCCTGAGAAGTAAAATCCCACTGACTAACACAGCTGTCTTCAAAGTGTGGTTATAAGTGATGATTTATGTATGACTGCTAGGTTGCACTGTGTGAAAGTCTCAATTTCAAGCACTAAATAAATGGACAGGACCGTTGTTGAATCTCAGGTTGGTAGATTAACTGGAATTTAAATCTCGGCATGAGGTTATGGATACTGAAAAAAGGAATCAAGAGATCACTGAGGTAACGGAACCTTGCAGGGCAGTCTGCCCAGATCTAGGATTGAGTGTGGCCCAGTGCAGAAATAAAGGGATATATTATTAGTTTTTACCAGTAATCAGTCCTGATCTGTTAAGGGGAAAAGCACCAGTTTATGGGACTAATTAAGTCTAGGTTGTTATAGGCACTAAAACTTTCCTGCTGATAAAATGGCAGCAGCTAAGAAGAGTTACCCAGTATCATTCTTCTGTGTCAATGGCCATGACAATTTATTCTGGGTGGAGTTCCTTTGGTGTTTCAGAACATTCAGCTGTACAACTCTGCCTTTCTTATTTTTAGTCTTCCAAGGCCAGTTCGTGGTCCAGAGAAGAATTTTGTAGAGATGTTCAGACTGTTATAGTTGTCTCTTTTGTTACACTGTATTACAGTTTTTAAGGAATCTAGAAGGAATCCCCCTTTCTCCACCATGTTTGCAGAGCCTAACATGACTACATTTTGCTGGCTTGCAATAATAGGATTTAACTCACTTTAGTCCACAAACTAAGCACAAAGGTTTCCTGCTCAGTGTTTAAGTTATCTCTTAGCTCTTAGTGAGTGACCTGAATAGCTTTTGAATACTTAAGTAACATATACTAGAGGTTTGATCATCTCTTGATCAAGTCCTCTTTACCTCAGTAAAAGATCCTCTTCACCTCAGTAAAACTGGATATAGGAAAATCCCCTTCCAAGCTTTCCTGAGCTGCAAAGATCTCTTGATAAATATGTTCCACAGTAGTATCACTGTGGCATTCTCTGTAGCAGTTTCTCTGGAGGGATGGAAGAGCTGCATGAAGCATGTAAGATGTGTTACTGGGTGCAGCTCCTTCAGCCACTTGTGGCCTTGCTGTTGTGTCTGGCGCTAAATTTGAACAGTTCCCACTGTGGCTGAGTACTGTATAGCATGTGTGGCAGTTTGATATTCTCCTTATGTGCACAAGCATCAGGATAATTCCACTCAAACTTGCCCTAATTGTAATGGCAAATATGCAACTTTAAGTTTAGATCTGACCCAGTGTCTCAACATCTGAGCAGCTGGATTCTGACCTCAGTTACCAACATGGGCAGCCCTTGTGTATGTACTGTTTGAGCTGATAGTGTTCTCAGCATGGCCCAGTTACAAACCTCAAGAGAAGTCAATGAGAATTCCCTTGGTATGATGACAGCATAAACTTTTAACATCCTGGAGTAGCTGCTTCTTTGCAGTGAGCAGCTCTAGCTCATTTTGTAAGTGTGGGAGGATGTGTTTTCCTTTGAGGAGAGCAGTGTGGTGTGCCTCTGACAGTCTCCCTGCTATGTCAAGGTAGACTTTCCAGGTCTGATGCTGGCTTGTGTTAGTGTAGCTATTGTAGTTTAATCCAGCAGCTGGCAACTAAGCACTAGACAGCTGTTTGCTCATCCCTCCCCTGCTTCCCCCAGCGGGATGGGGAAGAGAAACAGACAAAAGGGGAAACTCCATGGGTTGGGATAAAGACAGTTTAATAAGGCAACAAGTGAAATACTAATACTACTGACAACAGTAATGATAATAACAATGATGATAATGAATATGCAAAACAAACTGTTTACAGTACAGTTTTTCTCACCACACAACAACCAATTTGCAGCCTGGAAAAAAAAGTTCAAACTCCTGGCCAAGAGAGGATTTAAAACTCATGGAAACCAAGAAGAGCTGATGGCTTCCTCCCCCCAGCCAACCCCCATTTATAGAATGAGCAGCATGATATATATGATATGGAATATTTCCATTGGCCAGCCTGGGCTGGCTGCCTGTCTGTGCTCCATCCTGGCTCCTGCACACCTGCTCATTAGCTGAACATGAGAAACTGGAAAAAGCCCTTGATTTTACGGCAACAACTGATGACATCAGTGTTACCAATGTTCTCGTACTAAATCCAAAACACAGCAGCTACTGGGAGGAAAATTAACTATCAGCTGAAACCAGCACAGTAGCACATACCTGATACAATACCTCTTGCTAGATGGTAGTTTCTTATGCATGAATGATGATTTGGCTTCTCTTTGGTTTTGTTTTTGTAGCCCTTGTAGTAGGAACGAAGTTACGTGTTTCTCTCTCAAACATAAAACTGGTAGGTTTCCTCTTGCTTTGTGCAAGCAAAGGTAGTTCAGTGTTTTTTTTCTCTGAAATACTGTTAGCTTCCCTGCTATTCTGTTTGACACCGACTTACTCCTTTCTGGGTTTTTAGTTCTCTGTGCATAGAGTAACTCTGAAGCTTAGGTGATGCTTTATGAGTCACTGTTATGGAGTTAGATAGCTGATCAGCAGACGTTCACCTGTCAAGGCCCTGAGGAAGGCCACTGACACTCAAGTGATTAGATTCTTGACCAAACATTCAATAATGGGTGAAGTTCAGTATCAAATAAAAGTTTCTATGGGCTTATTAACAAAGCAAGCAGAGCCACCTGTTGTCAGTGGAAACAGCATACATCCAGATGTGGGGGCTTACAGGCCTCGGCTATCAGTGTCCATATCCCTTTGGCATTGTGGTACTGCAATGTAGAACTTCTTCAGGACTTGACATGCAGCTGGAATATACTTGGAAATGAACCCAGCTGACCTGGGAGATATGCTCTCCTCCCCTTCTCTTGAGAGTTCATGATATCTTCTAAGGGTGGAGTGGGGGAATGGTGAAGTGGATGAGTTAATGTAGAGAGCATTAATGTTTCTTGTTGCAGCTGAATGGATGAAATTGGCTGAAAACAGCCTTTGAAAGGGTCATGGGCAGTAAGTCTCTGCTTGAGACATGAATAGTGACAGTGCCCTGGGAAGTTTCACTTCATTTGCTTTGGTTGTGACTCCAAAGTGATCACAGTATTTTTGTGCACATCTGGCAGCAATACCACCTTGGAAAAGTATCAGGTGGAACCAACAGGGGGATTTCTCTGTGCTCTTTAATGTTATTTTAACACCTTGCAATGCCTGCTTCTGAATAGCCTTCTAATTAAATTCCTGATTCCTAAAATATGTGTATTGAAGAACAGAAACCAACTTCCATCGACAGTTGCATAAGGACACCTGATCTTCAGGCACAGCTACATTAGAGGGAGAAACAAGAATCTTGCTGGTGGCTTTAGAAATTAGTGGCTGGAAAATGTTTTCCCCATGTTTGAGTATGCCTCAAAGTCTGTTAAGGTAACTGGTGTTTCTGCAGTTGACATTATGGATGTGGTTGATTTGGTTTGTTTTTGTATTTTTGACTTGGGGTTGAGTAGCAATAATAGCTCTAGAATCCTCTTGAAAACTTTTGTAAATGTGGTGGAGTTGGCAGGTTCTTTATAACTCAATAAATTCACCTGAAATACTTTAACTTTGCTTCAGTCTTTCTTTGTTCTACTCGCTTCCCCGTTGTTTCATTTCCAGGGCTGATAGGTAAACAAAACTGTGACCTTCAGGGTCCCAGAACTCATCAAGCAGTCGTTGATCCTGTATAATGCAGTCCGTTGGGTAAAAATAGTGTTAGAGCAAACACTGCCTCAGGTTTACATGTAAAAAAGTTGGGCTGGAGGGGAATACATACCTGTTTGAAACTATGGGGGCATTGGCATAGGAACAACAAATGCGATGTTTAGTTGTAGAACAATGGAGCTAAACAAATGTTTACTGTTTCCCATGCTTGCTTTTTGTTCTAATAAGTGTTACTTTTTGAGGGTGTGTTTAGAATTGTACCTTCTGGAGACAAAGCTAACCCCTTCACTTTCCAACATACGCAAGTGTCAAGCAGAATTGTGACTGGAATGACAAGTGCAAGGAACTGCAAGCCTTCTGAGGGCTGTTTCATGTTGTTGACCTTCACACAGAAGGTCTTTGATACTGGGATATAATGGGAGGCAGTAAAAAGGTCCTAAAAAAGTTGAACATTCATGTAAAAATGGGGAAGACACAACTGTGTGGCTTACATCAAAAGTGCACTGAAGAAACTGAATTGTTTAAAAGTTGGTCTTACAATCTTGTGGAGAGTGGGGAATGGAGCAGATCTGAGCCATTTGTGTAGTCGTACAGAACATTTTGCAGTTAATGTGAGTGCTGCCAGCCCATTCAAAGTTGTGTTTAAGGTGTACTCCCTTCCTGCTTCCACCAATCACCTTTTGTACTTTGCTCTGCCTTGGCTAAATTCTGCCTTAGTTACACCTCAGATTCTTCCTGAGATATGTCTGCTGTTTTCCTGTGTTGGGAAAAGACTATGTAAAGTCTGGCTTGGTGGAGTCCCCCATCCCTTGCTGTTTAGAAAAGGTTAGTGTGTAAGGGAGTTTGCTATGGTTGGCTTGGTCTGCACAGCCTGGGGAGAGACTGACTGTCTCTAGTCACATTTTCAAAATTTACACTTTGTTTTTTGGGGTTTTTAAGGAGCTTTTTAGTCTATAGCATTGATGGAAAGTGTTGAAGTGCCAGCTGAACACCAAAGCAATCCCACTGTGCCTCCACAAGCTGGCAGTCACTATTTCAGAGCTGCCAGTTCTCTAAGTTCGTAATAAATGGCACTTCGCAGTTGTTTTGTCTGTCTTCTGCACTGGCCACAGCCTCTCCTCAGCCTTAAATTCCCATGAGCTGGAAAGAAAGCAGATATAAAGCCAACCCTGCTGCTGAAGAAAGCTCAGAGCTATGGTAGGAACAGACTCTAGCGATTCAAATGGAGATTGCAGAAGGGTTTGGAGAGATGGACCCCCCTTTTGGGAGCTGTGCCAAACAGGTGTTGCTGCCTCTTCCCTGTGTGGTGGTGGCCAAAGGTTCTGGGGATGGGTGAATTAAAAAAAAGCAGCTTGACTTTAGCGTCACACAGAGGGCAAGATGGCTCTCACAGGGCACTCTTCCTTTCTATTGCCTTATTTTCTTGCAGGCCTGCTTGGGGCCATTCTAGCAGAATTTAGCAGCCATGTTGTGTCCTCAGTCTACGGAAGGAAGGAGAGGGAGAAGAGGCTCCCTGTTCTTGTTCTTTGTGTTACGCTGACAGAGCAGGGGAGGGCAGCAGATACCAGACCATGGATGTTGCTGTGAAGTCAATCTCACTGCAAAAAAAGTAGCCTGAAGATGACTTCTGATTGCTGTTTTTGAAAGGAGGGGACATTGACCCACATCTTAGTCAGAGATAGCAACATAAATGCTGCAATTACTCTACCAGGCTCCAGAAAGCAGTTGTGGCCCTAATGGGACCTCCCTGGTACTAGAAGTGCTGTGTCTGCAAGCATATGCTTCATGAACTTCGTGGTGCTTTCCTCGAGTCTCTTCCAGCTCCTCCTCAGCACGGTGTGTGAGCCTGAGCCATTTCCCCACCTTCTGTCTGGCACTTGCATGAAAGAAAAGCGCTAGTGCACATTAACTAGGTAAAAGAAATGCTCTCTTCTAGAAAAGCAGTGTGAGCCCAGTGATGGTGAATGCTGAAGGTTTGGTTGCTGGTGGCCTCGGAGGAGCCAAGCAGTACTTTGCTGCCGTCTTCCAGGTCGATCATTTCTAGCCATTAGGAACAAGCAGCACAACTGAGTATCGTGGAGGACTTCAGTGCTGCCAGAGATGTGTAGTGGAATTGTCCCTTTCAACTGAAGATGTTTTTCCTCCTTGTTAGTGATGCTAACCTAGCGGAAGTACTGGAAAGGAGGAACGTGCATTTGCTATTAATCCCATAATCTATACTGGGGATACTCTGCTGAGGCACTAACTCCCTAGTGAATCCTACTTTCCTGACGCTTGTCAGGCTCTCAGTAACTGTAGTGTACCATGATTAGAGCTGAGCTAGTTCTCTAGTTCAGAGCTGTGACTCTCCAGCTGTTCCTCAGCTCTGCTGGGTGAGCTTTCCAGGATCCGTGCAGAAGGCGGCGGTACTGGCTATGCTAGGGATGAGCAAGCAGGAATAAAGGTCCAGAGCCATCCTTAAAGCGATTGCTCTTACACAGATTTCAACTGGAGATGGACTTGCAGAAATGCAAGTGTACAACAGGTGGAGCAAGTGCATTGGGTAAGTGTGTGCGCAAAAATGGCAACAATTTTACGCTCCCGTGTGCGTATGGGCATAGCCAGGTGTGATCAACCTCTCCTGAGAGGCAGCACGTTTTATCTCTGCCACTGCTGCCCTATAGTTCAGCAAATGGTGCCAAGGTGACTTAGTTCTGGTCTGGAATAAATTGCAGTCATCAGCTAGGTTGCTTGTACGGCCTGGCGATTAGTCCTGTTTTAGTCTTGCATCAGCAGCTTCACTAGATTGGATAAATTCAACAGGAGCAAGAGTGGCTATTTGCAGACAGATAGTCTGCTAAAAAAACCCAAAAAGCCCACAATCCCGGTCGGTGATAGCATGTTAATAACTGCGTGTCAGGAAAGGTCGGGGAAAGCCAGTGTTGCATGAGAACAGGAGCTCAGCCAGTGTTGCATGAGAACAGGTGCCAAATAAATTAAAAAAATATAATAAAAATTGGTGGGTGCCTTGGGTTTCATGGATCTGATTTCGGATACGCTTGTACTAATTTTTCTAAAGGACTGTGTATGCTTCTCCATGTCCTATCAGAAGTTGTGGAAATTTGTAAGCATTTTACATACTTTCAAATCAAGCTTTAAGGTAGGCAGTCCAGACGCCCCTTTACAAGTAACTTGAAAAATGTTGACTGATGTGACCTTGCCCAAGCAGAGTGAGTCTCTGGGTGTAGCTGATAGAAAAAGACCCCAGCAAACAAATTCCCAGTCTTGTACTGCAAGCCCAAATAGCACTGTCTTCCCTGTTAGTGTGAAAGATGCTTCTTACTGATACAAAACTCATGAGCTTTGTGTTTGCACTTGCTGTAGACTTCAACCCATGCCTGTAAAGGCAGGTTTCTGTAAGTACATGCAAACACACAAATGTCAATTTTATGGGACGTTGTGGGAATTGATAGTCAATTTTTGTCAGGCAATAACAAAGCGGAATAAACTTTCACAAGTCTCATTTTCCCAGATGAAAGCCTTAGGAGACCTACTGAAATGAAACATACTTTCTTTCAATACTGGAAATCTTAAGTTCTGTGCTTTCTCTTCCATGAGGTGCAAGTGTTTTCCACAGCCAGCAGTCAGGAATGCCTTCCATGAAGCTGTAAATCCTTCACACGGGCTGCTGAGAAGAGATTTCTGAGATCTGAGAACTATTATTTAATCACCTCAATCGCAGTGTCGGGGATAAGCGAGGTACCTATACAGTGATTATTGGTAATATAAGGTCTAATATTCCTCTTTGTTTTATAACTACATGCCTTCTCTTATTTGTACGTAAAAGAGTCCCTGCTACATTTCATAATTCTCATTCTCCCTGATGCCAGACTGGTCTTCATCTGATCTCAGTCATGTGCTGGTTTATGCAGTGGATGAACTACATTTCAATGTGAAGAACATACATTGGCAATATCAGATGCAGTCAGAGACATATGCAAATAATGATGACAGATATGCATGGTTATATTTGTGCATATATGAGTGGATAAAATGTTCTTTATTTTTATTTTCTCTAACTTTTCAGTCCTATGCTCTGAATGTCCTTGTTCACGTTGCAGTGTTGAGTAGGTTTTGTGTTAGTATACAAGTCTGAATTCCCTGTTCTGAAGTGCAGTATGTAAGTAGAAAGTGAGATCTGCACATCAGCACTTCTGATACATGAGCTTGGTTCATTTTGCCCAGGTTTGGAATTTGCCTGTAAAACACTTAGCATGTTTTGGTGTGTATTTTTAGCTAAAAAAAAAGTACAAATATATTTCGCACTTGAAATTGGGCAGAGTTTCTGTTTAATAGATCTTAGAACTGAAATTTCAGGAACATCAAGTATTCTCTTTAATTTTTTACTTTCCCAAAAGTATCAGAATATGTGATCATGAGGGTTTGATTTGTTAAGAGAGATGACTGAAAAATAATTTTGCGGCTTCCCTCAGGGAATTAACTAGAATATGTGATTTATCAATGTGTTTTTTCCGTAGCACAGGAATTCTGCATTTTGATTTTTCTTAAATGATGGACTAAATAATCTATGGTTCTGAGTGTAACAAGGTAATTAAATTCTGTGAGCAAATTATTATTCATTAGGAGGATAGGCTAGGTGTTTCAGTACTTTATTCAAAGTTAGGAGTTCTGGATTCAGTTTTGCTGTAGGCATCTCATCACAGGCAGGTTGCTTATTTTTCCCATCTGTGAAATAGGGACCTCAGACTTCGTGGCCTCCTGTGGCTGTGCCGCTTTCATTAGGAGCTGATGTGCTCCAATATATGACAAGAGGATTTGTTCAGTAGAATGTGGAAGTTCCAGCACAGGGTTTGTTTCAACAATGTGGCTCTTGTTTCAGCATCTAAATGTGAGTGAAGCTCCTTTTGAAAATTGCGCACTTTGGAGAGAACTTGCCTACAAGTGTTTAGTAACGTCAGTGTCAAGATTGGAGAAAAAAAAAAAAAGCCTAAGAACCCAACAGTTTGGGGCAGAAGTCCGTCAGTTCCATGACTACATAGATGGGATTACCAGCATCTCTCATCTTTACAATGGTTCACAAAGGTGTTGGTAAAATCAAAACTTTATTAACATTTAGTATAGTGCAGGGGGTTTTAGGCATATGCTTGAACTGCCAATATGAACGGGGTTCTCCCTGATGGGAGGAGTATTGTTACCCTCCTTTTGGCTTTCAGTTTTCCTGGCAATGCTGTTGCAGTGGCTGTTGTTGATGTGGAAGAAATCTCAGCGATTCTCTCCCACTTCAGCAAAGGACAGCCTTGCGGTTATCTTGAGTTGGCAGTCTTACTTGATCAGACAGTGCTCTAAGCAGTGGTGGTCGTACAGATACATACCAGGGCAGGTTCCCCCAGCTGTGTTCCATCTTCACACCTCAGGCTGGGCTGTTACTAAAGATGCTCATGAAAAAATAAATATTGGTGGTGTATAAAGAAAATATATTTGGTCCGTATCACCCTGGGGAAAATGTAAATACAGTTATTTCCCAAAAGGAAGTGTAGGTCTTTCAATGGCAATGTTTCAGTAAAATTATTAACAAGTATAACTATAAAAATGTTTTAAGATTTTTCTGTGTGTCCAAGTTTTTAACGTAGTGCCACTTGAACTTGCAGTATCTCTTATGGACATGATTTTCATTTCTTGTACATAGGACAGTAAGCTACAGTTACTCTTTCCTCTCTTCCCAATTCCAATTTAACAGAAAAAAAAATGTGTTCAGCTAAGCTTGATAATTAATTGTCTTCAGAAATACAGATAATTCAATTAAACTTTGAGAGCCTTAAGATCATAGAACTGTAGAACAGCCCAGGTTGGAAGGGACCTCAGAAGATGATCTGGTCCAACCTTTCATGGGAAAGAGAGCCTAGATAAGATTATCTAGCACCCTGTCCAATTGCATCTTGAAAACCTCCAGCAATAGGGACTCCACACATCCCTGGGGATATTGTTTCAGTGATTGACTGTTTTCACTGTAAAAAATTTTCTTCTTGTATTGAGATGAAATCTCTCCTGGTGCAACTTGCTCCGGTTGCCCTTGTCCTCTCTGTGGCTCCTTGTGAAGTTGGAGCCTAAGTCATTTTTGTAGCTGCCCTTCAAGTACTGTGGAATACTGTGATGGAGTTTGCCCTGAGCCTTCTCTTCTCAAAGGAGAAAAGACCCAGCTCCTGCAGTCTTTCCTCATAGGGCAGCTTCTCCAGCCTTTTGATCACCTTCATGGCCCCCCCTTTGGGACCCTCTCCAGTCTGTCTGCATCATTCTTGAATTACGAGGACCAGATGGACACAGCATTCTAGGTGAGGCCTGACAAGTGCTGAGCAGAATGTGGCAGCACATCTATATCCATTGATCACCACCCACTGAGTTTGGTATGTAAGCCAATGTCCTACCCATCTTGCAGACCACCTATCCAATCCATATCTTGCCAGGTTGTCCAGAAGGCTGTGGAAACAGTGTTGAATGCTTTGCTGAAGTCAGGTAAACAGTCCACTGCTCAAGATCGAAGTCCGGCTTCCAGCCTGGCTTTAACAAATATTCCAGAAAGTGCCACTGACTCTTTTAATAGCTGCACCAAGCTGCTTTGAAATAACGAAGTCTTATGCCTCAGAATGACTTACAATGAAACAAAAAATAAATCCCACCCCCAACTAATTATTCTGTAAATCCTTTTTATGGATATACTCGGTACCTCCTGTTATGGGTAGTCTTCTGCTGTTGACTAATTCTAATCTGAAATTGTATGTGCTGTGATGAGGCCTACAACATGCAGGTTCTCCCTGTGGTGCAAATTGCTAGGAGGGCAAACTGGGTAGCAGTGGAAATTACTGCATAAGCTCTATCCCAAGTTTAAGTGGACCATTTTGCTAGTTAGCATAGTAGCAAAAGGTAACTATCACCACTTTGCGCTTGATAATGCAGGTCACTTGCCATATTCAATAAATCAGCAGTAGAGTGAAGTTGTTAGAGTTTTCCAGATGAGGAGATACCCTCAAAGTACTTTATCTCCTGTCTTCTTCTAGTTCCTTATTTAGCTTCACCCTTCCTTTCTGCCACGTTAGAACTCAGACTCCAGAGGATCTTGGATTTTGGTGCTGATTTCTCAGCATGAATCAGATTTGGTCAGAATCCACCTGAAATACTGACATCTTTGTTCAGAACAGGACCTAAGTGGAAAAACAAACACCAGCAAGTGCCAAACCATTTCCAGAAAAAGCTGCTATCTTATGCAATAAAGAAATGAATGCCAGTTGGCTGAAAACTCACATGGTCCCTCATGTTTGTTTGAGGAGAAGAGTCACCACCTGGCTCTCGGTGGTCCCTTTGGCTACCGTGTTTCTCACATCATTGCAGTCTTGTGGTTCTGCCCCATCCCCTGACGTGGCCCTGCCCTAAACTTCTACCTCCAACCGCTGAGTACCGTCTCCAGCAGCTCCCATGCAGCGTACCTCCATGACACCTTCCTCAACGGTGTGCCCCACTAGTTTCAGAGCTGCTTGTAAGAGGTGCTTAGGTGGGAGGAGACAAGATGGAGTGTGGAATAGGTCAGAGGGAGACATGTCCAAAAAAGCCTAGGAAATGCTGTGCCAGCGTATGGATTTCCAGCTGGATCACGTTTTATATTTTACAGTCCTATCTGCATTCCTGTGCTGCACAGGGGAAAATGAGGATTTTTATGTTTTAACTGGAAAAAGCCACCCACATGAGAGAAACATCAAGTGATTCGTTTTCCTCCTAATAATTTTTCTCTGCTTGTTTTGTTCTTTCTGTTACTGCAGTGAAACTCTTTCTCTCCCACAAGCGGCTGCTCGTGCACAGCAGTTTTTCATAGCTGACAGTGGAACTACTTGCATAGTGGGACCAGTTGAATGTAGCAGGAGGGTGCTATGACCTGATGGGCTGTTGCAGTGCGTTTCTGTTGTGCGTGGGCTCAGCAGTGCTACATGACAAATGATTTTCTTTTTTTTACTGCTGTGGCTTGCCAGAGACTTCAGTTTGTGCCTGCACCAGTGCTGGTGAGATTTGTGGTTGTTCGTCACCTCATGGATCAGGTCTTTTGTTAATGATGTCCCTAAAAAAAAAGTTATACTTATGTTAATTCCTTCAGGGTCGAAGTGTAGTGTGCCAGGAATGTAGAAGAACTGATTGAGTTAACAAAGAGAAAAATCGGTTACAGAAATATTAGTGGTGCTATACTAGATAGGCCTGTACTCCCAAAAGGATAAGCCAAGGGCTGTCAAAATGCTGTGCAGTCTATTTTCCAGTTTTATGTAGCTTTGCATTTGGGTTTCATGGAGAAAAAGGTTTCATAAAGCCTGGTTGTTTGGTTTTGGTCCAAAAGGTGGTTAATAGGTTTGCCTCCAATGTCCCTGTTTTTCAGCATTACACACAGCAATTTCCACTGTACTCAGCATTTCTGAAAAACCAGGTCACTTGAAGAGTCGTCTGACTGGATGCAGAGAGCGTGACTACGTGACCTTGCGCAGCTCTCCAAGGCAGCGGCGGGGTGAGGGAGGAGGCGAGGAAGTGCCTCTGTCATGCAGGTCCAGTTGCTATACAAGTGCTTAGCCCTGATGCGATTAGTGTGTCCACGGATGACAACAGAACTCCTGGTTTAAAACACAATAGCAGATCTAGCTCTTGGCACTCGCATTTTGCTGTGTTCACCTTAGTTGTTATAACCCGGGATCCTGATCCTTGTTTTCCTTGCAGTAAATGGTGGAAGTCCCGCTGGCTGCAGAGGGAGAGGACCAGGCTCTCCACAGACCTTTTTTCTCCCTGGATGCAGAAATAAAGCAGCAGACTTTGAAATGCAACCTCCCTATCTTGTCAGCATGTTTCTTTCTAGATTCCTGGGGGGGCTTTTAAAGACAGCAGCCCTGATGGACAGACAGGAGGGGGGCTAGACATTGCAGAGCAGGAATCATCCTGAACTCTAGCCTGGTTGTTCACCTAATGGAGCTCTGAGCAGTAAAATGAGTTTTCTGAGAAAGCTTGAGATTTCTACTCCACCTTCTGTTTACATCAGTTCTGTGCATTTTGGTTTTGCATGTGCTTAAAAGATTCTATTTGTTTTTGAAATGGAGTTCCCAGCCCCTTCACCCACCACCACGTGGCTCCAGCACCCCAGTTGCCACCGTAGCCTTTGCTTGCTTTGTGAGAGCGCGTGCCACCCCGTGATCGTGTCAACAGCCACCCAGTCTGCAGACACACCGCTGCTCAGGGTGGGCAAAAAGAGACTTTGTGTGGGCCCCTGTGAATGAAACCACTTTGTGGTGTGCTGAGCTGGACAGGAGAGTGGAGAGAGCTGATGTCCAGATTTCCCATCTCTGCTACCAAAATCGCAGTCTCCCCATGGCAGCAGCGTGGGCCCCAGCTGTGACAGTAGACATCCCTGTGGGCAGACCCCTCCCATTACTTGCAGCACTGGCATGGAGCACTGTTTGCTTGTTTGTTTATGTGGTTGCAATCTGTGGGCAGTGATCCTTTCCAGGAGGACTTCTGAGGCAGGATTTGCAGGGGACAACACAAACTGCCCCTAGGAGTCAGAGAAACCAGGAGCCATAATGAAGAAATCCATATATATTTACTGTATTTGTGCCCCCTCTTGCTCTTACTACAAGAACTGTTATGAGCATTTACAGTGTATAAAAGCAGAAGTCTTTGGTGGCAATTTGTGTTGCCTTGGCAGAACCATGCCGTAGGTGTCAGCCAGTATCTCTTCAAGATTTCAGTCATACAAGCAAATGAACATCTAAAACCAGCCCGCAATAGGCCAGTCTAACCATTTCCAGCTCTGCAACAGGCATGAAGATCATTCTTACGAGTCTGTGTTTTGCCATTGCAAATGGCCAGGGACTTTTTCGAGCTCGATTTAAACAACCATGATACAAAGTTAGATCTGAGGGAAGAGTTACCGCCTGTTGTGATGCAGAACTTCAGGGCATGATCCTGGTAACACTGTTTTCTTCACCACGGGAAACCGATGGGACAGACTTTACCCCACCTCCTTGCACACATCTGCAGTATAAACACCCCCACTTGTGCAAGGCTCTCCCTCTCCTTTATCGTCAAGAGAGAGCAACAGGCCTGTTTCGGGGGAGAGTCGCCGGACCTTTTTCAGACATTCCATTTAGGTGAGATTAATGGTGGCTGCCCACTATTTCCTTCTCTCCAGTGACTCAGGGAGCTCCAGTGTGTCTAGATCTGATTTAGCATGTGTTTTACAGAAGCCTATACCTGCACAGAGGCATCACCCTGCCTGATCAGACCTGGTTTCTTAGCTGCAGAGGGGATTTTGATAGGTGATACACAAAACATACAAACAAAACCATGGATGGATACGTTTACGCTCTGTTTTGTCATCTGCCCCAAAGCTGGATTTTGCTGTCTATAATGATGATGACTCAGCAAACTTGGTGTCATGTGCCGCTACAGCTTGTCTTCCGCCCCATCCAGGGCCGCGGGGCCGGCTTCCAGCACGCCTTGCAAGTTCATACGCTGCCCAAAAACATCCTGAGGGGTTCTCTGCAGACTGGCGTTCTTTTCTTGCTCCTCAGCTGCAGCGCAGGCAGACCCACAGTGTAAAAAGACATCTTGGGGACGTGATGCTCCTCCTGGCTTCAGGCTGTGATTACTCAAGTCAGACGAATTACTTTAGGGTAAATACAGCGTGACTCAGGAGAGAAACAGATCCATGTTTTTTCTTAGAAAGTCAAATGCTTTACAGGACTTTGGTTTTCATCTGCTGCAGTCTCCAGCAGGTCCTGCTGGGGAGACGGGTCAAGGCAGAGGGAACTGGGCTCTTTTCTCTCGTTATCGGAGTGTTCAATATTTTACAGAGTTCGGGTGCTGAAAGCTGTAATCTGAATGGTTGACAAAAAATTCAGACCTGCATACTTAGCTTCCAGAAAATGCCCACATGAATTTCTCCGATTAAAGTGGAGCAACCGCAAGGGAAATTCTCAGGACAGACAATTTCAAATTCTAAATAGAAATGTAACAGGAAATTAAAGGAAAAAGGAAAGACCTGTGACCAATACCCATAAAGAATCATCTAGATTTCAGCTGCATAACAAATCTAGGCAAACCACCAAGAAATACGTATTCGTTATGCTTTTTCAGTTATGTTTCTTAAGCTCAAACCACTTGAAGTAAATAAAACTGACTCAGGAAGTTGGTGTATTAAGGTTTCCATTGATGTAATTGTAAATGTAAAACGTGTTTTACAGTATTAAGGTCAGCATCCAATCATTGCCTTGCAATCAGCATAATTGGAGGCATCTGATAATTAAAGTCTCAATCCTGATCCCACTGATGCTTTTAGAACTGCTTCCTTTAGGCTGCTGAAGCTGTCAGCAGCTGTTTGTATTTGGTGCATATGTCCAGGTGAGAGAGATTTTACCTGAAGAAAGCTCCAGTCTTCTTGACAGCGATGTCTCAATCGTGTCTTCCGTGATTTAGTTTTGGGGAGATAGTGGATACTTACCTGACATTAATGAACAACCATTCACAAACTGTCCTGTGTCAATCTGTGGCACGACTTAACAAGTAACTTCTCACAAGTTGGAGGTGAGTCTTCAGCACTGGGCCACTAATAGTCTGGGTCTTCTGAGTTCGTAAAACCTGTATGGCAATGCTGCCACATGCACAGCACCGCTAAATGGGACATCCAGTGACCTAAAAATATGATGGAAAAAGAAAATTATACTTAGCTCTATTTGTAAGCCCGAGAGAACAAGTAATACAATTGCAAGCTTACAGTCTATTGGGCTTCCCTCTCAGGTTAGTATTCCCAGACATTCAGTGCTAGAAAACTTTTGAAATGAAAAATTCTAGTCTGTAGTAGGTGAGTGCACACATATATATAAACATACACTCTGTTATGTATGACAGTATAACAGTAATTGTAATGGAAAATCGTGCGTCCTTAGTGCCCTGTTGTTACTCCATCAAAATTGCCTGTTTTGTGTGTTTGCACATAGCATCTTGATGTTCTTTTAAGTGAAAAAGACTTAACTTTCTTTTTAAAAAAAACCAAAGCTTCTTAACACTTTCTATTTCCCTACTCCAACAACCAGAGATTAATTGGATTTCTTGAAACTCAAATGATTATTTTTCCTTCCCTAGGCTAACAACAAGCATGTAAAATGTCAAAGGGGGTAACAGATAATTGTCTGTATATATGTGCATATGTAACAACATACATATTTTTACATTTTACATATAAGAAACTTCCAGTTTGGCAGCGCAGAGTTTCTAAGGGGCTGTGCCATGCCAGTCGTAGCAGTAATAGCAGTTGCTTCCCCTCCCTGAGAGTTATCCCATCACTTTTGGGGTGGAGAAGCAGGGAGCAGAGCTGGAGCTCTGCTGTTCTGAGAAACAGCTGGCTGAAGCCCCTTCAGCATTAGCACTTGCTTGCTTTGCCCTTGAGCTTAAATAACTGTTTTATTGGTCTTCCAGGCAAGCTGTGAGTCCCATTTGTTTCTGCAACGTGGAGGGAATGAGAAGACCCTTAAAAAGTCTTGCACGTGTTTTTTGCTGCTGCTGATTATGGAGCTGTTGCTGTGCGCTCGAAGGGGCTGCGATGCTTTCAGGAGTGGTGGGTTCTTGCATGTAGATGGGAGCAAGCTGAAGAGTGGCTGCAGCAAGGGGGAAGGATTTATTTCTTGTAGTTTTTCAATATAGCTGTATAAATACAAATAAAAAGCAACGGAGCAACTTATTCTCGAAGTACCTCCTGGCCAGGAGGGCTGAGCTAAATAACACAAACGCTTCTTTGAGCAGCAGAAGACAAACAATTCTATAGGGAGTCAATTGAATCTTGCTTGCTTGACATCTTTTGTTAAGAATTTCTCTGCTTTCTAAATATGTTGTCAGAATGCCTCTCCTGAGTTGGTCTCTTTCCTGTTCTTCTCTCGTGGAGTATTTATGCAGGAGACTGCTTCATTCAAAGTTAGAGGTGAAGATCACAGGTAATTAGGCCCAACTTGTGAATCCTCCACACCTGCAGGAACTTAAGGGGGTTTAAAATGTATCAGGAACACAGGCATGGTGCATGAATGAAAATTCTGTTGCCCACAGAAAACAAGGAAAAAACTAGTAGGTGGAGATAAGAAGCATTTCCGCAAAGACTGCAAGATACTGAATCCATGTGCCTCTTCCCCGTGTATGACCCTAAAGGTGGTGTAAAGTTTGCCAGTGAGAATCCAAGCAAACATGAGTCGGAAACCTCATCCATCTCATTAAGTGTGCAGATACTTATCGAGATAAAAGAGATCACAAAGCAGTTTGGGGTCTGCAAGCTGCCTGCTGCTGCAGAAAGTGCAATCCTCCTGCCGTCTCCTGTGTGACTTGGAAGTCTCCCATCTAACCACGCAACAAGCCTGGCCGTGAGTAGCTCTATAAAAAGCAGGCGGGAGCAAGCATATTTCAAAAAACCAGCATGTGCCACTATTGTGAAGAGTTGGGTAAGTTTTTTCTCCCTTAGAGCATTCAGAAGACAAAAGTGTGTTTTCATGGATAAAAAAAAAAAAAGAAATGAGAAACCACAACTTTAGGATACAAATATTTTGTTTATAAAAACTGGAAATGATTTTGGGAAGTGGTTTTTAAAGATTTTTTTTTTTAATAGAAAACGATTTTAAGAAAATAGGAGAAAACTCGGTTGTAAGTCTGACCGCCTTTGTCCAGAAGGAAAACATTTTGTGAGGGGGGAAAAAAAGGAGGGGGAGGCTTTTGTAATCTTCTAAAAAAAATACTCGGCATTTTTTGAACATTTCTATGTCTTTTCTTGCATCTCACTCTGCCTCTTGATTCTCGTAATTTAGCCTTCTCAAGATGCAATATTATTTATTAAGGAATTTTGTTAAATACGTCATACTCTCAAAGGAAGGTGGCAAAAAGGAAGGTTCCTGTTGCAAGACAGCATTCCTGGGGGCAAACCACTCTGCTAAAGCTCTCTGCAAGGCAGATAAATATGTTATAGAAGAGTTTCATCCCACAAAGAATGTTTGCAGTGAGTTGTCTTTTCCTTTCTTTAAAAGTATAACATATACATCATCTGGTGAAATCATTATTCTCACGTCAACTGCTTTCCATGTTGAGAAACTGTGTATTTCCATGTAAAACTGCAGCTTTCCAAAGACAGCTGAAAGATCAGGATGGTACTTGGTTATGGGGTGCAAGAAGTTGCTGCTTCTACACATGGGTATGGTTGGGAAGAAAGGTGACTTCTGCCAAAGACTCACACTAATTCTGGGTTCTCAAATATTGGGGAGAAATGATCCTCAGTGTATGATTTATTTTTAACGTGAGACAGCCTCTATAGGCATTTATAGCTTTCCATGCTAATATATTTGGTTACTGTTTGTCCTGAAATTTCTTTTAGTGGCACACAGAAGCAGCCAACAACAGGGCTTGACAACAGGGCCAATAATTAAGGTTGCCTAAAGTTTTTTAAAAAATCATTAGGCTTGTCTAAATCCTGTTTTCACTTGTTGGTATTTTTGCTAAACTTCAGCCCTGCAGAATGATACTTTCCACACCAGAAGTTTTCCTCAGTGTCAAAAGCCAAATCACAAAGGGCTTGCTGAGTCTCCAGCTAGGAAATAAACTATGTTTGCCACTGTGAAGTCTCAGAAGGAGGAGAGGATGCAGTCTGCCCTGAAAGTGGAGGGGCTGGGAGGGAGGTGGCAGCAGGGTCAGCAGAAGGGAGACAGTTAATGACTGAGAGGGAGGTGAAAACTGAACTGTGACTGAGGCAGAGAAAGTGGGGCTAGAGGAGCTGTCACAGATCCTGAAACTCGGCATTTCTTTGCTGTTGGCTGACAAACGGCTCTAGAGCGGGTTTTGTCCTTCCCTTGGATGTGGTCCATGTTGTCCGCCTCCGGTTGGCTCAGGGCCTAGCAGCCTTAGATGTGCCATAACACTGAGGGCTTTCCCAAGACATGGCCTATGGTGTCGGTGTTGGTCTCATGGGCAACTTGAACGGAGATACCCATAAATCCCATGTGTCCTTGTGACAGGTGATGTTTGGGCCTGCATCTCTCTTTTATTAGGTCTCTGTGGGCATAGGAGACTGATACAGGAGGCTGGTGGCTATGAGCAAGCTCTGAAGCCCAGGGTCTTCTTACAGATGTCTGTGTGTATAAAACACAGGGCACCTGCCTCCCCGTGCAGAGCGGGCAGGTTTGTTCGTGGATGTAGCCTTGGGACTGCTGTCATGCAGCAGTGTAGATGCATCTTCTGAGGTTAAGGGGCATCCACTTTGTTAGCTTGTGTGGTGCGTGTCTTTGTGTGCTGGTTTTGGCTGGGACAGAGTTAATTTTCTCCATGGTAGCTGGTGAAGGTTCTGTGTTTTGGATTTGAGCTGGAAATAGTGTTGATAATACAGGATGTTTCAGTTATTGCTGAGCAGTGCTTATGCAGCGTCCAGGCCTCTTCTGTTCCTCACACAGCCCTGCCAGCGAGTGGGCTGGGGGTGCAAAGAAGCTGGGAGGGAACACAGCTGGGACAGCTGACCCCACCTGACCAAAGGGATGTTCCATGCTGTATGACATCTGTTCAGCAATAAAACTAGGGGGGAGGCTGGCCAGGGAGGCTGCTGCCTGGGGACTGGCTGGGCATTAGTCGGTGGGTGGTGAGCAATTGTTTTCAATTACATCACTTGTCTTTCTTGGGTTTTATTTCTCTCCCTTTGTTTTTTTTTTTTAATTATTTTTAAGTATTTTCCTTTTAATTACATTTTTTATTATTACATTTTTATTTCAATTATTAAAATGTTTCTATCTCAACCAGTGAGTTTTCTCCCTTTTACCCTTCTGATTCTCTCCCCCTATCCCGCTGGGGAGGAGGGAGCGAGCGGCTGTGTGGTGTTCAGTTGCTGGCTGGGGTTAAACCATGCCAGTACTTTTTTGGTGCCAAACGTGGGCTTGAAGTGTTTGACATAGTAACAGATTGATCAGAGCATATTAGAAAGGATTTATATCTGCTAACAGTTGCAGGTTACGATACTGATTCATCTGTTCTCTGTATTAGTTATCTGATCTCTGCCATGATGGTGTTTTTGCTGTATGTGTTAAACATTGGTGTTGGCTTTTGCCATTTGCTGTGCTCTGTAGTGATTAGTGAAGTTTTGCCTGGGACGTTATTATTAAAACACTGACCTTGAGCTTAATCTGGTGTTTGGACTCTGTACTGAAACCATTACTGTACTTTGGATACCATCTTGTGGAGACAACAAATGATTATGCTTCTTCTTGTGAGAGGTTTTTTGTGGAAGAAATACAGAAAGGCACTTTCACTTTCTTCTTTGATGTTTTCTCCCCTGTTAGCAAGAACTTTTCAGTATATTGAACATACTTGGGTAGTTAAAGTACTTCTATTGCTATTTCTTAGGGATATTTCTTTCTTTTTGTCAAAGGTTAACAAGCAATTTAGCAATATGACCCAGGCTCCGTAACAGTATGTTCATGGGTGGCAAAGCAAGTGGCAGAATATGGGCAAGTATCAAGAGAACTTCTCACCTACAACGGTCTGAAACTTCACTTCTGAACAGCTGCAGGATCCTCATGAAGTGGTAGAATGTTTGAAGAAAAAAAAAAAGAAAGCAGCCTCCAAAGAGGCACAGCTCACTGCACTGTACTGGGCCCTGGCCAGCACCTACCAAACACCGCTTGATATTGTGCAGTGTCCTCAAGGAGAAGAAAAGGTCTCTGGATCCGAAAACATACCAACAGACTCTATGGCTAAACCGGACTCTATATCAGTCATCGCAATAACTAAAAAGAAACAATAGAAGTGGAAGTCAGCTTGTTTAGTAAGGGGTGAAGAAGCTTCTCCTAAGAGGGAGCAGGAGAAAGAATCAGAAGAGGCAGCCTGTTCTGCAGCAGAGCAGTCACAAGAACAGGAGAAGGAAGTGACTGAAATCATAAATGAGACGGAAACCTCCTATCCCTAAGTGAGCTTCAAGATATGTGAAAAGATTTTAGCCATCAACCAGGTGACCTAATTCTTAGCTGGTTACTCTGATGCTGGGATATTCGGGCCAGCAGTCAGGAATCGGAGGGTGAGGAAGTCTGGTAGCTGGCATCCCTTACTGAGGATAAGGGCATTGACAAAGGGGTTGGAAAAAGAGCGAGTCCTCAGTCTTTGGTGGTGACTCTGGTCGAGTATGAAGGACAGGTATCCCTTCAAGGAAGAACGTGCAAATTCCCGAAGCAAATGGACCAACATTGAGGGAGGTATCCAATATCTGAGGGAATTAGCCATGGTGGAGGTCATCTATAACAACCTAAATGAAGACCACATATCCAAAGACCTGGATGAAATCCAGTGCATGCAGTCTAGGTGGTGAAAGTTTATACGAAACTCACCGATGTCATACGCCAACACCCTGGCAATAATGAGCTGGACAGACACCAAGGCACCGACTATAGATGAACTGGCCAGACAAATCACGGAACATGAAGATAATCTCGCTTCCTCCATGCGGGCCTGTGTCTTGCCTGTGAAGAAACTGACCCCAAAATTTTCTGAGCAATTCAGGAAGAATAGATCTTCCTCACGCACTCCAACCAAGGTCTCGGCTATTAGGAGTCAGCTTTTTTCGGTTCAAGGGAGAGGGTACCAGTGGCACACACCATGTGCAACCCTGTGGTTCTTTCTGTGTGACCAGGGGGAGGACATGAGAAACAGGATGGTGAACCTATCTGGAGACTAGAAACTTGGGTACAGGAACTGCAAGGAAAAACAACAGCCAAAAAGCATCCGTCCAGGAAAATTACTGATCCAGTGTCTGCTGGGCAGAGTAGAAGTACTTTTGACCCTGATGAAGGGACTTCTGTTTTGCAGTTATAAAAATCAAGTAATGAAGACTCCAACCAAGAATAGAGGGGCCCTGCCTTCAGCCAGGCGGAGAAAGGGACAGCTGGGTTACTGGACTGTGTGGGTGCGATGGCCTGGCACATCAGCCCCATGGGAGTGTAAAACTCTAGCGGGCACCGGTGCAGAGTGTACTCTAATACCATCAGATTACAAAGGGGCAGAACCCATCTGTATTTCTGGAGTGACAGGAGGATTCCAAGTACACTCTGTGTTGGAGGCTGAGGTAAGCGTAATGGAATGAGTGGCAAAAGCATCCTGTTGTGACTGATTTGGAGGCTCCAAGTATCCTTGGCATAGACTACCTCAGGAGAGGGTACTTCAAGGACCAAAAAGGGTACTGGTGGGCTTTTAGTGTAACTGCCTTGAATACAGAGAAGATTAAACAGCTGTTTAGCTTGCCTGGTCTCTCAGAGGATCTGTCTGTGGGGTGGGGTTGCTGTGGGTTGAAGAACAGCAAGTGCCAATTGCTACCATGATGGCGCACAGGCAAAAATATTGCACTGGTCGAGACTCCCTGTTTCCCACCCATAAGCTGATCCAGTGACTGGGGCGTCAAGAAGTGATCAGTAAGAGTCATTCACCCCTTAACAGTCCATATGGCCAGTGAGAAAATGTAACGGAGAGTGGAGGCTGACAAGTCGATTGTTGTGGCTGGAGTGAAGTCAGACCGCTGCTGAGTGCTGCCGTACCAGACATGCTAGAAATCCAGTATGAACTGGAGTCAAAGGCTGCCAAATGGTATGCAATGATTGATATTGCCAACACGTTTTTCTCGATACCTTTGGCAGCAGATCACAGGCCACAGTTTGCTTTCACGGAGAGGGGCGTCCAGTACACCAGGAATTGACTGCCCCAGGGGTGGAAACACAGCCCCACCATTCGCCATGGGCAGATCCAGACTGTAGAGGAACAAGGTGAAGCTCCTGAACACCTGCAGTACATTGACGACATTGATGTGTGGGGCAACACAGCAGAGGATGTGTTTTGAGCAGGGGGGAAGAATAATCCAGATTCTTTTGAAAGCTGGTTTTGCTGTAAAACTAAGTAACGTCAAAGGACCTGCACAGAAAACCCAGATTTTAGGAATAAAATGGCAAGATGGGCATTATTAACTAGGTTTTATTGATTTCTCTTTGTTATTTATTTATTTTTATTATTTTCCTTTTCATTACAATATTATTATTATCATGATTAGTAGTAGTATATTTTTATTTCTGTTATTAAACCATTTTTATCTAAACCCATGAGTTTTCTCACTTTTATGTTTCTCTCCCCCGTCGCACTGGGGAGCAGTGAGTGAGTGGCCACGTGGTGTTTGGTTGCTGGCTGGGGTAAAACCATGACACTTTGCCATAAATCTAATGCTACGGGAAAACAGCAATAAGCTCCAGCCGTGTCTCCACTGCCTACACTGACCTGCAGCTGCCAGACAACCTGCAGAAAATGTCACTCCAGCATTAGTAGCTCCTATCCCAAGTGACACTGCAGTCCTCCAGCTTTTTTACCTGTCTCTCTCTGAACTGAGGTTAGTCCATGCTAGACCCTCTCTGCTGGTAATATCCAGGAGGACTTTTATTAATGACTGAAAATGGCGTTTTTTTCCTGCAAGGGAGAACCAAGAATGGCTACACAGCGGTGCTTTTCATGCCTGCAAGCTAGCAACAAAGGGAGATCTCTGCCAGGGATTACAGTGTGTGAGGTGTCCCTGTACCACCAATAACTTAAAGAGAGAAAGCCCTGCGCAGGGGGGCTGCTCTGAAGAAAAGTACTTTCCCCACTGGAAATTGCTGTTCCTTAGGAAACAAAGCCAGTAGGAGCATGGCTTCTAAAGGTCGCTCGAAGCTCCCAAGAACAGCGTTCTTGAGAGTGGGAGCTAAGAAAGGAATGGGTGGCAGGAGACCCTCTCAATTTGAAGAGCTTCACCATATCAGTATTACCCAGGGAATTCCACTTAATTTTTGAGTATTGCCCAGCTACTTAAGCGTGACACTTACATTGCTGGAATAAGCCTAAAAGACTCTGTCTGTGGCTTTCTGAGGCTTGCAAATGAGTTGCACTGTCCCGGTTCTGAGAGTCAGGTTATAGTACTTTGGCATACCTTCTACTGTCTAAATACTCTTGCTCCATCTAGTGAGTAAATTTATTGCTCATCCTGACTTAGTTTTGGCTGTGGAGAGGGCCTGGGGAAAAGTAACATAATTTATGAATTTGACCTATGCAAAGATGGGAATTACCCAGGAAGATTCTAGTTTTGATTTGTTGGAAGAGTAAGAATGACAGCGATTTTAGCTTACAGCTGCTGACTGACATGCCTTTTAAATTTTTTATAAAAAAGACTTGAGGGTTTTTTCATTAACTTTCCCATGAATATCTATTTGTGTTTATATTCAGTGGGTGGATTTACTTGTTATGTGAATCAAATGGGAGGGAAGAGATAAAATGAAAAAAGTTCATTTAAGTACTTAAACTGTATCTGTTACAACCCATCTTTACTGTTCTTGTTCAGCAGCCAAAACGCATTCCTCTTTTATAAAAGAAGGAAAGCAAGGGCACCAGCTCACAGACCTTTAACGCAATAAAGCCGTCTCTGAGGCCTGTGTGAGGGACTGTCCTGCTGGGCACCGAAGAGAGAAGAGCAGAGACAGGGCATGCCAGCACAGAGACGCTCAGGAGACTCTCTTAAGCTCAGAGAGGTCAGGGTTTGTCCCTTCCTTGTTCCGTCCTGCCTTGTCTTTCTGCTTCTGAGACCATCTTGCCAGCCACATCTCATGCCATATTGTCTCTTTTCTTTTTCCTGTTCCCTTTCTGAAAAGCATTCTTTAAAACTGTGAATGGAAAGCAGAAAGAAGGGGGGAAAAAAAAAGACTATGGCATTTTTTCTTAGAGTTTTTTTTCTTGGAGTTCTTTTGGGGTCCCGTTCGATAGTCATGGAAGAAAACTGTTCTTTGCCTCTGGCTCTAGGTGAGACGCAGGGGTCTGACAGGCCCCTGGGTGCACCCCCCAGCCTGACCTGTGCCAGACACGGTCCTCACCTGGCTGCTTTCTCTGCAGCCCGGCTTGTGCCTCGCAGTCCTGCCAGATGTCACAGCCTGCTCTCTCTGTCCCTGTTGTCCTGGCTGTGACTGGTGGCTGTGGCCCATGCGGTGACCCTGCGGGCAGGGTGCCCAAAACTGCTGCCAGTCTCTCACCCTCCGCCATCGCTTGCCCGAACCCCTGCCCATGCATGACCAGGCTGGAAGCAGCACGACAGTTTGCTCTGTCTGAGCATGCATGTATTTTATGGAGTGGTGACAATGTCACGTGCCTGTTTCAACCAGATGTGATGGCTATGTATCACAGTAGCAGCAGGGACACTTGACTGCACAGTCAGTGCCATTTTCTTTGGGTAGAAGTTTCCTAATTTTATTTGAAAATGCCTGTTATTACTTCTGAGTTTGGTTAAGCTCATGTAATAGATATATACACGCCATATATTAAAAAAAATAAATCTGAAAACACACAAGCTGAAGACATAGGGCTTCTATGGCTAACAGGATTTTCTGCTTTTAAGTGAAACAGTTTTTTATTTTGAAAGAAGATTTAATAAGGAAGGTTCTCTTCCCCCACCAAAAACCCCATCAAAAGATGTCAGTGCTCTTTTGTGCCTGTTAAGGCCAAAGTTATACAGGACTTACGGAGACTATCTCGGTGCTTTTGCATGGCCTTGGCTGCCTTGTTTACTGGTCCAGCATTAAATGCCAGAGTAACAGTGAGCAACTCATACAGCCATCTACAGAGGGCCTGAGCCAGTTGTTCCCTCTGTGCAGTGCTCTCTGCTATTAAATGTCCTCGGTATAATTCTTTTGCACAGTACAGTTTTCATGTTTTCTGGAGCAATAAGATTTTATTTTTATGAATTCTAGGGTGCAAGGGTTGGAAGGGATGGTAATAGAAGTCTGCTCTCGTATTTACCTTCCCCAGCACGCAGTGCAGTGCTGGGAGCCTGCCTGGTGCAAGTCTGACAGTCTTCTGGTCCACTGTCAGCCTGGAGGACTCTCAGGACCATGCTGAAGGAAATGTATCGGTCCAGTACATTGTGCTGTGTGTCTATCACGTCTATCACTATCGACTGTAATTGGGTGCTAAAATCCTGCTTTTCTGGAGACATGAAAAGCCAAGACCTTGACAGCAAGTGCTGAGTAGTTCCCAGATGACATTTGCTGCAGTGTTTGTCCTGGAGTCCCGTCTTAGCCAAATTTCAGGTCGGGCAGTTGGTTTGTCTTGCTGTGCAGCTTTAGACTGACAGTGCTTCTTGGCTTCTTCCATTTTAAATAGTTATTTTGTTATTACCAGCAGCTAGATCGCTTCACTTCGCTGTCTATGAGCTGACTTAGTTTGTGAGTGATACAGTCTCTGTGGATGTCACAGTGGAGGTAAAGGAGGTCATTACTTATTATTTCTAAGGATCATAGCTTTTTCACTTACTTCTGGGATCTGGTGGCCTTGCATGACCTGCACAGCTCACAGTGAACATGTCATGTTCTCATCCTATGTGATCCCAGGTTATAAGAGCCTGGTTCAGGGGTTTCTACATTCTTACCTGCGGACTGTCATGGACCCTGTCATCTTTAATGCTGTCATCAAAAAATTCAGATTTGCACTTCTGTCCTAGTGAGCAGAATAACATTTTCAGGTAAAAAGATAACAAAAATCAGAAACCTGCCTAACGGAAATCAGAAAATCTGCTCAGGATCTGCCTTCCTGAACTAAGGAATCAGTACAGAAAGGCAGAGGGAAGGAATACAGATGGCAAAAACTTCTGGATTAATTAGAAATTTTAGAAATCTGACAATCAGGTATTCTTTTTCCAGTGAGGCAATGCTAAATGCATTCAGAGGGCAAAAGACAGGCAGCATAAACAAAAGTGGCTGACTGCTGATTTTTTGACCCCATGGAAGAGGAATGGATGCACTTTGGTGAAAAACAGCAAAGAGAAGACTTCAAAATATCTGACTGCCAGAGCCTGCCGCTGAAGTGCAGGAGCTGGTGGGAACCCTGTGAAGATCCGTGCCATTCATGATCACTGCTGCCCCCGGTAGGGTCTTTAATCCTTGACAAGGTGTTCAGAGAAAGGTCAAAGATGCTCTGATTGTATGGAGGAAATGGGACAATAGAACTGGACCGAGAACTGCTTTTAAAAGACCAAAAACTGTCCTAGAAGATTTTGGCATTTAGTTTGTCAGTTTGCCTAACAGATGACCAGGCATTTCCTGTTGTGAACACAACCAAAGGCTTTTAGCTGTGCCTGGAAAAATGTGGGTGAATTCAAGAAGCTCAAGTGGTTCCCTGACAGAAGTGATGAGAAGGATGGATTGCAAGAAAAGGATAGTGAATTTACAGAGTTCCTATGGAGAAGAAAGCAAGATGTTACAGTGGGGTGGCAGCTACTGTGCAGACATTTGGGATGGCTAATGTACAAGAGAGCAAGTAATTTGTCAAAGGCAAAAGAGACTGTCTGTCAAGCTTTTCAAAACCAGCCGTAGTTTCCTGCACAAAACTGGACCATTCATCTGATGAGTTTTTTGAGTCTCTGGTCGTTTGACGGTTTTGTGTTGGAGGACGTTCACTTCCCCTGAACTGTTTTGTATGTGAACGTGGTCAGATGAACCTGGCATCGAACCTACCCTGTAGACTACTTGAGGCCATTTTAGCTGATGCTTTGACTCGGAAATGGAAGTGCCAAGACAGCATCTGAGGAGACTGTATGGTGCCTTCAGCATGGGCTAAGCTAGAGGTATCATATATATAGGGCAACCACCAAAAAAATTCAGGAAGAGAGAATAGGCCAGATGCTCTGAAATGCAGGTCCCATGGAAAATTAAGCAGCAGCTTGGGAGCTCTACATCTCTTGTGCTGACTGGAGTCCTGCTGTGGGGGAATGGAATCAGGGCAAACATTCCTCGTGTCACAAAATGCCTAAGGGGATCTTTTAATGGACCACAATCTTTAATCTCACGTTAAAGACCCAATCTCTCAGCCATAAGAAGCTCTTTGAACTTCTTATCCAGACTGGGGGATCACTGCCACCAGGTCTGCCAGTGCTTGGGTTTCCTCTGCGAGAGCTCTTGTCAGGGCTCAGTTCTGCTCTCTCTGACCTTGGCTGATCTGATGGAGTCACAGCCAAAGTTCTCTACAGCAAATTGGTAGTTGGCAGGACCCAGTTTAGTTCAGACTGTGCTTTAAAAAAAAGGAAGAAAAATCCCCAGGTACATAGCTTTTCTTTTTTAGTATCCTTAACATTCATTTTAGGGGAAAAAACAATTCTAAAGACATTTCCATACAAGTTTAAAGGCACTTTATGGAGTTGAATACGCTCAGTAGCTGAATGGCCAAAACATGCACTAAATTAAGATGACATATGCATTGGCACCTGGGACCCCTGCCTTGCCCCCTTTCCTTGTGGGCCCAGGGGTTCCATTTTGGATCCAGCCTGGGCACCAGGTCTAGTCTGAGCCCGAGCCCTGCCTCTGCCCCGCTGCCTGGCGGGATCTTGGCCCGATGTTGCAGGCGGCCTCATCCCTAGCCTTGTGTCTGGCCCCGTTTCCTCCTGCTCCTGGCAGGACCCCCTGCACGGACCCGGACGTGGTCCCTCTCTCGCCCTGCCTGGGGCTGGCCATGGACCTGGTTGGCAGCCCCCAGAGCTGCCTGCTGTGGGCAGCCCCCTGGGTCTGTACCTGCTGGAGCGGGCACAGCCTGCACGGGGTTCCCCCCCGGCTTGTCCCCACTGCTGCTGTGCCTTGAGACCGAGTTAGTACCGTGATGATCATGTCAAATACCAAGAGCTAATACAAATGGTGCTTGGCTTTTAAGCTTGAGAACAGACAGCGGATGGTTTTCTTCCTGCGCGCTGTTTCTGAAGTCTGATTATGCATTTTTATTCAGATGTTCTGCTCTTTGAAAGGACTAAACAGTGCAGTTCTGCCCAGGGTATTTGGAAGCAGTATAAAAGTACAAATAATACTGGCAACCCATTGCTGTTATTTTTGCAGTTTATTTTAATTAGTAACCAAACTTAAATATAATTTTTCAACTCTATAATTTTTTACTCCCAATCTCTAATGTCTTCCAGATCCACTCCAGGTTACTAGACTGGATGGTAACGAAGTCTTAATTTTGATCCAGAGGAAACTGCCATGCCCATTTTGAACATTCCTTACTTGCTTACTTGTGCTCTTTTATTTTTAGCTATATTTTGTATTGCATTTCTCTCTCTCTGCATATTTTTAAATTATTTTAGATGTTTCATTTTTATGTGGCATTGATTCTTGGCACTGAGGTTAAAGTCTGGAACTGAGCAAACTATGAAATTACTGCATCAGCACCACCACTTGAAAGCCTCTGTTATGTACTTGGCCCTGCGTTTGTCAAACCTCTGCTCAACAACTGTGCAGGATCCTGCAGAATATATTCCTCAGCTGGGGAAGGGAGAGGAAGAGAAAGGATGACAATACCAGTCGCTCCTCATTTACCTGGTTAGCTGTGGTCCAGGATGTGCCTGCTGAGCCCTGAAATGCAAAGCAGTCAAAGCTTTTCCTTGCAAGTGAATCATTAAAAGCAACCCCCCACTTCTTTTCAGCATGTTCTACACCGAAGGATCCCCCTGCAAGGGATCTGTTTTACCAAGTGGAAGTGCAGCTGTAAATGGCAGCTGCTGCTTTGTTCAGATGTGGGTTTCCCCAGCTGGAGTCCTGCGTCCAGCTCTGGAGCCCCCAAAATAAGAAGGACATGGATGTGTTGGAGAGGGTCCAGAGGAGGGCCATGAAGATGATCAGAGGGCTGGAGCACCTCTGCTACGAGGACAGGCTGAGAGAGTTGGGGCTGTTCAGCCTGGAGAAGAGAAGGCTCTGAGGTGACCTTAGCCTTCCAGTACCTGAAGGGGCCTACAGGAAGGATGGAGAGGGGCTTTTCACAAGGGTGTGTAGTGATAGGACAAGGGGGAATGGCTGTAAAATAAAAGAAGGCAGATTTAGATTAGATATTAGGAAGAAATTCTTCACCGTGAGGGTGGTGAAACACTGGCACAGGTTGCCCAGAGAAGCTGTGGCTGCCCCCTCCCTGTAAGTGTTCAAG